>OJRC01000787.1_pt1 | contig 15699 bp, 22 predicted proteins | sample 1599081 | NCBI WGS metagenome assembly OJRC01 (sample SAMN03922519, study PRJEB24848) | human gut metagenome | isolation source: stool sample | host: Homo sapiens | place: Germany | collected 2010-02 | reverse complement strand
AACCGCAGGAAACAACAAATTTCGCCCGGCAGGTCGCAGACCCACCGGGCGAAAGAAGAAGTGATATGCAGTTTATTTACATGGTATAGTTCATATTCATGGCCGCTTGTCCCCATAGCTGGGGACAGGCTTTTTTTGATGGTGCGTACCCCGTCGTATTATGTCGAAACGCTTTTTGCTTCATGGCGGCTCCCTCCGTGGGCCGCCGATCCCGCCAGCGTCAGGGCGTCGTCAGTTTGAGGGCAAAGAGAACGGCGGCCTTGAATTGTGTTTCAAAACCGCCATTGGGATATGTAATAGAGCGCACGAAAGCAGCCTGCCCACAGCGGTTTTTTTCTTTTCCGCCGCTTGGCAGACATGGTGCATATTTTCACTTGTAATATCTGCTCATACGATTTTAAGCAGGAACTTTTTCAGCAGTGCAGAAATCCATATTGTAAAGCAAACTAAGGATATTATCGTGCAACTAAGACTATCTTCATAAATGGCCTTTCCCATCCAAAAAGACGGGAGAAATGATAGGATATACTGTACTTTACCCGGAACGAAATAAGGAACAAGAAGCCCCAAAATCAGCAAGGATGATAGTTTTGTAATTCCCATGCCCTCAAGTTTATTGGTAGAGAACGTAATAACCAAAAGTGCAATGGTACATCCTTGCAGCACTCCGCAGGCTGAAAAGTAAAGTATCTTTCCGAAGCTCATTTGTTCCAGACTAAATACAGGAAGCAAAACAGCGGAAACAATAAATGCCACTCCGCAAGGGATAAACATTCTTGCGGCCAAATATCCCATTTTATTCAAAGGTGTTATCAACAGGTATTTGGCGATGTTATCATCCAGTTCTTCCAAAATAATCATGGAAGCAGTAAAACAAAACATTAAAGGGGTTAAGAGGGCAAAAAGAACGTCAAATATTTCATAGTAGCGGATCAAAGGGAAATCTATATATCTGTTCAGTATTTCTTCCGCTGCTGGTATTCCAAATTTGAAGATGATACCTATTAAAACAGGTGAACAGCAGGCCGCGAAAAGCATCATGTCTTTCCGCAGAAACAGAAGCATTTGAAAAAAAGCGGTTTTGATGGCTCTCATAGTTTAATCCCTCCCAACCGCCGCCACATCTTCAAAACACAGCGGCACGAAAAATACATAAGCACAGCAAGCAATACAATCACAACCATCAAACCACCAAAAGCAGGCGCTTCGCCAGAAATCATACTCACGCAGACGTTGGCTGGATAGTATCGCAGAAACGCCGGAGATAGCTTCATCAGATGTAAAATTGCCGGGACAAATCCGATCAGTTCAATAGGAACCATCCACAGGACAAATTGATTGAGGCTGGATATTTTGGTAGCCACGATAATTCCTAAAAGTGTAAATATAGTCCCGGATAAAATAGTGCCAACCGCCACCCAGCATAAATTTTTGGCCCCTACGGATACGGCAATGATAAAAGCCACACCAATAGAAACTGTACCTAAAGAAACGATCTTTGAAAGTACATATTCACTAACTTTGATGGGCGAAACAGCAAGGGCACAGGGTACACGTTGACTTTTTTCTAACAAGATAATCGCACCCATAAAAAACAACCCCAGTGCAGCCGGATCGGAAAAAATAAGAATAGCTGAAATATTTTTCTGCCATACTTCCGGCAGTACGGATAGGATAAAAATATAAGCAATGGTCAGCACAAAATACAAAAAATAGAAACCGTATTTTATCTGAAATTTTATATCCCATAAAATCAGTTTACACAATCTCATACCAGTGTCCTCCCGGTTATCTCCATGAAAATATCATTGAGTGTTGGCTCGCTGCTATGAATAGACTGCAACCGATTTTCCTTTATCAATAATTTCAGCGTATTATCATGGGCAATCTCTTTCAGTGTGCAGCAACTGGATCGTTCCTGATTATTTTCCATCCATGTATAGGTGACTTTGGTCGCGCCCCTTGACATAATCAAATTATGAGGGGAATTGAGCGCCATAATTTCACCGTTTACAATAAATGCAACCCGATCACACAGCTCCGCGGCATCCTGCATATTGTGCGTGGTTATGAGAATGGTTTTTCCCTTTTCTTTCTGCGCCAAAATAATATCTTTCATAATTCTACTGTTTGTGGGGTCAAGCCCGCTGGTAGGTTCATCGAGAAAAAGCACATCTGGATCATGTAGAAGTGCCTTAACAAAGTTCAGCCTTGATTTCATCCCCTTTGAGTACTCCGACACACGCTTATCTGCATCGTTCTGCAAACCGACAGCCGATAAAAGTTCATTGATTGAAAGGGTCTGCTTTTTGTAAAGCGAAGCAAAAAAAGTCAAGTTCTCTTTTGCGGTTAATTTTTCGTACATTGTAGAAAATTCAAAGTCAACGCCAATTTGCTCATAGAAACTATTTGTATGCTTACGGCACTCAACCCCATTTACCATAGCTGTACCTTGATATGTTGGCAGCATCCCGATCAGGATTTTTTGCAAGGTACTTTTCCCGGCACCCGATGGGCCTAAAAACCCAAAGATTTCTCCCTTTGAAACTGTAAAACTCATTTCTTTTATAAAAGGCTTTTTTGTGTAACTGTACGTCAATTTATCTACTGTAATCATAGTTCTGTCCTCCATACTATTTGACTATATCATTCTATATAGTCAAAAAACATTTGAAAGATAGTCCGGCATTTAAGCCGGACAAATCTATTTAAGTTGCAAAACCAATCCCTTAATTAAAAGATACAGCGATTTTTCAAAATAGTCCTCTCCAATGCTGTCACGATGAAGTGTTATAAAATAGATTGCTCTGAAAGCAGCTCCCAGCACCTTCTTATCCATATCCGCATTTAGGGTAAGTTTGGTAAGCACATCTTCTATAAGGTCATTGTCATGCTCTATATGCTTTTCCAGCACTCCGGCAGGTAACTTTCGGGCCAGCAGTTCTATTTCGTTTGAATTAAGGATTTTCAATACCGGAGATACAGACGACTTCTTGAAAAAATCATAAATAACTTGGGTCAGTTGTTCGGTATCAAACTCATTGTCTTGCATTTGTGAAACAGCCTGCACAAGTTCTTCTTCAATTCTATCATGTTCCTCCAAAATCACGTCATATAGAAGAAGCTCTTTGGACTGATAAAATAGGTAAAATGTTCCTTTGGGAATTTGCACCCGCTTCACTATATCATCAACCGTCGTCCGACGGATACCATATTGAATAAGACACTTGCCCGCTTCCTCTTTTAACCGACGTTTAATGTATTCTTTTTCTTGATCTGTATAGCATTTTGGCAAGGTTGTCACCTCCGCTTTATCTTTTTGACTAAATTGGTTCTTATAGTCATTATACTTCATTCGGTGTTTTCTGTCAACATGGAGCGGATTGTGAGCTGCCGTACAAAGTTATCTGAATATGAAATATAAAATGTAAGCAGAGTGCATATAGCAACATTCCATTGGGGAAATATGAAATATACAATGTAAGTGGGTGGTGCTATATGGCGAATATCAAAGATTGTCCCGGCTTTGAAACTTTCGGCGCAGATGTAAAAGCAGCGCGAAAGGCAAAGCATTTGTCGCGCAAAGCAATGGCGGAAAAGCTGAATATCGACTGGCGGTATCTTGCGAATATCGAAAATGACGGAATAATACCCAGCCTGCCGGTTATCATACAACTAATTAGAAATTGCGGTCTGCCCGTGGAACGGTATTTTAATCCGGAGATTATGCGGGAAGAAAGCGAACAGCGACAGCGGGTCGGCCACAAGCTGAAACTGTGTCCCGAAGAATACCTGCCGATCATCGAGGGCGCGATTGACGGGGCTATAAAAATTGAACAGCCAAAGAAGAAAGAAACGGGGGATGCCTGAAAACCATCCTCTGTTTTCTTCTGTTTGCGGGGACGCGGAAGCGTCCTTATTTTTTTGCACTTTTTTCCGGGGAAGTCCCTGTTTTGCGGGTAGTTTGGAGCTTTCCGAATGTACTTATAGCGGAGAAGAACAAAAACAGCAAGCATAGGAAGTGTAGCCACACTTCCGAAAAACGCACCGTCCCGCCCCTGCCGGGCCGTCCGTTTTGCTTGTTGGGGAAATCCCCAAACCCCTTTGCCGGAAAGGAGCGTGAAACGCAATGGCAAACCGAAAGCGTCAAATCGTGCTGCGCGTCCCGGTGACGCCGGAAGAACGGGCCTTGATCCAGCAGAAAATGGCCCAGCTCGGCACAAGGAATTTCTCGGCCTATGCCCGGAAAATGCTGATTGACGGGTATATCGTCCACATGGACACCAGCGACATCCGGGCGCAGACCGCAGAGCTGCAAAAAATCGGCGTCAACGTCAACCAGATTGCACGGCGTATCAACAGTACCGGGGCTGTGTACGCGCAGGACGTTGAGGACATCAAAGGGGCGCTTACACAAATATGGCAATTACAAAGATCCATCCTATCAAGGTAAACTTGAAAGCGGCCCTTGACTACATCGAAAACCCGGACAAGACGGACGATAAAATGCTGGTATCGTCCTTTGGCTGTTCCTACGAAACGGCGGACATTGAATTTCAAATGCTGCTGGCGCAGGCGTTCAACAAAGGCAATAATCTGGCCCACCACCTGATACAAGCCTTTGAACCGGGCGAAACTACGCCGGAGCAGGCCCATGAGATCGGGCGGCAGCTTGCCGACGAAGTGCTGCAAGGCAAATACCCCTATGTGCTGACTACCCACATAGATAAGGGCCATCTGCATAACCACATCATTTTTTGCGCCGTGGATATGGTACAGCAGCGCAAGTACATTTCCAACCGGCGCAGCTACGCCTATATCCGGCGAACCAGTGACCGGCTGTGTAAGGAAAACGGCCTGTCCGTTGTGAAGCCGGGCAAGGACAAGGGCAAGTCCTACGCCGAATGGGACGCCCAGCGCAAGGGCAAGAGCTGGAAAGCCAAACTGAAAATTGCCATCGACGCAGCCATCCCGCAGGCCAAAGACTTTGACGACTTCCTGCGTATCATACAGGCGCAGGGTTATGAAATCAAACAGGGCAAGTTTACCTCTTTCCGCGCCCCCGGACAGGAACGCTTCACCCGCTGCAAGACGCTGGGTGAGGACTACGCGGAAGAAGCCATTACCCGTCGGATCAAGGGGCTGGCCGTGGACAGAGGCCCGAAACGGAAAGCCACAAAGGAAATCACCCTGCGGATTGATTTGGAGAACAGCATCAAGGCCCAGCAGAGTGCGGGCTATGCAAAGTGGGCGAAAGTCCACAACTTGAAGCAGGCTGCCCGGACGCTGAACTTCCTGACGGAACATGGCATAGACGACTATGCGGCGCTGGAAAGCAAGGTGGCCGAGATCAGCGCGGCCAACGACGAGGCCGCCGCTGCGCTGAAAGCGGTGGAACGCCGCCTGTCTGACATGGCGGTGCTGATAAAGAATATTTCCACCTACCGGCAGACAAGGCCCGTGGCGCTGGAATACAGAAAAGCTAAAGACAAGGCCGCGTACCGGCGCGAACATGAAAGCCAGCTTATCTTGTACGAGGCGGCGGCAAAGGCCATCAGGGACGCAGGTGTGACGAAGCTTCCCAATCTGGTCGCCCTGAAAGCCGAATACCGAAAGCTGGACGAGGAAAAGGAACGGCTGTACCAGAAGTACGGCGAAGTGAAAAAGGAACTGGCCGACTACGGTATCATCAAGCAGAATGTGGACAGCATTTTGCGGGTGACGCCCCATCAAGAAAGGACACAAGAGCTATGAGCATACCGAGAATGAATTACCGGCAGTACCGCAAGGCCCGGAAGCTGACGCATGAGTGCTGCAATTACTGTGACGGGAACTGCCTGCTTTTGGACGATGGAGAGGAATGTGTGTGCGTCCAGAGCATTTCCTATTCGCTGCTGTGCCGGTGGTTTCGAGCCGCCGTCCTCCCGCTGGATGCGGCCCTGTACGCCGAGATCAGCAAGAGCCGGGACGAGGTGAAACGCTGCGCTGTATGCGGGGCCGTGTTCACGCCAAAGTCCAACCGGGCCAAATACTGCCCGGATTGTGCGGTGCGGATGCGCCGGAAGAAAGAGGCCGAACGGCAGAGGCAAAGATACCTGTCTTTGGCCGCACGGAAATGAACACACATGAAAAATCCCATGCAGATAAAAATATGTCAACGATCTGCGCCGGTTTGGTTAATGAGCGTCCTACAAATCCAACGAACAATTTCGTATAATGCACGCAAGGCCGTTGCGGAAGTACGCAAAATAGAGGCCGGAAAAGAGGTGACAGAGCGTGAAGATATGGAAAAGGCGTTTCCGCCTGTGTTTTCAGATTTCAATTTTATTGTGGTAGCCGGGAATGGCCCGGTTGAAAAACGCTGGGCGCGGGGCCAGCATAACATAAATCACGGGGCAAAAGCATATTTGCTTTCGCCCCGTGATAATTCATTGTATTAGCATACGCCAATGCTTCAGCAGTTTTAGAGCAGATTTAATACTCCCTTTTCTGAAAAATACATTTTGATATAAAATAGGAACTCACATAAGCAATTATTGTGACCGCAGTAACGATCACTAAACTGATATAATACAATGTATCTGAAACATTTCCATCCGAAAAAGTATTAACCAGCATCGTAAGGGCAAATACAATGCCTATCGAGCCGATAACACTAATAACCAAAATGACTTCTGTTTTTTCTGCACCCCATAAATAATAAAGAGGATAAGAAATTGCTCCAATCAAAATTGCCAGTATTCCCCCGCCTAACACTAATGTAATAGCATCACGGAAACCATAATAAAAATATTGGTCGCCATGAATGATTACCGTAAATGCCATAAAAACGGCTACAACAGCAACCCCGGCTATACTCCATATTGTATGACTAATATATTGACTTTCAATAATGTCTTTACGTCTGATTGGCAAGGTGAGTTTATATTTTTCCCATTTCGATGCACTTTCTTTACGCAAGCAAGAAATCATTAAAATTGCAATGATCGGGGGAGCCATGAGAGAAAAAGCAGAAAGCAATGTGGCTTCTCCTGTTATAAGCAATACAATTCCCAAAATCATTACTATGGCAATTACAATTTTCACATTTTCAATAATTCCATAGAAGTTATTTCTTAAAAGACCTTTCATTTCCGTTCTCCTTTTACCAGTATCAACATTATTTCATCAATCGTGGCACAGTCAATAACAACGCCCGCATACTTACGTTTGGCAGCTTCTTTGTTATCAACCAACACGTCAATCTGATAATCTTGCCTACGATATGCAAGGATGTCATTCTTGTCTAAGCTCTCGAACTGTTTCTCTTTGCAACGCAATATAGCATATTTATAGATCAGATTATCTTTTGACTCGGTTAGAATAATTCTTCCTTGATGAATGAAAGTAATGTAGTCTGCAATTTTTTCCAAATCACTTGTAATATGAGAAGAAAGAAGAATTGAATGGTCGTCTGAACCAACAAATTCCAGAAAAACATCTAACATTTCATCCCTCATAATAGGATCAAGGCCGCTGGTCGCTTCATCTAAAATTAGCAATTTCGGGTGATGTGATAGTGCAACTGCGATTGCCAATTTCATTGTCATTCCTTTTGAATATTTATCGATTTTTTGTTTCTCGTTCAAATGGAATGTATGTAAATATTTCTGGAACAGAGCATCATCCCATTTTGAGAAAATTCCTTCCATAATGTTTGAAAGTTGTCTGGCAGTCAAGTATTTGGGAAAGTTATCGCCATCATAGACGACACCAATTTCATTTCGTAATTCTGTATCTTTATCCTGCATTTCTTTGCCAAATAGCTGAATAGAACCAGAATTACGGGACAGCGTATTTAATATACATCCTATGGTTGTAGTCTTACCAGCACCATTTTCACCGACAAACCCCATAACAGACCCCATAGGGACTGCAAATGACACATTATCTAAAACAAAATCTGACATTTCATAGGTTTTACATACGTTTTCAAGTTTCAAAGCGTAATTCATGTTATTCGTCCTCCATATAAAACATCGTGAGCAATTCCATTAGCTTAGATAAAGGAATATTACTTACACGTCCAATATTAGCGGCCGCCTGCAAATGTTCTTCTGCAATACGTTGCTGTTCTTCTTGATAAAATTCTTTGTTCCGCGCCGATACAAAGCTGCCTCTACCGACAGTTGTTTCAATAAAGCCGTCCCGTTGCAAATCTTCGTATGCTTTTTGAACAGTTATAACACTGACATGGATGGATTTAGCCAATGAACGCATTGACGGAATAGCATCACCCGCTTGCAATTCCCCACTCATTATCATAGCTTTAATCTGTGTTGTTATCTGCTCATAGATCGGCTTATTTGCATTATTGCTGATTATGATTTCCATGCTTCACCGCCTTTTTTTCAAAATTGTACTTGATGTACAAGTACATTATATTCACACACAGAATGGTTGTCAATACCATTCGTGGTGTTATTAAAGTATGCAAAAAACAGCCCGACAAAGGGAAACAGAGCGCGAAGATATGGAAAAGGCGTTTCCGCCTGTGCTTTCAGATTTCAATTTTGTTGTGGTAGCCGGGGATGGCCCGGTTGAAAAACGCCGGGCGCGGGGCCAGTAGGCCGCCGCGTCCGGCGCTTTTACTTCTGTATTGGATTTTGTCAAGTAATATCTTTTTCCTGATAGGCCATAACCGCAATTTTGTGTGATAGGAAAAAGAAGATAGCGGCTATAATGAGTACAATATTGAATGGCAAAAGGATATTTCCTTTCACTGGAATAAACAGATTGATAAGAAGTACCAGCGCAACAATAATGCCCGTCGAAGCCAAAAACGACATCATAAAAACAATCTGCGATTTATCGGGGTCAAAAAAGTATGCACATGGAAGGCTAAAGCAGCCAGCAAACAAAGTGGCACTTACTCCTATGGAGCCGTACAGCAATAAAGAAGCCAATGATATTTCAGCGCCAAAGATTGCAAGTACACCGCATGGAATAAGGGCTGCAATGATCCCTAACACGGAAAGGATAATATAGAGAATGAATTTTTCTCCGATAATCTGACTTCTTGACACTGGCATAGTAATTACGTTCTTACTCCATTTCGAGTTTGCATCGCTTGTGATACTGATAAAAACTGCTGTCGTGGCACATGGGGGAGCCAAAACTAAAAGCGCGCTGGCTTCCAGCAAAACCGAAAGGCCAAACCCCAAAACGATTAAACTCACGATTGTTACAAGGATATTGCTTTTGGCAATATACAGGTCTTTCAATAAAAGTCCTTTCATCATCTTTCCCCCTTTACATAGAGAAGCATAATTTCGTCAATCGTTGCCGGAACCACCATTGCTTTCGGGTATTTCCTCTGCATTTCCTCCCTGTCTGAAACCAAAATCTGCCACTCGTAGTCCATTTTTCGATACACAATAATATCGCTTTTGTCTAAGGCATCAAACTGGGCAGCCCCACATTTGATTATGCCGTATTGCTCTGTTAATTCATCTTTCGGCTTGAAAAAGACCACTTGCCCTTCATGGATAAACACGATGTAATCGGCAATTTTTTCTAAGTCACTGGTGATATGGGAAGAAACCAGTATAGAGTGTTCTTCATCCTGCACGAAATCCAACAGCATATCCAAAATATCGTCCCGGATCACAGGGTCAAGGCCGCTGGTCGCTTCATCCAAAATCAGCAGTTTAGAATTGTGGGACAATGCGACGGAGATTGCCAGCTTCATTTTCATCCCTTTTGAAAACTGGCTAATTTGTTTATCAGCGGGCAATGCGAATTTTTTCAAAAGGGACATATAGGTGTGTTCGTCCCATGAATGATAGATATTCTTCATTACTCGGTTGAGCCTTTTGGGGGATAGGATTTCCGGGTAATTGCTGCCGTCAAAAACAACGCCAATCTGTTCTTTGGTATCGTTGTCCAATTCTTCTTTCCCCATAATAGAAATATACCCCGCGTCCTTTTGGATAAGCCCCAAAGCTGCGTTAATTGTTGTGCTTTTCCCAGCGCCATTTTCGCCAATCAGCCCTACGATGGAACCTTCTGGAACGGAAAAAGAAACTTTATCCAAAACAAAGTCTTTATATGTTTTGGTAAGCCCTGAAATCGTCAAAGCATTGTTCATATTCAATCCTCCTCATACAATAGTGTCAGTAGATCAACCAACTTATTCAGTGAAATTCCGCTTGTACGCGCAATTTCGATTGCCTCGCCAAAATGTTCCTCTATTTTTTTCTGCTGTTCCTCCAAATAAAAATCTTGGTTTTGGACAGAAACATAGCATCCCTTTCCTGCCGTCGTTTCTATGAAACCGTCTGTTTGAAGGAGATCGTATGCTTTCTGCACGGTCAACACACTGATGTGCAATGATTTTGCCAATGCACGAATAGAGGGAAGTGCTTCGCCAGCTTTCAGGTCGCCACTCATAATTTGGGTTTTAATTTGCGTTGCAATCTGTTCATAGAGTGGCCGACTTGTCTTGTTGCTTACAACAATCTCCAAAATCTCACCGCCTTCCGTTCTGTGCTGTATCATATCGACAAGTACAGTATAATACGCAACAAGTCGGTTGTCAATAGGGTAAGATAATTTCTTGGAAATTTAACAAATCGCCTCCTATCTACGCATTTAGGCCGCCGAAACGCCAGCCATAGCAGGGCTTCCCCGGCATGGTCGGCGGGCAGGCAGGACAGATTATCTAATCCCCGCCAGAATATGTTTCTAAATGCGTAGAGGACAACCCATAAGAAAACGCCGGACACGGCCTGCTGGCCCTGTTCACGGCGTTTTCCCATACCTAAAATTCATATTCAATCTGAGTGCATACAAAAATTTCCTAATTTCTTTTTTCGGTTTCTACCTATTTCTTTGAATATCCCCAAAGACTAATTGCAATAGAGAGAAGAAAAATTACAACTGCCGCAATACAAATCCAAAGCAAATAAGTGGAAATGGAAGCCGGAAGTGCCGACAAACCGGGGCCATCCTCAAAAAATTTAATCATGTAAAAGATCGGGATTACAACAATTAGACCCATTGTTTGGGCAGAGCGAAATCCAAACCAAAATGTCAGCGGCAAACAAATTCCTGTCCAAATCAATGGTACAATAATGGCACTCAATACTGAAAGGCCCAATAGCATTGCGTCAAATTCTGCATGAATTAAACAGGAAGCTAAAGAGAATACAACACTTCCGAGGACGCTAACTACCAGAGTAATCAGGACAGAAAGATACTTGCTTGCAATAACAGAAACATTGCTAATAGGAAGTGCTTTCTGATATTTTTTCCAGTCAACTTTTTCGTCGGTAGCAAAAGTCATAATGTTTTGCATACTTATTGTCATAGCCAGCATGATACTTCCCATCAATCCACCATAAACGCCTGCTTTTGCTAAAAGTAAGGCGATTGCAACAGCAGCAATCAAAATAAGTTTTTTATCAATACTCCTAAAGAAAAGCTGGACATCTTTATAAACTAACCCTCGCATGGTATTCCTCCCTTAATATAGAAAAGCATTATATCTTCCAGAGTAGCATTATCCACAATCATATTCTTATATTTGCCCTTTACCATTTCCCTGTCTTTCACTAAACATTCTATTCCAGTGTTTGATTGGCGGGAAATGAGATAGTCGTCCGGCGATAAAGAGGCAAACTCGCTGCGGCGACATTTCAATATTCCATAATGGTAAACCAAATCATCCTTTTGCTCCTCGAAAATCACCTTGCCTTGATGAATAAGAATTACATAGTCAGCAATTTTCTGAATATCCGAAGTTATATGTGAGGAAAAGAAAATTGCGTGGGACTCATCTTGAATAAAATCCAGAAAGAGGTCTAATATTTCGTCACGCACAACTGGATCAAGTCCCGTAGTTGCTTCATCCAAAATTAGTAATTTCGGTGAATGAGCCAATGCACATATTATCGAAAGTTTCATTTTCATTCCCTTTGAAAAGGAGCCAATAGGCTGTTTTTCAGGAATTTTGAACTTCTTTAGGTAGTCGTAGTATAACTTGTCATTCCACGAAGAAAAAATGCCAGACAACATTTTCCCAACAATTCTTGCATTGAACACATCATGGAAATTACATTCATCAAAAACAACACCTACATCATTTCTTGAAGAACAGTGAAGATTGCTTTTCCCCAGAACCTCAATTTCCCCGGCGTCAGGGATCAATTCATTAAGAATGAGATTTATAGTTGTACTTTTTCCTGCGCCGTTCTCACCAATAAAGCCGACAATTCTTCCTTGGGGGACACGAAAGGAAACATGATCTAATGTGAAATCCCCTAATGATTTACACAAGCCTGTTACAGAAATACTGTCCATATAATACCTCCCATTTATTCCTCATAAAACAGTTTCAAAATATTCGCCATTTGTTGATACTCAATTCCATGTGAACGGCCTATCTCGGCCACCTTTTGCAGTAATCCTTCGGCAATTCTTAGCTGTTCTTCTTGGATAAACTGCTTATTTTGAGCAGCAACAAAACTACCTTTGCCTGATACCGTTTCTATAAATCCATCTCTTGTTAAATCCTCATAAGCTCTTTGAACGGTAATTACACTAATATGCAAGTCTTTAGCTAAAGCACGCATAGAGGGCAATGTTTCACCAGCCGAAAGCGTCCCGTCCATAATCATGCTTTTGATTTGAATACATATCTGTTCATATATTGGCTTATCACTGCTATTGCTGATAAGTATTTCCATTTCACCACCGTACCTTTCGTATTTTGCGTACTTATACGATAAGTACAGTATAGGCGCTTTTGTATAAAATGTCAATGGGAAAGTAAAAACTACTTTCTGTCTACGCATTTAAGCCGCTGAAAAGCCCGCTATTTCAGGGTTTTCCCGGCATGGTCGGCAGGTGGGTGGGACAGATTATCAAATCCCCGCCAGAGAGGGTTTCAAAATGCGTAGGAAAATTCTTCTGATGGTGGTATTCCCGACGCTTCTGTGGTATGCTGAATAAAAACTATGACAGGAGTGTTTAAGGGATGGCCGAACAGGAAATGTTGCTGGACAGCGCCACGATCAAAGCCGCCGTTGCGGGTGAGAAGTGGGCCGCGGAAAAGGTGATTGAACACTATGGCCCCATGATCGACGAGCTGGCCGTGGACGAGGATATGAAGCAGCACTTAATTATGAAACTGTTGGAAGCTCTGCCGAATTTCCCAATGGAGCAGGCATAAAGGCAAAAAAATAGCGCCGGACGCAGAGGCCATATAGCCCCCGCGCCCGGCGCTTCGTTATGGTATGTATGGTGTTTCGCTGGTTGCACTTTATAGTTCATGTTCCATTGCTCAAAAAGTGCCTTTGTGGTATAATAAACAATAGCAGAAAGAAAATAGAAAAGCAAAGGTGGGCAATATGAAGAAAAAAGGTATTCCTTATGGACTTCTGGCGTTTGCAACACTATGGTTGCTATATGATGTGTATTACTGGTCTATGAGAAGTTCGGCTGGTGTATTAAGAAATATAGATGTCGTTATTTGCATAACAAGTGGACTTATTTGTGTTTTTGTAATTTTTTTCATCATCTTCAAAAAAATTGGGAAAAGGCATAAGTAGAAAACCATCTTTCGCTTGTTTCAACGCCGCTGGATATTTTGTTAAACTACCTTTGATGTGGAGAGTTGATTATGGAAGTTATGGAGAATATATTTGATAAGTTCAAGAAATTAAATTTAGATACCTCCCCCATAGGTCTATCAATCGAATTGAGAGAACCATTTTTTTGTACGCCCATTGGAGCCCAAATAATTGGTTGGGATAATGGAATACATTATTGCTTTATAGAGGGGTTTAAAGAGATTGTCTTTTGCGTGAATCCAGAAACGTGCTGTGACTATTATGTTTACCCACTTGCTAAAGATTTTACAGATTTTTTGAGGTTGCTTATTTCTCTGAAAACAACAAATGCAATTCAACAAGTAGTGTGGATGGATAAAGATGCTTTTGAAAAATTTATGAATGATCCTGATGAAGTTAGATATACAAGCAGTGAGCCAGTGCAAAACATACTTCAAAACATTTCCTCTAATTTGAAGATTGAACCGATGGAAAATCCATTTGATTATATTAAGAAACTTCAAAAGGATTTTCCATATAAAAAGATAAAGTTTACAGATGAATTTTATAATGTAACTGGCTTAACACGGCAAGGGAATATCTAAAAAAGTTGCAGAGGACACTTTCAACAGTGTTCTTCTGCAACTTTTTTCTTTGAAATAGATGCCGTTAGTAACCAGCCCACCAACTTGTTACCTGTGTATGTGTTGCTTTTGGAAGATGAATCAGATTGCTATACGCATTACTTCCGCCGTATGCAAGTGGGCGGATATGGTGAACATCGTATAAACTGCGATTTAAGGTAACACCCGTGTTGGCTGTGTAAGTATTATAGTAGGTATCAGCTAAATTAGACGGGCGAGTAGTTGTTGCACCTTTGGTATAATTGGCAGGCGGCATAGGTAGGCTTTTTCCGCTTACAGAATCAGAAAAAGTAAAATTCCACTCATGACCGGTTCTATTAGAAAGTGCAGTTGTTGTTACGCCACTTCCGGAAGTAGCATTATCATAGTCCGTAATAGTGTAGGCAACATAATAATACCCTGTTTTTGCAGGAACTGTCCATGTGTAATCTACGCCATACTCATTGTTGGATGTGTATGTATGATAAACAGAACCCCCAACATTTGAGTAAGAGCCAGATAATGTTGAAAAACTGCCTTTTAATTGAGCTGTCAGTTTAATATTTGGTTTTACAAAAGGAGAGGTTGGGCAATCAACATTAAAATACCAAGTAAATTCGCCACCGCTGGTTCTTTTAATTCCAGCACGGACAAGATAAATTTCAATTCCACGCTCACTGGGAGTATCAGCAGATCCTTTTGGAATAGGGATGGCAACTTCGTCGAAAGCAAGAAGTTCGCCATCCTCAACAAGCACTTCGCCCGTAGCCGTATCGTAATGAGTAACTTGCCCGGAATCAGCAGGAGAGGTGTCCATGATCGCTTCTAATTCATTCTGGTATGGTTCCGCCGCAAAAGCCGTCGTTGTCATACTAAATAACATAATAGCGGATAGTAACAAAGCTACTATCTTTTTCATTCTTTTCATAATCGTGTCCTCCCAATATTAAATTCTACATAAATCACGACTAAAACTTATCAATCCCCAATGGTATCACCCCTTTCTGTTCTTTCAGCCTTATAATCTAAAAGCGCATAGCCGCAGAACGATGTTCTGCAAGACTATGCGCTGAATACAGTCAGTCTTATCTTATGCCTATGGTTCTAAAGTCAGTGTCCCCGCTACTTTTACACAGTCTTGCCTTTCTGCGGGAAAATTGTTTATCGCCCCCATTATTCTGATAACATCTTATCGGCTTGGCATAATTATACAAAAATTACATAATAAAGTCAACATAATATGAACAATAGAGTGTAATATATCAAAAACAGCGCCGGACGCAGAGGCCATACAGCCCCCGCGCCCGGCGCTTCGTTATGCTGCTTTACTTACTCGTCCGTGAAATGGAACTTCCGCGCCTCAAAGTCGGCGTCGGTCATGGTGTCCAGCTTGGCAAGGGTCTGGCGGGCCAGCGCCGCCATTTCCCCATCCATATCCGGCAGCGCGGCATGGAGCTTCGCCATCGTCCTGCGCCGGTCGGCAT
>OJRC01000784.1_pt1 | contig 15817 bp, 15 predicted proteins | sample 1599081 | NCBI WGS metagenome assembly OJRC01 (sample SAMN03922519, study PRJEB24848) | human gut metagenome | isolation source: stool sample | host: Homo sapiens | place: Germany | collected 2010-02 | reverse complement strand
CCCTGGCGCAGCAGCATGCCTATGCCGCCGATGGCGGCCCTGACGCCGGCCTCCTTGGCCTCGAGGATCATGCGGGTCTCCTTGGGGTTATACACGGTGTCGGCGACAACCAGATCGCTGCGGAAGAGGCTCTTGTCGATGAGGGTCTCCTTATCCAGCGGGGCCATGCCGACCTTGGTGGCGTTGACGAGGATGTCGCAGTTCTTTACTGCCTCGACGAGGGCTTCCGTGTCCGCGAGGTCGGTGACGCTGGCCTTGCAGCCCGGGATCTTCTCCGTTATCTTCTTCACGGTCAGCTCGGCGTTGGGGTAGAAGGTGTAACCCTTGCGGTTGAAAATGTGGATCTCGCTCGCGCCGTCGACGGCGGACTGCATGGTGACTGCTGTGCCCGCGCCGCCCGCGCCGAGGATGACCATCTTCTTGCCCTTCACGTCCACGCCGTGGACGCGCAGGTTTGCGACGAAGCCCAGGCCGTCGGTGTTGTGGCCGGTGAGCGTGCCGTCTTCTTCCACGATGACGCAGTTGCTCGCGCCGATGAGCTCGCAGGCGGGGCTCAGGCGGTCGAGGTACTTCGTGACCTCGGTCTTGCAGGGCATGGTGATGTTGAAGCCGCCGCAGCCGAGCAGCTTGAGGGCGGCGACCGCCTCTCCGGTCTTCTCCAGAGGCACATCGTAGGCGAGGTAGGCGGCGTTGATGCCGAGCCTGTCGAAGCTGTAGTTGTACATTGCGGGCGAGCCGCTGTGTCCCACGGGGCTGCCGATCAGGCAGTACATCTTGGTGTGTCCATCTATGTTCATCGTATTTTCCTCCTTTGATTATTCAGCGGCCATTTCGGGCCATACGGCCTTGAGCACGTTCTGGGTGGTCTCGAAGTTGAGCTTCGCGGCCTCGGCCACGCCCTTGGAGAGGACCTCGTCGTTTATGACCTCGACGCCCACGACCTTCGGGGAGACGCCCTTGTCCTTGATCATCTGCACGAAGTCCTTCGTGATGCCTATGCCGTCGCCGGAGAGGCAGCGGTCGTGCATGGACTCGTCGCGCAGGATGGCCGCGGCGTAGGCGCGGGGCAGCACGTCGTTGAGCTGGATGGAGACGATCTTCTCCGCCGGGATATCGGCGAGCAGCTCGAGGTCGAAGGGCTGGTTCGCACGGGCCCAGTGCCAGGAGTCGAGGATGAGCTTGGCGTTCTCGCAGCCCGAGCCCTTGACGATGGCCCAGCCGGTGCGCACGTCGGGGATGCCGCTGTAGGGCATCGGCTCGACGCCTATCGTGTACTTGCCGGCCCGCTGGCAGAGCTCGCGGAGCTTCTCGGCGTCGTGCTCGACGCTGTATTTCTCCATGAGGCCGCAGTTTATGTGCTCCACGCCGAACAGCTCGCACATGTGGAAGCAGACCTGCTCCTTGTACATCTGCTCGTAGCTCCTGCGGTCCTCGGCCCAGAGGGTGATGTACTCGACCTCGGTGACGGCAATGTCGTACTTCTTGAGGATGGCGAGGATGTCCTCGTCGTGCAGGCCCTCGGCAAGGGCGTCGACGTAGGTCTCGGCCCTCAGGCCGATGCCCTCGAAGCCGGCGGCCTTCGCGGCGGAGACACGCTCTTCAAACTTGCACTGGTCGCCCAGGGTCCAGGAGCTGATGGTCAGCGGATGATTTTTGGACATTGTTGTTTCCTCCCTATTATCGTTTCAGGCCGCGGTTTCGGCTTCGGGCTTCTGGAAGTCCTTGTCGAAGCGCGCGTTCAATATGACGGCAAGCACGATGCCGATAACGGTGACGGCGATGTTGAATATCATTATGAGCTGGGGGCCCTTCTCGCCGCCGATGCTGGTGAGCAGACCGGCGATGGAGAGCACGGCGTAGTTTGCGATGGACGAGGAGATCATGACGATGCTGGTCATGACGGCGCGGTTTTTGGGGAACATGGTGACGGCGACGCTGGTCACGAGCTGGAGCACGCCGCCGGCTGCGAAGAAGCCCATCAGAAACCCGGCGAGGTAGCAGATCCAGGGCTGCGCCACGAGCAGCACGGCCACGAGGGTGACGACGGCGCAGCTCGGGTAGATGACGAGTATCTTCGAGGGCTTGAGGCCCTTGGCCAGAAGCGCCGCGTTCACAAAGAGCGCGAGCACAATGCCGACGGAATAGAAGCTCTGCACGAGGCTCGGGTCGGCGATACCGTAGGACTTCGCCAGCTCCTGATAGCAGTTGAGCCAGATCATGAAGGTCGCGGAGGTGGTGAAGCCGAGGATTATGAGGATGATCGCGCTGGGCGAAAACTTCATGCGCTCCTTCTTCTGGCCCTTGACCTTCACCACGCGCTCATAGGGCGGGAAGGGCAGGAAGATGAGGGCTATGCCGGTGACTGCGATAAGCACGGCGCAGAAGAGGAAGATGGTCGAGAAGGGCAGGGCCCTCGCGGCGACGAAGCCGATGGCGAAGGGCAGCAGGAACTGCGCGATGGAGATCGAGAGCTTCGTGAAGATGTTCGCGATGGTGCCCTTTTCCTTGAATATCTCCATGCAGCTCGGGGTGATGCTCACGTCGAGGAAGCCGTTCGCCGCGCCGGAGACGATGCCGAGGATATAGGCGAGGACAAAGTTGTGCGTGTAGCAGACCGCGGCGAAGAAGATGAAGTAGAGCGCGCAGCCCACGAGCGCGGGCACCCTGCGGCCGAAGCGGTCGGAGATAGGCCCGGCAAAGGGATAGCTTATGAGCCGGCCGAGGCCCAGCGCCGCGATTACCGCGAGGACGCCCGAGACGTCGTAGGTCCCGTCCGCCAGCAGGCCGCTGCCCCAGAGGGAGGCCAGCTCCTGCTTGTACTGGCCCATGATGGAGCCGGCCACGCCGAGGACGAAGTAGGTCATGTACAGCGCAAAGGCCGTGGGATAGTATTTCTTCATGCTCATCCTTGTGCCCTCCTCTTTTATCTGTAGATGGCGTCGCAGACCTCGTCTATCGGCATGTCGAGGCCGGTGTAGAGCTTGAAGCTCGCCGCGCCCTGGCCCACCAGCATGCCCAGGCCGTCAAAAGTGCGGCAGCCAGCGGCTTTAGCCTCGCGCAGCAGCTTCGTCTCCTCGGGGTTATACACCACGTCCGTTACAATGAGCTCGGGGCGGAGCATAGTGAGGTCGGTGATAAGGCTGGCGTCGTCCATCGGGGCCATGCCGACGCGGGTGGCGTTCGTGAGGATGTCGCTCGTCGCTATGCTCGCACGCAGGGCCTCTGCGTCGTCGAGGTCGCTTAGGCTTATCTTGCAGGAGGGGGCCGCGTCGCCGATGGTCTTGAGGTTCGCCAGCGCCCTCTCCCAGAACGCGTCGCGCTTGTTGAAGACCCTTATCTCCTTCGCGCCCTCCAGCGCGGCCTCGATGGCGATGGCGCTCGCCGCGCCGCCAGCACCAAGGAGCGTCACGACCTTGCCCGCTATCTCCACGCCGCCGCGGCGCAGCTGTCCCGTGTACCCCATGCCGTCCGTGACGTAGCCATAGAGCTTGCCGTCCTTGTTTACAATGGTGTTCACGCTTCCAATGGCCTTCGAGGCCGGGCTGACCTCGTCCAGATAGGGGATGACCGCGTTCTTGAGCGGCATGGTCACGTTGCAGCCCATGACATTGAAGGTGCGCAGCGCCGCAATGCCGTCCGCCACGTGCTCCATATCCACGTCAAAAGCCAGATACGCGCAGTTGAGTCCGTACTTATCAAAGCAGTAGTTGTACATCGCGGGGGATTTCGAGTGCTCGACCGGGGTGCCAATAAGCCCCAGCAGCTTTGTCTTGCCGTCAATGTTCATTTCTGTCTCCCTTTCTGCCGCTCACGGCTTCGTTCTGCGACGAATGTAGCATATTGACTGCTTTTTAACAAATCAATAAAATTTCTAAAACTATAGATTTTGTCTATCGAATATGGTAGAATAAGCTCAAAGGCAAGGGGGTGTCCGGCGATGAATCTGTATCATCTGCGGTATTTTGTCCAGCTGGCGGAGACGAAGCATTACACCCGGGCGGCGGAGCAGCTGTGCATCACTCAGCCGAGTTTGAGCCATGCCATGGCTCAGTTGGAGGCGGAGCTGGGCGTGCCGCTTTTCGAGAAGACGGGGCGCAATACGGAGCTGACGCGCTTTGGGGAGCATTTTCTAGCCTGCGCGCTCAAGACGCTTGCGACGCTGGACGAGGGCGTGGGCGAGCTGCAGCGCGTCTCGCGGGGCGAGGGGCTTATCCGGCTGGGACTGCTGCGGACACTGGGCGTGGACTATGTGCCTGAGCTGGTGTCGCGGTATCTTAGGGAAAATCCGGGGAAGGACCTGCGCTTCACCTTCGAGACAGGCATGACGAGCGCCCTGCTCGAGGGGCTTATAGAGCGCAAATATGACCTCGTTTTCGCATCTAAACCTCCGGCGGAGCTGGGATTAACTTCCGTTGCAGTCGAGCGGCAGGACCTCATGCTCATCGTTCCGCGCGGGCACGAGCTGGCGCGGCGGCACTCGGTGGACCTTGGCGAGACGCTGCCCTACCCGCAGGTGTACTTCTCAAAAGGCTCGGGCCTGCGGCCAGTGGTGGACGAGCTGTTCTCCCGCGCGGGCGGACGGCCGAAGATCGCCTACGAGGTGGACGAGGATCAGGTCATCGCCGGGCTGGTCGCGCGCGGCTTCGGCATAGCCGTCGTACCTTTCATGGACCTGCTCATGCGTCTGGACGTCAAGATCATCCAGATCGCCAGCCCCGTCTGGGAGCGCAACTTCTACATGGTCTCCGACGACCGCGCCTGGCAGACCCCGGCGGTCAGGAATTTCCGGCAATATGTCCTCAACGGCGTCAGCTGGTGATTTTTCACAAGCAAAACCCCGAATTTTTGACATCATAGACGCCGCCTCACAAACTATAGGTATTATCAATGAAAATCCCGACTCCATAGAAGGAGCCGGGATTTCTGCTGCATGTCAGTGTCAAAGCCGTACACGTCCACATAGACTGTCCGCGCGGAGGTGAGACGGGATGAAGCGATTGGGCAGGACGGAGTTCTGGCTTTTGGTATTCCTTGGGGTGCTGCTGCTGCAGTCGGCGCTCGGGTTGTTTTATCCCGCACCGGACGCGGCTTCCGGCATCGACGTCATCGTCCGCACCTCGGCGGCGGGCATATTCGGCTACTTTCTCAGCTCCTGCACGCCTCAGAGGAGCGCTAGCAGGACGCTCATCGTCGCCTCAGCGGGGCTGTTCTGTCTTATGGTCCTGCTGGCATTCAGAGCCGTGTCCGTCTCGAGGCCGTGGCTTCTCGACTCAGGCTCCGCCGCCACCATCGCCCAGTTCCGCGACTTCGTGTCCGGCAGCGTGGGCTTTCTCACTGGCGGCAGATATGACCATGATCAGTGATGATATCAGGAGGTTTAAAATATGGCCGAGATCAGGCAAGACCTGCTCAGTTTGAATTACAGCCCCAACTTTGACATTTCCGGGATGCAGGAGGCGGACGTAAATATCAGCCTGCCCCCTGCGGTCATCCAAGGCTCCATCACCGGCTCCGTTACTGACGGCAGTTTGCCCCTTGCGAACGCCACCGTCAAGCTCTTTGACAGCGCCGGTCATCCCTACCAGCACACCCTGACGGACGAGGCCGGCAGCTTCAGCTTCAGCAGCGTGCCCGCGGGCACCTACAGCCTCGCCGCCGTGCTCGAGGGCTATGTGCTCAGCCCCTCGGTCGGCGTGAGCCTCACCGCGGGCGGCACAGCCAGCGTCGGTCTGGTATGCACTCCCGAGCCGTCTCTCTCACTCGGCGCAGTCGCCGGCACGGTCAGCTCCGCTGGACTGGATGGCATATCGCCCATATCCGGCGCAAAGATCAACATGACGAACCTCAGCGGCGCCGTGGTCGCGACGACCTACAGCGCAGCGGACGGCGAATTTGTCTTTTACGACGTAGCAGACGGTGTGTACAGCCTCACCGCCACGGCTTCGGGATATCTCGCCACAGCGCCGGTGGCCGTGACCATACTCGGCGGCTCCATCGCGAACGTCAGCCTGGCAATGATAGTGGATGGCCGCACCTACAGCGGCACCGTCAGCGGCATCATCCGCGACGCTTCCGGCGCTGCGGTCGCCAACTGTTTTGTGGGTCTCTATGCTGTCAAGGACGTGGCGGGCGTCCAAACCGAGACGCTCGTCGCCACGACGCGCACGAACGGCGAGGGCAAATACCTCTTTGGAGGCGTCCTCGCCGGCGCCTATATGGTCAAGGCTAAGCTGGAACAGTTCGGCTGAGTTCACCCATAAGGCACAAAATACAGGGCCGCGCAGACCACGCGGCCCTGTATTCTTTCCATAAAAGACAATTCTGCGGTTTATTCGTGGTGGTGGCCGCACTCGTCGGCGTGCTCATGCTTGTGGCACACCGCGCCGGTGGTCTTGAGCTCGCCCCTGAGATATGCCTCGACCGCCGCCCGCGTGTCGCCCGACGCGCCGACGATGACCTCGACGCCGCGCTCGTTGAAGATATCCACCGCGCTGCCGCCCATCCCGCCGGCTATGATGACCTGCACTCCCCTGTCTGCAAGGAAGTTTGGCAGGAAACCCGGACGGTGGCCCGGATTCGGCACGGACTCGGCAGATACGATCTTCCCTTCCGCGCAGTCGTAAATGTTGAAATTCTCGCAGTGCCCGAAATGCCCGGACACCGTGTTACCCATGGCCGCTGCTGCAATCTTCATAGCTGTTTCGTCTCCTTATCAGTCGTTTTGATACCTAAAAGCTCCATGGCTTTTATGAACACCTCATAGAGCGCCGCGCGCGCCGGGCAGTCCAGCTCCGCCACGCTCCGGCCCTCGTTTATCGCCCGCTGCGCGCTCCGGTCAAAGGGCACCCGGCCCAGGAAGGGCACGCCCTGCTCCGCGCACCAGCGCTCGATATCAGCGCTCAGCTCCGGGCAGACGTCCGCGCGGTTCACGCATACCGCCGTCCTCACCCGCGCCATCGACGCCGTGCGCACCAGCCGCCGCATGTCGCCGAAGCCGGATACCGACGGCTCCGCCACGATGAGCGCGAGGCTCACGCCGTTCATCGAGGCCATCACCGGGCAGCCCACGCCGGGCGAGCCGTCGATTACCGCAAGCTCCGCATCCCCGGGGCAGTTCTCGTAAAGCGCGCGCTTGACCTCCGTCACCAGCTTGCCTGAGTTGCCGCGGCCCATACGCAGCTGGGCGTCCGCGAACACCCCGTCCCCTCTCCGCACCCGGAACGAGCCCGCGATGTCCTCGCCGAGCCTCGCCGCGCCGGCGAGGCAGGCCTCCGTACACAGCCCGCAGCCCTCGCAGCGGAGCTCGTCCACCGCATATTTATCTCCACCGGCGCGGGAGATGGCCCCGAAGCGGCACAGTTCGGCGCATTTTCCGCAGCCGATGCACAGGCCCGGGTCTATCTTCGCCTTGTCCGAGCCGCGGAAGTCCGTCTCGACCGTCTCGGCATAGCCGCCGGACACGAGGGCGAGGTTCGGCGCGTCCACGTCGCAGTCGGCGACCGCCCGCGCCCCGGCAAAGCGGATGAAGGCCGCGGCGGTCGTGGTCTTGCCCGTGCCGCCCTTGCCGCTGAGGATGAGCAGCTTTTTCATGCGCACGCCTCCTTCCGTATCCGGGAGAGCAGCGCATCGAAGATGCAGCGCACCTCCTCGTCCTCGCGGTACGCGAGAGCGCCCCGCGCGCCCGCCGCCGCCAGCTTCGCGCTGTACGGAATCCGCGCGAGCACGGGCAGGCCCTCGGCCTCCAGCCAGCGCTCCAGCTCCGGGTACTCCGTCCCGGCCTTGTTCACGACCACGCCGCAGGGCTTTTTCAGCACGCGCATAAGCTCCGCCACGAGCCGCAGGTCGTGCAGCCCGAAGGCCGTCGGCTCCGTGACCAGCACGCAGCAGTCGGCCACCCGCGCGGCCTCCATGACCGGGCAGGCGCTGCCCGGCGGGCAGTCGATGATGACCGTCTCCGCGTCTCCCGCCTCCTCCAGCGCCGCCGCGATGACGGGCACGCCCGTGGCCTCGCCGAGCTTCAGCTCGCCCGTGACGGCCTTTATATCGCCGCTCATGCCCGTCTCGACCGAGCCGACCTCGCGCTCCGTCTCCTCCACCGCTCCCTCGGGACACACATAAGCGCAAACGCCGTAGGAGTGGCAGACCTCGTCGAACAGCATGGGCGCGCCCTTCACCAGCACCAACGCATTGAAGCGGCAGCGCTCGACGCATCTGCGGCAGCCGGTACACCTTCCGCGGTCAAAGGCGGGCATTTTCTTCGTTACAGGTAGGGATACGACATTTTCCGGCTCAAAAAACAGGCGGCCGTTCGGCTCCTCCACGTCGCAGTCGATATAAGTCGCCCGGCCCGCCGCGCAGGCGAGGCCGCAGGCGACGAGGGTTTTGCCCGCGCCGCCCTTGCCGCTCAGGACCGCGATCTTCATTGGATGCCGTGGAAGCCCGCGTGGAAGCGGGTGAGTTCTTCGAGCTCGCCGGCCTCGAGCGCCGCCGCGTTCTCGAGCGCGGTGCCGTCTTTCGACCTGTAGATCTTTATGTCCGCGGCCTTGAGCACCTCGGCGGCGTTCTCGCCGCAGCGGACGGTGACGAGCGCCTCGGCCCCGCTGTCGGCTACAGCCTGCGCAGCCTTGAGGCCCGCGCCGCCCTCGGCCTGAGCGCCCGGGTTCTCGATGAACGTGACGCCCTCTCCCTCGCAGAGCGCAAAATACGGCGCGCGCCCGAAGGATACGCAGACGCCGGTGTTTGGGCTGGCCTCGTCTACCGGGATAATGATCTTCATTGTTCTTCTCCTTTCATGCAGTGCCGCCCTCGGCAGCCGTGACGCGGGCAGTGCTCGGCCGCGCCCTCGCAGAGCTGGTAGGAGCCGCCCTCTATCCTGAGCGGCCGTCCTTCGACCAGCGCAGCGGCGAGTTTTTTTCTTGCGCTGTTGTAGATGAACTGCGCCGTCGTGCGCGCGACGCACATGTATTCACTGCACTCGGCCTGAGAGCAGCCCTGATAGTCTATGAGCCTTATGGCCTCGTATTCCTCGACGGACATGAGCACCGGCCCGGAACCGCTGCGTTCGCGGGCTGAGGGGCCGAATTCACTGCATCTGGGCAATCCGCATACCCTGCGGCACTTTTTCGGACGCGGCATGGCGCCACCTCATTTCTGACATATGCCAATTTCAGCTTTGAGTTTAGCACTATTTCTGGCATATGTCAAGAATTAAGAAAGGGGCAAAAATGTGTGTGGGTGCTTGACAAACGGCGTATGTGATGGTAATATAACTAAGCTTGCGGGCGCGTCCGGGGGAAACCGGGTGCGGGAGCCAGTTGCCTGCGAAGTATGCGCCAGTAGCTCAGCAGGATAGAGCAACTGCCTTCTAAGCAGTAGGCCGGGGGTTCGAGTCCCTCCTGGCGTGCCATGGCAAGGCTCCATGAATGGTGGGTGTAGCTCAGTTGGTATGAGCACCGGATTGTGGTTCCGGGTGTCGTGGGTTCGAGCCCCATCTCCCACCCCAGAAAAGCAGGAGGCCGGCAATGCCGGCCTCTCTACCTAAGTCGATGGTGGGATGTAGTGTAACGGTAACACACCAGACTTTGACTCTGATATTGTAGGTTCGAGTCCTGCCATCCCAGCCACGTCGCTACGTCGGCGCAAAGTCCGTTCGTCTCCGTTTCCGCGAACAGCCGCAGGCTGCTCGCGAAAACTGCGCTCACTGCCTTGCGCCTCCTCTCAAAACGAAAGCGGGCTTTCGTTTTGTTCTTAAAAGCGAATAAGACCCAGTAGCTCAGCAGGCAGAGCACCTGCCTTTTAAGCAGGGTGTCCGGGGTTCGAATCCCCGCTGGGTCACCATGAAAGGGCGCGACACATGTCGCGCCCTTTCACTATCCTCGACCCTCGTCTCCTGCTTCCTGACCGCGCGCCGGATTATTCTCTAAATCTGCCTCCAACTTCGTATATTGTGCATGCTATTGCAAGAAAACATATACAATGATGTAATTTAATGTTATAATGGGGGGCACAGATAAGTAAGGGGGTAAGCGGTATGAAGCGTCCAAAAAGAAAGAAACAAAAAAGAAAAAAATACAATATTTCACCCAAAACCAACTTTTGGGTAGGCTGTAGTTTTTTAGCCTTTTTAGTTGTATATGCAATACTTACATATTATATTAACTCCGATGCGCTTAAATCTGCTGATTCTGCGACTGCCTCCTACATTCCTGTTATCACTACCATCAGGGATGTAACGCTCGTGATCCTTTCAGTCCTCGGGACCTGCTGGTTGACCTCATGGATAATTGACGTCAGAGCGCGCAACGAGATGTACAGCAGTCACCTTTCCAATGATTTTCTTAGCAATCCTAATATCTACCTGAATATGACTGAAGCCACACAAAAGGAAATGCTCTCCGCCATGGAGAATGCTCTCTTATTCAATGGAAAGCCGCATCTTTCTAGTATGTATGATAATATCAAGGAAAAGTTTAAAACCTTAAGCAAAGGCAACTACTATTACGATGACTGCCGGTATACTATCGACTGCGAAATCATGGCAGACAGGATAGTAAAAAGAATCGAGCGGATACTAAAGGTCAAATCCTATGATGCGCAGTGCACCGTTAAAGACTTTCCGCTGGTCACCTGGTCAGGCCGCCAAATCAAGGACAAAGACGGCAAGGAAATCGTGCCGTTCAAATATACCAGCGTCACACTGGACGGGAAAACGATCCCTGAGAATGATATAAAGTCTATTTCCGAGCCGTCAAATAACATAGCGAGCCTTAACAGCGGATACTCAGTGAAGTATACATATCGCTATGCGCCCGAGCTTGCTCTTACCGACAATCAGCCAAAATTCTTTTCTGTAATTTATACGACAATCGTGCCTTTGGATGATATCGTTTATACTTGTCGTGCCAATGTTCCCTGCCGCAATTTCTCTGTTGATTTCCGAGTTTCATCCTGCGATGATCGTCCTTGCAAGGCCATGGCCAGAGCCTTCGGCTTCTTTGATTCCGCTATGCATTCTCCCATTATTGAGGAAAACGGGCGGGTAAGGGTTTCGTTTAACGATTGGATCTTCCCCCACGACGGTATCGTCATAACTTCTGCTGTCAGGAGCAAGGATCAGTGAGAAGCGCACCTCTGCTTCTTGCAGCGATGCACGATACATATGTAATAGTTTATTAAGAATTTGCCTGTTGCACATACTGACGGTTTGGTCTATAATATATTAAACAGAGGAGGAATTATTATGATTCGTACAATGGATGACGATGTCGCATAGCGTCGTTTCCACATTCAGTTCGCAGCTGTTGCATCATAACACATCACTGCGGCTGGATCATAACCAAGGATAACAAAAGGTCCGGAGCAATAAATTGCTCCGGACCTTTTTGGAGCGGGCGATGGGAATCGAACCCACGTATCCAGCTTGGAAGGCTGGTGTTCTACCATTGAACTACGCCCGCGTGCCCTAGTATGTTACCATTCCTCCCGGCCGATGTCAACGTTTTTCTTGACTCATATAACGACTATCGTCACGCCGTTGTTTGCCCCGTCGAGGTCCGGGTCGCGGCGCAGGTCGTCGCAGATGCTGAAGGCTCGGCGGGTCGGCTCGTCGAAGATCGAAAAGCGCTCGCCGGGTATATAATCCCTTATCTTCCCACGCTGCTTCTGCCGCTCGAGGTACGCGCGCACCTCCAGCCTGATCTTCCCGCCCCTGCCGCTCGAGCCGTAGCCGTGGATTATCTTCACCGCCGACGCGCCCAGCGCGCGGCCGTTCTCTATCGCGTACGTCGTGCGCCGCACAGCCAGCTCCGAGGCCGGCATGTCGTACTTGATATTGACTTCCTTCAGATAGCCCACGTCACGCCTCCACCACCGCTGAGCACTTACACACCGCCAAGCACATGCCGCAGCCCACGCACTCCGCAGGGTCTATCTCCGAGCTCCTCCCGCTTATCGCCGGGCAGCCCAGCCTCGAACACGCCCCGCATCTCCGGCAGCGGTTCTGGTCTATTCTATACCTCTTTTCGCCGCTTTTCCCGCAGGTTCCCCTACACATTATCACAGACACGCCCTCAGAGTCCAGCGCCTTCCTCAGCACAGCCTCGATGCCGTTCACATCGTAAGCGTCCAGCTCCGTCAGCGCCGCGCCGCAGTCGGTGCAGAGCTTTGAAACGTCATTATCTCCCACGGCTGCGACCGTGCCGCCGGTCTTCGCGAGCAGGCGGAGCGAAGCCTCGTCCAGGTCCCCGGCGCCCATGACCGCTATCGTGTCATGCCTTGCCTCCGGCCTTGCTGCGACGAAGCCAGCCAGCGCCGCCGCCGCGGTGCCGCGGCCCCAGGCCGCGTCCAGCGTCTGGAAGGGTTTCTTCTGCCCCAGCAGCGTGCAGCCACCGTCGCCTATAGTCCTCAGCCACAGCTTTGACGCCGCGTAGAACACTCCCCGGTACGGGCAGCCCGCACACATCGTCTCTCGCTCGCAGGGCAGCACGAAACGCTCCGGCTGCTTTCTGTACTTCGGCAGCTCGCCCTGCTCTGCGGAACCGGCCATGGCGGTCTCCCGCTCGAGCGTCACCACACGATCCTCGCGCTCAGAGGTCTCGAAGGCCGCGTCGAGACTCGCGAAATGCTCCGCAGGCTCCGGCTTTGCGACCGCAACGCCGCCGGTCACGCGGCTTGCAGCCGGCACGAAGCCCGCGTCGTCCGTCGTCAGCAGCACGCGCGCTCCCGCCAGCGACGCCCCGAGCGCCGCGTACATCGCCGTCTTCGAATCCAGCCCCGACAATTCGCTTTTACCGATCCTAAACTTCATTGCCGCCCCTTATTTCTTCCCGTGGTACAGCTTCTTCGTCTGGTATTTCGGCTCGCAGGTAAGGTTCATGCCGAGGCGGTGGAACACGTTCTCGTCCACCCGCGACAGGATGACCGTCGAGTGAACCTCGCCTCCCGCCAGCGACGCTAGCTGCTCCATGGCCCGCTCGGCGTTGGGGTCTGTCACAGCGCATATCGACAGCGCTATCAGCACCTCGTCCGTATGCAGCCGCGGGTTGTGGTTGCCCATGTGCTCTACCTTCAAGTGCTGGATCGGCTCTATTATATTCGGGGATATGAGCAGCACGTCGTTGGGTATGCCGCCAAGGCATTTAAGCGCGTTCAGCAGGCAGGCCGAGGACGCGCCAAGCAGCGACGAGGTCTTGCCTGTTATTATCTTCCCGTTCGGCAGCTCCATGGCCACGGCGGGCGCGCCGGTCTCCTCCGCCCGCGCCAGCGCCGCCGGAATAACGGGTCGGTCGTTGGGCTTCACGCCTATCTGGTTGAGCAGCATCTCGAGCTTGAAGACCTCGGTCTGCTCCGAGAGACCCTGTCTGAGCGAGCAGAGGCTCTGGTAATAGCGCCTTATTATCTCCTGCTCGGAGGCTCTGCGGCAGGCGGCGTCGTCGATTATGCAGAAGCCGGCCATGTTGACGCCCATGTCGGTGGGGCTTTTATACGGGCTCTCGCCGTAGATGCGCTCGAACATGGCGTTGAGGACCGGGAATATCTCCACGTCGCGGTTGTAGTTGACGGTGGTCTCGCCGTAGGCCTCGAGATGGAAGGGGTCTATCATGTTGACGTCGTCAAGGTCGGCGGTGGCGGCCTCGTAGGCGAGGTTCACAGGGTGTTTGAGGGGCAGGTTCCAGACCGGGAAGGTCTCAAACTTCGCGTAGCCGGCCTTGACGCCTCTCTTGTGCTCGTGGTAGAGCTGCGAGAGGCAGGTGGCCATTTTACCGCTGCCGGGGCCGGGTGCGGTGACCACGACGAGCCGGCGGGAGGTCTCTATATAGTCGTTCTTACCGAAGCCCTCGTCGGAGACGATGAAGGAGAGGTTGGAGGGATAGTCGGGTATCCAGTGCTGGAGATAGACGCGAACCTCCATGGCCTCGAGCCGCTTTTTGAACTGCTCGGCGGCCTGCTGGCCGCGGAAGTGGGTTATGGACACGCTTCCGACGTAGAGGCCGATGGCTTTGAAGGCATCGATGAGGCGGAGCAGGTCGTCGTCATAAGTGATACCGAGGTCGCCGCGGCGCTTGCTGCGCTCTATGTCGTCGGCGGAGATGACGATGATTATCTCGGCCTCATCCTTCATTTCCATGAGCATCCGCACCTTGCTGTCCGGCTCAAAGCCCGGCAGCACGCGCGAAGCGTGGTAGTCGTCAAAGAGCTTGCCCCCGAATTCGAGGTACAGCTTGCCCCCGAAGCGGGCGATGCGCTCGCGTATCCTCTCCGATTGCAGGCGCAGGTATTTGTCGTTGTCAAAGCCTATCCTGAGCATAAAGCTGCCTCCCGGTTCCCCTGTTTTTCTTTTTCACAACTATCCCTTATCATACAACAAACTTCCCTCGGCTTCAATCAGTTTTTTGCCGCAAGCCGCACACTCGCCCTGCGCGCGGGCGCTGGGCTCCACTTGCCGCAGGGTCAGGACTGTGGTAAAATTCAAGTTGCAAGTCCGCAGCCAGAAAATGAGATATTTTCGAAAGAAATGTCTTTATTCTTTAAATGTTCATAATTATATGTTATAGTACATGGTTGACCCGGAACATTTTGCAGATATCGAAAGGCAGATATTATTATGGGATTCTTACAGAAGCTCTTTGGCTCGCACAGTGACCACGAGCTGAAGCGGATATACCCCATCGCGGATAAGATCGAGGCGCTCGAACCTCAGATGCAGGCGCTCTCCGACGAGGAGCTGCGTGCCAAGACAGACGAATTCAAGGCCCGCTACCAGGCCGGCGAGGACCTCGACAGCATGCTCCCCGAGGCCTTCGCCGTCGTGCGCGAGGCCGCATGGCGCGTGCTGGGCATGAAGCCCTTCCGCGTCCAGCTCATCGGCGGCATAGTGCTCCACCAGGGCCGCATCGCCGAGATGAAGACCGGCGAGGGCAAGACCCTCGTCGCCGTCCTCCCCGCCTACCTCAACGCCATCGCCGGCGAGGGCGTCCACATCGTCACCGTCAACGACTACCTCGCCAAGCGCGACAGCGAGTGGATGGGCAAGGTCCACCGCTTCCTCGGCCTGACCGTCGGCCTCATAGTCCACGGCCTCACCGCCGAGCAGCGCCGCGCCGCCTACGCCGCCGACATCACCTACGGCACCAACAACGAGATGGGCTTCGACTACCTGCGCGACAACATGGCCATCTACAAGCAGCAGATGGTCCAGCGCGGCCACGCCTTCGCCATCGTGGACGAGGTGGACTCCATTCTCATCGACGAGGCGCGCACGCCGCTCATCATCTCCGGCCAGGGAGACGAGTCCACCGACCTGTACAGGAAGGCCGACGACCTCGTACGCACGATGAAGCGCAAAGTCGTTGCCTCCGTGGACGAAAAGCAGGAGGAGGACGAAAACCTCGACGCCGACTACGTGGTCGACGAGAAGGCCCGCACCGCCACCCTCACCGCCCGCGGCACCGAAAAGGCCGAGCGCTACTTCAACCTCGAGAACCTCTCCGACCTCGAAAACTCCACCCTCGCGCACCACATCAACCAGGCCCTCAAGGCCCACGGCGTCATGAAGCGCGATATCGACTACGTCGTCAAGGACGGCGAGGTCATCATCGTCGACGAGTTCACCGGCCGGCTCATGCTCGGCCGCCGCTACTCCGAGGGCCTGCATCAGGCCATCGAGGCCAAGGAGCACGTCGACGTGCAGCGCGAGAACAAGACCCTCGCGACCATCACCTTCCAGAACTACTTCCGCCTCTACGGCAAGCTCTCCGGCATGACCGGCACGGCCCTGACCGAGGAGGAGGAATTCACCGCCATCTACGAGCTCGACATC
>OJRC01000782.1_pt1 | contig 15834 bp, 14 predicted proteins | sample 1599081 | NCBI WGS metagenome assembly OJRC01 (sample SAMN03922519, study PRJEB24848) | human gut metagenome | isolation source: stool sample | host: Homo sapiens | place: Germany | collected 2010-02 | reverse complement strand
GGGCGCTGTGCCGCACCCTGAAGCACAGGCGGGCCGCCCGCGCCGAAGGCGGGAAAAAGCGGCGGCTCACGGCAAAAGAAAAGACGCCCCTTGGCATAACGATAGCTGTTGTGTTATAGTTATGCCAGAGGCAGAAAGGCCGCCGGGCCGCGGGCCGTTTGGGCCTGTGCCGGGCGGCAGGAAGGAGAATGAGTATGAACTTTGAAGCACAGCTTGATAAATATGCAGAGCTTGTGGTGCGCGCGGGGCTGAACGTGCAGCAGGGGCAGGAGGTGCTGATAGAGGCAGACCTGGAGGCCGCGCCCCTTGTGCGCCTTGCGGCAAAGCACGCCTGGGCGGCGGGCGCGAAAAGCGTTACCGTGATGTGGAGCGACGAGGCCACCACGCGCCTGGAATATGAAAACGCAGGCATGGAGGTGTTTCAGCAGACGCCAGCATGGCGCGCCGTGCTGGAAAACGGCCTGGCCGAGCGCGGCGGCGCCCTGCTTAGCATTACCTCAGGCGACCCGTACGCCATGGCAGGCATAAACCCCACCCTGCGCGCCGAGCGCCGCAAGGCCGCCTACCGCGACTGCCACGCCTTCTATTTGGGCATGGAGACGGGCCGGGTGGCGTGGAGCATTGTGGGCGCGGCCAGCCCCAAGTGGGCAAAGGCGGTGTTCCCCCATCTGCCGCAGGAGGAGGCGGTGCAGGCGCTGTGGCAGGCCATTTTCAAGGCCGCCCGCGCCGACGGGCCGGACCCCGTGGCCGCATGGCGCGAACACCAGAAGTCGTTCCGCACGCGCGCCGCATGGCTGAACGGGCAGCAGTTCAGCGCCCTGCACTACAAAAACAGCGCGGGCACCGACATCACGGTGGGCCTGCCCAAAAACCATGTTTGGTGCGGCGGCGGAAACGAGCTGGCGGACGGCCGCTGGCAGTTCTGCAACATGCCCACCGAGGAAATTTACACCTCGCCCGACAAGGACAGGGTGGACGGCACGGTGCATTCCGCCATGCCGCTGAACCACGGCGGCAGCCTGATAGACGATTTCTCCATTACCTTCCAGAACGGACGCGTCACCAGCTTTTCCGCCGCAAAGGGCTATGATGCGCTGAAGGCCATCATCGAGACGGACGAGGGCGCGCGCCATTTGGGCGAATGCGCGCTTATCCCGGCGGCCTCGCCCATCAGCCGCATGGGCATCCTGTTTTACAGCACGCTGTTCGACGAAAACGCCTCGTGCCATTTCGCGCTGGGCAAGGGCTTCGGCGACGCCATCCGCGGCGGCCGCGAAATGAGCGAGGAAGAGCTGGAGCAGCACGGCGTGAACCGTTCGGCCACGCATGTGGATTTCATGCTGGGCACGCCGGACCTTTCCATCACCGGCATCAAGGCCGACGGCACGCAGGTGCCCGTGTTCCAAAACGGGAACTGGGCGTTTTAAGCGCACGGCCCGCTGTGCTGCAACAAACCATGATAAAAAGGGCGCACCCGCAGGGTGCGCCCTTTTCTGTGTGCGGCGCCGTCAGGGCCCGTTGGGAAACCAGTTCCATGCGCCGTAGTAGCCCATTTTTTTTGAAATATCCTCGGCGGTGCGCAGCAGAAGGCGGCGGTAGGTGCCCTGAAATTCATCCATGCGCGCCGTGCTGCACACGATGCTTACAGCGCAGCAGCAGGCGCCCAGATGGTCGAACACGGGCGCGGCCATGTCGCTGTGGCCCAGAATATCCTCCTGCTGCTGCTCTACAATAAGCTGGCCGCGCAGAACGTCCAGCTGGCTTTGAAACGCAGCCCTGTCTGTGATGGTGTACGGCGTGTGGGGGACAAGCGCCAGCTTTTTCAGAATGGACGCCTGCATTTCACTGGACAGGTTTGCCAGCAGCAGCTTGCCGTTGGCATTGCTGTGCGCGTCCATCTCATAGCCCACGCGGGCGGCAATATGCCCGGGCTCGCTGCCCTCTATCAGGTGTGTGACGATGACGCGCCCGTTCGTGTTCAGCGTGCTGAGGCACACGGTTTCGCCCGTGGCGGCCTGAAGCCGCGCCAGATAGGGCGCGGCCACATCGGCCACCGTCTGCCGTTCGGCCACAAGGTTGCCGTAGTTGGTGAATTTGATGCCAAGGCGGTATTTGGCATCGGCTGTTTTAATGACATAATCGCGATGCTCCAGCGTATAAAGCATTTTGAACACGCTGGCCTTGTCCAGCTTCAGCAGGCGGCTTATTTCGGCAACGCCGATGTTGTCGCGCACGCTCAAAAGGTCCAGTATTTTCAGAGCGTTGTTTACAGAGCTTAACAGGTACGGCTTTTTTTCTTTTCCTGGCTGCATGGGGCCCCTCCTTTGTGCGCGCGGCGCGCTGTTTTTTTCAGTATAGCATACGGGCGGGGCGTTTCCAAGTGCCGTTTATTATAAAACAACAAAAGACGTTTGCACAGCGGAAACAAAACAGGGCCATTTTTTGCGCGGTTTTGCCATGGCGGGCGCGGAAGTTTTATGGACAAAATAGAAAAAAGCCGGATATAAAGCGAAAATCTTGACATTTCACTTGAAAAAGTGTTAATTGGAAAGCAGAAAAAGCGCGCTTTGCAAAACAACCTTCAAAACCTGAAAGCATTTACCATGAAGAAATGTATCTGGGAGGAAACATTGTGAAACAAGAAAGAAATTATACCATAGAGTTTTTCCGCTTTATGTTTGCGGTGAACTTTGTGCTGCTGCATGTGTTTATTCTGGGGCCCGTGCGCATGGGCGGCACGCCCAGCTTTGCAAACGGCTTTGACGTTATCATTCCCTTTATGGCCTTCTCCGGCTATTTCCTGATGGGCCATTTCAAAAAGCAGCAGGCAAAGGGCCTGACGGCGCAGATGCCGCCCAGCCGCCAGGCGTGGAATTACCTGAAGGCGCGCCTTCTCTCGCTGCTGCCGCTGTTTATTGCTGTGACGGTTGCGTGCATTGTGGCAAACTGCATGTGGTTCGGCATTCCGGCCATGGGCGGCGTGATGTACCTGATTAACGGCGTCACGGAAATATTCGGCCTTCAGATAGGCGGCTTTTACGGCAACACCGTCATGGGCTCTGTGGCGGAAAAGGGCATTTCCGCCGTCACCACGGCAGGCCCGCTGTGGTTCATGTCCGGCATTTTTCTGTGCGGCTATGCGGTGTATTACCTGCTGGCAAGGCACGACCGCCACTTCACCGGCTGGATAGCCCCCGTCACCATCGTGCTGTTCTACGGCTCCTCCTACCTGACAGACAACATGCCCATGTGGAACAAATTTCTCACTGCGGGCGAGTTTGCGGTGGCCAGCGGGCTTCTGCACATGTTCTGCGGCCTTTCCATCGGTGTGCTGCTGTGGGTGGCCTGCGACAACCTGAAAGGGAAAGAGTGGTCCCGCGGGATGAAGCTGCTGATGGCCGCGGCGCAGGCGTTCTGCATGGCGGTGGTGTTCTTCAAATCGTGGGTATCCACTGCCTCGCCCATCGGCCAGGCGTTCAGCATCGGGTGGGGCGCCACCTTCTTCTACACCACGGTATTCAGCTTTCTGTGCCTTTTGAATGTGGACGCCGTCACGCGCTGCCCCATTTTCTCCAGCAAAATATGGCGCACACCGGGGCGCATGGCCATGTATATTTACATGATACATTACCCCGTCATGACGTTTGTTTTCCTGGCCATGGGCTGCCGCCCCGGCACTTACGAGCAGAACGCAGGCAAAGTAACGCCCGCCTATTTCATCACGCTGGCTGTCAGCATCGTGCTGGGTTATCTTGTGATGAAGTTTGAAGAAAAGGTGCTGATGCCCTGGCTGAAGAGCAAGCCCTGGTATACGCGCGAGCAGGCAAAAAAAGAGATGGAGGCCGCATGAATAAAGGCATGGAAAAAAAGGTGTACCGCATTTTGGCGCTGAACTTTGGCTCTACCTCCAGCAAGCTGGCCTATTTTGAAAACGATGTATGCAGGGCGTCCAGCACGCTTGCACACCCTGCAAAGGAGCTGGAGCAGTTCCCCACCTTCTGGGCTCAGGAGGAATACCGCCTGAATGCGGTGGCGGGCTTTTTGCAGCAGAACGGCATCCGCCCCTCTGACATGGACGCCTTTGTGGCGTGGGGCGGGCACACCCAGCCGGTGACAGGCGGGGTATACCGCATCACGCCCAAGCTGCTGGAGCAATCCGCCAGCGAAAAGTACGGCCATCATCCGGGCGACCTGGCCCCGCGCGTGGCGTGGCGCCTTGCGGGCGGGCGCGTGCCTGCCTTCAGCGTAGACCCGCCCACCATCGACGAATTCAGCCCGCTGGCCCGCTACACCGGCCTGCCGGAGATAACGCGGAAAAGCCGTATGCAGACGCTGAACCAGAAGGCCACGGCCCGCCGCTTTGCCCAGGACGCAGGCCGGCCCTATGAAGAGCTGAACCTCATTGTTATCCATATGGGCGGCGGCATCAGCGTGGTGGCGCACCGGCACGGCAAAATGGTGGACGCGAACAACGGCCTGGACGGCGACGGCCCCTTTGCCAGCAACCGAAGCGGCACATTGCCCGCGGGCGATTTGATAGACATGTGCTACAGCGGGCGCTATACGCATGCGGAAATGCGCCGCCGCGTGACGGGCGAAGGCGGGCTGAAGGCCCACCTGGGCGAGACCGATTTGCGCGAGGTGGAAAGGCGCATCGCCGCGGGCGACGCCCGCGCCAAAGAGGTGTGCGACGCCATGCTGTACCAGGTGGCGAAGGAGGCTGGCGCCATGGCGGCCGTGCTATGCGGCCATGTGGACGCCATTTTGCTGACGGGCGGCATGGCGCACTCAGAATATGCGGCGGCAGCCCTGCGCAGGCAGGTAGGTTTTCTGGCGCCGGTAAAGGTGTACCCTGGCGAGCTGGAAATGCAGGCGCTGGGGCAGGCGGCCTGCCGCGCACTGCTTGGGCTTGAGCCTGTGAAAGAATTATAAAAGGGGGAGACCGAGTGTTTCGCACATTTGATGAAATAGAGCGCCACATTCTGAGCAGCGGCGTGAAAAAGCGCATTGCCCTGACGGGCGCGCACGATTCCTACTCGCTGGAGGCAGTGGTGCACGCAAAGCGCAAGGGGCTGGTGACAGCCGCCCTGCTGGGCCGGGTGGACGAAATAGCGTCCCTGCTGCGCAGCATGGACGAGCCGCAGGACGGCTATGAGCTGATAGCCTGTGAAACAGAGGAGGAGAACGCCCGCCGCGCCGTGGCCATGGTGCATGAGGGCAAGGCGGACATGCCCATGAAGGGCCTGCTGCAAACCTCCGCTTATATGCACGCCGTGCTGGATAAGCACATGGGCCTGCTGCCGCAGGGCGGGCTTTTGAGCCAGTCCACCTTGGTGGAATGGACGAAAGAGGGCCGCATGTTCCAAATTACAGACTGCGCCATCAACATTGCGCCCGATGTGCAGCAGAAGAAAAAAATTGTGGAAAATGCCGTGCGCTTTGCGCACAGGCTGGGCTGTGAGTGCCCGAAGGTGGCGGTGGTGAGCGCCGTGGAGGTGGTGAACCCCAAAATACCCAGCACGGTGGAGGCTGCCGCGCTGAAACAGGCATGCCTGAACGGCGAGCTGCCCGGCTGCATCGTGGGCGGCCCGCTGGGGCTGGACAACGCCGTCTCCTTGCAGGCGGCGCGCCATAAGGGTGTGACGGACCCCGCCGCAGGCAGCGCCGATATTCTGGTGATGCCGGAGCTGTGCGCGGGCAATATTTTCACAAAGAGCATTACGTTCTTTGCGGGCCTTCGCTCGGCCGGTGTGCTGCTTGGCACCACCACGCCGGTGATAGCCACCAGCCGCACCGACACGCCGGAAAACAAGTATCACGGCATTTTGATGTCGCTGCTGAACGCACTGTAACAGATGCGGCGCCCGCGCGCTTTGGCCGGGCGCCGTTTTGAATGGAGGAAATGATGGGCTTTTTCGATATGCCGCGCACAGAAAGCGCGGAGGACATGCTGGAAAAATTCCGTGTGCGGGAGCTGGTGGAATATGAACGCTTCTGCCGCGACAACGCCCTGTGGGACAGCATGCTGGCCTGCTTTGCGCAGGATTCCCGCGTGGAGATATCCTGGTATCAGGGCAGCGGGCAGGGCTTTGTGGAGGCCTCGAAAAAAATGAAGGCGAAAGCGCCTCATAAGCTGAACAACACCCTTGTGTGGCTGAACGGCACGCACGCCGCCAGCGTGACGATGGGCAGCATCCATATCCGCCGCCGGATGGGCGGGACGTGGGTGGACCTTGTCTCTCAGGTGCGCTTTTTATACACGGCGCGCAAAGAGCAGGGCGTGTGGAAAATTGTGACGATGAACTGCATTTATGAGCAGGACAGCCTGCTGCCCGTGTGCGCTGTGCCGCCCGCCCGGCCGCCGTTTGCGCGGCCGAGCTACCGGCACCTGGCACAGGTGCTGCAGGAGGATGGATACTCCATCAGCGAGGTGCTGCCCGGAGACGACCAGCCGCCCGCCGTGCAGGCGCTGTATGCGCGGGCCGCCGCTTTTCTGGCGCAGGGCGCGCATGCATAAGTGCAGAGAAAAGGCCCTGGCCCCGGCTTTTGCCGGGGCCAGGGCCCCTTTATCGCAGGCAGAACCGCCGAAAGGCCGGTGATGCCAAAGCGCTTTCGCTGTGCCCGGAAAATATGCAGGCACAGCGGGGAAGCGCCATGAGCGCGTCAATGCAGAAAAGAATACGGCCAGCTAAAAGAAAAGCGCCCCGCCGCTGTTTTCACAGCGGCGGGGCGCAGCACCGGCAGAAGAGTGCTGGGCGGCCTGCCCGGCTGTGAATGCCATAAGGCGGCCCCTGCCAAAGCCTTCTCTTCTTTTACGCCTTGTAGCCCACGGCGTCGGCCAGCTCTTTGTCAATGACCACCACGGCGTTTTCGTGCATCTTCAGCATGGTGGAGGGGTTTTTGGTGGTGATTTCATCGTTCATCACAAGCCCTTTGATGGCGGGCACCTTGGCAAGGCCCGTTGCCACCAGCACCACCTGTTTGGCGGCCATGATGTCGCCCATGCCCATGGTAATGGCCATGGTGGGCACATCTTCCTTCTTTTCGAAGAAGCGGGCGTTGGCGTCGATGGTGCTCTGCGTCAGCTTTTCGGTGTGGGCCACGGCGACAAGGTGGTCCTCATTCGCCTCGTTGAAGGCGATGTGGCCGTTGTTGCCAATGCCCAAAAGCTGCAGGTCGGGCGCGCCGCCCTCGCGCACCTTGGCCTCCAGCTCGGCGGCGTTGGCCTCGGGGTCGCCCATGCCGCTGGCCACAAAGGTGTTTGCCTTGTCGATGTTGATATGGTTGAACAGGTTCGTGTCCATAAAATAGCGGTAGCTCTGGTCGTGCGTGCCGGGCAGGCCGCAGTATTCATCCAGGTTCACCGTGTGCACGGCGGAAAAATCCACCTCGCCGGCCTTGTTCATCTGGGCCAGCTTCTGGTAAATGGGCACGGGCGTGCCGCCCGTTGCAAGGCCAAGCTTTGCGTTTGGCTTCGCGTTCACCAGGTCGCGGATCATGCCCGCCACCACAGCGCAGGATTCATCATAGCTGTTTGTCACGATCACTTTCATGGTATCCGTTCTCCTTTTTTATGAGAATATAGCGCGTTGGTCCCTGTGCCGGGCACATGGCCCGGCCCTTTTCCGCATTTCATTATAGCACGTTCCGGCCCATGTGGGAAGAAAAAGCTGGCGCAGGCACACCGAAGGTGAACTTTTTGTGTGAGATTATACGAAAAGCCCGCGCTCCAGCGCATCGGCGTCCGCCGGGGTGCCGCAGGCGCCGCGGTTGGCCCTGCGCCACGCGGCGGGGGTAAGGCCCGTGCTGCGGCGGAACACGCGGCAAAAATAGTTTGCGCCCGAAAAACCACACAGGCTGGCCACCAGCTCCAGCGGGTAGGGGCGGTGTGCCAGAAGAAGCTTTGCGGCCTGCAGCCGCACCTGCGTCAGGTAGTGGCCCGGCCCCATTCCCATTTCGGCGGCAAAAACGCGCACAAGGTGGCTTTTGCTCACGCCAAGCTGGGCGCTTAGCTCTTCCACGCCGTAAAGCTCGGAATAATGGCTGCGCATGGCAAGTACGGCCTGTGCCACAAGCGGGCTGTGCCCGGTGCCGCCGCCGCCGGACGCTTCGCCGGCGCCGTTCAGCGCGCACAGGGCGCCAAAGCACAGCGCCGCATCGGCCGCGCCCTGCTTTTCGGCGGCGGCCAGCCCCCGCAGCGCCTGCACCGCCTGCGGGCACAGGGCTGCCTGCACGGCCAGCGGCGCGGCCAGCCCGGCGGCCGCCTGCTGCGCCGCCGCCCCCTCAAAGCCCACGCACAGTGCGCGGCAGCTTTCTGCCGGGGCAAGCTGCACGCTGCCGGGGCACAGGCACAGGGTGCCCGCATGCAGTGCGGCGGCCCATTCCCCGGCGCTGGCGGCGGCCATGCCATCCTGCACCAGCACGGCGCACAGCGCCGCGTCATGCAGCCTGGGCCCGGCGCCCTGGGCTACCTCGCGGCAGAAGGCGGCGCGGCATACGGCATCTGCGTCAAACAGCATAAAAATCCCATCCATATATCAATAAAATACTATATTAATTGCGAAAAAACCTGATATTATTATATTAAAAGGGTAATGTGCCGTCAATGGCATCAATAAAATACGATAGGGAGGCTTTTCTATGGCAAGCATAAGCTGTAAAGGAATTTACAAAATTTACCCCGGCAACGTGCAGGCAGTGACGGATTTCAACCTCGAAATAGCGGATAAGGAATTTATTATTCTGGTTGGCCCGTCGGGCTGCGGCAAATCTACCACGCTGCGCATGATAGCCGGGCTGGAGGACATCTCGAAGGGTGAGCTGTATATTGGCGACCGTCTTGTGAACGACGTGCCCCCGAAGGATCGCGACATCGCCATGGTGTTCCAGAACTACGCGCTGTACCCGCACATGACGGTGTACAAGAACATGGCCTTCGGCCTTGAGCTGCGCAAAACGCCGAAGGCGGAAATAGACAAGCGCGTGCGCGAGGCCGCCAAGGTGCTGGACATCGAGCACCTGCTGGACCGCAAGCCCAAGGCCCTTTCCGGCGGCCAGCGCCAGCGCGTGGCCCTGGGGCGCGCCATGGTGCGCAACCCGGCTGTGTTCCTGCTGGACGAGCCTCTCTCCAACCTGGATGCCAAGCTGCGCACCGCCATGCGCACCGAGATCATCCGCCTGCACCAGAAGCTGGCTACCACCTTCATTTACGTCACGCACGATCAGACGGAGGCCATGACCATGGGCGACCGCATCGTGGTGATGAAGGACGGCGTGGTACAGCAGGTGGATACGCCGCAGAATTTGTATGATTTCCCCTGCAACATGTTCGTGGCGGGCTTCATTGGTTCGCCTCAGATGAATTTCCTGGACGCCACCCTGCAGAAGGAGGGCGACAGCTATTATGTAGACCTTGGCGGCGACAAGCTGCTGATTGACCCGGCCAAGGTGAACGACAAGCTGGCCTCCTATGTGGGCAAGGCCATCAAGGCGGGCATTCGTCCCGAGGACATCAAGGATGATGAGGAATTCCTGGCAAAGCACCCTGCTTCGCAGCTTACTGCTCATGTGGATGTGTCTGAGCTGATGGGTTCTGAAATTTATCTGTATCTGGAATATAAGGGCTATAAAATGACGGCCCGCGTAAGCCCGGCCTCTACCGCAAAAAGCGGCAGCGATGTAAAGGTTGCACTTGACACAAAAAAGCTGCACCTGTTCGACCCCGAGACCGAACTGGCTATCATGAACTGAGCACTTGAAAAATGCACAGCGCCCTGCCTTTGAAGGTGGGGCGCTGTGCGCCTGTATATAAAAGCATCAGGCCGCGCGCCGCGCGCAGAAAAAAACTCTTGCGGGCGGGCAAAAAATACGGTATAATATAACAGCTATATCATATGCCGGTGTGTCGGAATGGCAGACGATGCGGACTCAAAATCCGTTGGTGGCAACACCGTGTGGGTTCAAGTCCCACCACCGGCACCACATGCCGGGCATATTCGTTTGCGGATATGCCCGGTGTCGTATGCGCCCGTAGCTCAGCAGGATAGAGCGTCCGCCTCCTAAGCGGAAGGCCGGGGATTCGAATTCCTTCGGGCGCGCCAGAAAATGCCGCAGGCTTGCTTTGCCTGCGGCACTTTTTTATAAGCAAGAAGCGTCGGTAAAGCCGGCGGCGTCAAAATACCTTTGCTATGCCCGAAAAAACATCTGGGTAAAGCGGGGAATATTGCGAAATTAACAAAATGGAAAATACGGCAGCGTGAAGGAAAAGAGCCCCGCCTCTGCTTTCATAGCGGCGGGGAGGGAGGCTGCCCGCATGGATGCTCAAGCGGAAATGCTGTTCTGCTGCAGGGCGGCGCCTGAGGTACAAAGCAGGCCGCAGCTTTTGGCTGCGGCCTGCTTTGCGTCTGCGCCGTATGCGCGGGGCACCGGCTTTGTGTATCACCGGATACAGACAAGGCGGCGCAGGGCGTGATATAAAACAGAGGGGGAGGCACGGCTTTATTCAGAAAGCGGCTGCAGGGTCTCCAGCGAACAGTGGCGCGCCAGTGCCCCCGCGTCCAGCACCTCAATACAGCGGCGGTGCGTGCAGATAAGCCCCTCTTCGCGCAGAGCGGCCAGGTTGCGCGCCAGGTTCACACGGCTGACGCCCAAAATATCGGCAAGGTCTTCCTGCGTTACGTCCAGTTCCTCACTGCCCGGGGCTCTGTTTACAAACAGCAGATACAGCAGGTTGCACAGCTTTACGCACGAATCGTTATATTCCTGATGTGCCGTTTCGTACAAAAGAAGGTTCGTATACATGGAAAACCACTCTACCACACACGCGCTGAGGGCGGCATTTTCTTCAAATATATGCCGGAACTGTTCTTTGGTAAACTCCAGCACCTCCATATCGCAGATGGCCTTTGTGACGATGGAAAGCTCTATTTTATAATCGTGCTGGTGGTAACCCGGAAAAACGGTGCCGCTGCCGTGGAAAGATATGATTTTTCTGTGGCCATTCTCGTGCTCTACATAGTTTTCAGCTGCGCCTGAAAGGATGTAGTGCAGAGTCTGGAAGGGCTGGCCCGGCCGCCACAGGCAGGCGCCGCGGGCAAAGGTGCGGTGTGCATGTGGTTTCGACAGGAAATAGCTTTGGAACTGCGCAAAATCGCCTGTGAAAAAATAGCGCGGGGTAAGCATGGGCAGGCCCTCCTCTCTGACAGCTGGTTTTATTGTAGCATGTTTTGCACGCCCGGCAAAGGGCGTGCAGGAAAACTGCAAGGAGGAAGAAAGATGGAACACAAATGCAAAATTACGGTGCTGCGCAAAGAATGTTATGCAGACCTGCAGCGTGAATATCTGGCAGACCCGGCCAGCGGCCCCTGCCCGGTGTTTGAGGTAGGGCAGGAATTTGTTCTGGAGCGCAACAGCCAAAGAGACGACTTTATGCATATGCTGGACGGGAAATTCTGCGCGGAAGCGTGGGATGCCATCAGCCGTTATGTATATGCGGCGCTTCAGGGCGGCGCCATTATGCGGGGCTGGACAAATGATGAAAAAGTGATGATTGCCTGCTGCAACGACGGCACGCGCCCTGTCATTTTCAAAATAGAGCGTATTGATGCGGAGAGAGGCGGCACCTGAACCCGATACATACTTTGCGTATGGCCGCATTGGGTGTGATATAATGCTTCTGTCTGATGAGCCCAGGCAAAGGGCGGGCCGGACGGGACGGCCTTCCCCTGCATGGGGAAAGCACGGGCGGGCCGGCCGGAAAAGGGAAGGAGGCTCTTGACATGAACCTCTTGATGAGCGACATACCGCTTCCCTTTCTGCAAATGGAAGGAAAGGAAAACCGGTATGTAGACCTTTCCGCCCTGCGCATTGCAAACTGTGTGGGCTGCTTCGGCTGCTGGGTAAAAACGCCGGGCAGATGTGTTATTCGGGACGATGCGGTGAAGGTGTACCCGCTGATTGCGCGCAGCGAGCGCCTTATTTATGTGACGAAGGTGGAGCTTGGCTCTTACGGCACGGTGATGAAAACCATGCTGGAGCGCGCCATTCCCGTCCAGCAGGCATTCATCCGCCTGTACTGCGGCGAAACACACCATGTGCAGCGCGCTGTGCAAAAGAAGGACGCTGTTATTTTGGCATATGGCAGCATTTCGCCCGAAGAACAGGCGGTGTTCAAACGGCTGGTGGCGCGCAACGCCTATAATATGATGTTCCGCACGCACCGTGTGCGTTTCACAGCGCCGCAGCAGCTGGAGGCTGTGGTAAAGCAGGAGGTGTCGGCATGGGACGTTTGATGATAGTGAATGGAAGCCCAAGGGCTCCGCGCTCGAACTCGAAACAGTATGCACAAATATTTCGGGAATTTTTCGGCGGGGAGGTTTTCGAATATGAGGTGACGAAAAGGCAGCATGCGCAGGCGTGTGCCCAGGCGGCTGGGTGCACGGATATGCTGCTTGTGTTCCCGCTGTATGCCGACGGTCTGCCGGTGACGCTGATGCACTTTCTAAAGCAGCTTGCGCAGCAGGAATTTCAAGCCCCGCCCACTGTGCATATGCTGATAAACTGCGGCTTTCTGGAGCCGCGGCAGAACGATGTGGCCTGCGATATGGTGCGCCTGTTCTGTGCGCAGCACGGCTTTCCCTTTGGCAGCGTGCTGCGTGTAGGCAGCGGTGAGGCCATTCTCACCACGCCCTTTGCCGGCCTTGTGAAGCGGAAGCTGAAAAAGCTGGCGCAGGCAGTGGAGGGCGGACGCCCTTACAGCGGCAGCGTCACCATGCCGCTGCCAGCCTGGCTGTATGTGTGGGCTTCTGCGGGGTATTGGCTGCAATACGGCGCCAAAAACGGCCTTGGCAAAGAGCAGATGGCCGCGATGCAGATAGAGGGCGGGGCGGAATAGCGCCCCTGTTTGACAAGCTGCCCCTGGGGGCGTATCATAAAATAAAAGGGGCGCGGGAGAGACCGCGCCCCTTTGTGCAGGCGGACGGGGCGTATGCCCGCGGCGCCGGTTTGATACAGGGAGGCAGAGCTGATGAAGCAGAAAACGCTGTTGCAGTATTTTGAATGGTACCTGCCTGCGGATGCGGGCCACTGGAGGCGCGCCGCCGCAGACACGGCGCACCTGCGGCAGGCGGGCTTTACAGGCGTGTGGCTGCCGCCGGCCTACAAGGGGGCGGCGGGGCGCAGCGACGTGGGCTATGGCGTATATGATTTGTACGACCTTGGCGAATTCAACCAGAAGGGCAGCGTGCCCACCAAGTACGGCACAAAGGCGGAATACCTTGCCGCCGTGCGCGCCTTGCAGGGCCAGGGGCTTGCCGTGCTGGCAGACGTGGTGCTGAACCACCGCATGGGCGCCGACGCCTGTGAGTTGGTGGAGGCCGAAAGCTGCGACCCCGGCGACAGGCGCAGGGAAACGGGGCAGGAGGCGCCTATTTCCGCCTGGACGAAATTTACCTTCCCCGGCCGGGGCGGCAGGTATTCCGCCTTTCAGTGGAACCACACGCACTTTGACGGAGTGGATTGGGATGACCGCGCCAAACGCAAGGGCGTGTTCCAGTTTGAAGGCAAGAATTGGGACGGCGAGGTGGACGGCGAAAACGGCAATTATGACTACCTGATGGGGGCCGACCTTGATATGGGCAACCCGGCGGTGGTGGCAGAGCTGGACCGCTGGGGCGAGTGGTACTTGGGCGAAACAGGGGTGGACGGCTTTCGACTGGATGCTGTGAAGCATATCCGCTTTACATTTTTTACACACTGGCTGGAGACGCTGCGCGAAAAGACGGGCAAAGAGCTTTGGGCCGTGGGGGAATACTGGAGCCCGGAGCTGCCCGCCCTGACGCATTATCTGGACAGCTGCGGCAAAACGATGTGCCTGTTTGACGTGCCGCTGCATTTTAACCTGATGCGTGCCTCATGCAGCGGCGGAAATTTCGACATGCGGCGCATTTTTGACGGCACGCTGGTGGACGCAAGGCCTGAACGGGCCGTCACCTTCGTGGATAACCACGACACGCAGCCCGGGCAGGCGCTGCAAAGCTGGGTGCAGGGGTGGTTCAAGCCGCTGGCCTATGCGCTTATTCTGCTTCGCCAGGGCGGCACGCCCTGTGTGTTTTACGGCGATTATTACGGCATCCCGCACGATAATATCGGCGCCGTGGGCCCGCAGCTGGAAACGCTTTTGCGCCTACGGCAGGAGGTGGCGCTGGGCGAGCAGACCGACTATCTGGATGATTTCAACATCATTGGCTGGACGCGTGCGGGCGACGAGGCGCACCCCGGCTCGGGCTGTGCTGTCATTCTTTCCGACGGGCCCGGCGGCCGGAAAACGATGTGCGCAGGCGCGCAGTTTGCAGGCCGCACTTTCGTGGACCTGCTGGGCAACTGCCCGGGCGAAGTGGTGCTGGACGAAAGCGGCAGCGCGGCTTTTGCCGTGAACGGCGGCTCGGTTTCCGTGTGGGGGCCCAGGCCGGAATAAAGCACGGCCATGCGGCCTGCAGTGAGGCAGAACAGGGGCCCTCCCCGCGGGGAGGGCCCCTGTTCTGCTGCTCTGGCATAATGCCGTGCCGCTGGCTTTGCAAAATTTTAACGGGAGAGGGGAAATCATCACGGCACGTTCGCCTCTGCTGCGGTAGTATCAGGGTACAAAGAAGGGCGGGGGCCCTTCTTTCAAGGCCTTCGCGCACTGTGCGGCCCCTGTGCCGCCCGTGCCGGCCGGGCTATCTATTACGGCGGGCCTGCCCGCCGCACGCGGAGGAACAGAATAATGAATTATGGCCTGCTGACGCTTGTCCCCATCGTCATCGTCATCGCATTGGCGCTTATCACCAAGCGCACGCTGGAGCCGCTTATTCTCGGCACGCTGTGCACTTACCTCATTATTGACGGCGCGGGCTTTGCTCAGGGCTGGATGGACGCCTTTTTCCGGGTGGCCACCGACAGGGACCACCAGTGGGTGTTCATGGTGTGCGCGCTGTTCGGCAGCCTCATTGCCCTGCTGGGCGCCTCGCACGGCACGCTGGGTTTTTCCAAATGGCTGAGCAGGCTGTGCAGGGGGCCGCGCTCTACCCTGTTTATCACATGGGTGATGGGCATTTTGATTTTTGTGGACGATTACCTCAATATCATGACGCTGAGCACCTGCATGAAAAAGCAGACAGACCGCAATAAAGTGCCGCGCGAGGCTCTTTCTTATGTGATAGACTCCACCGGCGCGCCTGTGTGCGCCATCCTGCCGTTTTCTACATGGGCGGTGTTTTTCTCCGGCCTGTTTTTTGCCGAGCAGGGTGTGGCGCAGCTTGGCTACGGCAGCGCCATCGAGACGTTTTACCACGTCATCCCGTTCGCGTTCTACGCCATTGCGGCGGTGGTTATCGTGCCGCTGTTCGGCTTTGGGCTGCTGCCCAAAATGGGCAGGATGCGCACGGCCTACCTGCGGGCCGAGCGCACCGGGCAGGTGTATTCGCCCGAAAGCCGCGAGCTGAACCTGGAGGATGAGGACGATGAGGCCGCGCCCGGCGCGCACGGCAATATCCTTGATTTTGTGGTGCCCATCGGCGTGCTCATCGTGCTGGCCATTGCCGGGGGCGAGCTGTTCTTGGCCGTGCTGGCCGCCATTGCAGTGTGCTTTGTGCTGTATATCCCGCGCAAAAAGCTCAGCGTCACGCGTTTTTGCGACCTTGCCATGCACGGCTTCTGCAATATGATACCCACGGTGGCTATCATTTTTTTTGCCTTTGTCATGCAGGAGGCCATGAGCGACATCGGCATTGCGGCCTATGTCATCAACGCCGTGCGCCCGTTCATGAGCGCACCGCTGTTCCCAGTCATCACCTTTGC
>OJRC01000780.1_pt1 | contig 15861 bp, 13 predicted proteins | sample 1599081 | NCBI WGS metagenome assembly OJRC01 (sample SAMN03922519, study PRJEB24848) | human gut metagenome | isolation source: stool sample | host: Homo sapiens | place: Germany | collected 2010-02 | reverse complement strand
TTTCGATTTTGAGATGCTCAGCGGCTTGATTTTGTGTTGTCTTTTTGCCGCTCCCAAAAATCTGAAATTTCTACTTGACTTTTGTTAGCAGGTCTTTCAGGAATGTTGTAACCCACAGCGCGCCCTGTTTCAAGCGACTTGTAACTTTTGAACGTCCAAATGTCATTTTCTTCGGCGGAATCCACTTGGACGAGCGCGCGGAGCGGGGTGTTAATATGTCGGCAGTGAGTGCGAAAGGCGGCGTTGACGGATGGACGAGGCAAACAGGCTGAGGATCGGCATACACCAGCCGGGACGGGAACCGGCAAGTCAGATATTCAGTGTGGTCTGCGACTTTCTCAAGCGCAGAGGCATCAGGGGCGAGGCCTGCTACTCCATCGGGGTCGAGGGCCTTCTCAAGAGGCTGGGCAAAGATCTTTCGTCCTTCGACATCCTCATCCTGGACGCGGACTGTGATGACAGCCTCAAGCTCGCCGGACTGGTCAGGAGCCGCAACTGCGTAGCTTCGCTCATCTTCTGCTCGAGCAGCAGCCAGGCCGCGGGCAGGGTGATACGCTACCGGCCCTCGGCCCTGCTGAACGGCATCGACCCGGCGAGGATAGAAACTGCCCTGCTGTACGCCTGCGGCGAACAGAAGCGCTACCACCCATATTTCCCGGTCAAGAACAAAGACGGGCTGGTGCGCGTGCCCTACGACGATATCGTCTGTTTCGTCAGCAACCAGAGGCTCACCACCCTCTGCGCCGGAAGCAGGAGCATATCCTTCTACGCGAAGCTCTCCGAGGTATCGGCCATGCTGCCCGAGAAGCAGTTCATCCGCTGCCATCAGAGCTACATCGTGAACCTCATGCAGGTGGAAAGGCTAGACAAGGCCGCGCGCTGCTTCATCATGCGCGATGGCCAAAACGCCGCCATCAGCCGCCGGTACTATCCGCAGATAGTGGAGATATACGAGGACTTCATGTATGGCCGAAAATGACATTTGATGTGTCAAGTTTTACGTCCAGCTTGCCACCCGGCCCGTCGGCGGCCTATCATGGCCGCAGGCAAAGACGATACCCGAAGAAAAAGGAGCGGTTAATATGTTCGACACCAATCATCTCAGCTTTGACCTCGACGGCGACGGGGCGCCCGACGCCCTGAACGTAGACCTCGACGGCGACGGGATGGCTGACGGCCTCGGCGCGGACTTTGACGGCGACGGTCACTTCGACGCCGTGCTAGTCGACAGCACCGGAGACGGCAGTCCCGACATGGCCTATTTCGACAACGACGGAGACAGCTTCTATGAGACCCTCGCCGCGGACACGGACACCAACGGCATCTTTGACACCTTTTTCTCGGAGCTGGACGCGAACGGCGACGGCGTCACGGACTATTTCTCCGAGATGCACGACTATGACCAGGACGGCATACTCGACAGCGTCAAGTCCTACTGGGACACCGACGGCAACGGGAGCTTCGACCTGTTCACAAACTCCTACGACAGCGACGGGGACATGGTCATTGACACCGTGACGACCCACGCAGACACCGACGGAGACGGCGTGGCCGACATCACGATGCAGGAACAGCTTATCGACACCGACGGCGACGCCGTGCCGGACACCTACGTCGTCCAGGTAGATCCCGACGGAGACGGGGTATTCGATATTCTGGACGTCTCCGCCTATGACCCGGCGACCGGCGGGCTGGTCAGCCTCGGCGCCTTCGAGCTTGAGCCGGAGGCCGAGACCATGAGGTACGAGGAGCTTGAGAACTTCGACCCCGCAACAGCCGACCCCGCCGACGTGGTGGGCGATCCCGGCGCATCCATGGAGCACTGGGAGTATCAGGGTTCGACAGGCCGCTGCACCCTCTATGCCCAGAAGTTTGTCATCGAGGAGCTTACCGGGCAGGAGCTGGACATCGAGCAGCTCGCTGACCTCGCCGAGGCCAACGGCTGGTTCACCGAGGAGAGCGGCGGCACGACCCTCAACATGAACAAGGTGCTCGACTACTACGGCGTCGAGAACGAGGTCAGCTTCAACAACAGCATCGACGATATCCGCGAGTGTCTCGAGAACGGCGGCAAGGTCATCGTCTCGGTCGATGCGGACGAGATCTGGTTTGCCGACGACGACAGCATTTTCACCCCCGGCGAGGCCACGAACCACGCCGTCGAGGTCATCGGCATAGACTACAGCGACCCGGATGAGCCTATGGTCATCCTCAATGACTCCGGCACGGACAATGGCTGCGGGGAGATGGTGCCTCTCGACGTCTTTGTGGACGCCTGGGAAGACGGCAACTGCCACATGATAAGCTGCATGTGAGAACAGGAGGTAAGTATATATGAGCGACAAGCTGTCAGTAAATGCTCTGCTGAAGGAGCTTAAGTCCGGCCCGTTCGTCACAGGCTGCCAGATGCCGATGGGCTATGCCCCCGGGCTGCCGCTGATGAGCGTGCGCAACGGCTGCCTGTGCATCAGCTTCCCTTACCTCAAGTATAAGATGACCGGCGAGAGGGACAGGACTTTGGTATATCCGGCCCGCTTCATCATAACCCTGCTGCTGCCTGAGGGCAGGCCGGTGGAGTTTCGCGACCTGAGCCTCGACCCGCGCTTTGCCGAGGTGAACTTTGAAAAGCCCGTGGGCCTGTTCAGGCATCCGGCCATACAGCACCTTGACAAAAAGGGCTACGACGCCCTGCGAAGCGAGCTGCTCGGCCTTTACGGCAGGCTCGCGGACGCGCTGCTGGGCGGCTCGCCCTTTTCACAGGAGGACGAGCAGCGCATGAGCGAGCTTTTCAGCCTGCTCTTAGAGCCGTCTCTGCTGCCGATTTACAGGGCGCTGGACGCCGATTTCTGCCGCAAATTTTTAAGGCGAGGTGAATGAGCGTGGCACAAAAGGTCATAGATCCCGATTTCTTCAAAAAGCCCGCCGCTCCTGCCGCAGCGCCCGCTCCCGCACAGCACGGCGGGGCGGCACAAGCGCAGGCCGCCAAAGCCCCGGCCCCCGGCGCGAGGATACCGCCGAGGCTCACCGCCGCTATCAGAGAGCTGGCCCGGACGCTTGAGGCTGCCGGTCAGGAGAACGCGGCAAAGGGCATACAGCAGGTCTGTCAGGATGTGCTCAGGGAGCGTTTCGCGGTCTCGGTCGTCGGCGAGTTCAGCCGCGGCAAGAGCAGCTTCATAAATGCCCTGCTCGGGCGCGAGTATCTGCCCGTCGGCAACATCCCCACGACCTCCCTGATAACCCGGATACGCTACAATCCCTCCGAGATGCTGATAGTTTACGACAAAAACGGCAAACGCTCCGAGATACGTGAGTGCTCGCAGGAGGCCTGGGACGGCCTGACCGCCGACAACAGCGGAGACGCGGCCGAGAACACCGTCCTGCTCGGAGTGGACGTGCCCTGGCTCGGCGAAAACAGCCTGGAGATCATCGACACACCGGGCGCGGGCGACCTCGAGAGCGGGCGCACACAGGTCATTGGCGACGCGCTGCTCAGGAGCGACGGCGCGATAATCACCGTCACCGCAACCTCCGCCCTCAGCGAGAGCGAGCGCGCCTTTATCGAGGAGCGCCTGCTCAGGAGAAAGATACCCTTCATGATGCTCATCGTCACGAAGCTCGACCTGGTGCCCTTCGAGGAGCGCTCCGCGGTGCTCAATTACATAAAGAACAAGCTCATGCTGTGGAATGCCGGGATACCGGTGTTTGTCCCATACGATGTGGAGCTGCCGGAGGCGGTACCGGGCGTCGGCGTCGGTATGGACAGCGTGAAGGCGCAGATACTCGGCTGGATATCCGACCCGAAGCGCACCGCGCTGACCGCGCGCTGGCTCTCGAGCCGTGCCTGCGAGCTGGCCGAGGCCGCGAGGTCGGCCATGGCCGAACAGTCCGGGCTGCTCCGCGCAGACGAGGAAAAGCGCCGCGAGCTGCTCTCCGAGAAGGCCATGAAGCTGAAGCGGGCCGAGCTGGTATGGGAAGACCTCCGGCTCAAGCTGCTCGGCCGCTGCGGCCAGTGCTGCGAGGAGCTGCACAAGAAGGAGCAGGAGTACTCGGAGAGCATTGTGAGCCGTCTGCAATACGAGGCCTCGCACTGCGCAAAGCCTGAAAAGTGGTGGAAGGAGGACTTCCCCTACCGGCTCAAGGTCGAGCTGACCAACATGTCCGTCGGCATCGAGAACAGCATCTCGCGCAGGATAGCGGCCGACGCCGCATGGTTCAACTCCGCACTCGATAAAAACTTCAAGGCGCATGTGCAGGTCGTCTCCCGCCCCGTGACCAGCAGGAGCGACATATCCGACCCGAAAACAGGCTCCGGGCCGCAGTTTTCCGACATCGAAAAGCAGCGCAACATCGCAAGGCTCGGCACCACCGCCCTGAGCATCGCGGGCGCGATAGCGCTCAGCACCTCCGGGCTGGGCATCCTGAGCCTGGTGTCCACGATGGGCTTCGGCACCGGCGCGACGCTCATCTCCGAGAAGATATTCAGAGGCAGGATAGAGGACCAGCGCAACGCCGTCAGGCAGGCCGTCGCCTCGGCCGTACCTGCGGCGGTATCGGACGCCCTCGGCCATGGCGAAAAGCGCATTCAGGCAATATACGACGACATCATCACCGAAGCGCGCAAGACCGGCTCCGCGTGGACCGAGGCCCAGCGCAAGGCCATATCCTGCGCTGCGTCCGGCTCCGGCGACGCGGAAAGGCTCGAGGCCGATGCCGCGAAGATCGCAGAGCTTATCAATATACTCAAGGGCTGAACTCAGCCGCACGATCAGAAAGATGAGGGATGGGAAAATGACGAACCAGTATGAGCAGTACGTTTCATTCCAGGAAAAGCAGGAGAGGCTCTCAAAAATACTTGCCGACGCCTCCGACGTGAGCGGCAAGCTCAGCATGACCCAGTTCGGCTCAACGCTCAGGACGCTCAGCGAGAAGGTACACGACGACGTGTTCCGCGTCCTCATAGTCGGCACCTTCAAGAACGGCAAGTCCACCTTTATAAACTCCCTGCTCGGCGAGGAGATACTCCCGGCCTACTCCCTGCCCGCCACGGCTGTCATAAACGAGGTAAAATACGGCAAGGAGCGCCGCGCAGTGCTCCACTTCCGCGACCCGCTCCCTGCACAGCTGCCGAGCGAGCTGCCCGAGCGCGTGAAAAAGCACCTCGCCGAGTGCGGTTCCGGCCCCCTGCCGCCCATTGAGATACCCTTCGACGAGATCGAGGACTACGCCGTCATCCCCATGGGCAAGGACCCGAAGGAGATGCTGCTCGAAAGCCCCTATGAAAAGATAGAGCTTTTCTGGCCGCTTGAGCTGCTCAAGAACGGCGTTGAGATAATCGACTCACCGGGCCTCAACGAGCATGCCACGCGCACGAAGGTCACGATGAACTATCTCTCCAAGGCCGACGCCATCGTGCTCGTCCTGAACGCCACCGCCCTGTGCAGCGCCGACGAGATGTCGTTCATCGAGCACGACCTCGCCGGTCAGGGCTTCACCGACCCCTTCATCCTCGTCAACCGCTTCGACTGCATCAGCGAAAGGGAGCGCCCGATGATGCGCGACTACGCCCATGCGAAGCTCGACGAGTACACCACCAACGACATCTACTTCGTCTCCAGCCTGCAGGCGCTCGAGGGAAAGAAGGAGCTGAACACGGAGAAGTACAAAGCCTCCGGCATGGGGCCGTTCGAGGCCGAGCTTTCGCGTTTCCTCACTCAGGAAAAGGGCAAGGCCAAGCTGACCCAGCCCTGCCGTGAGCTGAAGCGCATCCTCAACGACGAGGCGCTTTACAAGGTAATACCCATGCAGCGGAACCTGCTCAGCAGCTCCATCGACGATGTCAAGGCCCGCTATGAGGCCGCGAAGCCCGCGCTCAACGACCTCAAGATACGCCGCGAGCAGCTCGCCAGCCGCATGGCCCTCCGCATCGAGCAATCAAAGCCCGAGCTCAGGCGCATGGCCACCCGCAGCTACCTCGACATCATAGACTCCATACCCGTCTGGCTCGAGGAGTTTACCCCCGCAAGCAAGATCGGCCTCATCCCCAGAAAAGCTGAGGTGAACGCCGTCATTACCGAAATAGGCGAACATCTCTCGTCCAAAATCGCCGAGTTCCAGCAGGACTGGCAAAAGAATGCGCTCGTGCCCGTCATAGAGGAGCGTGCGACCACTATCTTCGACATCGAGAGCGACCTTGAGAAGTTCTATGCCGAGCTGGATCGCGTGACCTTCGAGCTGGCCGGGCAGGAATATGCCAGGAACAACACCCCTCCCCTGCAGCGCATAGCGGCCATGGCAGGCGGCTTCTTCTTCGGCGGCGTTGCCGGAGCCATTGCGGGCAACTACGGCTTCACCAAGGAATTCGCCATCACCATCGGCCTCGAGCTGGGCGCGTACTTTGTCCTCGGCCTGCTCGGACTGTTTAACCCCTTTACCCTGATACTCGTCATTGGCGCCACGATACTCGCCTCGCTCGCTACCGGCCGCAGCCATCAGATGAAGGTCGTCAAGGACAAGATCTGCGAAAACGTGACGGCACAGGTCAGCGCGATGTCCGGTCCCTCCTCCGACGAGATGGTGAACACTGTCATCGGAAAGTTCCAGGAGACGGCCGACCAGCTCGTCGCCGCGCTCGACGCCGAGATACAGGCCACCGAGGACCAGATACAGTCCATTCTTTCCGACCTGCAGCATGGCAAGGACAGGGTCGCCGCACGCGAGAAGGAGCTTTCCGACTGCGAGGCTGAGATAAAGCAGCTCAGCGCCGGCCTCGACGACCTCATATTCGAGCTGGTATGAACGGCAGCACAGGCGGCTCCGCGGCCGGGATGTTCTCATGGGACAACCTCAGAGAGCTGACGGAACTGGACGGACACATCGAATTCGCCGGCGAGCTGCTCATGCGCTACGGCTGGGATGAACAGAGCCAGCCCGAGCTGCTCAGGCAGTTCCGGCTCATATGTGAAAAGCAGCGGGACCCCAAGCTCAACCTCAGCGTCATCGGCGAATTCAGCGTGGGCAAAAGCTCGTTCATAAACGCCCTTCTGCGCTCGGAGCTGCTCCAGTCCGGCGCGCTGCAGGGCACGACCACCGTGCCGGTGTGGATAGAGGACTCGAAGCGCTACAGCCTCAGCTTCAGGCGCAGGCAGGGCCCCATGAGGACTGGAGCGTTCGACACGCTCACTGAACTCGCCGCAAAGCTCGCCGAGCTGGAGAGCGCCGAAGCCGGCCGGCTCGAGAGCGTTAACGTGGGTCTCCCATCCGCGCTGCTGGATGGGCAGTTCCGGCTGATAGACACTCCGGGCACCAACTCCCTCGAAGTATGGCAGGAAAAGAGTACGGCGAAGCTCCTGCAGGAGTCCTCCGACCTCTCGGTCGTGCTCATCGACGCGACAAAGCCCCTGCCGCAGACGCTGTGCAGGTTCATGTCCGAGAACCTCGGCCCCGTGCTGTCCAAGTGCGTCTTCGTGCTCACCAAGATGGACGCGGTCAGGCCGAAGGAACGCGAGGCGATGAAGAACTATGTGGAGGCCCGGCTCAGTCAGGAGTTCGAGCTTGAGTCCCCGCTGGTCATACCCTACTGCGCCCTGCAGGTGCTGGACGACGCCGCCGGCCGCCCGGTCGGCGACAGGGAACTGCTGTCCGCGTCCTATTCCGGCGAAGTTTCCCTGCTCCGCCATGCGCTGAAATGCAAGGCGCTGGCGCAGTCGCGCAAGCTGCTCGATCTGGTTGAGAAGATGTACGACGCCATGGGCGCACGGATAAGGGAGCTTTCCGACGGCTGTGAGCGCGAGCTGGACATGCTTCGGCGCTCGCAGCAGCTCGACCTCGTCTCCTTCGCCGAGCAGCAGAAGTACGAGCGCTGCTCCGGCCTTGACTCCGCCATCGCGCAGGAGCGCACGAGGCTCGGGAACCTCTACGGCAGCAAGTGCAGGGACGCCAAAAACGAGATACTGGAAAAGCTGGACGGCTATTCTAAGGAAGGCAGGGCGCTCGACGGCCTCGCAAACTATGTGAAGTCCGGCATCGAACAGGACTGCATGGCCGAGGCCTCACACATCTATGACGATACGATAAACGGCCTTAGCGGCATGAACAGCGCCTGCGTGCGGGAGATAGCAGCCTTCCAGCAAAAATGCCTCGAGCTGTTCCGCGGGCTGGACGTGCTGAGCGTATCCTTCAACGATCCCCTGCCGGACCCGCCCGCGCCCGCAAGGCCCAGCGCGCAGAAGTTCGGCGACACGCGCAAGTATGTCGGTAAGAAGCTGAAACGCGAAAACGGCTTTTTCATCGTCTTCGGAATCATCGGCCTCATCGTCGGCACGACCATCATGCCGGTTATCGGGTCGATACTGGGGCTGGTGGCGGGCTTCTTCTTCGGAGCCGCGCTGTCGCCAAACGCCCGGCAGGTCGGGGCGCAGGCGAAGGACAAGCTCATGGCGCCGCTCAACAGCTATTTCGCCGACGTACAGAGCGAGTGCCTGAGGCTCGCCGACCGGTACGCGGCGTCCATGCGGCAGCGGCTCATATCCGAGATAGACCGCTACGTCCTTACCTACAGGAAGACCGTCGACAGGCGCATGGCAGAACAGCAGGCGCAGGCAGCAAAAGTCTCCGCCCGGCTGAACGACATACGCACGGACATGCAGAACATTGAGGCCCGCAGAGCCAGACTGAGCTCCATAGGCAGGCAGCTCGACCGTCTCGGGGCATAAGGAGGCAGAGCACAATGACCAACACCGAAGAATTTGAAAGGCTTTGGAACGGCTTCACCACCAGGCTCAGAGGTTCGCTGCTGAGGCGCTGCTCAAAGCGTCAGCCGGCCATCTCTGAACTGTCGCTCATCCTGCGCGAGGCGGCGCTGGTCTGGGACTCCGGCAACGAGGCATGCGGCCGCTGGCTCAAAAACTACGGCGAGGTCCAGCCCGAGAAGGCCGAGGCGATACGCACTATCCTGCTCGACGAGCTGCGCTTTACCGAGATAGAGCGTATCCCGGACCACAGCGGGGCCGTTCAGGCTGGCATCCCCATTGCGGGCGCCATCGCGGGCTACGCCATAACCAAGATACTCTCGGCCGCCGTGCTGCTGCAGGCAGCCTCAATAGTCCTGCCGCCGCTCCTGTTGTATCCGGCTGCAAAAAACGCGGCTGCTTCCGTCACCGAATCCGGCTCGCGCAGGCTCATCTCTGAATACATGAGGCAGCTCGAGCCATTCAGGGAACAGATACTCGCATACATTGTAGACTGAAATGACAAAAACGCCGCTCCCGGCCGCATGGTGGGAGCGGCGTCATTCTATTTTATTTTGTCAGCCCTCTTTTTGCTTTCATATAAAACAACGCGTAGCCGGCAAAGGCTGCCAACGTAACCAGCAGGCAGAGCGAAATGAGCGCCGTGCTCGCTTTCTCAGGCATGTGGGGCATCACCAGCAGCAGGAACACGGACGAATATGTGACGGCCGTGCACATCTTGCCGTACCACTGCGCCCCGTCCATCTTGAAGCCCCGCTTCATCATGTACGCCCCCATGAAGAACATATACAGCTCCTTCACCACATACACGCCGAACATCACGCCCATCAGCGGATATCGGAACGACATGCTCAACGCTATCGCCGCCAGAGTCAGCTTGTCCGCCACCGGGTCTATGAACTTGCCCCACTCCGTTATCATGTTGTACCGCCGGGCGATCTTCCCGTCCAGCATGTCCGTCAATCCCGACACGGCTATCACCGCCGCCGCGTACCCGTAACCGCCGTCCTCATCTGCGGCAAAATAAAAATACAGGTACACCGGTATGAGCAGCAGTCTGAAATAGCTCATGATATTCGGTATTGAAAAATATTCTCTGCGCCGGTCCTTCTTCAAATCTATCACTCCGAGTGGAAATATATCACACACAGCCCTTTTGGTCAATCCCCGCCCGCTGACAAACTTACTGCTTATTATTCTACAAAACCTCAACAGAATACAAAGAGGCCCCGCCGCCTTTTGCCGGCGCCGGGGCCCCTGTTTGGAGGGTGAGTGTTATCTGTATTTGTCAATGACGGCCTTCATGTCGTCCCAGGCCGACTCCATATCCGCCACCAGCTTGAACTGCGTGCGGCAGCGGTCGAGGTTCTGGCCTTCCCTGTGTATCCTGAAATAGTGGTCGCCTTCGAGATAGTCTGTCAAAAACCTTATACCGCACTCGAGCGTCATCAGCTTCGCTCCCCAGGGCAGGTAATCCAGCTCCGCCTCAGTCAGAGCACCGCCCGCGCCTTCGAGGAAGCCCCCCGCGTACACGTCAAACAGTTCAAGGTCGAAATTCACCCGAGTCAGGTCGCGCTCGTCCTCGGCGCTGTGATTGGCTCCGAACCTTATCGAGTCGCCGAAGTCGTTTATCGAAAGCCCCGGCATGACCGTATCCAGGTCGATGACGCAGATGCCCTCGCCGCTTTTGCGGTCTATGAGGATATTGTTCAGCTTGGTATCATTGTGCGTGACCCTCAGAGGCAGGCGGCCCTCCCTGAGCGCCGAGAGCGCCACGGAACAGTCGGCCTCCCTCTCCGCTACGAACTTCAGCTCCGGCCCAACTTCCTTCACACGGCCCATCACGTCCGCCTCGACAGCCGCCTTCAGCTTCGCAAGCCTGTCCTCCGTGTCATGGAACTTCGGTATCGTCTCGTACAGCGTGTCCGCCGGGTAGTCCTTCAGCATCCGCTGGAACCTGCCAAAAGCCACCGCCGACGCGCGGAACAGCTCCGGAGTCTCCGCCTTCTGAAGACAGATCGTATCCTCCACAAAGGGGTACACCCTCCATGCGCCGCCCTCAGAGTCGGTATAATAGTTCCTTCCGTCCTTCGTTGCCCATACGCTCATCGTCTCGCGCTCCGGGTCACCCCCGGCTTCCCTTATCTTCTCGCCAAGGAAAGACGTCACGCCAGCTATATTCGCCATGACCTCATCCGGGTGCTTGAACGCCGCAGAGCTTATCCTCTGCAGTATGAACCTTCTGCACGGCTCCTCCCCGGGCTGTGTATGTACTACAAATGTGTCGTTTATATGCCCCGAGCCGTAGCGCACCGCGCCTACCAGCTCTCCGCCGAAATCATACGCCGCGAGCGCCTCGCCCAGCAGCTTCTCAGCCTCCGACATCGCTCAGTCCTCCCACAGCTTATCCGGGTAAAGCCCCGATGCCGTCTTCTCCGCGATCGCCGCTACGACCGTGGGCTTATCCTCCTTATACGTCACGCCGTACCACTTGTCCGCACTGCGCAGCACCTTGACCCTCGCCTTGCCCTCCTCGAGCAGCTGGGTCACCACGCTCGGCAGAAAATACTCGCCCTTGAGCGGATTCGTCTTCAATGTATTATCCAAGAACTTCGGGAACCGCGCCTCAGCCTCCTTCAGGAAGCTCTCTGTGAAGCCCCAGAGGTTCATCGACACTATCGTGCTGCCCGGCACCTCGGTCCAGGTCTTGCCGTCGTCCTCGGTGAACCGCGCGTCCGCGCCCATCTTCTCTATATGAGTGCGTTCCGTCACCTTCACGAGGTAGTTGTCCGCGTCCTCCTCGCAGATGCCGCGGGCCACGTGGCCGTATTCCGTCACCGTATTGCCCAACAGGTAGCCTACCATGGCGAACTCATAGCAGTTCTCGGTATCCGGGTGGCTCTCGAGGTACTGGTATATCTCCCTGAACCCCTCAGGGCCATAGTAGTCGTCCGCGTTCACAACAGCGAAGGGGCCGTCCACGACCTTCCTCGCCGCCAGCACCGCGTGGCAGGTGCCCCAGGGCTTCACCCTTCCGTCAGGTACCTCGTAGCCCTCCGGCAGGTCGTCCAGCTGCTGGTAAGCGTATTTCACGTTTATGAACTTCGACAGCCTGTCGCCTATCGCCTCGTGGAAGCTCTCCTCAATCTCGTGCTTTATCACGAAAACAACGGTATCAAAGCCCGCCCTTTTAGCGTCGTATATAGAGTAATCGATGATGAGCTGACCGTGATTACCCACCGGGTCTATCTGCTTGAGCCCGCCGTAGCGGCTGCCCATGCCCGCCGCCATTACTACGAGAACAGGTTTCTTCATCCCTTCGGCCCTCCGTTCAGCCCCTGTAGCCGTTCGGGTTCATGCTCTGCCACTTCCAGGATGAGGCGCACATCTCCTCGATGCCGTACTGAGCCTGCCAGCCCAGCTCCTCCTTAGCCTTAGTCGGGTCAGCGTAGCAGACGGCGATATCGCCCGGGCGCCTAGGGTCGACCACATACGGCAGGGTCTTGCCGCAGGCCTTCTCATACGCATGCAGCACGTCGAACACGCTGTAGCCCTTGCCGGTACCCAGATTGCACACGAACAGGCCGCACTTCGTCTCGAGCTTCTTGAGAGCCGCAATATGGCCCTTCGCGAGATCGACCACGTGGATGTAGTCGCGCACTCCCGTGCCGTCATGGGTCGGATAGTCGTCGCCAAACACGTGCAGCTTCGCGAGCTTGCCCACCGCGACCTGTGCAATATAGGGCACGAGGTTGTTCGGGATATCGTTCGGGTCCTCGCCGATAAGCCCGCTCTCATGCGCGCCGATGGGATTGAAGTAGCGCAGCAGCGCCACGTTCAGGCTCGGCTCCGCCTTGCAGTAGTCCATCAGTATACGCTCTATGAACAGCTTCGTCGTGCCGTAGGGGTTCGTCGTGCCGCCGGTCGGGAAGTCCTCACGGATGGGCACGGAGGCGGGGTCGCCGTACACCGTTGCGGAGGAGGAGAACACGAAGTTTTTCACGCCATAGTCACGCATGACGTTAAGTATCATGAGGGTGTTCACAAGGTTATTGGTGTAGTACTCCAGCGGCTTCGCAACGCTCTCGCCCACGGCCTTCAGGCCCGCGAAGTGGATGACCGAGTCTATGTTCGGGTAGTTCCTGAACAGCTCCTTGACCTCCACGGGGTCGCACAGCTCGCACTTCACAAAGGGCACCTTCTTGCCGACTATCTGCTCTACACGGTGCACCGCTTCCTCGCAGGAGTTTATAAGATTGTCCGCTACGACGATCTCGTAGCCCGCCTCGATAAGTTCCACACAGGTATGGCTGCCGATATAACCCGCTCCGCCGCTGACAAGAATCATTTCAGAACACTCCTTAATTAATCTATTTTACGACTGTTCACATTGTAAACCATTATCGCCCATTTAAAAATATACGGAAGCTCACATTATTTGCACATTTGGCCACCATCAGTCCCCCGGTTTTGTCTTCAAGGCCAGCGCCCTCACTCCCGTGGCGTATTCGCTCGGCGACATGCCCGTCACCTTCTTGAAGTGCCTCGAAAAATAGTATATCGACTGGTAGCCCAGCCGCTCGCCTATTTCCGAGAAATTGCCGCTGCCCCTTCTTATCATCTCCTTAGCAGCCTCTATCCTCATCCGTCCGAAATACTCCATGACGCCGCCGCCGGTCTCCGCGTGAAACACCTGCTGCAGCCGGCTCCGCCCCACCAGATTCTCCCGGCATATCCGCTCTATGGTCAGCGGCTCCGACAGCCTGGATTCAAGATATTCCTTGACCCTCGTGAAAATCTCGCTCCGGCTCTGCGCGCTCAGCTCCTCGCGCTCGCGTTTCTGCGCCTCACCGCGCCGCAGCAGCCGGATAAGCAGCTCCTCTATGTACGCCCCGACCAGCTGCTCCGAGCCGTAGACCGGCTCCTCCTTCCTCGCCAGCGCCGTCGTCTCCGGGTCGTCCAGCGGCGAGCTGAACGCCTGCTCCGCCTCCGACACTATGCCGCCTATCAGTGCCCGCTCCGCCTCCTTCGCGGTATACACCTTGCCGATGAGCGCGTCCAGCTCCCCGCAGTCGCAGTAGAAGCTCGCCACCACCAGATTCGGCGCGGAATCCCCCGTCGCCCTGAGCGCGTGGAACTCCCCCGGCGGGTGGAATATCAGGCTGCCGCGCTTCAAAAGCTGCTCGCGGCCGTCGGACACCACATGCACCGAGCCCTTGTCTACGTACAAAAACTCCCAGAAATCATGCCTCTCGCCTTCAAAATAGTAGCTGCTCGAATACTCAAAATAGTGCACAGTCACGACCCTGTCCACCCTGACAGGCCGCCTTAGCACCGTGGGTGTAAACGGCATCTGCTGCTCAACCTCCCTATGCCCCGGACTTCAATCTCGCGCTCTTGCGATACTCCATCGGGCTCATGCCCTCTATCCTCCTGAAGCTCTGCGAAAAATAGCTCGGCGAAGAAAAGCCTATCATATGCGATATCTGGCTGAGCGAATGGTCCGTCCCGCCCAGCAGATACTTGCTCTCCTCTATCCGCCGCGTTATCAGATAGTTTATCGGTGATATCCCAAACTCCTTCGTGAACGAGTGCACCATATAATATTTATTCACATGCACCAGTTCGCTGAGAAGGTCGAGATTGATGTTCTCCTTGAAATGGTCGTCTATATACCTCTTGACCGCCGCGCACTCCTTGTTCTGACGCCTGCCCTTTTTCCGGTGCTCACCCTTCGTTGGAAGAAAGCTCAGCCCAGTGCTGCGCATGAGCCGCAATATCAGCACCTCAAGCAGATCCTGACATATAAGCTCATAACCCGGCGCCTTCAGCTCGATCTCCTTAAGCATCTCCCTGAGCGAATGTATGAGCTGCTCACGCTCGCTCTGAAGGTTCACCATGAACCAGCGCCTGTCAGCATCCTCCACCGCCGAGTACTCCAGGCCCTCTACCCCAAGCACGATATACTCCAGCGGCCTGCGGTTGTAGCTGACCTCCGTGTGCTCAACATTCGGGTTTACGATCACCATGTCGTCCATCTTGACCGGCACCAGCGCACCCTCGATGTTGAACTTGCCCGAGCCCCCCACTACGTAGAACACCTCTGTGCAGCCGTGCGTGTGCAGAGTGCTGTGCCAGTCCCCGCCGTACTTCGCCGTGCTCACGTACAGCAGCTTAACCCGGCTGCGGTCTATCGGGTGTTCGCCAATGTCCTCAAGACTGTATCTTCTTGTGCTCAGCCTGCTGCACCTCCCGACTTTAGTAATCTTGCGTACTGCGTTATCATGATTATAATACATTCCAGCACGCTGTGCAATATGCGCAAAATGACCGATTTTTCCCCGGCCTGCATATCGCATGACACAAACCGACACATACGGCTAAATTATGTCCTTATTTTAATAATTCAACAACATGCACAAAATGAACCGTCTCTTTTAGGGATTGCTGTCAAAAAAGATACAAAGAGCAATAAATATAAAAAATAGAGCAATTATTTGATTGAATCGAAGTCAGGAAAGATTATACTTTACTCAGAAAGGATGGTAGGGCCATCCAAAGTGCTGAATCTGGTAAGACCCCAAATTTATGAAAAGAGGAATGAAAATGAAGAAACTCCTTGCGCTCGTTCTCGTGTTCATGCTCGCGCTGGGCGTGCTGTCTGCCTGCGGCACTCCTGCTGCGGACCCGACTGAGCCTCCCGCGGACGACGGCGGCGACGTCACCACCCCGGACGACGGCGGCGAGAACACCCCCGCCTCCGACGTGACCATCTCCGTTGCGGCCCTGCAGTCTGCCTATGAGAACAACTATCCCGGCATGTGGCAGGAAGTCTGCGATGCGTTCACGGCTGAGACCGGCATCAAGGTCGAGCTCGTTGTCGAGATGAACCTTGAGGACGTCATCGGCCCCGCGATGCAGGGCGGCGAGTATCCCGACGTCATCCACCTGGCCACCGGCCGTCCCGCCGGCCTGACCGAGCAGTTCATCAAGGACAAGAACATCGCTGAGATCACCGACGTGCTGTCCATGACCGTCCCCGGCGAGGACGTCACCGTTGGCGACAAGATCATCGAGGGCTTTGTGAACGACAGCTCGGGCACCAACCCCTACT
>OJRC01000777.1_pt1 | contig 15875 bp, 14 predicted proteins | sample 1599081 | NCBI WGS metagenome assembly OJRC01 (sample SAMN03922519, study PRJEB24848) | human gut metagenome | isolation source: stool sample | host: Homo sapiens | place: Germany | collected 2010-02 | reverse complement strand
CGGGAACAGGAGGTAGAAATCTTCTACCGCTTTATCGGCAAAATTGATTGAATGACACCAATATCTTTAACTATGTGATACCGGGCAATCTTACCCGGATTTTCAAAGATTAGTTCTGTTAAGCGATTACTTTGATATGGCTTTAGATGAGTTGGTAAAAGATATTGATGTCCAAGACGTACGTGACAAAAATTCAACTGATGAGAAAGTAGCGTCGATTTATCTGGATGTTGAAAATGTAAAAAACAGGTGCAGAAAATTCATAAAAGCCTTTTGTTATGCTGGTGCCGTTTTGCTGGGAGTATTCATTTTAGGCTATATTCTACATTTGTTCTTCCCCGATATAGAATGGCTTTGGAGAATGACTCAATAAATAATCTGTATGAAAGAAACAGCTTATTGCGCGGCATACGTATGCTGCCCGCTGCTTTGAATCTGGTATGGATATGAAAACGGCCAGCGGCATTTTGGGCCATGGAGGCATACAGGTTACAATAGACGTTTATTCCCATGCAATGAAAAGTAAGAAGCAAGCAGGCATACAGTTGTCGGACGAGAACGGGAAAATTTCATAACATAAAGAAAGGCGTATCGAGATTACCCCCCGATACGCTTTTTCATTGCAAGCGAATTTACACCAATTAAGGGGAAATAAGATGCGAGAAAATGGTGTAAGGCGCATAGTTGAAAAATTGCAGGCCCCGCATGAGGCAAGGCTTTGACAGCAGACGCAGCAAGGTTAATAGTATCTTTTTAGTAACTACAGCGCAATAAAGTGCTTACTTTACAAAAGATACTAAAGGGGCTATTATAATCCTGCAAGATAAAAATTGCAATTCTTAAAACCCACATTCAAAATCAGGAGGTATTCATCATGAATGAAGTTGTCAAGTTTTTGCAGGAAAACCCCGTGCAGTATCTGGCTACCGTGGGCCGTGACGGCAAGGCCAAGTGCCGTCCCTTCATGTTTGCCGGTGAGATGGACGGCAAGCTGTGGTTCTGCACCAACAACACCAAGGACGTCTACAAGGATATGCAGGCAAACCCGAACATTGAAATTACGGTTTCCAGCCCGGCCTATGCCTGGATTCGTCTGAATGGCGAGGCAGCGTTTGAGAACAACATGGCGGCCAAAAAGATGTGCATGGAAAACCCCATCGTCAAGGGGCAGTACGGCGAAGCTGCCAACCCCATTTTCGAGGTGTTCTATCTGAAGGACGCCCATGCGGTCATCGCCGATTTTTCCGGTAATCCGCCCAAGGAGTACGACCTGTAAGCAGAACTTCCCAAATACATTCGGGGCAAGGTGGAATCCCTGACCGGCAGTGACAGTCTGCGAGCTGCAAAAGCAGCCGAAACGGTGCAATTCCGTTACCGGCGGTAAAAGTCCGGATAAGAGAGGATATGACAAGAGCGGCCCCGCAAGTGTCAAGCCTTGCGGGGCTTATTCTTAATCCAAATCATATCTCGATAGGGGAATTATGAAAACCGCAGCCATACAAAAGAAACCGTCTGTCCCCAATATACGGATGCTCACCATGACCGCTGTACTTTCTGCCATTGCCTTTGTGCTTGCCTTTTTTGAATTTCCTGTTCCGCTATCGCCATCGTTTGCACGCATGGATTTGTCGGATTTGCCTGCACTGGTCGGAGCCTTTGCCTATGGCCCGGTAGCGGGAATACTGATTGAACTTGTAAAAAACGCCTTGCAGATGTTCACTTCCTCTACCGGCGGTATCGGGGAGCTTGCCAATTTTATCATGGGAAGCAGTTTTGTTGCGTCTGCCGGGCTTATCTATAAATTTCACAAAACAAAGAAAACGGCTATGCTTGCCTGCCTGATTGCCAGCGCCGTGATGGGAATTGTAGCTGCCATTGTCAACTACTTTATTCTTCTTCCCGTATTTGAAGCGTTTATGCCGCTCGGCCAACTGATTGCTTCTTTTGGAGAGCTTATTCCGTTCATCAAGACCAAATTGGACGTGGTGCTGTTCAATGCGTTCCCATTCAATTTGCTGAAAGGAATAGGGCTCAGCATTGTCACCTTGTTGCTTTACAAACGGCTTACCCCTGTCTTGAAGGGCAGGCAGAAATAGGAGGCTCTCTATGCAGGCAAAAGATTATTTGCAATATATCGCGGAAAAAATCCACTCCACTGTTTTTGCAACGGTGGACAGCGGGGGGCGGCCTGTCACCTGTGCCATTGACATCATGGACTGCGATGAAAACGGCCTGTACTTCCTTACCGCCAGGGGCAAGCACTTTTACAACCGGCTGAAAGCCAATGAGAACATTGCCTTTACCGCCATGAAGGGCGGGGACACCCTCTCCCGCGTGGCTGTGTCTGTGCAGGGAAAAGCAAAAGAGATTGGGCCGGGCAGGCTGCCCGGCCTGTTTCAAAAAAATCCGTACATGGAAAAAATTTATCCCGATGTGCGCTCCCGCGGTGCCCTTACGGTTTTCAAAATCTGCGAAGGGACGGGGGAATGGTTTGACCTTTCCAAGCAGCCAATTGAACGCGCCAGCTTTTCCTTCGGCGGTGCGCAGAAAAAGGAAACCGGCTACTTTGTGACAGATAAGTGTATCGGCTGCAAGCTGTGCTATTCCAAGTGCCCGCAGAAGTGCATTGATATTTCGGCAAAGCCTGTCATAATACAGCAGGAACACTGCCTTCACTGTGGGAACTGCTATGAAATCTGCCCCGCGGGGGCGGTTGAGCGGAGGTGAGAACGATGACGCAGGATGAAAGACTGGATTTTCTGCTTCGCTATCTGCTGGCGGAACGCAAAGAATATGCGGATGTCCGTGTGCCGGATGCCGTTTCGGAAAAGCGGCGGCTTCTGCGCAGCCTGATGAATGTGCGCCCGCCCAGCCCGGCCGGTGAGGATTTTTTGAACGTGCAGGACGCCTACCTGCGGGAGCAGCTTGCCGAAAAAGGGGTTACAAAGCCGGCCGATCTGGCGCCGGTGCAGCCCGGCCTGTACCTCTGGCAGGGCGACATTACTACCCTTGCTGTTGATGCTATTGTCAATGCGGCAAATAGCCGGTTGCTCGGTTGCTTCGTTCCCTGTCACAGCTGCATCGACAATGCTGTTCACACCTGTGCGGGGGTGCAGCTTCGTCTGGAATGTGCCCGCATCATGGCGGGGCAGAAGAAAGAGGAACCCGCCGGCAGGGCAAAAATCACAAAAGCCTATAATCTGCCATGCCATTATGTGCTGCACACCGTTGGCCCGGTCATCTGTGGGGCTGTCACCAAAACACACCGGGAAAAGCTGGCAAGCTGCTACCGTTCCTGTCTGGAGCTGGCGGCGCAAAGCGGCCTGCACAGCGTGGCTTTCTGCTGCATCTCCACCGGCGAGTTTCATTTCCCGAATAAACCGGCTGCGCAGGTTGCCATACGCACAGTCCGGGAATGGCAGCGGAAAAATCCTGGTAAAATTGAGGTGATTTTCAATGTTTTCAAGAATATCGACTATGAAATCTACAACTGCCTGCTGCGGTAATATCGGGCGGCTCAGGCAGGAACTTGAGACGGCGGACGCAGTGGTGATTGGAGCCGGTTCGGGGCTTTCCACCTCCGCCGGGTTCATCTACACCGGCGAACGCTTCCAAAAGCATTTCGGGGATTTTATTGAGAAATACGGCTTTCGTGATATGTATTCCGGCGGCTTTTATCCCTTTGGCAGCCTGGAAGAACACTGGGCGTACTGGAGCCGGTATATCTATATCAACCGCTATCTGGATGCCCCAAAGCCCGTTTACCATGACCTTTTGAAGCTGGTGCAAAACAAGGATTATTTTGTGCTTACAACCAATGTAGACCACTGCTTTCAGAAAGCCGGGTTTGATAAACGCCGCCTGTTCTACACGCAGGGCGACTATGGCCTGTGGCAGTGTTCCAGGCCCTGCCGCCAAAGAACCTACGACAATGAAGCAGTTGTCAGGCAGATGGTGGCCGGGCAGAAGAATATGCGGGTACCCAGCGAACTGGTGCCGCACTGCCCTGTGTGCGGCGCGCCCATGTGCATGAACCTGCGGGCGGACGGCACCTTTGTAGAGGACGCGGGCTGGCATGCCGCAGCCCGGCGTTATGCGCATTTTCTGCGCCGTCACGAGGGGCGGCATGTGCTGTATTTGGAATTGGGGGTGGGCGGCAACACCCCCGGCATCATCAAATATCCGTTTTGGCGCATGGCGCGCCAAAACCCCAATGCCGTTTACGCATGCCTCAATTTATATGAGGCGCATTGCCCGCCCGGGCTGGGGGCGCGTGCCCTTTGCATCCGCGAGGATGCCGGCGAGGCGGTATGCAGGCTGCTGAAAGCTGCATAAGGGCAAAGCGGGCGGGCCTTTCGGCACAGAAAAGGGGCGGCGGCACATGCGTGCCGCCGCCTGCCCGTTTGCCGCCGTTTTATGCGCCGTACAGCGTGCGGCCGAATTCATGCGCGCGGGCAAGGTGGCCCGTTTCACCAATGCGCGGCGGGCCGTTTGTCTCGCCGCAGCCGCCCGCCAGCAGCACGCCTCTGTCGGCAAAGCCGATATAATTCACCAGCGCAAAGCGGTAATAGCTCACCGCCTGCTCAAACGTCCAGAACAAATCGTCCGCCGCCGTCATCAGAAGGACGCAGTCCTTCTCAGGGTAGGCCTCATAGCGGCCCCTGGGCGGCGCGGCGTCCGGCCGGGCCAGGCTGTAAAAGCGCTCGATAATGGCCTTCATGCGCGCGCATATCGTCCAGAAATAAAGCGGCGAGGCAAACACCAGCGCATCGCACCACAAAATATCCGGCACAAGGGCGGCGAAATCGTCTTTCTGCACACAGGGCTTGCCGTAGCGGCAGGCGTTGCAGCCCAGACAGCCGCGGATGTCCCTGTTTTGCAGGTACAATACCTTTACCTCATGCCCGGCCTCGCGCGCGCCCTGCGCAAACGCGTCTGCAAGCTGGCGGGTGTTGCCTCTGGGCCGCCCGCCCGTCACCAGCACCAGTATTTTTTTCATGCGTCATCTTCCTTTCCCGCGTTCGGGCCGCCCGTGGCGGCCCACTTTTATAATAACATGCGCGGGGCGCCGTGTCTGTATCGCGCGATACAAACGGGGCCGGTTTGCAGGCGCCGCCCGCCGCGCGGGCTGGTGCCGGGAAGCCCTCTCCCTCACCTTTGTTCGTCCGGCAGGCGCGGGCTGCATATGAAACAAAGGCCGGATAGAACGGGCGCCGCCCGCTTGATGAACGCAGGCAAAGAGAGAGGCAGGGCCAGGCGGATGCGGCGGGATGCCCCGCATGGCGGGCGCGGCATGGGACGGGCGAAACGGACGGCGCGCCCCGGCCCATGTGGCCGAAGGCGTGGCGTGTGCCCGGAGAATGTGGTATAATTTGTCCACTTGGCGAATGCGAGCGAAAGCGAAGGGTGAGCCTGGCGGAGCAGATGCCACACCCTTAACGGGGCTGGGCCAAAGGCGAAAGGCGGGTTTTGTGAATGTGGTATAATAAACCTGCAAGGCCGATAAGCGTGCAAAAGCACAGTGTGCGGCATATGGCACAAAGCAGGAAACGGCGGCCAGCCCGCCGTTTTTTGAAAAATGTGCCCGCCTTGTGGCCATATGTTCATGGTTTTGATACATTTCTGTGTTAAAATAAATCTATTCAGGCCAATTCAGAACAAAAAAGAGGGAAAGGCAGGCGATTTCATGCCCATTGACAAGAGCATTGATTATTCCGAGGCAACGCCGTATATCTGCGAGCTGAGCCGCAAGTGCATCGGCAATTCTTCCATAGACCCGGCACTGTACACCAAATACGACGTAAAGCGCGGCCTGCGCGATTTGAACGGCAACGGCGTGCTGACGGGCCTTACCGAGATAAGCGACATTGTGGCCTTTGAAATGAAGGACGGCGTGAAAACGCCCTGCGAGGGCCGCCTGTATTACCGCGGGGTAAATGTGCGCGACATTGTGCGCGGCTTTGTCACCGAGGGGCGCTTTGGCTTTGAAGAGGTTGTGTACCTGCTTTTGTTCGGTGAGCTTCCCAAAGAGCAGGAGCTGGAAAAATTCCGCGCCCAGCTTTCGGCCTACCGCGCACTGCCCACCAACTTTGTGCGCGACGTCATTATGAAGGCACCCAGCGCCGACATGATGAATACCCTTGCGCGCAGCGTGCTTACGCTGTACGGCTACGATGCCAGGGCCGACGACAACGCCCCTGAAAACGTGCTGCGCCAGTGCCTGCAGCTTATTGCGCTGTTTCCCATGCTGAGCGTGTACGGCTATCAGGCCTACAACCACTATGTGTGCGGCAACAGCCTTGTTATCCACAACCCCGTGCCGGAGCTTTCCACCGCGGAAAACTTTTTGCACATCCTGCGGCCCGATTCACGCTACACCGCGCTGGAGGCCCGCGTGCTGGACCTTGCCCTTGTGCTGCATGCCGAGCACGGCGGCGGCAACAACTCCAGCTTTACCACGCATGTGGTCACCTCCTCGGGCACAGACACCTATTCCACCATTGCGGCGGCCCTTGGCAGCCTGAAGGGCCCCAAGCACGGCGGCGCCAACGTGAAGGTGGTGCGCATGTTCGAGGATATGAAGCAGCACCTTTCCGACTGGAAGGACGAAGACGCCGTCTCCGACTACCTGCGCAGGCTGCTGAACAGGCAGGCGTTCGATAAGGCGGGCCTTATCTACGGCATGGGCCACGCGGTGTACTCTCTCAGCGACCCGCGCGCTGATATTTTCCGCGCCTTTGTGAAAAGCCTTGCGCAGGAGAAGGGCAAGCTGGACGAATACGAGCTGTATTCCAGCGTAGAGCGCCTTGCCCCTGAGGTTATTGCGCAGGAGCGCCGCATCTATAAGGGCGTGGCCGCCAATGTGGATTTTTACAGCGGCTTTGTGTACAGCATGCTGGACCTGCCGCACGAGCTTTACACGCCCATCTTTGCGGCCAGCCGCATTGCCGGGTGGAGCGCCCACCGCCTGGAAGAGCTGGCAAGCGGCGGCAAGATTATCCGCCCCGCCTACAAGTGCGTGCAGCCCGAAATGCCCTATGTGCCGCTGCACCAGCGCTGAAGGCAAACCGCAAAAGCCCCAAAGCCCCTGCCCCCGGCAGGGGCTTTTTGCGTGCGGCGGGGTGCCGGGCAGCGGGCGGCGCCTTTTGTGCGCCCACAAGGCCAAGCGGGAAGGGGCGCGGCATGGGCGCTGAAAATTCAGGCTTTTCTTTTGGGGAAAGGAGCCCGTTTTCCTGTGCAGCAGAAGAATGGGCGCTGAACGTTGAGGCTTTTCTTTCAGCTAAAAGCGTCCTGTTTTCTTATGCTAAAAAAGCAGCAAAGAACCTGGGGATTCCGCCCGACTGAAAAATATGAATTCCAATGCCAACAACTGGCGAATTCATATTGTTTCATACGGCTTGCTCCGATGATTCCCGGCCTGCCCGGTTTCGCTAAAGGCGAAATGGGCGGCGCAAGCCGCATAAGGGCCGGGTTTGCAAGCGGGGCCCCGGAACGAGCGAGGCGAATTTTGGGCGCGAAGCAACACACGCGCAGCGTGTGACCGGCCTGCCCGGTTTCGCCAAAGACGAAATGGGCGGCGCAAGCCGCACGAGGGCTGAAGCTTCTTTGTCACTTTCTTGAGTGTAAGAAAGCAGGAACCGTTCCCCTATTCAGGGAAGCCCAAACTTTCGGCACTTATGAAGTCAGGCCCCCGGCAAAGCCGGGGGCTTGCGTAAGCCTTGAAAGGGCATCGTACCGGCAAGCCTCTCAGGAGGCACTGAAAAAATCCGCCGCCTGCATCACTTGCCCTGCGGCCCGTAAACGGGCGCCGTTTGTCCAAGATTATCTTTCTGGCAATCGTAAAATTGTTAACCTCTTCCCGCTTCGCCCGATGCTGGAAGCGAAAGCTTTTTTACTCTCTCCAGCTCTGCTGGGGGGCATTTCGCTAAAGCATACAAGACAAAAACCGCAGCAGCCTTACGGCCCGCCGCGGTTTTATTTTTCTTTTGGATGTTTGCCGGGGTACGGAAAACGGGCATTCAGCAAATCACCCGCGTTTACCTCTAAAGCATCGGCAATATTAAAAAGGACTTCAACAGAGAAAGCGCGCACAATGTTGGGCGCTTCAATCGCGCTCAAGTGGGAACGGCTGATATTGGCGCGCTCTGCAAGTGCCTCCTGAGACAAGCCCTTCATTTTTCTCAAAGCAGAAATCGTCAGGCCAAGCTCGATGAAGCGGTCGCGGTTTTTGAATGCAACATCTTTGCCCATCGAACGCCCCCTTCCACTCTCTGTAAACTATTATATCTTGTCCGGCAGGGGCTTTCTGTCTTTATTAGAGAGCTATTGACTAATATTTAGAGCAAATATATGATATTGATAAGCAAAAGCGCTCTGAAAGAGTCAAAAGAGGGGACATCTGTCATGGTGTGGAATTGGTACAGAAGAAAAATGGAAGCGGCCTTTTTGCTATTCATCTGTCTGGGCATCTTTGCCGCCTGCGGCACCCCGCAAAGCGAACTGCAAAGCGCGCCCTGCCCCATCCCCGCCGCATCTGACGCCCCGCCGGATTACAGCTTTGCCGTGCCCGCCGAACAATGCGCCGTGTGCGGCACATGCCCGCAGCTTGCCATCAGCGCGCTGTGGGGCCATGAAAACCTCGCCTTTCTCGATTTGAACACCTTTGACGTGCTGGAGCTGCCCATAAACCGCTATGCCCCGCGCGGCCCCCTTCTGGAACAGCCTGCGGGCTTCTCCGCCGTGGTGTCCGCCAATCTGGGCGGGGCAAGCCTCACCTTCCTTGCCGCGCCGGACAGGGGCATCGCAAGCGGCTGGCTGGAATGGCAGGCGCCCGCGCGCCTGTGCCCGCAGCAGGCCGGGCAGTTTTTGTGTGAAGCATGCCTGCGCGCGCTGACAGGCGATGCGGCGGAGGAAATGCCGCTGGCCCTTGCCGCCGTGCATTTGGGCGAAAGGCGCATTGTGCCGCTGAGCGGGGCGGGCGGCCTGCTTCAGATGGGGGATTTTTTCCTGCATTGCCCACAGCTTGCCGGTACGCTGCAGGCAGGGCCCGCAGCGGGCCGGGCGGAAATGCTGGTGTGCCTGTGCCCGCCCCGCTATGGGGCGGCGGGCACAGGCGCGCGGGCCTGCGCCACCGTACCGGCGGCGCCCTGCATAATTCGCCAAAATGCGCGTAAGCTATAAGCACAGGCGCGCCCCACGCGCCGGGCCGCGCCTGAAAAAGAAGGGCGCACAGGGCCGCCGCAAGGCGGCAGAACACGGAATTTGTGAGGTGGAACCCGATGCAAGACCTGGAACGCTATACCCCTGAGATGCTTGTGTATTACAATGCACTGGAAGAGCCGCTGAAAACCTCTCTGCGGCTTTCGAACCTGCCGGTGGACGATATGGAGAGCCTGGCCGCCGCCGCAGAAATGCTGGCCCAAAGCGGCCATGCCGGAAACGGCACCCTGCCGGACGAGCCGTAGCCCGCCACCGGCGCGCCGCCCCCGCCCGGCCGGGCAGGGGCGTTTTTCTGTGCATGCCGTGCATTTTTTGTGCAAAGGCCTTGCGCGCGGCGCGCGCGGGCAGTATGATGGAACATATCCCCGTAAACGGGCGAAAAAACACACCGGAGGGCTGGCGCATGAAAAATATTTACGACAGCGCGGCGCAGCTTGTGGGCAACACCCCGCTTGTGCGGCTGCATAACCTGGAACGGCGCGAGGGCCTTGCCGCGCGCCTTTTGGCAAAGCTGGAGGGCTGCAACCCCGGCGGCAGCGCCAAAGACCGCGTGGCCGTTTCAATGCTGGATGAGGCCGAGCGCGCGGGCCGCCTGCACCCGGGCGATACTGTGGTGGAACCCACCAGCGGCAACACCGGCGTGGGCCTGTGCATGGCGTGCGCCATGCGGGGGTATAAGGCGAAGATTGTAATGCCGGATTCCATGAGCGCCGAGCGCCGCGCCCTGATGCTGGCCTACGGGGCCGAGCTGGTGCTCACCCCCGGCGCAAAGGGCATGGCGGGCGCCATTGAGGCCGCCGGGGCCATTGCCGAAAAGGAGGGCGCGTTTCTGGCGGGACAGTTTTCAAACCCCGCAAACCCTGCCGCGCATTACGCGGGCACGGGCCCCGAAATCTGGCGCGACACCTGCGGCGAGGTGGCCGCCTTTGTGGCGGGCGTGGGCACGGGCGGCACCATCACCGGCGCGGGCCGCTATTTGAAGGAGAAAAACAGCGCCGTGTATATTGCCGCTGTGGAACCGGCCGATTCGCCTGTGCTCAGCGGCGGCAAGGCGGGGCCGCACGGCATACAGGGCATTGGCGCGGGCTTTGTGCCGGAGGTGCTGGACACGGGCATCTACAACGAGGTGCTGCGCGTGGAAACGCGGCAGGCATTTGCCGCCGCGCGCGGCCTTGCGCGGCACGAGGGGCTACTGGCGGGCATCTCGTCCGGCGCGGCCCTTTGGGCGGCCATGCAGCTTGCCCGCAGGCCGCAGTTTCGCGATAAAATTGTGGTGGCCCTTCTGCCGGATACCGGCGAAAGATACCTCTCCACCGGCCTGTTTGCGCCGGAGCACTGACACGCGGTGTGCGCCTTGGGCTCTTCCCAGCGGCGCATGGCTTCCGGCCTGGCGCATGGAAAAGCGCATGCGGCTTTCCGGCGCGCTGTATGGGCGAGGGCATGTGTGCCCGGCCGTTTGCGCGAGCATGCGCGCGGATTTCCGGCCTGCTGCGGGCGCACGGGTTTCCTGGTTTGGCGTGGCAGAAAGGTGTATACGTTTCATCGGCTTTGCGCGCATGCGGCGCCCTGTGCCCCTGCGGCCTGCGCGGCGGCCCTGTGCGGCGCAAAATGCAAAAAAAGGCGGCCTGTGGATATTTCCGCAGGCCGCCTTTTGCGCATGCAAAAGGGGAAAGGCGCGCTTCTGCGCGCCGCAGGGCCGTCTTTACCGCGCCGCGCGCCGTTTGGCCCACGCGCGCTGGCAGGCCTTTACAAGCTCTACAATGGGAATGACGCACAACGCCAGCCCAAGCGCCACGGTGTACTCGGCCATGCTGATATGCGTGAAGCCGAAGGCGTCTGAGATGCCGGGCAGATAGATGACGGCGGCCGTCAGCACAAGGCTTGCCAGCATGGACGCCCAAAGCACCGCATTCTGCCCGTTCAGGCTGAACACGCTTTTGCGCTGGGCGCGCATGTTGAAGGCGTGGAATATCTCCGCCATGCTCAGCGTCAGAAAGGCCATGGTCATGCCGTCCGGGCTGTTCACGGCCTCCCACACGCCGCTTTCCATATAGTGCCCAATGAAGTAAGCGGCCAGTGTCAGCGCCGCCACCATCAGGCCCTGGTAGGCAATGTCCACGCCCATGCCGCCGGCAAAAATGCCGTCGGACGCCTTGCGCGGCGGGCGGCGCATCACATCCGGCTCGGCCTTCTCAAGGCCCAGAGCCAGCGCGGGCAGAGTGTCGGTGATAAGGTTCACCCACAAAAGGTGCACAGGCTGCAGAATGACAAAGCCGAACAGCGTGGCGCAGAACACGGCCAGCACCTCGCTCATGTTGGCGCCCAGCAGAAACTGAATGGCCTTGCGGATATTGTCGTAAATGCGGCGGCCCTCGCCCACGGCGCCCACAATGGTGGCGAAGTTGTCGTCCGCCAGCACCATGTCGGCCACGTTCTTTGTCACATCTGTGCCGGTGATGCCCATGCCCACGCCGATGTCTGCGGCTTTGATGCTGGGCGCGTCGTTCACGCCGTCGCCCGTCATGGCCGTCACACAGCCGCGCTTGCGCCATGCGTTCACAATGCGCACCTTGTGCTCGGGCTGCACGCGCGCGTACACGCTGAATTCGCCCACGCGCTTTTCAAACTCCTCGTCGCTCAGCTCGTCCAGCTGCGCGCCGGTGACGGCTGCCTTTTCATCGTCCAGAATGCCAAGCTGCCTTGCAATGGCAACGGCGGTGTCGCGGTGGTCGCCCGTAATCATCACCGGGCGGATGCCCGCGGCGCGGCATTCGGCAATGGCGGCCTTCACCTCTGGGCGGATGGGGTCTATCATGCCGGCAAGGCCAAGGAAGGTGAGACCCTGCTCCAGATATTCCGGGCTGTTTTCCTCAGGGCGCCGGGGCCATTCGCGCATTGCGCTGGCCAGCACGCGCAGGGCCTTGTCCGCCATGCGCTTGTTTTCGGCCAGAATGGCGCTGCGGGCTTCATCCGTCAGCACAACGGCGCGGCCGTCCTGCCAGATATGCGTGCAGCGGCGCAGCACCTCGTCCGGCGCGCCCTTTGTATACTGCACCCAGCCATCGGCCGTTTTGTGCACTGTGCTCATCATTTTGCGTGTGCTGTCAAATGGGGCCTCGTCCACGCGGGGGGCGGCCTGCTCCAGCTCGGCCTTTTTAAGCCCAAGGCCTGCGGCCCAGTTCACCAGCGCGGCCTCGGTGGGCTCACCCACGGCGGCGCCCGCCTCGTCCAGCTTTGCGTCGCTGCACAGGCTGGCCGCGCGCGCGGCCAGCGCCTCGTCGCCCCAATGCTCCACCACCGTCATTTTGTTCTGCGTCAGCGTGCCCGTTTTATCTGAGCATATCACCTGCGCACAGCCCAGCGTCTCCACAGCCGTGAGGCGGCGGATGACGGCATTGCGCTTGGACATGTTGGTGACGCCGATGGAAAGCACCACCGTCACCACGGCGGCCAGCCCTTCCGGAATGGCGGCCACAGCCAGGCTGACGGCCACCATAAAGGTGGAAAGCACTACGTCAAAGTGGAAGTCGCCCGCGCGGATAAGGCTGAACGCGAACACAAACACGCAGATGCCAAGCACCAGCCATGTGAGCACGCGGCTAAGCTGCGAAAGCTTTTTCTGCAGGGGCGTCTGGCCGTCCTGCGCGGCTTCCAGTGCAGTGGCTATTTTGCCCATCTCGGTGTGCATACCGGTGCCCGTCACCACGGCCTGCCCACGGCCGTACACCACGGTAGAGCCCATATACACCATGTTGCGCCTGTCGCCCAGAGGCACGTCCTTCGCGCCGGGCGCGGCGGCAAGGGCGCCGGCGTGCTTTTCCACCGGCACGCTCTCGCCTGTCAGGGCGGCCTCTTCCACCTTCAGGCTGGCGCTCTCCAGCACGCGGGCATCAGCGGGCACGGCGTCGCCGGCCTCCAGCACCACCACGTCGCCGGGCACAAGCTGCTCGCTTTTCAGCGTCACCTGCCTGCCTCCCCGCAGCACCTTGCTGGTGGCCGCCGTCATCTGCTGCAGGGCTTCAATGGCCTTTTCGGCCTTGCTCTCCTGGTATACGCCCAGCACGGCGTTCAGGCACACCACGGCCAGAATGATGATGACATCGGCGAAGCTCTCGCCCGAAAGGGCGGCCGTCACGGCGCTTACGGCCGCGGCACACAGCAGAATAATAATCATGGGGTCTGCCAGCTGCCCCAGCAGCCTGCGCCACACGGGCGTTTTTTTGCCCTCGGCCAGCTTGTTTGGCCCGTGCTGCGCAAGGCGGCTTGCGGCCTCGGCGCTGCTCAGGCCGTCTGCGGTGCTGGAAAGCGCCCGCAGGGCCTCTTCGGGCGACTGTGTGTAATACTTCAAAAAATGCCACGTCCTTTCCTGTGCTGCGGCGGGGCGGGGCAGGCCCCGCACCGCCTTTGTGTGCGCCGTGCATGAATGAAAAAAGACTCACGCACAGCTATGAACTGCGCATGAGTCTCGTTCTTTGATCCCAGCCAGGCCGCCGGGGCGGCCATGCATGTTGACTGAAACCGCGCGGCGCGCCGCGCGCTCACTACTCCCTCATGGGGCGGCTATATGAATGACAAGGGGCGTCAGCCGCCCTTTATGCTATCATTATACCCCTTCCGGCATATTTTGCAACACCTTTGCGGAAAATTTTCAGGCCGTGCCGCTTCGGGCTCAGCATGTGTCACGCGCCGGGCGTTTGGCCCTGCTGCCAGTGGCGTGTGCCGGCGGCAGCTTTGCGGCGCTGCAAAAGCCTGTCCATGAAAAGGAAATACGCCGCGGCGGACACTGCCGGGCCCAGCACATCAGAGACGGGCTCGGCGTAAAAGATGGCCCGCGCGCCGAACACGGCGGGCAGGGCGAACAGCGCCGCAAAGTACACGGCCTTGCGCCAGAACGAGAGGGGAAGAGCTATCTGCGCCTGGCCCAGCGCCGTGAAGCCGTCCACGATCTCGTACTGCACGCCAAGCGGCACAATGGACAGCACGCAGATGCGGATGGCGCGCGCTGCCTGCGCGAGCACGGCTGCATCGCGCGAGAACAGCCGTGCAAACAGCCCGCCTGCTGCAAAGCCGGCCAGCGTCATCACAAGGGTGTAGCCCACGCACAGCTTCATCACCGTGCGCACGGCCTGCTTTACCCGCGCGGTATTGCACGCGCCGTAGTTGTAGCCAAGAATGCTCTGCGTGCCGCCGGTGATGCCGCCCAGCGGCATTGTCACCACCAGCATAAAGCTCTGCGCAATGGTGGCGCACGTCACCAGCATGTCGCCCTCGGCCGCGCCGCCGTAGCGCTGCAAAAGCGCGTTCATAGCAATAATCATTACATTGTCCATGGCAATGATGATGAACGGCGAAAAGCCCAGCGCCAGCACGCGCCCCATCACGCGCAGGCTGTACCCGCCGAAGGTGATGGAGATGGGCGCGCGCTTTGAAAAAAGCAGAAACCACACTGCGTAAGCGCAGCTTGCCATCTGGCTGAGCACGGTGGCCAGGGCGCCGCCGCGCACGCCCATGCCCAGGGCAAAAATGAAAACGGGGTCCAGCACAATGTTCATCACAGCCCCCAGCAGGATGGATTTCATACCCGCTTTTGCAAAGCCCTGGCACACAATAAGCTGGTTCAGCCCCGTTGCCATCAGCGCGAAGGGCGTGCCCATCAGGTAAGTGGTGAAATAGGGCATGGCATAGGGCAGCGTGGCCTCTGACGCGCCGAACACAAGCAGCATGCGCCGCGCAAAGGGAAAGATACCCGCCATCAGGGCCGCTGCGCTGACGCACAGCATCAGAAAGCAGTTTGCCATGATGCGCCTTGCGCCCGCCTCGTCCTTTTCGCCCAGCTTGATGCTCATAAGCGGCGCGCCGCCCACGCCTATCAGAAAGGCCACGCTGCCCACCATGGTCACCACCGGGCCGCACACGCCCACGCCCGCAAGGGCAACGTCGCCTACCACGGGAATGTTGCCGATATACATGCGGTCTACAATGCTGTATAAAACGCTTACAAACTGCGCCAGCATGCTTGGAACGGCGATGCGCAGCACAAGCGTGCCGATGGCGTCGCGCCCAAGGTCGTTTTCCTGCTTTGCCACAATTGCTCCCCCTCTGTGTGCCGCCACACCCTCTGCACCGCGCGGCGGAAACGGCGCTTTGCGGGCCGCACCCCGGCAACGCCGCATAAAGGCCGCATAAAGGCCCCGAATAGGATAACACAAAATGCGCCGGGCCGCAAGGGAGGGCACACCCTTGAATTCACTGAAAAAGATGTGCCGCAAAGCGTGCTTGCCCGTGAAAACAGCGTGAGAAGCCCTTGCGGCCGGGGGGAGCGCATTGGCCCTGAAAGAATGCCGTTTTGTGAAAATGGCATTGACTTTGCCCTATGCGGTATGCTATAATATCGCTTGCGACGCGAAGCGCTGCGTTTTGTGCGAGGGTGGCGGAATCGGCAGACGCGCACGTTTGAGGGGCGTGTGGTTACACCGTGCGAGTTCAAGTCTCGTCCCTCGCACCATCTGAAAAAACGCTGCACAGTCATTTCAGGCTGTGCAGCGTTTTTTGCATTGTATGCTTTAGCGAAATGACAACCCCCAGCAGAGCTGGGGAGAGTAAAAAGCTTTCGCTTCCAGCATCGAGCGAAGCGGGAAGAGATGAACAACTTTACG
>OJRC01000768.1_pt1 | contig 16135 bp, 12 predicted proteins | sample 1599081 | NCBI WGS metagenome assembly OJRC01 (sample SAMN03922519, study PRJEB24848) | human gut metagenome | isolation source: stool sample | host: Homo sapiens | place: Germany | collected 2010-02 | reverse complement strand
TTTGGGGCGCCACTCCCGTTTCTTTTGGCAAGGACAAAAGAAATGGGGTGGCATATCCCCGCACGACAAGCCGGCATAACAATTCACCATATCAAGTGAGGGATAACATGAAAAAGTCCGTTTTGAAACAGTACGCGCGTCTCATCGCCCGCACGGGCGCGAACGTGCAGAAAGGCCAGAGCGTCCTCATCGTCGCGGGCCTCGACCAGCCGGAGTTCATCGAGCTGCTCGCCGCCGAGTGCTACAGGGCCGGGGCCTCAGAAGTCGAGGTAGAGTGGCGGCACCAGCCGCTCACGCGGCTCGCCGTGCGGCACAAGAGCGCCAAAAAGCTCGGTGAGGTCAAGCTCTGGGAGGAGGAGCGCCAGCGCTGGCAGACCGAAACCCTCCCCGCGCGCATCGTCATACTCAGCGAGGACCCGGACGGCCTTACCGGCATCGACCAGGCAAAGTACGCGAAGGGCGTGCAGGCGCGCTATGAAAAGCTCAGGCCGTACATCGACGCGAGGGAAAACCGCGAGCAGTGGTGCATCGCCGCCGTGCCGGGCGTGAAATGGGCGAAGAAGGTCTTCCCCTCCCTTCCGAAGGGCAGGGCCGTCGAGGCGCTCTGGGGGGCCATACTCTCCTGCTCCCGCGCGCTCGAGGGCGACCCCGCGGAAAACTGGCGGCTGCACAATCTGGAGCTGAAGTCCCGGGCGGAGAGGCTCAATTCGATGGGCCTTGCCGCGCTCGAGTACAAGTCCCCAAACGGCACCGACCTGAAGGTGGGGCTTATCCCCGAGGCGCTGTTCCTCGGCGGGGCGGAGCGCTGCCCGGTAAACGGGGTCTGGTACGAGCCGAACGTCCCCTCCGAGGAGCTGTTCGTGACCCCGAAGGCCGGCTCGGCAGAGGGCATCGTTTACGCCACCATGCCGCTCGTCTATCAGGGCGTGCTCATCGAGGACTTTTGGCTGCGCTTCGAGAACGGCCGGGTCGCCGAGCTGCACGCGGAGAAAAACGAGGGCGCCCTGCGCGCGCTCGTCTCCATGGACGAGGGCGCGGCCATGCTCGGCGAGTGCGCCCTCGTGCCCTGGGGAAGCCCGATACGGGAGAGCGGCCTGCTCTTTTACAACACGCTCTTTGACGAGAACGCCTCCTGCCATCTCGCGCTCGGCAGGGGCTATTCCAGCAACATCCGCGATTACGAAAACTACAGTCTCGACGAGCTCAGGGCCATGGGCGTCAACGACTCCATGGTGCACGAGGACTTTATGATCGGCTCGGCCGGGCTGTCTATAACAGGCATAACGGCCTCGGGCGGGCGCGTCGCGATCTTCCGCGACGGCGGCTGGGCCTTCTGACATCTGGGGGTATCCGAATATGAACAGAAAAAAGAAAAGGCAGCGTATGCAGTCTGAAAAAAAGACCGTCATCCTCATCTCCGTCGGCGTGGCGCTGGCCATACTCATCATAATCGCCGCGGTGCTGCTCATGAAAAACCGCAGCGGCACGGACAGGTACGAGGAATACTACTCCGCCGCCATGGAGTACTACATCGACGGCGACTTCGAGAACGCGGCCGGCTCGGCGCAGAAGGCGCTCGACGAGAAGTCCACCGAGGAGGCCGTCGTCCTGCTCGCCCGCAGCTACTACCAGAGGGGCGACAGCACCTCCGCCATCTATGTGCTGGAAAACTGGCTCAAGAACAACTCCGGCTCGCAGGCCGAAGCCCTGCTCGCCGAATACAGGGACGGCGACGACGGCGACGAGGAGCTGACGATAGGCGGGCAGAAGGTCTCCGAGGACACGGAGACGCTCTCGCTCTCCGGCGTCGCGCTCACGAGCGCGGACATGGATACCCTCTCAAAGCTCGTGAACCTCACGGCGCTGACGCTCAACGACTGCGGACTTTCGGACATCTCCGCCGTCGAGCCGCTCACGAAGCTGCGCTCGCTCTCGCTCAGCGACAACAACATCAGCGACCTCTCCCCGCTCTCGGGCCTCACCGAGCTGCGCACGCTCTATCTCTCCGGCAACCCCGCCGCCGACCTCGAGCCGCTCTATTCGCTCAAAAACCTCACGACCCTCGACATACGCGGCCGCGAGATACTCGACACCGAGCTGGAGGAGCTGGAGGAAAAGCTGCCCGGCTGCACCATATTTTCCGACGAGGCCACCGTCGCCGTCAAGGACATAACCCTCGGCGGCGTGGAGTTTAAGTCCGACGTGACGGAGCTCGACCTCTCGAACAAGGGCATCACCGATATCTCCGCGCTCGCGGACTGCACGGCGCTCGTCAGCCTGAACCTCTCCGGCAACGAGATAGCGGACATCTCCGCGCTCATCAACATGCCCGACCTCGCGCGGCTCGACCTGTCGGGCACGAAGGTCGCGAGCCTCTCGCCCATCATGACCCTGACAAAGCTGCAATATCTGAACCTTGCAAACAGCCAGGTGACGAGCCTTGCGGCGCTCACGGGCCTCACAGAGCTGACCGAGCTGAAGCTCGACGGCTGCAAGGTGCAGAGCCTCGCGGTGCTCTCGGGGCTTACAAAGCTCACGGCGCTCAGTCTCCGCGACATGGGCCTGCACGACTCCGACCTTGCGGCCCTCGAGCCGCTCACGGCGCTGAAGACCCTCGACCTCACCGGGAACCTCGATCTGAGCGGCGCGGCGGTGGACGCGCTCGGGGAGAGGCTGCCCTCCTGCTCCGTCACGGCCTCGGAGGAGATATACGGCATAAAGCTCGGCGACGCCGAGTTCGACGCGGGCGACACCTTCGTGGACGCCTCGGGCAAAAACGTCGTAAGCCTCGAGTCCCTCACACGCTTTACCTCCCTCCAGACCCTGCTGCTCAACGACAACCGCGGCATACAGCTCTCCGGCCTCGGGGCCGTGACCTCCCTCACCGCGCTGGAGCTGAAAAACTGCGCCCTCGACGACATCGGCGAGCTGCGCACGCTCACGGCGCTCACGAACCTCGCCCTCGACGGCAACGGCATTACCGACATCTCCGCCCTCTCGGGCATGACGAAGATGGGCGAGCTGCACCTTTCCGACAACGCGGCGCTCAGGGATATCTCGGCCCTCTCCGGCATGACGGAGCTGTGGTATCTGAGCCTCGACGGCACCTCCGTCAAGGATATCTCGGCCCTCTCCGGCCTCACGAAGCTCGAGACTCTCGATTTGAGCGACACCTCCGTGACCGACTTTTCGCCGCTCTACGGCCTGACGTACCTCCGCACCCTCGACATCCGCGGCTGCGGCATCTCAGCCATGGAGCTGAGGCTGCTCCAGGAGGCCATGCCCGGCTGCGCTATTTATTCGTAAAATTTACAAAATGCTCTTCTTTTTATGCGTCGGGTATGTTAATATGTATGTAGCGAGACCCATATACGCAGGAAGGAGCTGAAACCAATGAAGTTCACGTTTACGGAAAAGAAGATGGACGCCTCTGAGGAACTGCGGGCGTACGCCGAAAAGAAGGTAGGCAAGATCGACCGGCTTTTCAAGACCGAGAGCGAGGCTTTCGTGACCTTCAGCACGGAGCGCGGGCGCTTCCGCGCCGAGGTGACCATCAAGAACAACGGAATGTTCTACCGCGTGAGCGAGCTGACCGGCGACATGTATGCCTCCATCGACTCCGCCGTTGCGAGCATCGAGAGGCAGATTCGCAAGAACAAGACGCGGCTTGAGAAAAGGCTGCGCGACGGTGCGATAGAGCGTGAGATCAAACCCTTCCAGATCCCCTCGGACGACGCGGGGGAGGAAGAATTCAAGGTCGTGCGCAACAAGAAGTTCTATATCGCGCCCATGTCCGTCGAGGAAGCCATCCTGCAGATGAATCTGCTCGAGCACGAGTTCTTCGTCTTCAGGAACGCCGAGGCACGCGACGCGTTCACGGTGGTCTACCGCCGCAAGAACGGCGGCTACGGCCTTATCACCGACGACAAGGACTGATATCCACACTTCAAATACACTATAAAAAGGCCCCCGTCACGGGGGCCTTTTTTGGGGGGCTTAGACATATGCAATGGATAGAGGCGTCGTTCAAGACGCGCTCCGGGGACATCGACGAGCTCTGCGACAGGCTGGTGATGCTCGGCGCGGAGGGCCTGGTCATAGAGGACGAGGCGGACTTCCGCCGCTTCCTCGAGCAGAACCGGCAGTACTGGGACTACGTGGACGAGGAGCTTGAGGCGCGCTACAGCGGCGTCTCGCGCGTGAAACTCTACGTCGAGGACAGCCCCGAGGGCCGAGCGCAGCTGGCCGCCTTCACGGACGGCACGGGCCTCGAGCCGGATACCCGCGTCGTGGCCGACGAGGACTGGGCCGAGAACTGGAAGCAGTACTACAAGCCCATCGAGATAGGCGAAAAGCTGCTGATCCTCCCCCGCTGGGAGCCGATACCCGAGAACCCTCAGCGTCTGATACTCCGGCTCGACCCCGGCCTCGCCTTCGGCACCGGCGGGCACGCGACCACTCGGATGTGTCTGGAGGCGCTCGAAAAGTATTCGGCGCCCGAGAAGTTCGTGCTGGACCTCGGCTGCGGCAGCGGCATACTCGGCATAGGCGCCCTCGTGCTCGGCTGCGCCTACTGCGCGGGCTGCGACGTGGACCCGAAAAGCCCCGAGTCCGCCGCTGAGAACGCCAAATTAAACGGCATCCGCGAGAGCATCTACAAGATGTACACAGGCGACATCATAGGAGACGAGGGCCTGCGCGCCGAGCTGGGCAGCGGCTACGACATTGTCCTTGCGAACATCGTCTCGGACGTCATCATACCCCTCGCACCGCACGTCCCCGCCTTCATGTCGCGCTCCGGCGTCTTCATAACCAGCGGCATCATCGACGGCCGGCAGGCCGAGGTCGCCGCGGCGCTCGAGGCCGCTGGCTTTGAAATTTCCGAACACCTGCACGAGGACGAGTGGCACGCCTTCGTATGCAGGCTCAGGTGAATACATGATAATACAAACGACCGGCCTTGTTCAAGGGCCGGTCGTTTGCAAAAAGAGAGGGGGAAAATGTATGGAAAAGGAGTGAGAAGTATCTGATTTAATATATGTCGCTGGTCTCCACCAGCTCCACGTTCACGAACATGGTCTCGCCGTCCCGGTATATCTTCAGGGTCATCAGCGTCCCTACGTCGTATTCGGAGATGGCGCGGCTCAGGTCCTCGGTATCGTACACCTCGTCGCCGTTGACCTCGACTATGATGTCGCCCCGGCGGATGCCCTTCGTCTTCGCGTCCGAGCCGTCCGCCACGCCTATGACGTACAGCCCCTCCGGTATCCCGAAGTATTCCGCCGCGCTCGCCGGTATCACGCCCACCGTCACGCCCAGAGCCGGGCGTCCGCTCACGCTGCCGGAGGCTATCAGCTCATCCACAACGCTCGCGATGGTCTTCACCGGTATCGCAAAGCCTATGCCCTCTATCGCCGTGGCGCTCGAGGTCGCGGCCTTCATCTTCATGTTCGTGATGCCCACCACCTGGCCGTGCATGTTGATGAGCGGCCCGCCGGAGTTTCCGTCGTTTATCGCCGCGTTCGTCTGCAGCAGCGTCATCGAGTGGTTGTTATATGGTATATCCCTGCTTATCGCGGAGATTATCCCGTCTGTCATCGTGCCCCGGAGCTCCGCGCCCAGCGGGTTGCCTATCGCCACCACCGAGTCGCCCACGTTCACCTGAGCCGAGCAGAACTCCGCCGCCGTCAGGCCCTCGGCCTCGATCTTCAGCACCGCAAGGTCGCTCACACTGTCTATGCCCACCAGCAGCGCCTCATATTCACGGTCGTTCCAGAGCGTCACCGTCGCCGAGTACGCGCCCTCGATTATATGCGCGTTCGTCGCAACATAGCCGTCCTCCGATATGACGATGCCCGTGCCCCAGTAGTAGCTCATGTCGCTCACCATGGCCGTTATCCCGACCACGGAGGGAGAACACTTTTCGTAGATCTCCTGATATGTCAGCTCCTCCGTCTCCGGCTCCGGCACCGGCTCGAGCCTGAGCTCGCCCGCTGCCTCCGCCCGGGGAATGCTGCTGCCTCCCAGCGAGCCTGAGGTGTTCTCATAGTAGCCGTTGAAGAACTCCCGGTAGTCGTCGTAGTCCTCGAAGCTCGGCTCTCCGCCCGTGCTGAGCTGAGGCCAGCTCACCCGGCCGCCTTCGCCGCCTCCCGAAAAGGCCAGCGAGGTCGCCGCTATCAGTACCACCGCCAGCAGACACACCGCTACGGCCCTCAGCGAGCCGTGCCCCCTTTTGCCGGAGCCGTCCCCGGCCGGGACTTCACCGGCGGAGCGGCGGGGAGGTAGTTGTGTGGGGTGGGGAGCCGCTGCCGCCGGCTGGGTCTGTATCTGACTTTCGGGGTGAGCCGCCCCGCAGCTCGTATCGTACCACTGCGCGTTCCGGCTCTCGTTTTCCTCGTTCATGAGCTTTACCCCCTGAGGTCATCCTTAAGATAACTCCGATTTTTGTGCTGGATATGAATAACTTGCTAACATTTTGTGAATTAACCCTGCTCGCCGGGCTTCTCGCTCTCCTGCTTCTTCCGGCCCTCCGAGCGCTTCTTCGACTCCGGCTTCTGCTTAACTTCCTTCGCCAGCGTCAGCGTGAACACAAACTCAGTCACGCCCTCCCGGCTCGTCACCGCGATATCCTCGTTGTGCGCGTCCAGGATGCTCTTGACCAGATACAGCCCCAGCCCCACGCCGTCGCGGTCCAGGCTCCTCGACCTGTCCGACTTGTGGAACCGGTCGAATATGAGCGGCAGGTCGTCCGACGGTATCGTCTCGCCCTCGTCCTTCACCGACACGTACGCCTTGCCCCCCTGCTTCCACAGCAGCACCGTTATCGTGCTGTCCTGCGCCGCAAACTTCACCGCGTTATCCAGCAGGTTATACAGCACCTGCGTGATGGAATCCGGGTCCGCCGTCACCATCATGTGGTCCTCCGGCAGCTGCGGGTCTATATTCAGGCCCTTGTCCTCCGTCCGGCCCTCAAAGCTCAGCAGCGTCCTTATTATCAGCTCGTTTAAGTCAAAATCGCGCCGCTTCGTCAAATCCGAGCCCTGGCTCTTGAGCCTCGACAGGCTCAGCATGTGCCGCACCAGCCGCGAGAGCCTGCGCGTCTCGTCAGCTATCGTCGCGAGGTATTTGTCCTCCTGGTCCTTGGGTATCGTCCCGTCCAGGATGCCGTCAGCGAAGCCCGCAATGGTCGTCATGGGCGTCTTCAGCTCGTGCGACACGTTCGCGATAAACTCGTTTCTCTGCTGCTCCGAGCGCTCCAGGCTGTCTGCCATGTTGTTGAACGAACTCGTCAGCGCCGCGAGCTCATCCGTGCCCTTGTCCTCGCGCACACGCACCGAGAAATCCCCGTGCGCAAACTTCCGCGCCGCCGCCGTCATCTCGTCGAGCGGCTCCGCCATCTTCTTCGACACAACCAGCGAGAGCACCAGCGCCAAAAACAGCACAGCCAGCGTCACTGCAAAAAACACCCAGATGAACGCGCTCCACGCCCCGATTATCGTCGATTTATCCGTGCTCACGAAGACATAGCCCACAGGCTCCGTGCCCTCCACAAGCGTCATCGGCATCGCAAACACGTAGCGCCGGGCCTCAAACAGCCCGCCAAGGTCCGTCGTCGTGTCCAGCTTCCCGAGCCGGTCTATCGTATTTATATAGTATTCCGGCACGTAATTGCCTATGTGCCGGCACTGACCTATCTCGTCCGAGCAGGAATACACATACCCGTCCGTGGTCGTCAGAAACACCTGATTGCCCGAGAGCGTCTCCGTGAACGTGAGCATGACCCTCAGGTATATGTCGTCAAAATACCTGTCCGTCGCGTTCATGGACACAATGAGCCGCGTCACCGTCTTCGCGTTCTGCTCCATGCTCTCCCGGTGCGATTTTATCACGAAGCTCTGGCCGATGAACAGGAAGGCCACGCCTATCATGAGAAAGCTCACCAGCACCATGACCGCCGTGGCCAGAAAGTTCTTGAAATATATGCTCTTCATGCCGCGCTCATCAGCTGCCGCTGACCTCGAACTTGTAGCCCACGCCCCAGACCGTCTTCAGCGACCACTTGTCCGACACGCCCTCCAGCTTCTCGCGCAGACGCTTTATATGCACGTCCACCGTCCGCGAGTCCCCGAAATAGTCGAAGCCCCAGACCTCGTCCAGCAGCTGGTTGCGAGTATACACCCGGTTCGGCGAGGCCGCAAGGTGATACAAAAGCTCCATCTCCTTCGGCGGCGTGTCTATCTTCTTCCCGTCCACGATCAGCTCGTACGAGTCCAGATTGATTATCAGCTTGTCGTACTCGAGCTTCTTCTCCGCCGGGCTGTCGCCCCCGTCCGTGCGCCGCATGACCGCGTGTATCCTCGCTATAAGCTCCTTTACCTCAAAGGGCTTCGTCACGTAGTCGTCCGCGCCCATCTCAAGGCCCGAGACCTTGTCATAGGTCTCGCCCTTCGCCGTCAGCATGATGATCGGTACCTGCGACGACTTCCTTATCTCCCGGCAGACCTGCCAGCCGTCCATCACGGGCAGCATGATGTCCAGCAGCACCACGTCCGGGTGCTCGTCCTCCGCCAGCTGCAGGCCCTTGCCGCCGTCCGCCGCGATAGAGACATCAAAACCGTCCTTTTCCAGATACAGCCTTAAAAGCTCCGCTATGTTCTTATCGTCCTCTATTACCAGCGCCTTCTTGTTCATAACGACACCTCCGTATACCAAACGACAACATTTTACACTCAGCCAAACCCCTCTTGGGTTAATATTTTGTGAATATTGAGGCCTATTATCATCAAAAAAGAGCGGCGCGGGCCGCTCTTTTTCATTGTCTCCGCTCCCGGCTCAGTCGTGGGAGGTGAGCGCCACCCTGAAGGCCCAGGTGTCCCCGGCGGCCTTCCAGCCGGTGCTGCTGCCGTCCTCACAGAGCATGTAGCCGTCTATGACCACGCCCGTGCAGCCGGAGCCCAGAAAGTAGCCGTCGGAGTCATAGAGCTTTCCGCTCTCGGCCTCGAAAATACAGGTCGCGCCCGTGGCCATGTCCGTCACAAAGCTGCAGTCGCCCGCCGCGACCACGCGGCTGTAGGCATCCATCACCGCGGTCGTGCCGTCCGCCAGCAGGACCAGCCACAGCTCGCCGGAGGCGTCCAGCAGCTCCTTGCCGCCCGAGAAATACACCTGTGAGCCGTCGTTCCTGAAAACCCGCACGCCGTTCTCGCCCGCGACCCAGAAGCCGCCCTCGCAGGGCACGCCCGTATAGCCGTAAAACGTCGCCTCCTCCAGCGCCGTCGTATAATACACGTCCCCGGCCTCGACAAAGCCGCTGCCTATCGCCACCGAATCCACGCCCGGAAACTCGCGTTTAACGCTGCCGCTCTTGTCGATGACGCACCAGACCCCGCCCTTTTTCACCGCGGCAAGGCTGCCCACAAAGCTGCCCGCCTCCTCAAAAGCCGGGTCGATGACGTATTCGCCCTCGGTATTGATATAGCCCCAGACGCCGTTATTCTTTACCGCCGCAAGCCCGTTCGAGAAGGGCAGCGCGTCCTCGAAAAAGCTCGCGCGCTCGCTCGCCCTGTTTACCACCGTGCCGTCCGCCGTGATGTAGCCCTTCTGGCCGTTCACGTAGACGATGCACATGACCCCGCCCTCGCAGTCGGCAAGGCTCGTGATGCTGCCGGCCTGGATGTTGTAAAGCTCCCCGAAATCCGCCGTGTCGAACACCTGCGTGCCGTCCTCCGCCCAGCAGACCGCGAGCTTCGCCTCCGCATCCTCTATGCACAGCGCGCCCAGCTCCATCGGCAGCACCTGCGTGTACTCAAAACCCGTGCACCAGGCCCCGTCCGCCCCGCAGACCGCGTACATCCCCTCGTCGTTCTCAAGTATATAGATGTCCAGATACTCGATGCCCGAGGCCGACTCGTACGACGCCGCCGTTATGGAGCTGCACACCGTGTCAAGCACTATCTCGCCCTTTTCCGTCACAAGGCCGCCCGCAAAGGGCAGCAGCCTGCCGTAGCCCGACGAGGGCTCCAGCGTATCTATCAGCGCCCCGTCCGCGCGCGTATACACCGCCTCAAAGGGCACGTAGTCAGTCAGCCGCTCCCTGTTCGTCGCGATATTCGGCGCGCTCACCTGCGGCGCCGCGTCCTCGGAGACGGCCTCGCCGCTCTCGTAGCGCTCAATGGCCGGGTCTATATATTCGTCCTTCACCGTTTGCATCTGCTCCGTGAAGCCGCAGCCCGAGAGCAGCAGCGCCAGTATGAGCGCCGGTATTATGATCTTCTTCATTTCGCCGCCTCCAGATAGCCCTGAGAGGATATGAACGCCTGCCCGACGCCGCCCTGCAGCCAGAGCCACAGCGCCCGCTCGGGCGAGTCTTCCGCCGCCGTCTCGCTGATGCCCGCCAGGATGTCCACGCACAGCGGGTATTCGCCGGAGGCTATCGTCTCCGCCGTCGGCATGACGCCGTCCACCGTCAGTATCTTATATCCGTCCGCCATGCCCATCAGCACGGCCTCGCTGTAGAACCCGTAGCCCAGCACCTCGCTGCTCGTGAGCGCCGTGGCCTCCTCGGACACCGCCAGCTCGTCGGCCCCTATGAGCCTGCGCAGCGCCGCCAGCGAGCCGGAGCCCTCCGGCCTGCCGATGACGACTATCTCGCCAGTGCCGCCCATGCCCGTCCAGCTCTTTGTCCCGCCGGTTATTATCGACTTGAACTGCGCCGTCGTGATATCGTCTATATTGCTCCCGGCCCCTACATAGAATACCAGCGCGTCCTTCGCCACCGCCGCCGTCTCAACTCCCGCCGGCAGCTCGTCCGGCTCGGCCGCCAGCACCAGCCCGGCCTCGCCCGTTTCGAGCTTCGCCCAGGACTCCGCCGTGTTCCCGAAGCTCAGGGTGTCCGACACGGACTCGCGCGTCTCGCCCAGCATGATCGCCGCTGTCGCCTCGGCCAGAGGCTCCTGCGCCGTGCCGCCCGCCAGCGCCGGGAAATTCGACCTGTCGAACGAATAGTCCGACGACAGGCTCACCGCCTCGGTCGGGTCCGGCGCGAAATCCCCGCAGCCCGCCAGCGCCAGCGCCATGGCCGCTGTTAAAATCAAAACCGTCAGTCTTTTCATACATGTCCTCCGAATAAGCCGTTTCGACATCCCTTATATTATATATAAACATTTATGAACAATCTGTCAATTATTCGTTTGCTCCCCTTGACATCGGGCAGGGGCGGTGATATATTAGCACTCGAGGTCCGAGAGTGCCAGCACTCCGGGGCCCAGGTTGCCAGACAAGGAGCTTTTGCAATGGGTTTGAGCGGCAGGAAAAAGAAAATACTTGCCGCGGTCGTGGAGGAATACATCCGCACGGCCGAGCCGGTAGGCTCCAAGACCGTGGCGCAGACTACGGATCTCGGCTGCTCGTCGGCGACGATACGCAACGAGCTGGCGGAGCTGGCCTCGATGGGTTATCTCGAGCAGCCGCACACCTCGGCGGGCCGCGTGCCCACGCCGCAGGGCTACAGGATGTACGTAAACGAGCTTATGCAGCGCCAGAAGCTCTCGCTCGAGGAGACGGAGGAGATAAACCGCAGCCTCAACGAGAAGATGCGCGAACTCGACAAGCTCGTCTCGAACGTCGGCGCGCTGGCCTCGAGCCTCACGAACTACCCCGCGATGGCGATAGCGGCCTCCCCGCCCGCCACGATAAAGCGCTTTGACCTCATCTACATCGACGCGAACACCTTCATAATTGTTGCAATGATGAGCAACAACAGCGTGAAGAACAAGCTGGTGCATTTGCCGGTCTCGGTGGGGCAGGATATGATACAGAGGCTCTCCTCGGTATTCAACGCGAACTTCACGGAGATAACGGAGGACAAGATAACGCCCCTGCTCATCCGCTCGACTGAGCGGGCCGTGGACGACACGATGGGACTGACCGGCGTCATCGCCTCCTTTGCGATAAGCATACTCTCTGAGGCACAGACGGCGGAGACCTGCATCACCGGTGCGAACCGGCTGCTGTCCCAGCCCGAGTTCCGGGACCCCGCGAAGGCCCACGCCCTCATGAGCTACCTCTCCGACGCGGAGCATCTGCACGACCTCGACGCCATCGACTGCGGCGGCGACGTGAGGGTGCTGATAGGCCCGGAGAACGTGGCCGAGGAGCTGCGGGACTCGAGCGTGGTGCTCGCGAGCTACGACATGGGCGGCGAGACAAAGGGCCTCATAGGTGTCGTGGGGCCGACGAGGATGGACTACTCGGCGGTGGCCGCGAAGCTGAGCCTCATAGCCCGGGCGCTCTCAGAGCGGCTCGGCGGCGGGGCGGCGCCTCCACCCGGACTGGACAACAAACTCATAATAAAGGGAGATATAAATGAGCAGTAAGAAGAAAGACCCGCCGGAGCCGATGGAAGAAAAGGAGCTCCCGGCGCAGGAGACGGAAAAAGAGGCCGAAGCTCCCGCGGCGGAGCCGCCGAAAGAGGAGCCGAAGGCAGAAAAAGAGCAGGATAAGCCGGCCGAGCCCTCGGCGGACGCCCTGCTGAAGGCCGAGAAGGACAGATACCTCAGGCTGGCGGCCGAATACGACAACTACCGCAAGCGCAGCGCAAAGGAGCGCGAGAGCATATATCAGGACGTGCGGGCCGACACGGTGACGAAGTTCCTGCCCGTCTACGACAACCTCGCCCGGGCTCTCGGGCAGGCCACCTGCGACGAGGCCTACCGCAAGGGCGTGGAGATGATAATGACCCAGCTGAGGGACATCCTCTCCCGCATGGGCGTCACGGAGATAGAAGCGCTCGGGCAAAAGTTCGATCCGGCCCTCCACAACGCCGTCATGCACGAGGAGGACGAAACGAAGGGCGAGGGCGAAATCGTTCAGGAGCTGCAGAAGGGCTTCAAAATGGGCGACAAGGTCATCCGCTTCGCGATGGTCAAGGTCGTCAACTGAAATTGTTTACTAAAATCTTTTCAAATACAACTGGAGGAAGAAAATCATGAGCAAGATCATCGGTATAGATTTGGGCACCACCAACAGCTGCGTGGCCGTCATGGAGGGCGGCGAGGCAGTAGTCATCGCGAACGCCGAGGGCGCAAGGACCACCCCGTCCGTCGTCGCCTTCTCCAAGACCGGCGAGCGCATGGTCGGCCAGGTCGCAAAGCGTCAGGCCATCACGAACCCGGACAGGACGATTAGCTCCATCAAGCGCGAGATGGGCTCCAACTACAAGGTCAACATAGACGGCAAGGCCTACACTCCGCAGGAGATCAGCGCCATGGTGCTGCAGAAGCTCAAGACCGACGCCGAGGCTTATCTGGGCGAGAAGGTCACCGAGGCCGTCATCACCGTGCCCGCCTACTTCACGGACAGCCAGAGGCAGGCGACCAAGGACGCCGGCAAGATAGCGGGCCTCGAGGTCAAGCGCATCATCAACGAGCCCACGGCGGCGGCCCTGGCCTACGGCCTCGACAAGGAGACCGACCAGAAGATCATGGTCTACGACCTCGGCGGCGGCACCTTCGACGTCTCCGTCCTCGAGATAGGCGACGGCGTCATCGAGGTCCTCGCGACCGCCGGCAACAACCGCCTCGGCGGCGACGACTTCGACGAGTGCGTCACCAAGTATCTGGTTGACGAGTTCAAAAAGGACCAGGGCATCGACCTGTCCACCGACCGCGTCGCCATGCAGCGTCTGCGTGAGGCCGCCGAGAAGGCCAAGTGCGACCTCTCCGGCGTCACCAGCACGAACATCAACCTGCCCTACATCACGGCGGACGCCAACGGCCCGAAGCACCTCGACGTGACCCTGACGAGGGCCAAGTTCAACGAGCTGACCCATCACCTGGTCGAGAAGACCATGGGCCCAGTGCGTCAGGCCCTGTCCGACGCCGGCCTGAAGGCCGCCGACCTGTCGAAGGTCCTGCTCGTCGGCGGCTCGACCCGTATCCCGGCCGTGCAGGAGGCCGTCAAGAGCCTCACCGGCAAGGACGGCTTCAAGGGCATCAACCCCGATGAGTGCGTTGCCATCGGCGCGGCCATTCAGGGCGGCGTGCTCGGCGGCGACGTTGAGGGCATCCTCCTGCTCGACGTGACCCCGCTGTCCCTCGGCATTGAGACGCTGGGCGGCGTGTTCACGAAGCTCATCGAGCGCAACACTACCATCCCGACCAAGAAGAGCCAGATCTTCTCCACCGCCGCGGACAACCAGACCTCCGTCGAGGTCAACGTCCTGCAGGGCGAGCGCGAGATGGCGGCCTACAACAAGAGCCTCGGCAGGTTCAACCTCGACGGCATCGCCCCGGCAAGGCGCGGCGTGCCTCAGATAGAGGTCACCTTCGACATTGACGCGAACGGCATCGTGAACGTCTCGGCCAAGGACCTCGGCACCGGCAAGGAGCAGCATATCACCATCACCGCCTCGACGAACCTCTCCAAGGAGGACATCGACAAGGCCGTGCGCGAGGCCGAGCAGTACGCCGCCGAGGACGCCCGCCGCAAGGAGGAGGTCGACACCCGCAACGCCGGCGACCAGATGGTCTACCAGACCGAGAAGACCCTGCAGGAGATGGGCGACAAGCTCGACGCCGGCGACAAGGCCGAGGTCGAGGGCAAGCTCGAGAACCTCAAGAAGGCCCTTCAGGGCAGCGACACCGCTTCCATCAAGGCCGCGACCGACGAGCTGACTCAGGCCTTCTACAAGATAAGCGAAAAGCTCTATCAGCAGCCCGGCGCGCAGGCCGGCGGCCCGGACATGGGCGGCCAGCAGCCCGGCGGCAACGGCGGAGAGCAGTACTACGACGCCGACTACGAGGTAGTCGACGACGACAAGAAGTGATTCAAACCTACCCTCTCTTATAAAATCGACCCCTGTGCGGATGCGGGCGTGCGAAAGTGCGCCCGCAAAAGCGCGTAATGTGAGGTGAAAAGCAGATGGCGGAACAGAAAAGGGACTATTACGAGGTGCTCGGGCTTCAGAAGGGCGCCTCGGAGGACGAGATAAAAAAGGCATACAGGAAGCTGGCGAAGCAGTACCACCCCGACCTGCACCCCGGTGACAAGGAGGCCGAGGCGAAATTCAAGGAGGTCAACGAGGCGGCGCAGGTGCTGGGCGACCCGGAGAAGCGGGCGAAGTACGACCAGTTCGGCCACGCGGCCTTCGACCCGAGCCAGGGCTTCGGAGGCTTTGACGGGGCGTCGGGTTTCGGCGGATTCGGCGGTTTCGGCGGCTTTGGAGATATATTCGGCGATCTGGGCGACATCTTCGGCTTCGGCGGAGGCTCGTCCCAGCGCAGCGGCCCGAGGAGGGGCGAGAGCCTCAGGGCCTCGGTCAGCATCAGCTTTGAGGAGGCGGCCTTCGGCTGCAAGAAGGAGATAAGCGTCTCGAAGGTGGAGCAGTGCCCGGACTGCCACGGTACGGGCTGCGCGCCCGGCACGACGCCGGAGGTCTGCCCCGACTGCCGGGGCACAGGCAGCGTGAGGACGACGCAGCGCACGCCCTTCGGCATGGTGCAGTCGCAGGGCCCCTGCCCCAAGTGCGGCGGCACGGGCAAGATCATACACCAGCCCTGCCCGACCTGTAAGGGCAAGGCCAACGTGCGCCGCAACCGCAAGCTGAGCGTGAACATACCCGCCGGCATCGACGACGGCCAGACCATATCCATGAAGGGCCAGGGCAACGCGGGGCGCGACGGCGGCCCGGCGGGCGACCTGCTCGTCACCGTCTCCGTGCGCAGGCACGAGAACTTCGAGCGCGACGGCAGCTCCGTGCTGTCGGCGGCATATGTGACCTTCGCGCAGGCGACGCTCGGCGCGGACATAGAGGTGCCCACGCTCGACGGCAAGGTCAAGCTCACGATACCCGAGGGCACTCAGCCCGGAACGGTGTTCAGGCTCAAGGGCAAGGGCATCCCCTACCTGAGAGGCTCGGGCCGCGGCGACCACTTCGTCACCGTGAACATAGCGGTGCCGAAGAACCTCAGCCACAGCCAGAAGGAGGCCCTCAGGGACTACGCAAAGGCCATGAACGAACCGGTGCCCGAATCCGGCGGCATCTTCGGAAGGAAAAAGAAATAAACGGCGCACTGCGCAAAAGGACCTGTCGCAGAATGAAAGAATTCTGCGGCAGGTTTTCTTTAGCTGGGAAAGA
>OJRC01000767.1_pt1 | contig 16155 bp, 28 predicted proteins | sample 1599081 | NCBI WGS metagenome assembly OJRC01 (sample SAMN03922519, study PRJEB24848) | human gut metagenome | isolation source: stool sample | host: Homo sapiens | place: Germany | collected 2010-02 | reverse complement strand
TACGAGATCCTCTCTGGTCTCGTGGGCTCGGAGATGTGTATAAGAGACAGCGAAAAACATGATCGCAAAAGCCTTGTATAATATCAAGTGTTTTCATTTGATCTTTCCATGTTCCTTATCCAGTTCATACTCAAAAAATCCTTTTGCCTTATCATAAAGTCCGTCCTTTATATCAGAGAAATACATAGCGGCATTAAAGGCTTTCAATGCTGCCACACGAGCTTTCTTCTTATAATAGTCTGCCCGTTTGATCGTATTTTCTTCTTTTCTACGTTCTTGCTGTTCCAAATATCGGTCAACCGCTTCTCGTCCCCAACGGAACATGTCTTCTTTGTCGGCAAAGGTGGCAGATTCTTCACGGATCAGCCTTTTCTCCGAGGAAATGACATAAGCTGATATTCCTTTGTATCTACGAATGGAAACGGCTATGTCGAAACCTTTATAATTTTGCTGTTCAACATAGCCGCCAAGAGTATATGGGAAGTCTGTCTTTTCTATCATACAGCTTTGATATTGATTAGTGGCACAATTGTATCAATAATTTCTACCGTAGGTTCTATAAGCTCTTTTATTTCCTGAACATTTTTGTATGCCATAGGACTTTCATCCAATGTCCCTTCACATACGGAAGTGGAATACACTTTGCTCATTTGGGTTTTGAATGCGTCCATTGATAATCTTTCTTTAGCTTCGGAACGGGAGTATAAGCGTCCTGCACCATGTGGTGCAGAATAGTTCCAGTCTTTGTTTCCCTTACCACGACAAAGAAGAATACCGTCTGCCATATTCATAGGAATCACAACGTAATCATTGGCGTATGCGGCAATAGCCCCTTTACGGATTATCATATCATCAAAGCTGATATAGTTATGGACTGTCTCAACGGATATTGTAGCGTTCCAGCTCAAAGTTCTGATTATACGCTGTATAATCAACTTGCGGTTGAATGCGGCATATCCTTGTGCGATCACCATGTCACATAAATAGTGGAGCATTGCTTCATTTGTGAGATACCCGGAATATTCGGCAAATTTTTCCTTCAAACGTAGTATTTCAGTTTGCATGAATTGTGGCTCAACAGTGGACTTCAAGCGTTGAATTTCATTAGAAAAAGCCTTTTTATCAAATTTTGCTATTTCTGCATGGTATTTACAGACCTTCACACCAAAGTTGCGCGATCCGGTATGTATTGTAAGAAATATATTATTGGTTGACTCGGCACGCCCCAGTTCTATAAAGTGGTTTCCACCTCCCAATGTACCTAAAGAGTTGTAGAATGTGCCTTCATTTATCCCCACCTTCTTACAAAGTTGTGATACATATTCTTCATTAATAACTGGTTTGGTTAGTTGGTATTTAGAGCAGAACTGATCCATTCTGATAGATAAGAAGGTAAACAAATCTTCCTTTTCTTGTTTGGATAAGGGTTGTTGGTTAATCTCAAATCCCATAGGTATGATGGAACGGATTGCATGATTAATGTCCGGGAAAGACTCTTCTGTTATTGCATTTTCAATTTCTACACACAACATTCCACAACCAATATCCACTCCGATATGATTGGGGTTGACACGATCTGTAACTGGCATGGTGAATCCAATCACTATATCTACTCCCTGATGGGTATCAGGCATAATACGAACCGGAACACCAGTCGTAACCGGATTGTTCAAAATGTTTTGTATCGTTCCAATAGCTTCATTTTCTATTGCATTTGTAAATATTTTACAATCTTTGCCGAATTTTCCTTGTAATTCAATCATAATCAAATCTTTTCGTTAAGTTTTTCAAGAAGTTCATTCGCACAGTTCTTTGCGTATTCTTCATCTTCATCATGAAAGGACTTGACTGTTATCCAAATCCCTGCAAATTTAACTTGTACTTTGTAATCAAGAAGGAGGTATTTCTCTCTGTTTCCGCTGCAATTATCTTCTACGAAGGTAGTCGTTTTATTGATTCTGTACTGTTTCATCATTATTTATTTCTTTAGAGTGGCAATTTCTATCAAGTATCTTAATGCACTGTTTAATTCCAGTATCAAATCCTTCTTTATAGCCTTTGGTATGCTCACCTAAAACATATATAGTCATTGACAGCCAAAATAGAAGTATGCCAACGGATTTATACCAGCATGGTAAAGATACAGAAAAGGGTTTTAAGGTGATAGAGAAATCACCGATCCACAGAAGACCGGCAATGAGCATGAGTAAATATAAGACTTTCATCATTTATCATTGTTAAGTTCAACATATTTGCCTTGTAAAGAGCAGTTCCTTAAAATTTCGGCATTTTCCCGGCCAAATGCAATAAGAACACTACCGCAACCGGGGCTGTCCCCACGTGTTCCATCGGGACGGAAGAATTTTATTCGATTCCTCAAAAACATCATACCGGTTGCTTTCGTGAAGATGATGTCTTGAAACTTATTGCTGTCACACCGGTTAAAAAGTAGTGCTATACCGTTGCCGTGTTCTGCCAATTTCTCTACAAACTGCCATATAAGCGGTTTGGAGTACGGAGGGTTAAGCCAAATTCGCCCCCCCAATTTTGTATAAGACCATTGTCCTGCTTGTTGTACATGATTTTTGCGGTAGGCCAAAGAGGGTGCATGGGAGCACATGGATCAAGGTCAAATTCACCTAATGCTTCAATGATTTCTCGTGGTGTGTACCATTCATCGGAAGCGTTTGCAGATCGTTCAAAAGATGTATTCATGTATTACTTACATTTAGGATTTTACGAATTTCTATATGATCGCAATTTTCATCAGCCTTTTTCAGAATATAAGCAATTTCTTCTTCCTTACTCATGTTCTGTGGACGTTTCGTTGCTTCTGCTCTCAATTCAGAAATAATTTTATCTACTTCGGGATTAGGAGTTTCATATAATTTTTTAAATTCAGCGGCTCTACGTTTAATAAGTCGCTCTGTCTTTTTGTTTAATTTCATCTCACAATATTTTAAAGTATTCCTTACATAAAAAACCTTTTCTTGGTGAAAAGTCTTTGAAGTCGCAACTCATGTATATTTCCTTCCTATCAGCCCAATGTGCCATGTCTTTCTGCCACTGTGGAATAATTTGGTGTGGATTGTTCAGATCACGAAAGGGTTGACAATGTGGAAGAAAACGGCGGCTTTTAGATTTCCAGTAGTTGACGCGCGCAAACGATTCTTCAGAGTCCATAAGGATGCAATACAAGAAATATTCCCCTTTATATCCATACTTGTCTATTAAAGCGGAAGCACGTTCAACTTCTGCAATCTGTCCCGGTGTATCGCATCCAAAGCGAATACGTTTAATCCATTTTACTTTTGCAAGTAGCCGAGCGATTTCATCCGTGATTAAACGAGCATCCAGTCCTTGATTAAAATCCACTTTGATACCCAGTTTGATGATTTTCTCTATTTGCTGCAAGCCATAGTTTGAGGCCAGTATATTATTATCCATAAGGATAGCTTTCTTCCGTCCGGCTGTTATTTCCTCAATATCCATATAAGGTGAGATTTTTCCTTCTTTTTTAGGAACAACACACCATTTACACCGATTGGGACACCCACGTGTCAGAAATCCATAGGACAAATTGGAGTCAATATTGTAGATCGAGTAATCAGGTTGAAGACGATCAACCTCAATTGGAAGAACTTTTTCAATATCATATCCAGTACCACCTTTTTCTATTTGGTTAGCATTGATATAATAGTTATAGTCGGGTGTGAAAGTGAAAACTTTAGCTGCATATACTTTATCATATTTACATAGTGGATTATACCATTCCACTTGATCGCCTCTTGCTTTGTGGTAAGCACTGATCTTCATAAGTGCTAAATTGGGGAAATTGCTATCAACGGCTAAAATTCCAATATTCATTATTCTTCAAATTTAGGTTTTGGCATCCATGCTATCGGTTCCCATGACGGAGGTATGCTACTCATTGAAGAGTAAATTGGGTTACCTTTGTACGTATCATAGATATAACCATCCATGCAAAACCATACATTGTTGCTATATGTACCGTTAAAAATCGCACCATGTTTACATAGAATGATGATGTCTTCATTTTCATCCGGCAACCGTTCTTTCACTGATACCCACGGAAGTTGTTTTGTCTGCCATCTGGCTCCTTCTTTAAATCCTATTCTAAAACAAGTTATTTTATCCCAGTCAGGATGTACGCCTCCAATTTCATTTACGGCTTCTTCTAATGTCTGCTTCATATTTCCTCCTTTTCTTTAAAGTGTTCTATTAGCTCATTTACAGTAGCTTTGCGCCATTTAAGAGACACTTCCAATATACTTTCATAGCCTTTATTATAAACCCAAGCTCCTGCTGGTGGAATAAACCATTGATACTTATCCGTATCATCTCTAAGCGCGGCAATGGCAAGGAAAAGTTCTTCGTTGGTTCCACAATCAATACGCCCTGCATAGTCGTAAGTTCTATAAGGATGTTTATCATTAAACAACCCCTCACTGATAGAGAAGTAGTTCTCAATATAGGCAGCAGTGGCTAAGCAAATTCCATTGGCGTTAGAAAACATTGACATATATCCCAACTTCTCCAACTTCTTACGAAGCTCCGGTGTGTTTTTTCTGATAAAACATGATGTTGTAAATCCCATTGTTAATCCTCCTTCTTTTCTACGTCTTCGTAATGTACACAATACTCTAATAAATTTAAATTAGGATATTGATCCAAACATTCTTCTTGGTGAATACAATTCATGCAACACCATTCGTCTGACAGTCTGCTCATATCTTATCTGTTATACTCCAATTATCTTATCGTTGATACGAAATATGTTGTCACTCACAAAATCGTATATTTTATACATCAGTTCTGGTTCTTGCTTTTCGGGAGAATAAACCATTACCCTTTTACCTGCGCCTTTCATCCATCCGGCTTCTGTGTTAGCAGATCGACCACAAGGAAGAACCATAACGCAGACATCAGCCCACTGCATACCATTGAAATCTGAATCAAAACCTTTCTGCGCAATTGGGTGATTAAGTGCTTCTTGATATTGCTTAGTTGTCCAGTTCTGCCAATCAGGGTCTATATCAGACCATTGGAAACCACCATTCCCATGTGGGGATTCTTAAAATCATAGACCTCATGTCCTAAATCACGGAGAATATTTACAACTTCTTGTTGAAAAGGATTTCTCCAGCTACTTGCTACATAAATTTTTGCCATTTTACTTTTAATGCGTATATTTGAACCTCATTTGCAATGTCGCAAATGATTAATTTTTTTAATTATGAAACATTTAATTAGAAAAAGCATTCTATAGCTTTACTACCGTACGGCTATGGCAATGCTTAAAATTGAATAGACGGTAGGTTGGGACTTTGTGCTAAACTGTGTTGATCTTTTGTAGTGGTTGATTGAAAAATTTATTTAGTACAGCTAAGTCCTTAATTTAGGTGGTTATGGCACAAGGGTTCCACCTCTTCCCATTCCGAACAGAGAAGTTAAGCCTTGTCACGCCGATGGTACTGCATAATTGTGGGAGAGTAGGTCGCTGCCATTTTCTTTTAAGCCTTGTTATCTTTATTGATAGCAAGGCTTAAAACATTTACATTAAAGGTTTATCACCAATAGTTATTTCTTTCATTTTATCAGATCACTTTAATTCATCTTCTAATATTAATCCTCCATTTAGAATATGATTACGCATACCTTCACTCAATGACATTGTTTGCTCCAAACTGGGACGTACCCAATTATGAACTTTCACGTATGACGGTGGAGCTTGTTTTGAAGATTTCGTGTGCATCATATCCCCTCCGCATTTACATCTCATGATGAAGGGAGTTACACCTTTGTCTTTGTATAGAGTTACCTTATAATTATTGCATTTATTACATTCATATAGGTTATATTCTCCCCGACCATCATAAATTTTAGCATCTTCAATACTTGCAACCATATTATTGTATTGTTGAGCTATATTATCTTTACTCATTTAATCCATATTTTTCATTAAACATTGAATCTGCTTCTTGAAACTGTTTTGTGAAGCGATTTTCTTTATAAACTCTCGGTGTAGTACACCCAATTAACAAAGCAAGGAGTGTACAGATAAGCAGTATTTTCTTCATAATATTTTTATTTATTCGCATAATCCATGAAACAGACTCATGCAGGCATATCCACCTTCCGGCTCGAACATATCAAGGGTATGTTCTTTAACGTACTCCAAAACTTCCTCTATATAAGGATATTGTTTGTTTTTACAGAATCTTTGAGGTATGTATGATGGAGGAAAGAAGGAATGTCCTACGCTTTTCTCTGCTTGAATCAGACGTTGACACATTTCAGGATCATTTTTGGCTATAAGTTCAATTTCTTTGTGCCGACACATGATACACGGGAAACATCCAACACGTGAGAATCCGCGATAATACAATGGATTCGGTACCTGCCCTGCATCCAGTATGCAATCTATAACTTGCTGTGCACTCCATTTGAAGATCGGCCTTAGAACAGAAGCGTCATATTGGGAACACCATTCTTTGACATCCTTACTTCGATAGTTTTCAGTTCTTCCTTTCTTATTAGGTTGGAAATACGATTTGAAATACATACATTCCTCTTCCATTGCCGCACGTGCTGTACTTTCTCCGGCTCTGATACCTTGTATGATAATGCAGCTTTCTTTCAAAGAAAGTACATAATCAATCATTGGCTTCATTTTTAGTTCACTGGTACAAAATCGTGCATTCGTGGAAGGAAATCTTTTCTTATGAGCTGCCAAAGACACAAAATCATATTTTGATTTGAGAGTTATAAGTCTTACACCCATTTGCAGACAAACATCATTCACATGTTTATATGTGTCAGGGTGTTCCCAACCGGTGTCACAAAACACAGCGGTTAAATTCCCCCCCCATATTGTTTGAAGGCTTGGATCAAACATGCTTGTGAATCCTTACCACCTGAAAAACTTACTAATATTTTCATTTTTATATCATTTCAATTTTCACATATTCATGTTTATTAATCCCGGCACTACCTTTGGGAGAATATACTAATCGACCTCCATTATCCAATATCTTTTGTACATCTTTCATAGCTTGGTGTGCTTGGGCATAGTCTTTGTATTCTTGGTGGCCTATTGGATATTTGCAATATCTTCTGCCACCGTCAGGCATGATGCTGATACCGAATACTGTTTCATTAGTTTTTCGGTTGAAATTCTGTTGAGTCCTTACTTTCATTTTTTAATACATTTTCCCAGTTTAAGTATAAATACATATTCATTGTCAGGCGCTCCCCAATTGGTGTTACCAACTCCGATGGTTATAGATTCAAGTTCAAAAAGCATTGTCCGTTTGGTGTAGCCAAAACGGAAGCGAACATGAGTGTATTCTTTGGGATGAAAGCCGTTTCCACGTGTAATACAAGAAAAACAAATAGCTTTCTTACAGTAGAAACCTGTCTTTTCATAGGAATTGTGACCTCCACATTTTGCTAATCTTCCGATCCAGTATTTCTTGATCTCTCTGTATTCTTCTTTCTTATTTCCAGATTCGATCATTTCATACCATTTTGCTTTTAATGGCAGGTCAAGGATTTTCATATTAACCATAGTCTAAAAGAGTTGCGGATTCTGTTTGTTGTGAAGGATTTTTTGAACACGTTCGATTTCTTCATCTACTTCACGCTCAATTTGTTTACTTATTCGTAAATCTATCTGTCTCTTATTTTTAAAATATTCTTTTTGGCAACGGCGCATTTCCACCACTTTGTTGAAAAATTCTTTTGGAGTCATAGATTTAAAAGGTATGGAAAAGGCCGCTTTAATGCGGCCTCCCCAGTGTGATTACTTTTTTCCAATCAGAAAGTCTTTCCACAATTCTTTGAATTGTTCTCCAAAGTAAATTGCGATTTCACTTGATTTTACAGCAAGGCGAGAGCCGAGATACGCAGACGAGCCCGACCAAGCGGTATCCGAGGACGCAGAAGCGAGGCCGCAAGACGCACCGAGACCCGCACCACCGCCCCAAAGAACCAGCCGATTACGATCCTCTTCGTCCATTTCATCAATTTCTTTCTGATTATAAAGATAAAACCACGGCGTATAACGGTATTCATCTTTAGTAAATCGTGGAAAATTAGGATCGTTGTTCAATGCACGAGCAATTGTGCATAGTTTGATGTAGGCGAGGTGTGCAATATCAGCCACTTCTTCTTTGTGTCCGTCTTCATCTTCAACAAGTAGGCGAACAATAGGTTTTACACCTATTGCTTCACAAGCATCTTCGTAGGTTTTGATATTGTGATAATCTGTATAATCCGGCTTTTGCTTTCCGAATAAAGCTGTTAGAATACTAATTGCTTTAGGACAGTCGTTTGCTTCACTAAAAGCGGCTGTAACCTTTTCTTGTGTAATTTTAAGTTCTGACATAATGTAAATTATTTATTGTTAATACTATATCCGAATAATGCAAAATCTCCCCGGCACGGATCATCCGGGAAAATTGTTTTCATGTAATTGGTTACTTGTTGAACCATTTTCCAGTCCTCTGTTTTGCGTGTTGTTATCCCAAGCTGGTGTGCCATTTTTGCAACATGTGCATCCAATGGTATGTATAATTCTGTCGGGTGAATAATATTCCAAATACCTAAATCTACCGGTGATTTTCGTACTACCCACCGTAGAAACAGACAAATACGCTTGCATGGAGAATCACGCTCCAATTTTGGAATACCTTTTACGCCACCAAAATCTGTTTGTATTTCACGGATAACATTATTGTAACCCTCATAAAAGACTTCCAAATCATCCCATTCCTGATATATGTTGTACAACCGCTGGCAAATGCAGAAAAAGTCATGGTAGGTGAACATACGGTAGAAGGTATTTGTATTTTCTTTGTATTGTTCCCATACTTTGTTCATAATGAAGGCGTAAGGAGAATTACCCATTAGATTATCCAAAATTTCCGCTTGTTGCATTATCAGTTTGCGATTCCCGAAAGCTATCCATGAAGTAAGAAAGGCACTGATTTCTATGTCCTTTTTATCACTGTACTTATGTGGGAAGAATATAGGATCATCTTTTATAAAATCAGGTGTTTCAAATTGTTTTGCCCAGTCAAGTAGTTTGTTTCTTAGTTCTTCCATAATATTCTTCTTTCCATTTTTTGAAAGCGGCTTCTTTATCATTTGATTTCATCCTTTGTATGAATGATTGATGGGATTCCAATAATTCTTTGGCTTCTTCATCTCCATTTTCCGATCTTTCAGTTAGATGTTTGATATATTCTCCGTAGAACATTCCAGTGCTGTTATTATTTTGTTCATGGGCTTCATTAATTGAAAGAGAAGAAACAATTTCATCACGCTGTGCATCGTATTCATTTAACCAGCCGAGAATGATATTACCGTCCAGTCTATCGTAAATCTTACCGGAAGCCATAGCATTACGGAAACACAATTTGATTTCCTCCAATTTGAGATAATAGAATCTGTCTATTATTAGATCAGCGGTAAGTGCCACTTGAACATCATTCATCGTTTTTCCAACATTGAAAAAAGACACAAGCTCGTTAATCGCAATTACCAGTATGGCTCTTGCGCCAGCCAATGTGATTTCTTTTCTTATAACAGAGAGTGGTAGGTTAGGAGTGTTGAGAACAGCTTCTTTAATCGAACTTACGTGCAATCCCTTGTAATACTCCGCTTGCAAGGTCAGCAAGTCTTTCAACGCTTTCTTTTCGGTTGCCGGGAGATTGCTGTTGACTTGAATTAAGTTGTTTCCCATACTTGTTAAAATCATTATTAGACCATCTGACTAAACGTTTGGAAACTTCAAATGTACGTTCCTTCTCAAAGCGCATTTTCCGGCCTCCGCATTCAGTCCAATACTCAAAAAAGTCCTTCAACATATCATCAGGATATTTTCCTCTATACATGAGGACTTCACTTCTGAATTTGTCTTTCCTTGCAGAAAGAGAATCCTTATTCATATTCATCTTATGGCCTAATCCGGCCATGAATGCTTGTTCCAATGTTGCATCAGGATGATCCCGACACCATTGGGCTGCTAATTCTTCTGATTTCATTTGATTTATAATTTAGATAACCAATATTTCCATACTCGTGAGGCTACTTGTGCCATCATAACGGGTGGTACACTCATTCCACAGATATAATGTGGGGATTGGTTGAGGAAATGATAATCTTGTGGAAATGTGGATATATTACATACTTCTGACCGTGATAAATATATAGGCTGCTTAAAAGGAATAATTGAGTCTGCATGAGTTGTTAGGGTGTAGCTTACTTTGTTCTCATATAGATATTGTTGATTAAAAAAGCCTCGTTTTCCAGTTTGTTTCTTATAGGCCTCTGCCAAAGCAATATCTCCTGCCACTCTCTGCTCAAATAACTTTCTCATTTTTACGCCAATAGGCTTTCCCTTGTAATCCGCATATTCCCCATAATATATTTCCGATTCATTAAATTCCATGTCGATGTATGGTTCAACATTGAAGAGGTCTGAAACTTTTAGAAAATGGACTCCCAAATCATGCCTGATACATATAAAGAATACACGTTCTCTTTTTTGAGGTACTCCCATTTTAGAAGCATCAAGAAGAAAATGCTGACAATAATAACCAGCTTCCTCAAAGTCTTTGTATATACGTCTGACATAATCAATCGCATTCCCTAAAAGAAGACCTTTCACATTTTCAGCAATAACGACTTTAGGTTTTAAGCGTTTGGCAAGTGCAATAAAATCAAAAAAGAGCGTGTCTAAAACTTGTGTCTTTTGACCTTCCTTGAATTTCTTTTCTTTACCCCACGCATCTTCACGTAATCCCGACATGCTAAATGTACTGCAAGGTGGTGATCCGTCCAATATATCTAATTTGTACAATTCTTCGGGAAGATTTTTCCTTCTCACAAAATCACGAATATCTTCCAAATAACTATACTGGGGATGATGGTTTGTTTCATAGCATTTCATCATTCGTGGATCAATCTCATTACAGCCAATAACATCGTAACCAGCTATTTTGTAACCCATAGTAGAGCCACCGCCACATGCAAAACAAGAAAACACCTTTCCTTTATCTTTAGTAAAAACAGCATCTTCTAAAGACCAGCAATAAGGATAGAGATGTTGGGGGGGGGTAATTACATCTTTCATCATTCCACCTCCCATAATTCAGCTACTCTTTTGAACTCTTCATCAGCCGGAACCGGGCAATCTTTGATCCATTGCATATCTTTTACTTTCCATAACGAAAGGTCTGTGTTGTCAGGAATATGCTTTTTAATATCAGGAAAAAGATTGAGTCGAAGAGATTTACTTTCCATAAGTTCATCTTTGTAGTCCAACAAAAAATTATTGGCCTTTAATAAACTATGAACATCATTAGCAGAATGTGGAGTGTAAACAACTCCATCGAAATATCTGATATAATTGGGAAGCATATCAGCCAGTGCCGTATATAGAAATAATTTTCCTTTATTGCCATAGGCCAATTTCTGAACGGTTCTGATACTTTCGGCCAAATTTGACAGTTTTTCAGGAAACAAAAGTGGTTCTCCACCAGTTATCATGATCTCTTTGTAATTAAAGTGCTCAACAACTGGTAATTTTGAAAAATCCCATGAGTTGTTGCAACACATAGGACATTTGTTCGGACATTTGGTTGTAACCAATAGACGTAACTTTTCCATTTATAATGATATTGTTTGAGTGTATTTCAATTCTCCGGTATATCCACGTGCTTTCAATTCTGTGATAAGTTCCCGTGGAGAAAATCTTGCCAATTCAGAATTGGAATATATTTTCTTCAAATTACCCCCCCCGGAGTTTTCTTACGGTTTTTGGCATAAATATTACCACACTCTTTGCAGTATGTCTGCAATCCATCTTCGGTTGAAGCATTTCTCCAAAACTCACTGACCGGAAGTTCTCGGCCACATTTGCTGCATTTTTTTAAATTTTCCATTATTCATTTTCTTTAATTCTACCATATTCACATATTAGTAAGGCATCCGAAGTCGCCAATGTAACTTTTGCATACGGAAACAGCTGTTGGGCTTTCTTCTTTAAGATGTTTTTCCATTCTGTCTTACCCAATTTGTCTGTATTTCGTAATCCTAAAGTTTTTTGCCAAGTTTGTGGAGATACTGTTACTGTCGGAATCCCACAAGCTATCAATCCCATAGTCAGCTGTCCGTAACCTTCTCCAAAAACAAAAGAGGCAGAAGCACTTTGTCCGGTCATGCCATTCACTCGTTCCAAATAACAAACGCTATTTTCTTTGTATATAGAGAGAAAATCTAATAAGTCTTTGGGAGTTGGTGGCATTTTGATACACTCCAATAATCTGTTATTCTCGGTGTCGTACACTACAATTCCACCGTTTTTGCCAACATCTATACCTATGATCCTTCGTTTCATAAATTATACTTTTTGTTTACAAATCTTTTGAGCTTAACTATATCTTTCTTTCCAAGTCTTAGTGCTTCACTGGTCTTGATGTCAGAAGGTGATGCTTTACAATTCTCGGTTATCCTTTCAAAATGTCGGATAAAGGATTTTAAGAAATAGTCGGGAATTTCAACTTTCATAATGATTGATTTATGAGAATAAGCCCGGACTCGAACCGGGAACTGTTGCAATCAGGATTTTCGTTTCTGCTTCCGTTTGTACGTATGTCAAGTGTTAATAGCATGATTACCTGACTCGTGATGCTATTCGTGCATTTTTACCACAGAAACTAAGCGTCTTCCAATTCCGCCACTTATTCGTTTGCCTCCACAATAGAGGCATTCTTATATGAACAAAAAGACTCTTTGTAGTATCTACCGCCGTGGAGCGTATGCAGCGTACTCGGCTCGACTTGCAAAGAGAAGAAAAAAGGTGAGGCATGATAGTTCCCGGATAGGCGGTCAAGCCACACCGGGAGAAGCTGATTATTAATCGGGTTAATAATTATTATTTTGTTATTTTTAGAAATTCAGGAGCAATACCATACAAAGGGCTTGTTCCATCCCATTTGTCAATGAACTGTTTATATAATATTTCTTTCGTCAGACCTCTTGACTGAATTAGAGCCTGCTCGGTTTTTAACTGTTCCAGTTCATTGCGCTTTTTCTGTTCCTCAATTTGTTGATCCAACACGGAGATATTGGTATTCACTTCATTTCTACTATCAATTTTTTCGCGAACTTTATCGGAGAACTCCAACTGGGCAGAGAATGTGAGTAGTTGCAAACCTCTTTTTTCAAACTCTTTATCAACGATCTGTTCTAATCGTTTCTCAAACACTAATGAGCCTCCGTCAGCCATCAAGCTATCGGTTTTATGCTTCCGGCTTTCTTCCTTTATCAAATCATATATACGTGGTTCTAAAATGTTATCTTCCAACGAGGACATAAAATCACTTCCACGGCCAATATGCTTGTTGTCAAAGACAACATCAATGGCACGGTTCTTGATAACTTTATAGCTATATGTGGGACGTGCCTTAAACTCTGTATTATCGGCTGCTTTCAGTGTGACAGCTTCGGCAAATTCTCCACGCTGATCGAATAGTGGAACCTGAAAAAGCTCTGAGCCTAATTCCCATGTAGATACCTTACCGGAAACGATTTTAAAATCTTCTTTCCCTTGTTTGCCGTAGTTCTCCATAAGGACACCGGCATAATTGGGAGCAACTCTTTCGCATGAAGCAAACAAAACAACGGCAAATAATGCCACAATCAAAAAATCAATCTTTCTTTTCATTTTCTACTTTTTTAATGATATTATAAACTATAAATGCTACAATCAGCATGATTATTGAAATTCCCAGCCACGCATTTATGTGATTGAATACGCGGTTGCCAATGAAGAAAGCCGATACGACAAGTACCGGCTTCCAGTATTTCTTTACAGACTTCATTGTTATTGTTCGATAATGGCAATATCCGGTGCCAATTTACGAATTAACAACAATTGCTCGTCAATGGCCTTATTACGCTCTTCTTCCACGATTACTTCTGCACCGGGAGAGCAAAGGGATAATCGAATGTTACGCCCATCCACATCTGCAATGATTTCCACTTCAATTTCTTCTGCCGGGCGACCTTTGAAAATCGGGACAATGAGATTGAATGAGGCCGGAAGATTGGAATTGACAACTTGGCTGTAATTGTCGGTGCGACTACCGTTGTCTTGTCGGGAATTTTCCACTTTTGAGTCGATGCTGGCTTTGAAGTTCTTCAGGACTGTAACCAATTCCATGTTGTATTGTGCATCTTTGAAAAAGGCACGATTCATTTTGAAGAACTTTGAAAGCTGCACTGGCTCCCATGTCTTGCTTGTATTGATACCAAATTCAAGAAACTTGGGATAGTATTTCAATTCACCTCTTACAGTAGCTTTATTCCTACTGTCAGTTTCATTGGTGACAAGTTTGAGTGTCATTTTCTCCCGATCAACAAGAATATAACAACGTTTCTGATTGATCTGCTCTTTTTCAGAGATTCTTTTCAAGAGAAATTCATGAACACTTCCAATTGTTCCGGCTAATTCTACCTTATCAGGTTCCAGTACCGGTAACTCATTTTCTTCGTGAAGTTCAATAACTCTAAGGGTTGCTTCGGTTATACCCGGAGCAAAATTCACTTGCATCTTTTCGTTTTCCATGCTGTTCTACAAATTTTTAGTTCTGTTTTTAAATGATTTGGCTGGTTTGAAATGTGGAGTATAATGCTCCGCTATGACAATCGTCTCGTTTTTGTGTATGTTACGAGCAACTTTTCGTTTATAGTGTTTGGGTGACAGTGTACCAAAACCTCTGATATAAAGAGTCTTTCCATTAGCTACTGCATCTACGGTTTCCTTCAATGCTGCTTCTATAACTGTTCGGATTTCGCAAATAGCAATACCGGTTGATTCGGCTACTTGCTTGATAAGTTCTTCTTTTCTCATGGCTTATCCCTCCGTACCAGTAGATTCAATGTCCTCGAAGACCGTTTTTTGCATCTCTTGTGCCTCCATCGGACGTTCTTTAACCAAATCGCCATTACCGTTGTAATATCCGGTGGTACGAGTGCTACGTTCCATAAACTTAAAGCATTCATCCGTAATTTCCTCATAACCACGCTTTATATCGGTAAGCAACGTTTTTTTACGTTCCTTTTTAGGTTTCAGTTTGTCCTTGTATGCTTGCATGAAAGCTTTCTTTTCTTCTTCCAGTGCGGCCATGTCAAGGTCAATATTTGCCAATTCCGTTTTCCGTTCACCCATTTCTTCCTCACTGAAAGGAGAGGTATAGGTGATTCTTTCAACTGCTGCGCAATTGTCTTCCAACATTTGTCTGCGAAGCAATGGATTCTTGTCTTTAAATAGTTCTTTATCCATATCATAAAGGTTTTAAGCCATATCGGGCAGAACCGACAAATGGCTGTGGGTTAGTCCTTATGTTTGCTTTGTGTATATCATCTGTACGATGATTGAATAATCGGGGTAATCCCGTTATTTTGTCATATACAACCAGTTCAGACGATACGTAACAAATAAAGCCTTTCAGTCGCTCTTTCAACCATGCGTTCTGATAGGCTCTGCGTTCACGATACTCTTGGTAGCTCATTCCCTTTGGACGAGCTGTGAGAAGGGGAGTGTAATTTCTCGCCCCCCCCGATTTAGATTTACTCTTTCCCATCAATCAAATTTTTATATTGTTTTTCTGAAACGAACTTGTCGCAGTTCTTATACCAAGTGCCATCATTTATTTTGTATGGGTTGCTCGTTTCATCCACTTCATCCACTTCATTCATAATACCGACTACCGCATTTTCTTTGCTATTATCATCCCATACAATAACAACATCGCCGACAGTCGGGATATATTCAGGCTGTAACTTCTCAAAATTGAAGGAGTAATGTTTTTCTTCCTTCATGGCGGCAAGCATCTTTGCCTTTTCCTCTTCCGTAGCTTTACGGAATCCCTTCATGCCTCCGATACCAGCTTCGGGTGTGAATTTTACAAAAACTCTGTCACCTTCATCATTGGAAGGAACATAGGCGACAAGGCCGAAAGGTACTTTAATTGCCGGTAAAAAAGGGAGTGGTCTTTCTTCTCTAATTTCAGCTGTCTCTTATACACATCTCCGAGCCCACGAGACCAGAGAGGATCTCGT
>OJRC01000757.1_pt1 | contig 16298 bp, 4 predicted proteins | sample 1599081 | NCBI WGS metagenome assembly OJRC01 (sample SAMN03922519, study PRJEB24848) | human gut metagenome | isolation source: stool sample | host: Homo sapiens | place: Germany | collected 2010-02 | reverse complement strand
TCCTGCTCCGTCACGGTCTTTTGCGCCTTTTCAACGCCGTTGGCCATCAGATGGAGGGTGATGCTTTCGGGGCGCATGCCGTCCTGATCGTTTGCATCCCGCCAGGTTTTCCGGCCGGACAGATCGACCGTTTCCGGCTGGTTGGTCACCTGGACCACCTGGTTGAGGCTGGTTACGCCCGATCCCGGGATCCCCAGAACCCATGCCGGGTTTGTGGTTCCTGTCCCCTCATAGGGGGTCAGCACGCCCTCCGCGCTAACTGCCTCCGCGCCATCAAGCACATAATCAGGTGCGGCGGCGGTTTCTTCAATGACGTAAACCTGGTACCAGTTGAGCATTCCAAAGGAAGCCTGTCCCTGGCCGTCTGTCCGCACGATTTGCATCAGCGTGTTCTCATCAAGCGAGGCGTTCTGGGCGGCCTGGACGCTGGCGAAGGGCCCGTACAGCCGGAACTCCGCGTCCGCGACGGGGGCACCGTTCGTGCCGTCCGTTTTGAACAGAGACACATTGCGGCCCAGCGTGAAGCCGATGTCCTTGCTGTTGTCAAAGATGTCGCTGGTGGCGTAGAGGTAGAAGCGCTCCGATACGAAGCTTCTTTCAGACGCCTCAAGAAAGTTGTTGTCCCTAGCCTCATCCGCGTGAGCACCGCCCGAAACCAGCGTGTTCGGATCGCGGGAATATCCTGTCGTTTTGGAGGGATTTCCACCGCCAAGGGAGGTAACCCGCGCAATCACGCCGCTGTTTTCCGGGATGGTCACGGCGAGATTATACGTTTTGGGTGCGCTTCCCTTCAGCCAGGCGGGATTGAGGGGATTGTTGCGGGCGGTGCCGCTGTAGAGGTCACTCTGGCTCGCGCCTCCCTTGGGATCTGCGGAATCCAGACCGTCAAAGACGTAATGGGCATTCCAGCCGGAAGGTTTTGCATAGCTGGTTGTGCCGCTGGCGCCAGTAGATGTTCCCTCAAAGCTGTTCAATCTGACTTCGATGCAGTCCAGCAGTTTATGCACAATCGCATCCCCGCTCAGGTCTGTTGCCGACTCTCCTTCTTCCCAGATACCGTTTGCATTTTTGTCGATCCAGACATGGCCGCCCACCCTGACCGGTTCGGGCAGGATGGTGGCGGATACGGAGTTGGAGCTGAGCGGCTGCGCAGGCGTGGCGCTGTCGATTCCCTGTCCGGCACCCGTACCCTCGATATACTGGGAAAAATGGCAGGCAAAATCATTGACGGTATTTTGCCATGCGCGGCTTTGCAACTCCTGCTGGGAAAGCTCACCCACGTTCATGCGGTATTCCACCACATAGCTTTCACGCGGGGCGAGCGCGACGGCCGCATCTTTGCGGATTGCCACCGCAATGGCCGTGACCGTGCCATCCGGGCTGGTGCTCCAGCCGGCGGGAAGCGGCGCATCATACTTCAGTTGATCGACCGCATCATAGACCGTTTTGGCGTCGCTGATAGCGCCGCTGTAATAGAATACCGCATAATGATCAACCGCTGTGCTTGCACCGCTCCCGTCGATCCGTGTAACGCCCGTTACCCCGCCAAAATTCATTCCCCATGCGCTGCCTCTGGAAGTTCCGGCATAGGTAAGATCGCCCGGACCGGGCAGGATATCCAGCAGCGTTACATCGGTATAATGGTAGTTGGCAGACAGGTTACTCAGAATCAGCCGGTAATCCATGTATCCGTTGTTGTTCACCGTGGACAACCGATCGGACGTGAAACCGATGGCGGCTGATCGGTCGCCGCGGCCCATCTTCAGCAACGCGGCATCCGACGAGGCGCTCCAGCCCACCTTCGTCATGGTAGAGATATAGCCAAAGCCCGCCATATCGTCCAGGATCGTTTTCAGGGCTGTCAGCCGTTCCGTGCCGGCAATCGTGGTCAGCGCGCCTTCCAGCGGCGGGGGCCACTCTCCGTCCACTGTCTTCCAGGCAGTGGCCCGCGGGTTGTCCTGGCTTTGTACGCCCTTTTCACGGCTGCCCACGATGACATGTTTATTCACATCCGCACCGAAGGTGGCCACGGCGCTGGTGGATTTCACCTGCACCGTCAGCTTCACGCTTTCGCCGGGTGCAAGCGCTCCGCTTAGGAATACAAACAGCGCCGTTTCCCCTTCGCTTGTATTGGAGCGCGTGTTTTCAATCGTGACGCCTGCCGGCGCATCCGTCAGCTGAACATTCCCGTTTGCACCATGGAGCAGCATGCCCTGTGGCAACAGGTCCACCAGGAAGGGATTGACCATGGGTGCCCCGGCGGACGCATCATTGGTCAGGGTGATGGTATAGGTGACCACATCTCCGTCAAGGGATATGGTTTCTTTGTCGGCAGTGCTCGTCACGCTGATCTTTGCCGTTTTCAGTTCGCCAAAGAAGTTGTCGGACGTGGCGGTTTTTGTATCCGTTGTCTGGTCCTGACGGCCCTGCTGCACCCCCTGATTGTCCCAGGCGCGATAGGTCATGGTGGTTCGGGCCGTATTGGTTACCTTGGTGATGGCCAGTACGCCCTCGCCTCCCGTCTGCCGGTCCAGCGCAATCTGCACCTTTATCTCTCCGGGGACAAAGGCCTGTCCCAGCGCATAGCCCGTCGCCTCCTGGAAAGCCGGACATTCGTAGCGCACCTGTACGTACTTTGCCTTTTCATCACCTTCCAGGCGCACGGTCTGCGCGGCGGAAGCCTCCACCGTCCGGCTGGTGAGCAGCGAGCCGTCAAAGCCGTAGAACATTACGCAGGCCTGTATGCCGCTTTCTGCCAGGTTCCCGTAAGCGGAGGTATCATGCGTAGCCGGGCCGATCGTGACCTGCGTAATGGAGTACTTTCCCTGCAAATACGCATCAAAATCCAATGCGGTCGATTCGTTGTATGCGGACAGACCCAAATCCTCAAGCATATAGCCATCCAGCGGATAGGTGTTGTTCACGCTGGGAGCAATGGTGTATTCCAGCGTGGCAGGGTGGGTCAACAGGCTCTCCAGCTGCGGGGTAGCGGTGATTTTTTTCAACGTCTGCGAAGCGCTGCCCGCGATGTTTTCCAGCGTAACAACCTGCTTTTCCGTGGCACCTTCCGGCACGTGGTGCACCACGTACCACACCACGCGGCCGTTGTCCCGCAGCTGCGTCATGCTGGATTCCGTTTCGACCACCAGATACGTTCTGCCGCTGATGATGCTCCGGCCAAGTGCGGCATTGGTGCTCTTATCGGCGTAGCTGTAGGCTCCCTGCGCGCCGGAAGCATCTACCTCGACGGCGCTGAGCAGGGGGGAATGCGTCCGCATAAGCTGCGCTACCTGCTCCTGCGTCAGCTTTTCAGGCGTATCGGATGGAACCTCGTACACATTGACAACGGCGGTAGGCGTCAGCTGGTTATCGACGTCCCTTTTGCGAATTTCCAGTTCCACCCACGGCCTGTTGTAGGCCCTGTAGGTATAGGTGGTGGATACCTGGAGCGGCTCGCCTCCATTGAGCAGGTGAAGCTGCCGTCCATCCGTGGTCTCATCAGGCATTCTGGATTCGCCGCTGTAAAGACCCTGCAGGCCGGCGTAGCCGTCGGGTACGGTACTCTCCTCCACCGCATATGACCGGCCGCTTTCCACGGTAAAGCTGACACGGCCCTCCGCGTCGGTCGTTTCATGGCTTACGACCTGCCAGCGATCGTCTGCCTCTCTGATATAGAGGGTGAAGGTTGCGCCCTCAAGCGGGGCGCTGGTTCCGCTCTCCCTTGTGTTGCAATACTTGAAAATTTCGATCACGGAGCCCTGATAGTTGGGGTAGATGAGCGCGCTGAGCATGGCGGCGTCGTTCTCCTGAAGAGTTCCTCCCATCATGCTCTCCACGTCAAACCGGCCATGCACCAGGGAATCGCCGGGCCTCACGGTTACCTCCGTATAAGGCCGGTCGTTGCGGTAGCCCGCGGGCGCGCTGACCTCCTGAATGCGGAAGGTGTTGCCTGCCAGCCCGCTCAGCGGCAGAAGCACACGGTATTCACCATTTGAAAGCTCCGTCCACTCGCCGGTGGGATTGGTCATGGGATGGCCGCCAGCCATGCGGTACGCCTCAAAGGCGGCGCCATCCAGCGGGCTGCCATCCTTTCCGTTGACCTTGAGAATCGTCACCATCGCATACAGGTAGGTGTTGGAGGCAGTGATGGTCATGCCGCTATTGGAGGCAGGCACCGTAAACCTGTAGAACTCCCCTTCCTCCACAACGGCCAGCCCGTTTCGGCCCTCCATTGTGTCGAGGGCAAAGTCCTCGATATTGGAGGTTTCCTTCAGGTAGTAGGTCTGTCCCTGACTCAGCCCCTCAAAGGCTGCCGTAACCACATATCCGTCTGTAGCGCCGTGGGGCACCGTGACGGTTTGGGTGCCCAGCCTGGTTTTGTCCGCGCTGTAGAGTTCAAAGACAAAGCTGTGATTGCCCTCGACAGCGAGCGCCCCGGTATTGACCTTCTTTTCCACGGTAAGCGTAATCTTTTGCGCGTTGCGGAAGGTAAGGGGACGATCATTTTCAAGCTGCCGTCCGGCCACGGTTACGGCCTTTTCAAGGCCGCCGGTCAGCACGACATACTGCGCCCCGCCGGACAGGTCGTATCCGTCCGGGGCTTTCGTCTCCGTCACCCTGTAGACGCCGGGTTCAAGGTCATCCACAGCGACTGTGCCGTCTTCACCGGTCGTATAGGAACCCACGTTCTTCCAGCCTGTATCGGCCACGGTTTCTTCTCCGCTCCACTGGCTGAACGGCTTGTACACCACCTGGAACGTCGCACCCTTGAGCCCTTTCTCCGTTTCAATGCTGTCCGTCTTTTGGAGGATCAGCTCACACAGTTCGGGATTCACAACTTCCAGCAGCAGGTCGTCCAACCCGTAGTCCTTGAGGTCCACGATGTTGCTCACGACCATCTGGTTGTCCTTTAGCTCGGTCTCAAATCCCAGGAAGATGCCCTTCGACGCAAAATCAGCCAGGCGATAGCCTGCGTACTGGTACCCGGTGCCATAGGCGGACTGAAAGTAGGGATGGAGGTATGCTTTGGAGTGGCCTGATGCGGCCGCGGTTTCTGCCAGCCTGTAGATCCCGGTGCCGATGCCGGAGAACGCGGCGGTCCCGTCCTGTTTGGTCACTGCCGTCAGCGTCTCCCCCTGCCCGGCAAGCGTGAACGTCACCCCGGCCAATTCCGCGCCGTCCGTTCCCGTCTTGCGCAGCGCCAGGGAGCGTTTCTGCGGGTTGTACATGGTAATCTGTACGTTTTCGTGCGTCACCTGGAAGTAGTACGCTTTGGCGTTGTAGTAGTCGTCTCCCGCAAGGGATGTGCCGTCAAAGATGTTTTCATAACCGCTGTCAGGACCGGTTTCGATGATGCGATACCGTCCGATGCCCAGTCCCCTGGGGAAGGCGAAATACCCGTCCGTCGTGGTGAAGGTGGCGGTAGGCCCGGAGTAACCGGGGTAGACATAATCCAGCCATGCGCCATTGGCATACCGCTGCAGCTTCATCGTCACTTCCAGCGGCGCGCGGCCACGGGTGGTCAGGAAGTATTCGTCCAGCTGCTCGCTGGTCATGCCAAGCGTCTGTTCATTGGCGGTATAGCCGTATTTTCGCACCGTAACGGAAAAGTGATCCACCGGCCAGTTGATGATGCGGTACTGACCCGTGGCCCCTGCTACGCCCTCGACGGGCTGATACGTGCCGCCGGCCGTTGCCTCCGTCGGATAGAGCGCCCATGCCGTCGGCTCCGCTGCTGGCTGCTCCCCTGTCTCCTCCTTGACATAGAAGGCGTCGTTAAAAATCTCGGTAGACTTGCCTTCCTCATACTTGAAGTACAGAATCATCCCATAGCCGCTCGTGGGGCTGTCATAGCCTGCGGGTGCGCCGACTTCCACCAGCAGCGCACGGGCATAGCCGTTGCCCGCATCATCCGTCCAGAGAATGTCCTGCGGTACGCCCTCGCGGTTGTGCTTTTCATAGGTATCCTGTAGCGCCTGGAAGTTGAATGCCTTGGAGGAGGCCCACGCGGTAAGGTCCGCCTCTCCCGTCAGGTCATTGTCCAAACCTGTGGTCATGGTATCCAGCAGGGCTACGCGCTCGCCATCCGCATGCACCAGATACAGGCTGAAGGCGGCATTGCCAAGCGGCGTATACTCCTCCACCCGCTCGCCGTCCTCATTCACCGAGCCAGCCCATTTGGCGATGCGCACCGTGGAGAACATGCTGCTCCCCCCGCCGGAAACCGGGAGGTTCTCGACGTGTTCCCGCGTCATGCTGTCGTCCTGATAAACAAACACGTTCTCGCAGATCGTTTTAGGGTCTTCGACAGAAGGCGAAGCATTGGTATAGCCGGTGCCCTTGCGCGCGATCAGGGTAATCTGATTCTCCGGGTTGATCCTGGCGCCGGTGCCGCCGGTCCTTTCCACCAGCCAGTAGACCACATGGTCGCCTACCTTGAGGATATCGGTAGCGAACCATCCGTCCTGCCGCTTGCCCGCAGCGTTGTACAGCGTACCGGTCGTGTAGCTGCCCACAAGGGTGTATTGCGAAAGATTGTCATTGTCAAAGATGAGCGTGCCGGAAGAGGTGCCCTCCGGAAGCACCTGCATGTACAGGTCAAATTCCGCGTTGTTGATAACCTTTTTATGATCCTGCTGCGTGCCCGTCGTATCTCCCTGCGCGTCAGGATCGTCGACATAAACAAACTTTTCGATTTGCAGCTGCGCCCAATGCTCCACGTTGGTCAGCGTCCCGGATTGCATCAGGACGGGATGGCTTTCGTTGGCCGGCTTGGCCACATAATAATACGCTTCCAGATTCTGCGCCGTCAGGGTTTCCGGTGGGGCTTGGGGAAAATCCGAGGCAAGATACGTTTTTCCGTTTGACGGCTCCAGATAGGCATACTGGGCCAGGTCGGGAATGTCATACTCCACGGCCACATATTCCGTTTTCTGGTCCAGCTCGGTGAAAAGGGCAATGCCCATGTCATCCGTGGTCAGCATTTCCCGCAGCCGATAGGACCCATCCCCCAGCTTTTCATACAGCGCGATCCGCGCGCCGGGCATGAGATAATCCTTCTGCGTAAAGGAGTGCTCCCAAAGGTTGCGGAATACCTTGGTAACCTCAAAGGACATCTTGGGCAGGTTGACCAGCTCGAGCGGGAGGCCCTCCGTGTTTTCTCTGATGGTTTTTCCCGGCTCAAGGGTAACGCTCAGTTCCTCCTGCGCAAGGGTATAGCCTTCGGGCGCGGCGGTTTCCCGGATGATATAGGTGATTTTCTTTCCATCGTCGCCATAGATGGGCAGGCCTGCAAAGGTGACGAGGCCGGTCTCGCTGGCGCTGGTTTTCGTTTGCAGGGGTTCGGATTCTCCCAATGGGTAGATGGAAAGCTCAGCCCCCGACAGCGGGGTCTTTTGCCCATCCTCGCCCAGCGCGTACTTGGTCACCTGCACCGCGCCCAGTGCGGAAAGGTTATCACAGGTTACAGTCAATGTGCTCTGATCCGTCACCTGCGGCACCTCGATGGGCCCAAAGTAGAAGGCGTCGCCCACTGCTTCCCCCTTTCCCTCATATTCCTGGGGATGCCGGTTGGGGTCCAGAATATGATCGGGATTGCCCTCCGGGACGATCTCTTTGAGGTAGTATGTGCCGGCGGGGAGCTGCGTCGCCGTCCCGGATGACAGGGTGAGCGGCAGATCATCATAGCCGCATGTGCGCTCAAACGTACCGTCATCCGTCTTGCGGTAGACCTCAAACAGCACGCCGTAGAGCACCTTCGGTTTGTTGGGATCCTCGCTGCCGGTGAGGCGCTTCACCACCTTGAGCTTGGGGTCGGGCCGGTTTTTCAGAGTGACGGTGATGACTTCATAGGCCTTTGCCTGCTCCAGGGACGCGTACTGCCTCAGGTCGATGGTGCAGTCCCCGGTCACATCCGTGTACCCTTGGGGCACGGTGGTTTCTTTGACGATATACCGCTTGCCGCCTTCAAGGTAGACCACGCTGCCGGCGGCGGACGTGATGGGGGTCTCTTCGACGACCGGCGCGCCCTCTGTGCCCGCATTCTCTTCGGATACCGCAAAGGCCGCGCCGGAAACAAAGGTCCCTGTGACGCTGTCCGTTTTTTTGACCACCACGGGCAAGACCGTCGCATAGTTGGCTATCTGGGCGGACTGGGACAGTTCCGCAGGCGTATTCCCCTGCGCGACAAACGTATACGGGCCCCAGGCGGGGACGGTTTGCCCGTTGATTTCAAGCTGGACGGTGTCGGTCGTATCCGCCGCATAGCCGTCCAGCGGCGTTTCTACCAGATAGTACTGGTACGGCTGGCCGTGTTCGTCTATGCGCAGCAGGTCCTCAAAGGACGTGGTCCCGGTAAAGGTTTTCTTGTTCACCTTTTCGACCGTTCCATATTGCGTCTTTCGATACAGGGTAAAGGTGGTTTCCTGTTCCGGCTGCGCTTCGTACCGGCCGTTGCTGCTCATGCGGTAGAACTGCTTGGTCAGCGCAAGGCTGCCGTTTCGGTCGTTCTGCATTATAATCTGTTTGGCTTTTCCGGTGGGCTTGCCCAGAACATCCACCAGATCGAATGCTGCCGAATACATCTCCCCGGCCGACGCGTTCTGCGGGTCATGCCAGCCCATGGGGAGTGTTTCCCTGAAGCGGTAGACAATGGCCTGCCCCGCATCGTCATACACGGGAAGCACGGCCAGAATTTGCCCCGCTTGGCTTAGCGACAGCTGCTCCTGATCCGCAACTTCCGTCCATGAGCCATCGTCATTTTCTTGTTCAATCGCAAAGCAGTTTTGAAATTCCCCATAGCTGAAGCGATCTACGTCCACATATTTAATTCCGTTGTACATCTGCTTTTGCAGCATAACGGGGGCCAGGTTATAGTGATTGACGACTTCGATGCTGCACGCGCTCTGATCCACGCTCACAGTAACGGTCTGCTCATATGTTTCATTTACATAGCCTTCGGGGACGAGCGTTTCCCTGATGGTATAATTTCCGTAGGGCAGCCTGTCAAAACGAAGGTGTCCGTTGCCATCCGTCGTTCCGCTGGCAATCTCCCGGCCGTCCCGGTACAGCGTGAATTCCGCGCCGGAAAGCAGGGTATCGCTGCTTTCGCCGGTCTTTCGTCCCCTCTTGGTTATGGTGATGCTGCCGAGACATTCATGGTTGTAAAAGCCCGCCGTTGCGCTCTCTCCGGCTTTAAGCACGAGCGTTTTGTCGTCGGCGTTATGAGTGGAGCCCGTGATCTTCTCGGTATTTGTGGGCAAATCCTTTTCGCTGACGGTATAGGTGCCTGGCTGCACATAGACGACGAAAGTGCCATCCGTGCCATTCATCTCGCCCGTTCCGGCCGGATCCAGGGTGATCGTGTTGGCAGCCAGCTTCCGATAGGTACCGTCCTGCCTGATATAAAGATCGGGCATGGACTCATCCGGGCCGGTGATGGCGAACACGGCCTCGCCGGCAATAGGCTGGCCGCCCGCCGGGAAGTTCTCCGCTGAATACAGCGAGCTGCCGCCCTGCGCATTGACAATATACTTGCTGATGGTAATCTGTGCGGGAAGGGTCACCTCCCCGGCATCGATACTGGCCTTTGCCTCGTCGCCGTCCGGAGCGCCACCCTTGAGTCGGTACGCGATTTGGGCGGTGTTGGATACGGTCAGCTTGTCCTGTTTTTCGTCATAGAACTGCGCGACGAATTTTTCATAGGGATAAACAGCCTCCACCAGATATGCGGACCAGTAGGGCGTTTCCCCGCTTACGGAGGAAAGGCCCTTGCCCGAACAGGTATCCACCGGCAGGCTGATTTTGCCGCCCGCACTGGCATCGATGGGCGTCTTTTCGCCAAACTGCGGCGTGATGGTGACGCTCTGGGGCGCGATGGGGTTATGGTCACGGTCCTGAACGGACGGGATTTCCGTGAGCTCGACATCCCCTTCAAACGGCACGCGCCCCGTCCGGCCATAGGTGTCGGGATTGGTATTGACTGTGCCGTCCGGGTCTTTCAGCCCCACCGTAAGCCGGAAGGTGACGGTTACCGTCGATTGATCCTCACTGGGGACGGCGCTGACGGCCTCCTTTTGAATTCCCCAGCGATCGTCGGACGCGGTGATTTTCTGGCCGAGACCGGAACCCTCCATCGTCTTGGCGTACTTCCTGGTGGGCAGCGCCTGACCCGGAGTGGTCCGGTCCAGGATGGTAAACTCCGTTTCCATGCGCACAGGGGTCGTAAAGTCCAGCGTCTCCCCCATGCCCCGCCGTCCATTGCCCTCGATCAGCAACGGGATGGTGATGGTGCCGCTCTGGCTGGAAGCCGCGCTAAGCTTTTCTGTCAGCTTTAATCTCCATTCGTTCCCTTGCCGGATCACTTCCGTTACGTTCTGGAGGGAACCGGCAGCGTCCTGGACAATGCTGACCCCTTCCGGCAAAGTCAAGATGATCTGCGTGTTTTCGTAATCATCGAAAAGCGTCTGAGGAAATTCCGAATAGTTGAAGGTTGCCGCCGGAGTGAGCTTCCAGGCAAGGTTCAGGTTTACCTGCTGTCCGGCTTTTACCGTCCCGTCCATGTCCAGCCAGTCTGCCTTGACGGTGCCTACCTCAATGGTGCCGTTTTCACCATAATACGCTTCCGCCGTTTCAAGGAAGGTGTTGCCCTCTTTGGAGCCGGTGCCTCCGGCCGTCCCGCTATAAGAGGCAGCGCTGACGAGCGCATATTGGCTGAAGTGGGTTGCTGCAAAAGTGAACGTTCCGTTCTCCGCGCTGCCGCCCATATTTGTAGCTGTGCCGCCGGATATATGCCACGCGCTGATTTCACCGCCAAACTCTGTGGGAATCGGAAGGGTGACAGTCACGGCATCCGTGGGCTGATATTCCTGTTCATTCTGCCAGAGGGTGATGTCATAACAGATGCCATCCAGCAACGTGAGGCCGGCCGCGTTCAGGGCGGCTTCCAGAACATCTTCGTTCGTCTGCACAATGGCGACGGTCGCCGTTACGTCCGCCGGCAAGCCGGCCACGGTAACCTTTGTGGTCTCGTCAGTCAGGGTGAACGGCGCTGTTTCCCCGGCCTCATGCTGGTTTTCGGCTAGAGGAGACGGTACCGGATTCACGGGTTCGGACAAGTCTCCTATACTTGCGTCCTGCCGGGATTCCCCGTCCTGAAGCGCTTCCTGGGTATCATCCGGCTCGGCGGTGTGATCGTCGTCTTTTCCGGCAGACGATACGGCAAAAGAAACGATTGGAAGCGCTACGCCGCCATATGCCCCGCACATGACGTGCCGGCCGGACTGAACGGCGTCCGCCGTGGCGGTCTGGTCCGACTCCGGAATAAGGGCATCCTCCCGGAGGTAGCCCTCCAGGCTTTGCTCGCCATCGTGTTCAAAGGCAAAGGCCACCTTCATCCAATGGTCCGATACCCGCTCGACCACATAAACAACGGAATTCCGCGCCAATATGCCCAGCACCTCCGAGGAATCGGAGGGAGCGGCATATACGCTTTCGTCTCCGCCAACATGCGCATAGCCGGAGTCAAATGTCTCCTCGGTGGGCAGATTGTCCGATTCAGCCGTGGCTTCCGGGGTCGCGGTCGGCGCAAATTCCACAGAGGCCGTGGGAGCCGGAGATTCGGTCGCCATGGGGGCAGGGGTTACTGTGGGGGCAGGGGTGAGTATCTCCGTGGGCGCTGGGGTTGCGGCCGCCGTGGACGACGGGACTTCGGTTGCCACCGGCCTTGGGGTTTCGGCTACCGTGGGGGCCGGGGTCGCGGTCGCCGTGGGCGCTGGGATTTCGGGTGCTGTCGGCGCAGAGGTTGCGGGCGCTGTCGGCACCGGGGTTGCGGGCACTGTCGGCGATGGGGTTTCGGTTGCCGCCGGCACTGGGGTTGCAGCGGCCGTGGGCACCGGGGTTGCGGGCACTGTCGGCGACGGGGTTTCGGTTGCCGCCGGCACCGGGGTTGCAGCAGCCGTGGGGGCCGGGGTTGCGGTTGCCGTGGGAGACGGAGGTTCAGTTGTCATAGGCTCCTCTTTGGAAACCGATACCTCTTCAGCATATGCCTGTGCAGGTGCTTCCGGGGGCTCTTCCCCAACGGCAGAACCATTCGCCGTTTCCCTCATCTCAGTTTCTTGCACAAGGGTGACCGTCTCCGCGCGGACGCTTTTACCGTTCACGCCAACTTCAGGCACGGGCACGCTTACACTCAACGTCATATTCAATGCTAACAAGCATGCGAAAATCCGCTTTAACTTCATGGATCCATCCCCCTGTTATGAAAGAATCTGGGCTGCTTTTTAAGGCATCCCCGCCTGTTTCGTCGTTTTGGCCGATAGCATGGGGCAGACGTGAGGGAAGCGGCATTTTCATCCGTCAGGAGCGCTTTTTTTCAAGGGATAACCCAACGGTTTCCAGGGCCTTTGCTCCGGATCAAGCGGGTGAAAAAGTTTTATCTTATTTGCACGTTTCATGCTTCCCGGGTGTACAATACGGATGTGGCATCGCAGAATCTATCAATTTATGGCCATTGCAAATGCATAGACAAATCGGCTTTTGGGGGTGTTGGATACGGCTTATGACGGCCTAATCTACAGACAGGCGCAGGCGGATAGTTTGGCAACGGCACTGCGCTGCTGGTCAAGCAGGCTGTGTGCATAACAGTCCAGCGTTGTTTTGGCAGAGCTGTGTCCCAAGAGCTGGCTTACCGTCTTGACATCCACCCCCATTTCAAGGAGTCTTGTGGCATAGCTGTGCCGCAATGTGTGAAAATGAGCGTGTGGAATCTCCAGACGCCTGACAACTCCGGCAAACCGGCGCTGAATGGTACGCGGGTCAGCGGCACGCATTCCCGTGCCAAAAATATACCCCTTGGTGAGCTGCGCGGCGGACCGCTGTTTCTTTTGCATCTCCAGGCGTTTTAATAGAAAGGTCGGAATGGGAATCGTCCGGCAGGAACTGAGGGATTTGGGCGATCCTATCATAAGATAGGTTTTCGCATCTCCGCACTTGAGGCATTTGTCTGTATCCATGCGCTTGAGGCGCTGCACGGTCCTGCATACGGTTGCGGTTCCGTTTTCCCAGTTGATATCCGACCATCTTAATCCACAGATTTCACCCAGGCGAAGCCCCGTATACATGGCAAACAGCGCCGTGAGATCCTCTCCCTGACTCAGCGTTTTTTCCACCTTTTTTTGCTCCTCACGGCTGAACACGCGCTGTTGAACCCGTTCGCCCCGCTTCACACAGATTTTTCTGCAGGGATTCTTGCTGATGATGCCATCATCCAGCGCCGCCCTCATCGCGGCAGAAAGCAGCCGGTATATGCCCCTCACTGTGTTCTCCCCCAGGCCCTTTGCCTGCAGACATTCCAAAAATGAATGAACCATTTCAGGCGTGATGGATGCCATTTGCATTCGTCCAAGGCATGGCAGGATATGCCGGTTCATTTGATTCTGGTAGGTCAGATAGGAGGAGGCTTTGATTCCCCCAAGCAAATCCGTTTCCAACCAGCTTCGCATCCATTTTTCCACTGTCATGCCACGCACAGCCGCCTCCGGATGGACGGTTTGCTGGATCTCGGCCTTTTTTTCCAGCAGCCTTTTTTTCACCTCGGTATAACGCATTCCATACACATAGCCAAACCTCGTTGTTCCATTGCTCTTTTTCCCAGTCACATACCGTCCTTCATAGCGCCCGTCTTTTCGTTTGTAAATATTTTCGCCGTGTCGTGCCATGATGTACACCTCCTCAAAAGTTCATGAACCGGCTTCAGCATTGCCCGATATTTTTCGCTGTGATCCCAGGGATCACAACGCCCCTGAGCCCCCTGCTGACGGCCTTTTTGACGGCTTACTGTGTGTGCAATTTTAACCTGTTTGAATATGATAGAAAACCAATTTAAGGAAATTCAAAATATTTATGGATATCTTTTTCTTTTTATTTCTTGTTTCAACATAGTCTGTATGGTATAATTTATATGATTGGGAGCAACTGTGACGGATTGGCTTCACAGAGGGACTATTTTACGTGGAATGATAGATTCTGCGACATCTCTCCCAGATGACAATTCCAGCCCGTCCCCTTTGCAGGCACTCCGATTTTGAGGAGGGCCTTATTTGCTGATGTTTTTTCCGGTTCGTTATGCCGCATGGAGGCAGCTGCTAATGGGATTGGTTGCGTAGATGCCCACACTGGCGGCGTGTTGCCGTTTAGCCCCTTTTTGCGTCAGGGCACGTTTGCAGACAGGTACAGGGATAAAGAAAGGTGTAGGAAAAAGAAGGCCATACTTGCTGGAGCACAGCCCCTGAATTCCGGCCACGAAGCATTGCTTATTTCATTTTCAAATGTTCGTTTGGATCAAACCCAACCTGTAGACGTCCGCCATGTCCTGATGGAAAAAAACGACTCCGGTATTAATATCACAATTGAGCCATGTATCCTCCATCGTTTTTCGCGTTGATTTTCAAATAGCTAAGCGCATGGTTGCAGTCCAGACGGATGGAAAGCTGCGGCCAGCCCCACAAATCCCTCATTCTGAGCCAACCTGGCAGATCCATCATACCTGTCGTATCATTAAAACAAAACGGCCGGTTGCCTCTCTTACAGCAAGGCACAGCTTGCGCATATTGGCAGCCTTGCGACGGCTTTCTCCACAGAAACCATGGTTTTTCGTTCACTCCCCTCTATTTGCGCATGTGACCAACCCTTTGTATTTCCACCTCGGTTTATAGGCCTGTGCAAAACGTCTTTTCACTCCACAGTGCGTTCAATATACCAGGATTTCATCCGAGCGAAACAGAAATTTCTGGAAAATAAGAGAAACAAAAAACGCTGCCTTAAATTTTCACTTCAACGTTGTTCTTGTTACATCTGCCCCCTTGCAATTCTCCGTCGCTATGCTACAATGTTCCACGGTTTCTGGCTCTTATCCAAAGCGATTGGGGGCAAATCAAATATGGCAAAAAGGACAATCCCTATTCTGGCCTTGATTTTGACGTTTCTGGCTGCAACCGCAGCCGTTGCGGAGACCTGGTATATTCAAACGGATAACGGCAAGCCGCTCAACATTAGAAGCGTTCCTTCCAAAACCTCCGGTATCGTCGCCACAGCGGAAAACGGTATTCTATTGGAGGTTGTTGAACTGTTGGAGGACGGCACTTGGGCCAAGGTTGTCTATCACAATCAGACCGGCTATTGTATGACCGCCTTTTTGACCCGGGACCAGGAACCGGAAGGCAGTGACCTTGGATACAGCATTGTCTACGATGAATCCCTGTTTTCCTATGAGCGGGCCGGAGGCATAGACACCTATTGGTGGAAAGCGCAGGAGCCGGGAAAGCCCAACTGCTATCTCAGCGTTTCCCGTCTCACAGGCTACACGCTGGATGAGGCCATGGAGGGCCTTATTCTTCAGTCCGGTTTTGAGGGAACGCGTTCTACCCTTGTGCTGGATGGGCAGGTGGCCTCCACCTTCACTTTTGCGGAAGGAACCGACGCTGATGACGCTGTGACGCAGTATGTCTGCGTTCCGCTCAGCGATGGGAGCATCCTGCTGTTCGAACTTTCCTATTATGTTGCTGCAGAAGAGACTGCCGGACAGGCTTTGCAGGAAATGCTGCGCTCTATCACTTTCTCCACCCCGGAAAATGTCCCGCAGTCCAACAGCAGCGTCGAATACGCCCAATGCCCCGACTGCGGCCAATGGTTTGAAACGGGGAACGTTTTCCGCAATCATCTCTGCCCTGCCCGTGAAGCAGCCGAGGCGGGCGATGCCGACAGCACCGAGTATGTCCAGTGTGATATCTGCGGCCAATGGTTCCGGGCAGGCAATGAGTTTCGCAACCATCTTTGCGTCACCTATCCCGACGAAAATAACCTCGATGATGAAATCTCCATCGTTGAGGATTATCCCGAGGCGTGACCGCCTAGGAAAAAGCAACCAAATAAAAAAAGCCCCCTGCGCGGTATTCTTCCGGCAGGGGGTAACTGTTCCTGTGCTTTGTCACATTATGCTTTGAAGCTGCGTTCAACCTGTTGAAAGTCCGATGATTATTGGAAAAATGGTGTTTCTTGCGCCCTTTAGGCGTTCGCAGCGCTTACAGAAAATGCTGCAGCTCAGGCTTTGGGTGCCGCTTTGGGCCCGGAAAGAGTATGATGTTCGGCGTCCCACACTCTGTCGGCATTCCGGCTGCTTGTATCTGCGCCCTCTCATCATCCATTCAAAAGGACTCATACCACCTTGCCGGGATTGAGAATGCCGTTTGGGTCAAAAACCGCCTTGATTCCGCGCATGAGATCGATCTGGCGCGCTCCTGCAC
>OJRC01000753.1_pt1 | contig 16407 bp, 11 predicted proteins | sample 1599081 | NCBI WGS metagenome assembly OJRC01 (sample SAMN03922519, study PRJEB24848) | human gut metagenome | isolation source: stool sample | host: Homo sapiens | place: Germany | collected 2010-02 | reverse complement strand
CCTTCCCGAGATTGCCACGTCGGCCTACGGCCTCCTCGCAATGACAAGTCGGGGGCTGTCACCATTTTAACGATACACTGTGCCAACCGTCCGTGCAGCGCCGGGCCTGGCTGTCCCCTCCCCTACAAGGTGCAGCCGGGGCGTCAATATCGGTACTGTTATATCGATTCTGATTATAGCATCGGACAGGGCGGCTGTCAACCGGGAAACAACGCCGGGACTTCATAATCCGCTTGTCAAAAAAGCCCTCCAGAGCTTTTTTGACAGTCTGTTAATAATATACCGTGCTCGGGTCGCAGAGACGGATGAACAGCTTGCCGTCCTCGATCCACATGCAGCCGTCGGCGGGGTAGTTCGGGGCAGCGGCAATGCTGTCTGCGTACTGCGCCAGCTCGTCGTCTGTGGCGTAGCGCGTTCCCATGCCGGTGGACATCACGATCATGCGCAGGCGGCCGTATTCGTTGATCTGGACGGAGGCTGTGCTGCGGCCGCCCATGATGAACGGCGTGCCGCTCCACAGGTCGCACAGTGTCGGGTCCTCCACATACTGACCGACAAAGACGATCTCGAGATCAGGCGTGTAGCCCTCCATCGAGCGGGCGCGCGTGAGCATGGAGGTGTAATAGCTCGCCATGATCTCATTGGAATAGTAATTCGTGCGGTAGCAGCCGTTGCAGAACCATGCATACCCTGCCGACGCACCGGCAAGACACAGGCAGGTCAGCAGGCTGACCCACCGGCACACGGCGTCGCGCCTCCAGCGCAGGCCGTCGCCCACGATGAGCGGCAGGTAGAACAGCGTGACGACGCCGTAGGTCATGAGCGTATGTGTCGCCGTTTCCGGGGCCATGATGAAAATGCCGTTTGCCGCAATGGGCAGGGCAGCCAGCAGGAGCACGACCGTGACGATCTTCTTCCAGTCGCGGTCCCGCCATGCCAGCGCAAGGCTGACGGCGGACAGCAGCAGGGAGGCCCACATGGCCCAGCGGATGAGCCGCGAATTCGTCAGGAAGGCATAGCCGGTCTTCGGCAGCAGGTAGAAGCAGCGCACGCAGCGCACGAGCATCTGCGGCAGCTCGGCAAAATTCAGCTTGCCCATGTTGTTGATGCCGCGATAGGCCGTGAGCGTCTCGTGATAGAGGCGCAGGCACAGATGCAGCAGCAGGAAATACACGACCATTGCCGCCGCGAGCACCCCGACAAAGCGCAGCGCGCGCAGGGCGACGGTCTTCCACGGAGTCTCGCTGTCGAGGCACTGCTGCAGCAGGCGCAGCACAAGCAGGGCGGCGGCAAGGGGGAAATAGGCCTGATAGACACCGATGGAGCAGGCGAGCGTCAGCACCGCGCCGACGAACCAGCCCCAGCCGCTCCGGTCCGTCATCCAGACGGCCACGGCCGCCAGCAGGACGGCGAAGAGGTAATAGTGTACGGTGAAGGAAAACAGCATGGCCGAGGCCGCGGCGGGCCATGCCGCCGTGATGGCCGTGAGCACGGCGCACTGCCACGGCTTCTGCAAATGCAGCGCGCGCCAGAGGAACTGGCAGGCAAGGCCAAGAAAGACGAGGCCGAGCAGGCCGTTGAACAGGGGCAGGTTGAAGTTGCCCATGGCGTGCCCGACGGTATCACCCAGAAGCGTCAGCATCCAGCGGCCGGAACGCAGGCCCGTTCCGTAGCCCTCCGGTGTGCAGACGATGTTGTCGTAGTTATTGATGTTGCCGACCAGCACATAGAGATAGCAGGCAAGCGCCGTCAGCACAAAGGCAGCGGCGCTGAGCTGGGTGCGGCGGTCGCGCAGGGCAGCGGCAAGGCCGCGCTGCACGCGGGGCAGCGGATCTCTCATCCTAATATCCTCCAATCTCTTCTCTCCGGATATTGCCCGGCAAGGGGACCGGCAGGCCGGTCCCCCGCGCGGGGTCTTGCGCAGCGGAGGCACGCCGCGCGGTTAAGCAGCAACGCATCATTCCGTGAAAGCATTCGGCGAAAAATATCCGGCGAAGGCCAAAGCTGCAATGATGCGGTGCTGCCCTTACTGTTCCGTAACGACAGCGAAGAACACGAGCGGCTCCTCGCCGCGGTTCTGAAGCATATGCGTGCCGCCCTTCGGGCAATAGTGGCACTGCCCGGCCTGCACGGTCTCTACGGTGTCGCCGACGGTGAACGTGGCCGTGCCGGAGACGATGTACATGATCTCGCTGTTCGTCTCGTGGGTGTGCCTGCCGATGGAAGCACCGGGCATGAGGCGGTCGAGCATGATGCAGTTCCGGCCGTCGGCATAGGCCTTCTTCAGCAGCTCCTTCTCGCCGCCCTTAAAATTGGGAACGCGAACTTCTTCGATCTTTGAAAAATCGATCAGCATGATAAATGGAACTCCTTTGGTGTATCTTAATTAATCAGGAAGCGCATGAGGATGGTAGCAACCTCCGCGCGGGTACCGCCGCTCTGTGGGGCAAGGTAGAGCTGCTTATGATCCAGTCTGCCGCTGATCAGCTTCGTCTGAACGGCCCACTGCATCGGCGCTCTTGCATAATCGGAAACCGCACCAGCATCGGTGAAAAGGTCCAGCGACGCGCGGTCGGTGACGTCCACGCCGCGATAGGCAGCATAGCGATACAGGATCGTGGCGATCTGTTCTCTGGTCACAGTCCCATTCGGATCGAACTTGCCGTTACCAACGCCGTTTACGATCCCGTTCTCCGTGGCCCAGATGACACCGTCCGTATACCATGTTCCTTCCGGCACATCCGTATAGGGTGAGGTCCCATCGGCCGAGCCGCCGTCCAGACGCCAGAGCACCGTCACCAGCATGGCGCGGGTCATCGTTCCATTCGGATCAAACAGCATGTCTGCAACGCCGTTCATCAGTCCATTATAGTAGGCGAACGAAACTGCGCTGTAGTACCAGTCGCCCTGCTGCACATCCTGATACGGCAGTGCCAGCACATCATAGATATTGGCGTAGGGGTAGCGCTGATACTGGACCAGTTTCTCTGCGGGCGTTCCGGGATAGTAGAGCAGGAGATGATTTTCCGGCGAGACCCCAAAAACATCATAATCGAGCCGCTTCAGCGTCGGTGGGAGAACGGCATATGCCGAAGAACTGATCCTATCTATTGTCAAAAGGGAAAGGTACGCAAGTTCAGTTACCGGATATCCATCAATGTAGCTGGGCAGAAACGGATCAATGGAGCCGCATGCACTATCGCATTTAATGATCGTTACTTCTCCATTCTGGATTCGGAAATCCATATTAGCATAGTTCCCCGTAATTGTGCCGTCTGCAGCATGGTTGTTGTGAAACGTTGCTGCCGCACGACTTGCATATTCAGCACCGACAGAGTTTTCGGCAGCAAATACATGGATATAGCGGGAATTCCACAGCTGCTCCTCGTCCCTGCCGAACTCCTGCAGGCTGTTCGGCAGCGTCAGGTAAACAGTATCTGCCTGAATGTCACTTTGATAAAGTGCATAGTTTCCGACAGACTGAACGCCTTCACATAAGTATATACTGCGAATACGACTGTAATTATTTCGGTAGAAAAAAGCATAACTGTCAATACGCCGGACCGTTGCAGGGATAACAATAGAAGTATAAATATCTTGATGGTAAGTATCTTTCACGTTGTTTCTCGTTGTATAAGATGCTATTTGTGTTACAGGATATTCATAAATATGATCCGGTATATACAATGTACATCTTTCTTCCGAAACCGCCCTGACCAAAGTAGCTTCCCCGTTCTTGACCCAAAATGTAAATCCATCTGCTTTGATCTCCTGTCCGGACGTTGCGTCATCCGTATATACAACGGGGATACCTTCGACATCAGCATACTGTGCAGCAGTTGAATATCTTTCGCAATGAATCGCCTTAGCTCTCCAAATGCTATCCGGCGCTATCTCCGTAACAGTGGACGGGATCGTAATTTCTTTTCCATCCAGCGGCATAGCCCCCGGTAAAATGCGCCGCAGATATTTCGGCAAATTATATTCCAGCGACGATCGTCCGGCGAAGAGATTTTTCCCAAACGTCGTGACCGGCAGGCCCTCGATCTCATCGGGGATCACCACCGTTCCGGAATCCGGGCCAGTATAGGAGGTCAAAATGACCTCGTTGTTCTTGATCTCATAGGTAAACGGAAGGGCATCCTCTGCCTGCAGGCACGGGGTAAACAGGCTCAGCAGCAGAACGACGACCAGAAATCTGGCTGCATATTTCATATGTGTGTTCCTTTTCGTTTTTGGAATCCCAGGCAGTGGGGGAACGATTTGGTTGTTTTCGGCATCGTTTCTATGGCGCAAGGCCCCGAATTGTCATTCCGAGGAGCGAAGCGACGTGGAAATCTCGCAGGACCCGGGTGGATAACAGGCACGTTCCGACAAAATCGTGACTGCCTTCCCGAGATTGCCACGGCCCCTTCGGGGCCTCGCAATGACAATTCGGGGGTGCTTGCCATTTTAGCGGCAGCCGGTACGAATCGTTCGTGCAGCGCCGGGAGCGGCATGCCGCTCCCCTACAACGCACGACTGACGGCCTTGCGAAATTTTTCGCTTTCCTTTTTCAATTTTCCATTTGCCGCATGTCCCGCCCCTGCAAAGTGCGCATGTTTCGAAAATGCGGCGGGCGGGATGGGCCGCCCGCCGCGCTGCGGGTCTTACATCAGGGGCTCGAGGCCGAGGACCGGGTGGTTCTTCTCGGTCAGGAAGTCCATGAGGGCATCGCAGTCCTCGCAGATCGTCTCGTCGGCGATCATATCGGTGAAGTTGTCGATGCCGTACAGCTCCTTGGCGGTGCGGTTCAGGCGCTCGGCGACGTCGTCCTTCAGCTCCTTCGGCATCCAGACGATACGCTCGATGCCGCCCTCGGCGGCGATGAACTTCTTCGAGGAGATGAAGTGACGGCCGTGGCCCATATAGCCCGGCGTCTGCACGCCGCCGCCGGTGCAGGAGGCCAGCTCGCCGAACGTCATGCCGACGGGGGTCATGCCCTTATACTCACGGTTGACGACGATGAAGCCGTTCGAGACCGGCTCGATGCCGCAGATGCATTCGAAGCAGCCGCAGGAGGTCATCGGGTCCTCGAGAATGGAGTAGAGCGTGACGTTCTCGACCGCGCCGTGCGTGGCTTCCTGGATCATCTTGTTGACGGACTCATAGCGGCCGGTGCGCTCGTCGAGGCAGCCCTCCTTGAAGATCGGCTGGCACGGGCCCTGCGGGTTCAGCTCGTTCGTCGCCTTGGCATCGAGCCAGGAAACGGCGCCGCACAGGCCGAGACGCTCCGGGGTGACGACGCAGCAGTGCGCCGGGGCGAAGCTCTGGCAGAGGATGCAGGTGTAGAAGCGGTCGACGGACTCATCCGTCATGGACAGCAGGCGGTCGTCGCGCTCGTTGTAGCGCGGCATGGCGACCTCGTCGCGGAACTTCTCGGCAGCGGCCTCGTCCGTGATGAGCGTGACCTGGCACTTATCGACGACGGCGTCGAATTCGTCCATGATCATATGGTACAGGACCTCGCCGAAGTGCTTCAGGCGCAGCCCCTTGGCGAAGGCGTCGTTCGAAACGCGCACGCGGACCTGATTGCGCTGGCCGGTGTGCATGACGCCCTCCATGTAGTTGAACCAGGCGTGGATCTTGCGCTCGATGACGGACTCGAAATCGGCCTGCATCTTCGCGCCCGCGACCTCGATGAACGTGCACAGAGCGTAGTTCTTCTCGCCGCCGTCCATATCGTCGCCGAGGATGGTGATCTTGTGGTCCTCGATCTCGGACGGATCGCGCATGAGCACGAGCTCGGCCGTGGCGTTCTTGCCGGACCAGTATTCGGTGTGCATGTCGGCCTTGCGGATGATCTCGCCCTCAAAGGCGGCCGCAAAGGCGACGGGGATGGGCAGCTCCTTCGTCTTGATCTTGATGTTGCGCAGCTCGAGGGAGTGCTTGACGGTCAGGCTGTGATCCAGCACAGATTCCAGTGCGCCGGGGACCTGATTCTCGCCGAGGTCGATGTCGACGACGACCGGGAAGCCCAGGGCGATGGCGCCTGCGCCCGCGGAGACGACGACATTGTCGATCGCGCCGAAGGTATTGACGAACGCGGGGACGCGCTCCTTCGTGTACTTCAGCAGGCCGGGCAGGTCGCCGGGCTGGACATTGCCGAAGATCAGGGCCGCGCGGATGGCGACGGTGACGACGTGGATGACGGCGGTGACGTCATGGCCGAGCGGCACGACGCGCAGCTCGAGGCCCATCTTCACGCCGCCCTCGGCGCACTGGTCGATGACGCCGCCGATGAGGAACGTCAGGATGCCCTTCGACTGGTAGTCCTTGACGACGGACACGACGTCAGCGGCATTGTCGGCCTTGCCGAGCACGACGGCCACGCCGGGGATATCGCCCGTGACGAGCGGGACGCCCAGCGAACGGATGACGGGATCGGGCACAAAGCCGATGCCGGTCTCGGCGGCATAGGGGTCCGCGCCGTCCAAATACTTCAGGCCCTCGATGATCTCCGCGCCGACGGCAGTGGCGAGGCCGGCGTTCAGCGCCTGACCGAGGTCCTCCTGATCGGTGATGAGGCTCTTGAGCACGCCCACGCAGGCGGGCAGGTCGCCGAGCTTGGCCACCTTCACGCCCGTTGCGGCGTAGATGGTGGGGAAGAAGTAGGCCGTGTCGGGGAAGGCAATGGCCTTGTCTGCGCCGTGCTTGGCGATTGCGTCGTTGACGGCGCCCTCAGTCAGACCGGCGACGGCATGCGAGCCGCCATAGATGAGATCGGTTAATACACTCATTTCGGTTTCCTCCTGATGAAAAATATCAAATTTGCAGGTGCAAATCAGATGTTATGATTGGATGGGTTTCTGTATAATCAAAATCCATATGTTCTGGATTTGTCGTTTATGAATCAACTTTTACTACTACGTCTTCCTGCGCTCCCCACGGATTCCGGATCGTCAGTTTGGACTGCGCAGCGACGGTATCCCGGAGAAAGGGGGAGTTGGAATCGCCGCTCAGGGCATAGGTAACCGCAGCGTCGCTCTGCACGGTGCAGCTGCTATCCGCGAAATGCAGAGAAAGCTCCCCGGCCGCACTGCCCGAAAGGGCCAGTGTGCGCCTTTCCGGCTCGCTCCGTGCGACTTTCAGCCGGTAGTTCATCCCGCTGCCCGTGACCGTCAGCGAATCCTGTGTAACGCGGGCCTCATCGATCCCGTCGCCGGAAAGCAGAATGCTCTCCTGTCCCCGGAGCACGGAAAACCGGCCCTCGCCGCTTTCGTGCGTATAGTGCAGCGCCTCGGTGTACGGAATTTCCAGCGTCATCGTCGTGTCGTCAAAGCCATTCACAGATACGCTGGATGCCGCCATGTCGCCCTCCCATGCCCCATTGCGGAACGTCAGGCTCTGCCCGGCGGCATTTTCCACGCGGCAGGCGCTGTTGACAGCCAGCTCGATCTGCATCGCGGGCTGTTCCTGATGATTTTCACATGCCGTGGAAAAGATGATAAGTGTACATAACAAGAACGCTGCCAACAGGATCAGGACCGTCTTTTTCATGGCTCTACCTCCACCTCTACATCATTCTGCGCTCCCCACGGGTTCCGGATCGTCAGGCGCACTGACAGCCGGCACAGGCTGACGATAAAACGGTATTGACCTCCGACTTGTCATTCCGAGGAGCGAAGCGACGTGGGAATCTCATGCAGGCAATAACGAATTCGCCGGGGGCCTTCCCATGCTCCGGCTTGTACCACGAGATTGCCACGCCTTGCTGCGCAAGGCTCGCAATGACAAACTTGGGGGCATCCCCGATCTAGCGTGCAAATGACGGGACGCCGTCGCGGATGCGGATCGTGCAGGTCTCCCCTGCGGAAAAATCCATGGTATCCAGCGGCTCCTGCTGGTCCCGGTCCCGGAGTACGGCGGTAAACGGGGCGTCCTGCGCGGTGAAATATCCCTTTTTTCCGTCCCGTTCATAGCGGACGCGGCTCTCGCCGCTGCCCGTTACCTCCAGATAGGTTCTCGTGCCGGTCGAAATACCCACTTCATACTGCATATTTTCGCCGGTCGCCTCGACGGTGGAGCGGGTGTATTCCACGTTCTGAAGGCCGGGGCCCTCCACGGCGCGGAAATCGTCGCCGTCGAAGGAGAGGCAGATCGAGCGGTCTTTCGCCCGCTCCGGTTCAAACCGGACGGAAAACGACTCGCTGAAGCGGACCTGCACGGAAGTCGACCCCGGCACGAAGTCCACTGTGAAATGGCCGTCCAGCACCGGCATCGTACCGCTCCATACTTTGTCTGCAAAATGAAGCTCCTGCCCCTCCGCATTGACTATGGTGAGGCTGTCCTCGCTCACAAAGCTGAACCGCGTCTCTTTTGGTTTGGATTCGCTTCGGCAGGCCGTGCACAAGAGAAGGCAGAAAAGCAGGAGGCAAGCCCGGATTATGTGTTTTCTTTTCATTCGGTTTCCTCCACATTATATCACTCACCCGTTATCTGACAAGGTGCCGCGCTCCAGCGAAATGCTCGCCTCTGCACCGGCAGGATAGGTCTGCTCGGCAACAATATCGCCGTTCCCGTTTTTCAGAGTACAGGTATACTCGGCATCGCCGCGGAGAAGAGCCTCTTCCTTCTGCGTCAGCGTAAGATCTCCGGCAGTTGATACGATCAGCCGGTTTCCGTTGTCGCCCGGCATGCGGACCGTCAGGGTGTATGCCTCCCCGGCAGCCTCGACGGAAGTCGTCTTGTCGCTCAGGACGATCTTCCGGACGCTGCCTTCGATTTGGCGGAATTGCCTCTCGTCCTCCCATGAGGCCGAAAACAGGCTGCTGTCTGTGACTTCAACGGTAAGCGTCTCCGTCCGCGGCACGCAAAGCGACGCAGAGTATGCAGCCTCTCCGCCGTTCAGGTGGGTCTTTTCCACCGGCATCGTGCCGTCATATTGCAGCAGATCGAAATAGCGGAGCGTCTGGCCCGCCGCGTTGGTCAGCGCATACTGTCCGTCCAGCGACAGCTCCACCCACATGGTTCCGCTGATCTCGGGGGCTGCGGTTTTGCAGGAGCAGAGAAGGGCGGCATGTAGAAACAGCATCATAGCAACCAACATGCTTGTGCACAGTAGCCTAAGTTTTGGTCTTGCCATGATTATTCCTCCCACGCACTGTATGTTTTATTTCTCTGACCGGCGGGCATTTCCGCACTGCGGGGCAAATTGCAACGCAAGAGAAGGGCATCGAAAAGGGCCGGATATCCGGCTGAACCTGCGCAGGCTTTTGGGGAGGGACGCAAGAGCAAGCTTGAGAGCGCTTCCCTCCCGCATCATTATGGTTCAGCTGCAGGCCCTTGGCTCTCCCTCTGGGAGAGCTGTCACCGAAGGTGACTGAGAGGGCCTTGGAGGCACTGCCGATAGGTTCAGGCCATCGCTAAAATGGCACGCACCTCCGACTTGTCATTCCGAGGAGCGAAGCGACGTGGGAATCTCGCAGTACACGGTTGGATAATAGGAAAGCCACGGCGAAAACGCAACTGCCTTCCCGAGATTGCCACGTCGGCCTGCGGCCTCCTCGCAATGACAAGTCGGGGGCTATTACCGTTTTATCGCCAACCTGTACGTATCGGCAGTATAGCGCCGGGCCCGGCTGTCCGCTCCCCTACAACGCGCTGCTGATCCTCAGAACAGGTCCAGCATGGCATCGAGGTAAATGGCCTCACGGACATGGATCTGATACTCCGGCTTTGTCATGTAATACAGGAGAAACTCCAGCACCATCGCGCTGCCGAGGCCGCGGCCCTCGAGCTTGAACTCAGAAAAGCCCATCGGCAGACGCGTATCGCGGATGTCGCCGACGCTGAGGAAGCCGGGATTTTCCATTGCTCTGGAGAAGCGGTAGCCCTGCGCGGCGTCCGGCGCGGTGCAGCGGTGCTCCGGGCCGGGCTCGCCGAGGTTCTTGCGGCTGACGGCCTCATAGCACGCGCGGCGGTCCGGGCAGCCGAAGCGGCAGCATTCGTTGCACAGGAATTCGACCTTCGCCTTCTCCTGCGGGAGAAGGGCGCGCAGCTGCTCCAGCGCCGGATTCAGGCGGAAATCCGGCACGACATACCGAAACTCCGGCCGCGCCAGCTCCTGACGGAACGCAGAGAAGTCCGTCAGGACCTTTGTCGTGGACGAGACGAGATACAGCCCCGGATAATGCTGCCGCAGGTGATCCACCAGCAGGTCGGAATGGACAATGATTCCGTTTTCTCCGCTTGATTCAAACAGGCGGCACAGCGCATTGCAGCGCGGGTCGGCCAGGTGCTCCGGCCGCAGCAGGGAATTGCTGAACGTCAGGCGGGCGGAGATACCATAGTCCCGCAGCAGGGCAAGCGCGTCGCGCGGGTCGCAGTCGCCGCAGCTGACGCGTCCGCCGCCCCAGAGGCAGCCCTCCGGTGCGCCGTAGATCGAGCCAATGCCGCACCAGTCATAAAAATACTCCCGGTGCTCAAAAAACAGCGGCAGAAACAGGCGGTAGAGCGCATAAAATTCAAACAGCCCGGGCAGATGATACTGCGCAGTGAACTGATCCATCGGTCCCCTCCATAGCATGGTATTTTTATTTTATTGTACCACGCGCGTCAATGCGGGGGATGCGCAGGGCCGCCAATTATGCGTTGTAGGGGAGCGGACAGCCGGGCCTGGCGCAGTGCTGCCGAAATGAACAGGCTGTCATTAAAATGACGATGGCTCCCGATTTGTCATTCCGAGGAGCGAAGCGACGTGGGAATCTCGTGCAGGCAGTGACGAATCCGCCGGGGCCTTCCTACGATGCAGCTGTGTACCGCGAGATTGCACCCCAAGGGCACTTCCTCGCGCTGCGCGCTCAGGGCGCCACGGCTCCTGCGGAGCCTCGCAATGACAAACTTGGGAGTGCTTTCTTCCCGTGTCATTGCGAGGAGGGCGCAAGCCCGACGTGGCAATCTCAAGCAGGCAGTGACGAATCCGCCGGAGGCTTTCCTGTGTTCCGGCCGGTGCTGCGAGATTGCCGCGCCTTGCTCCGCAAGGCTCGCAATGACAAGTCGAGGGCGTTCACCGTTTTAACGATAGGCTGTCAATTCCGCAGGTACAGCGCCGGGAGCGGCGTGCCGCTCCCCTACAACATTACATCGCATTGCAAAAGGGCCGGACGTGCAGTCCGGCCCTTCTCTATATTATTATTTCATTTTCATTCAGCCGAGGATATAGACGGTGCACATGCGCACGCCGAAGTCCCAGCACTCGGCATAGGTGTCAAAATACAGGTCGATCTTATTGCCCTTGATGCCGCCGCCGATGTCCTCGGCCACGCAGTAGCCATAGACATACTGGCCGTCGTTTGAAACGACATACATCTTCGTACCGAGCGGGATGACGGTCGGGTCGACCGCGATGGCGCCCACGCGGGCCAGCGTGCCGGAATAGGTGTGGCCGACATAGCCCTCGCAGGTGTAGGCCGTGGCGGAGCAGGTCATCACATCGACATAGGTGTAGCTCTCGCCGGAGGACGTCATGATGACGTTGCCGCTCGTCTCGGCGGAGCCGTCATAGCGTGAGCCGCCGGAGGACGACGAGCCGGACGAGGAGCTGCCGGAGGCCGTGCCGGACGAGGCGGCAGGGGCTGCCTGCTCCGCAGGCTCCGGATCGGCGGGCTGCTCCATGATGGTGCGGTCAACGCCGCGGATGACGAGCTGGGTGACGGGCTTCGTCTTGACCGTCTCCTGCACGACGGTGCGCGAGACCTCCTTGCCGTTGCGGTAGGTGACCTCGCTCTTGACGTGGGTCAGGCCGTTCTGCCCGGCCACGAGGACGATCTCGGCGCCCGGCTCGAGATCGGGGTCCTCATAATAATTGACGGGGTAGGGAACGGTCGTGTCCTCCTCCTCGATGCGCGTCTCCGTGTGCACAAGCTCAATGGTCATGCCGTCGTAGGTCTGCGTCTCGCTGCTGCACGAGAGCGTGTCGCCCGCGCCCGGCGTGATGCCCATGCGGGCCAGCAGGGAGCCGGCCGTTTCGCCGTAGGTGCCGATGACGCTCTGCGCGCCGCGGTTGATGACCGTGACCATCTGCATGCGGCGGACGGTGATCTGATTCATGCCGTCGGCATAGCCGGTCTCATAGGTATCCTCCTCCTCGAGCTCGATGCCCGCCTCGGTGAGCACCTCATAGGGATCGGAGCTGTAGGAGCGGTGGACGGTGACGCGGTCGCCGTCCGTGATAATATAGCTGGTCTGGGCAAAGACGGTCTGCGAAAGCAGCGCGCCGACAGCGGCGGCCAGCACCGCGACGACGATGAGCCGCCGCAGCCACGCCCGGCGGCGCGGATGTTGTGTGCTTCTTTGCATGCTTGCCTCCTCCAATTTCTGAGAATTTTCGCTGCAGCGGCCGGTTTTGTTTGCGGGCTGCAACTATTGTTACTATATTGTAACTACCGCGCAATTATAACATTCTTTCACGATTTGTCAAGCTTTTTTCTTATTTTCCTGTTTTCGTCAAACTTTTTATGCTATTATTTCCGTTTTCCGGCGGACTAGATATCCGCATACACGGCGCGCGGAGGCACAAGATATTGTGAAAGAATTACAAAACGGTTAACATAACGGCCACAAAACGCAACCTCCCCGCCGCAGGCAAAAAACTTTGCCCGCACCGCTTGACACGGCCGGGCAAACGTGCTATATTGGCGATATCAAAGAGGCTGTGACGAAGACCGGAACAGGCCCGGTTGCCCAGAGAGGGAGCGGTTGGTGAAAGCTCCTGCACCCGCCTGCCGCCGAACCGCTTCCGAGCCGCTCCGCTGAACTTCCAGTAGGCTGAGCCGGGTGCGCCCGTTACCGCGCCAACGAGCGGCAGCGCCATGCGCTGCAAGCAGGGTGGAACCGTGGAATACAGGATCTGTATCTCACCCCTGATTGGATCAGGGGTGATTTTTTTGAACCTCTGATAAAATCAACAAGCGTGAATGGCAAGATATTTTTTGTCAAGCCAAGGTTTGGGAAACGCCGGAACACTGGTATGTATTTCAAGTTTTCCGAACCGATGGATTGGCGAAAAAGATCTGGCAGGCACCGCAGTTGATTTTATACAGAGGTTCACTTATTGCCCCTCAGAATGAAGGAGGAAACACCATGTCCGAAGAAAATCTGTACACGTTTGAAAACGAGGCCTATCGCAAGACGTACTGGCACACCTGCTCCCATGTGATGGCGCAGGCCGTCAAGCGCCTGTATCCGCAGGTCAAGCTGGCCATCGGCCCGTCCATCGACAGCGGCTGGTACTACGATTTTGACGCAGACTTCAGCTTCACGCAGGAGCACCTCGACGCCATTGAGGCCGAGATGAAGAAGATCTGCAAGGAAAAGCTCCCCCTCGTCCGCAGCGAGAAGCCGCGCGCCGAGGCCGTGGCCTATATGGAGTCGCTCGGTGAGCCGTATAAGGTCGAGCTCATCAACGACCTGCCTGAGGACGCCGTCATCTCGTTCTACACGCAGGGCGAGTTCACGGACCTGTGCGCAGGCCCGCATCTGGACAGCACCGGCCGCATCAAGGCAAACGCCTTCAAGCTGACGCAGTGCTGCGGCGCTTACTGGCGCGGCGATTCGAAGCGCAAGATGCTCCAGCGCATCTACGGCATTGCCTTCCCGAAGAAGGATGAGCTGGACGAATACCTGCAGAAGCAGGAGGAAGCCCGCAAGCGCGACCACAACAAGCTCGGCCGTGAGCTGGAATACTTCACGACCGTCGACGTTATCGGTCAGGGCCTGCCCATCCTGCTGCCGAAGGGCGCGCGCGTCATCCAGACGCTGCAGCGCTGGGTCGAGGACGAGGAGGAAAAGCGCGGCTACCTGCTGACGAAGACGCCGCTGCTGGCCAAGCGCGAGCTGTATAAGATCTCCGGCCACTGGGACCACTACCTCGACGGCATGTTCGTCCTCGGCGACCCGCACGACGAGACGAAGGAATGCTTCGCTCTGCGCCCGATGACCTGCCCGTTCCAGTATCAGGTCTATCTGAACCGCGCCCGCTCCTACCGCGACCTGCCGATGCGCCTCGGCGAGACGTCCACGCTGTTCCGCAACGAGGACTCCGGCGAAATGCACGGCCTCATCCGCGTGCGCCAGTTCACGATCTCCGAGGGCCACATCGTGCTGCGCCCGGATCAGCTGGAGGAGGAGTTCAAGCACTGCCTCGATCTTGCCAAGTACTGCCTCGGTACCGTCGGCCTGCTCGAGGACTGCACGTTCCGCTTCTCGCAGTGGGATCCCGCGAACCCCAACAATAAATATGAGGGCACGGCCGAGCAGTGGAACGAGGCACAGGAGATCATGGGGCGCATCCTCGACGACCTCGGCGTGAAGTACACCGTTGGCTTCGACGAAGCCGCGTTCTACGGTCCGAAGCTCGACATCCAGTATAAGAACGTCTTCGGCAAGGAGGACACCCTCGTCACCATCCAGATCGACTTGCTGCTGGCCGAGCGCTTCGGCATGGAATACACCGACCAGAACGGCCAGAAGGTCCGTCCCTATATCATTCACCGCACGAGCCTCGGCTGCTACGAGCGCACGCTGGCCTACCTCATCGAGAAGTACGCAGGCGCGCTGCCGCTGTGGATGATGCCGACGCAGGTCCGCGTTCTGCCGATCACCGACCGCGCGCACGACTATGCGCAGGAGATCGTCGACCGTCTGCGCGACGCGGGCATCCGTGCCGAGTCTGACTACCGCAGCGAGAAGCTCGGCTACAAGATCCGCGAGGCCCAGATGCAGAAGATCCCGTATATGCTCGTCGTCGGCGACCGCGACATGGAGAACCAGACCGTGTCCGTCCGCACGCGTGCCGGCGTGGATCTCGGCGCCATGAGTGTAGACGATTTCCGCACGAAGTGCCGTGCGGAGATCGATACGAAGGTCCGCGACTGAAAGGAACCGTTCCCCGGAGCACATGCTCCGGGGAATTTTTCGGCACGGCCGCCAGCCGGGCGTTGTAGGGGAGGGACATGTCCCTCCCGGCGCTGCACTGTCGATTCGTACAGGCCACCGATAAAAACGTAAAAACCAATTGCGTCTGTAGCGGCGCTCAGTGAGCGCCATGCAGGCCGGCAATGATCACGGCACAAATTCATCGGCGCAAGGCTCCCAAGTTTGTCATTCCGAGGAGCAACGCGACGTGGGAATCTCGCAGAATATGGTCGGATAACAAGGCATTCCCGGCGAAATCGTAACTGCCTTCCCGAGATTGCCACGTCGGCTGCGCCTCCTCGCAATGACAAATCGGGGCTGCATGCCGTTTTATCGTCAGCCTGTTCGGATCGGCAGCATTGCGCCGGGAGCGGCACGCCGCTCCCCTGCAACGCTCCATCGGCGGTTTTTCCGTCCCTTTTTCGGCAGAATTATGAACTTTTTGCAAAACGATAAAAAAGGATTGATTTTGTCCGAAAAAAATCGTAATATATAGATGCGAAACTACGGGAAACGTAGTGCAGAAGTAATTTCACGGCTGCTCCGGCAGCCGGACAGTTCAAAGAAAGAGGTAATCCAAAATGGCTGAAATCGATCTGAAGCAGTATGGGATCACCGGCACCACCGAGATCGTGCACAATCCTTCCTACGAGATGCTCTTCGCGGAAGAGACCAAGCCCGAGCTCACCGGCTACGAAAAGGGCCAGGTCAGCGAGCTGGGTGCCGTGAACGTTATGACCGGTATCTACACCGGCCGTTCCCCCAAAGACAAGTACATCGTCGTGGACGAGAACTCCAAGGACACCGTGTGGTGGACGTCCGACGCCTACAAGAATGACAACCATCCCATGACCGAAGAGACCTGGAAGGCTGTCAAGGACATCGCTCTGAAGGAGCTGGGCAGCAAGCGCCTGTTCGTCGTCGACGCATTCTGCGGCGCGAACAAGGACACCCGCATGGCCATCCGCTTCATCGTCGAGGTCGCATGGCAGGCCCACTTCGTCACCAACATGTTCATCAAGCCGACGGAGGAAGAGCTGAAGAACTTCAAGCCGGACTTTGTCGTCTACAACGCCTCCAAGGCGAAGGTCGAAAACTATAAGGAGCTCGGCCTGAACTCCGAGACCTGCGTGGCCTTCAACATCACCTCCCGTGAGCAGGTCATCATCAACACCTGGTACGGCGGCGAGATGAAGAAGGGCATGTTCTCCATGATGAACTACTACCTGCCGCTCAAGGGCCTGGCCTCCATGCACTGCTCCGCCAACACCGACATGAACGGCGAGAACACCGCCATCTTCTTCGGCCTGTCCGGCACCGGCAAGACCACGCTGTCCACCGATCCGAAGCGCCTTCTCATCGGCGACGACGAGCACGGCTGGGACGACAACGGCGTGTTCAACTTCGAGGGCGGCTGCTACGCCAAGGTCATCAACCTGGACAAGGATTCCG
>OJRC01000752.1_pt1 | contig 16450 bp, 15 predicted proteins | sample 1599081 | NCBI WGS metagenome assembly OJRC01 (sample SAMN03922519, study PRJEB24848) | human gut metagenome | isolation source: stool sample | host: Homo sapiens | place: Germany | collected 2010-02 | reverse complement strand
TTTGTGCCCGCCTTTTATATAAGCTATATGACATTTACATTGACGTATGCACCGGTGCGAAGAATCTTGGGCGCGTTTAATACCAACGGATGCTACAAGACTGCCGCGAAGGAAAAATCGATACAATTATGACCAAAAACGTCAACCGCTTTGGCCGGGACACCGTAGCGGTTGTTTCCACATTGCGCGAACTGAATCATCTGGGCATCAACGTCATTTTCGAAAATGACAATATTGATACTGCCCAAGAAGATAGTGAGCTGGTCATCACGATCACGAGTGCAGTTGCCCAAGCTGATAATGAATTGCGCCGTAAGAACATCCAATGGGGTATGTCCAATCGTGCTGAAAGTGGAACCTCTGGTTTCTATCACCGGCGCTGCTATGGATATGGGCACGATGAAAATGAAAACTGGTGATCCAACCTGCTGAGGCTGAGATCGTCCGCCATGTATATGCTGCCTATCTCGAGGGGAAAAGTTTTCACGCGATCGCCTGTGAATTGACCGAGAAAGGCGTACTGTCGCCGAATGGAAGAGCCCAATGGTGCAACTGTACGATTGACGTCATGCTCAGCAATGAGAAATATGTCGGTAACGTTATCCTCTTCAAAACGGTGAGCGCCATCAACCTGTTCGGCGAGGGCCATGCGGAAATTGTCAAGAGAAAAATTTATAAGATCACTGAGAGTCATCCTACCAGCATAAGCAAGGAAGATTTTGAACGTGTGCAGCAGATGAAAGCAAAGTGGTCATGGAAGAAAGTTGACTACTTAGAACACGAACAACATGATGTGTAGAGAAGTAATTTTGTTGGAATTTGCCTTTTGAAACCGTGCACCTGAAATTTGAAGCGGGATGCAAAAAAGAGACCCTGAGCAAGAGTATCGTTAAATAAATAGAAAACACCACGTCTGTCCAATGACGGTGGATGAAAATCGAATTCATCGAAAACGACTGATGCACAGTAACAATCAAAATTTCCGAATCTATCAAAGAAGAATAGATTGCTCGACTCATCCGGGTGGTCCAAATTCAGTCTACATACCCGGTAACGATTGCCTGAGGCTTTTGTACAGTATAATTATAATTAAATCGCAATATCATATAACGATATAAAGCGTACACAGTGTTACGATTAAAAGCGTACACGGTGTAACGATATATCAGGGGGTATTCATTTTTGACGGGGAAAACGGTGGTCGAGTAGTCTAAAGCGCTACCTGTTGCGCAAAAGGATAGAAGAGATGAAATACAGTTTTGACGACACCCCCAACTATCTTGCATAATCAAACCCGAATTGGGCAGATTTTCGGATAAATCATCCTCTATTTGCAACTTTCAAGTCCAAAAATACAAAAAAAAAAGACACCGACATTGTATCAACATCGGAGTCCTTTGGTGGTCGAGGTGACAGGATTTGAACCTGCGACCTTTTGGTCCCGAAAATTGACCTTATTTGACCAATGTGAGTCCGACTATCCTTCTTTATCCACGATCGACAGGATTTGTTCGGATCGGAAAGCACCGTCGGTTGGGGAATTTGCGTTGCAGACGACCAGACTCAAGGAACCAGCGATAATGGACAACCGATTCGTCATTTCGCATCGCTTCTCGTGTAGTATACCGCGCGTCCGCTGCCATGCTTGACGAGCACTCCTTCCTCAATCAGCTTTTTAATGACGTTTTCCACCGAGGACTTGGCTCCGGCATCACATACTCTTTACCTTCCGGGTTATATGTAAGGTTAAATACCAAATCAGAAAGCCATTTCTTAAAGGATGGATTATCTTGGAACTGCTTAAACAACTCCATATTGTCAGCCATGATAGAGAAAATGACTTGCTGCAGGGCACGTTCACTTTCTGTACGCGCTTCTTGTTCATCAGAATTCCTCATGGCGTTCTGATACTTCTTATCTTTTGAGACCATCTCCGGGATAGCCAGAATCTGGCGCTGCACGTTATCAGTATCATTCCAGTTGATATTTCCGAACATATCATTGAAATCCATAATGATTTTGGAAAGCAGATCCATCTCCGGCTCAACAATATGACCAATCTTGCCTGCAGGTACCGGCGCAATTTCTGCATCTGTATCCTCCAGCTTTATGGCAATAGCCTCCTGCGCTTCATTACGATAGCTGCTCAAATCAATGGTCTGAAGAATGCCTTCTGAAAAGTCATCATCACGCGGCGAGGGCAACTTTGGAATCAGCAAGTTTAAGAAAATCGACAGTTTCTCCCAAGCAACATTTCCGTAAATTCATCACATGGGAGGACGTGGCGGTTTCCTGTCAGCATTGGAGCAACCGCTCCAATGCGCCGATTGTGCTGCGCCTGTATCTGCCGGATGAACTGGGTTTCCAAAACCGTACGTTTACCTGGGAAGCTCCGCGGCATGCATTCACGCTTGCAGGCGTACTGGAAGCCAACGGCGCTTCCGAAGATTCAGACCGTTTCATCCTTGCTCCGGGAGAAAGCGTACGGTTTGTGCTTGCGGCAGCGGTGGATGAAATCAGCCATGCAGGGCATGAGCAGCTGCGCCTGAGAGCGCGTAAATGGCTGAATTGCGGCAATCCGCTGGATGCGCAGGAAAGCGAGTACGCCGCCTTTTTTGACGACGTACCCGTTTTTGAATGTTCCGATCCCCTATATACCACTGCGTATTGGTATCGCTGGTATATTTTGCGCAACGCGTACGCCCAGCCGCAGACCGGATCTTTTCGTCATGGGGCTTTCTATGAAGGACGTTCGCACAAGATGGTCAAGGATGTGCTCAATCCCTACGGGCACGAGTTTTCCCAGCTGATCCCGCTGTCCACGCCCATGCACGTGACGGATGCAAGGTGGAAGGCGGACGGGGAATGGTGCAGGGAAAGCCTGCTCAGCCTTGTGGACAGCATGGATCTGGACGGCGTCTTTCGTACTATGAAAACCGATCAATTCGGTTTTCCCTATGGGCATTATTGCGAATGGGCGCTCTGGGGCTACTGGCTTGTACACAGGGACAATGCCTTCATTCGCGATGTGCTGCCCGCTTTCCAAAAGAATGTGCAGGGGACCTGGGCCCTTTTCAGCGATGGACAGGACGATTTGCAAATCGCCTATAACCACCGCAGAACCGGTAAGGAATACCAGCCTTCCTACTGGTATTTCAGAGGATATCCGGACAACGCGGGAGACGAGGATAGCTATGACTGGCTCAAGCGCGTAGATCTGTCGGTCTATTTATATCAAAACGCCCGTGGAATCGAACGGCTGTGTGCTGCGCTCGATGATCCGCCTAAGAAAGAATTTGCTGATCTTGCCGATCGGCTTGAGCAGCAAGTGCTTTTCGAAATGTGGGACGAGGGCACGGGTTTTTTCTATGACCTGCACCACAAAACCGGACAAAAGGCCATGGTGAAAAACGTGGTGGGTATTTATCCGCTTTGGGCGCAGATCACCGATCAGCGCCATCTGCGCGTAATCGATGCGATGCTGGATTCCCGCCAGTTTTCCACCGGATCGGGTCTTGCGTCGGTTTCACGGCAATGCCCGGCCTACAGGCCCCAGGGCAGCTGGAAAGGCCATTTCCTCAAGGGACGAGACGGCTGCATGTGGGCGGGGCCATCGTGGCCCTACACCACTGCCATCGCGCTGGAAGCCATTGCTTTGCAAAGCAGACGCTTTGGACACCGATATGACGAGGGCTTCACCCGGCTGCTGCGCGAGTACAGCTGGTAGCATTTCCGGCATCAGAATCTGCACGAGCCCTATCTGGTGGAGCACTACAACGCAGAAACCGGCGAAATGCTCAGCGACGAACCTGATTACAACCATTCTTTCTATATCGATCTGATCATCCGGCAAGTGGCCGGCCTTGAGCCCACGGAGGACGGCTTTGAGGTAGAGCCGCTGGAGACCGGACTGGAGTGGTTCAGACTGGAGCGGGTGATGCTGCGGGGACATCGTGTGGATATCGGCTACCGCTTGGGCGAAGGCATGAAGGTGCTGGTAGATGGAAAATGCGTGTGCTGCGATGCCGTTGTGCGCAAATACCGGCATGTGTTTGAAGACTGAGGAGGCAGTTGCGGATAAAGCGTTACCAGGTCATTATTGTGGGCAGGGGCTTATCTGCTCTGACCACTGCACTGCGGCTGGTAGAACAGGGAATCACTGATATTCTGGTCGTAGGTCCGGATTGTGGAGCAACGGCTGCGATTGCCGCCATTAACTTTGTTTTGCCCGACAATCCCCATGGCGACACACCCAAAAGATATGCGGAGGATATGCTGCGCGTGGGTATGGGAGTGTCGCAAGAAGCGCTGGTGCGTGAGATTGCCAGCAGAAGCCGGGATGGTTTTGCATTCCTGAGCCGCAACGGGGTACGCTTTGCAACCGAGGCCGACGGCAGCCTGAAATGGCGCCATCTTTCCGGACACTCCTGCCCGCGCTCATTGTGCAAGACCACCGGCCTCATCGGCGCGGAGATGGAGGCCTGCCTGATGGCCAGGCTCAAGGCCCATGGCGTAAGCTTCGTCTCCGGAGTCTGCGTACGCTTGCTCTCGGATGGGATGCGGGTGTATGGCATAACGCTCATGGAACCTGCGCGTGCCAACGAAATTCGAAACGTCTATGCCTCTGTGGTTGTGGCTGCGTGGGGAGGCGTGGGACGTTTGTTTCCGCGCAGCACCTATCCTGGTGATATTGATGGGCGCACGTTGGCCATGGCGTATCAGGCAGGTGCGGCGCTGTGTGATCTTGCCTTTGTGGAGTATGAACCAATGGTCGTGCCCATGGGCGACAGGACAGGCGAGCCCTGCCCAACGGCCATGCTGGGAGAGGGCGCTTATCTGCTGAATGCGGATCATGAGCGGTTTTTGCTCAAAGTGCGCCCGCAGGGAGAGGCAGGCGCGCCCAAATCGCTCATCATCAGCGAAATTCGCAAGCAACAGGCGCTGGGCAAGGCGTCCCCCGCAGGCGGCTGCTATGTGGATCTTCGTCCCATTCCGCGCAGGGTGCTGGAGGGTTACCCGTGGTTCCTGCGTCAGCTTAAACGGCTGGGACTCGATCCGTATGCAGGGCCGATTGAGGTTGTGCCCATGCCGCATGGCTTTTCCGGCGGCATCAAGGTCAACCAGTTCTACCAGTCCACCGTAAGCGGGCTTTACGCAGTGGGCGAAGCGGCGGGCGGCGTTCATGGCGCATGCCGCTGTGCCGGCAACGCGGCCAGTCAGGCGGTGATGTCAGGCTTGCTTTGCGCCGAGGCAATCGTTGCGCACGAAAAACTGGATTGCGGCTCTGAAAAGACCTTTCCCTGCGAGCTTCGCATGGAACAGAGCGTTTACCTGGCCTATGTGCCGCGAGTTCAAGCCCTTGCCGCCTATGCCTTTGGCCCTTGTCGCAACGAAGGAATCCTTACGGACGCGCTTGCACAGCTGGACACGCTGCTTGCGCAGCCTCCTGTGCGGCACGACGAACCAACCCAGCTGATTGCACTTGCGCTCAAGCTGATTCTCAGCGAGGCGCTAAGACGCCAGGAGAGCCGCGGCTGCCATGTGCGCGATGATTATCCTGCTGCAGACAAGGCGTTTGAGCGTTCCTTTACATGGAAGCAAGCCGACGAAACAGAACCCGCAGCAAAAGACTGAATTACGACTCCAAATCGCTTCTTTGCGTACTGGTACATGCAGCAGCGCCATGATATGATAACACCTGAAAGACAAGGGGCCTTGCAGAAGGTTCTGAAAAGCTGAAGATTTGTGAATGAACTCCATCAGAAGAAAAAGCAGGAGGACATGACATGCTGCAGCGTTTGGGAATCATTGCGGATGATTTGACGGGCGCAAACGACACGGGCGTACAGTTCGCGTGTCACGGCTATCGAACCACAGTTTATCTGGACGATATCAGCCACTATAACTACGCTGACGTGCTGGTGCTTAATACCGACAGCCGGCAGGATCCGGCGCAGCAGGCGGGGCGAAAGGCGTTTGAAGCGGCCAATGAGCTTCTCAATGCAGGTGTTGGACGCATCTATAAAAAGATCGATTCGGTCATGCGAGGCAATATCGGCGCAGAGCTGGATCAGGTGTGCGCGGCCAGCGGCTGCCAAACAGCGTTCATCTGTCCCGCATTTCCAGCGCTGGGGCGAACCGTGGTCAATGGAGAGGTGCGCATCAATGGTCAGCCCATCCACGCCTCCGTCATCACCCGCGACCATATCACACCCGTAAAGAGTGCCTCCATCTGCGATATCATTCGTCAGCAAAGTCAGCGTCAGATGATTCATCTTACCCTTGCCCAGGTGCGGGGAGCGCAGTTGCGAAACAGGCTTGCATCTTATGTAGGACAGGCCTGCTATGTGGTAATGGATGCGGAAACCGAGGAGGACATGAAGGCCATTGGCAGCATTCTTTCTGAGCTTGAGGGGGCGTTTGTACTCTGTGGCTCAGGCGGACTGGCCCGCGCACTGCTGGATGGTGAAACGAGCCATGAAAACTATCTGAGAAAAGCATGCCAGCGCATTCTGGTTACCTGCGGAACGCCCAATCCTGTTGCCCGGGAGCAGATAGCCTATTTGGGCGAGATGGGCTGGCCCACGGAGCTGATCAGCTTTGACGACCTGCTGCACAAACGGTGGGATGGAGGAAGAATCCTACGCGGGATGGATGAGACGGGCGTTGGTATCATCGGGATTCGGGACACCGTCTTTTCCGGTGATGTTTATCAGGACAGCCTCATCATCCGTGAGAATCTGGCGGAGCTGGTGGTAAAAATCTGTCACAAGCGCCTGCCTGATACGCTGATCATTAACGGCGGCGATACGGCGCTGTCCATCTGCCGCAAGCTTGGCGCGTGGGGCTTCGATTTGATCGGCGAGGTGGACACCGGCATCCCCTATGGACTGCTCCAGAACGACTGGGGTCAGAATCTGGCTGTGATTACGAAGTCTGGCAGCTTCGGCGACAAATGCACGCTGCACAAGGCGATCCTTGCGCTGCGAGACCGACAAAGAGAACCTGCATCAGCCGTTGTGGGCTGATCGAAAAAATGAAAAAGCTAAACCTGCGGGGAGGTGAAGGTCGTCAGGTTGGGCGTCAAGGACAAATACGAAAAATGATTGATTGAAAGAGAGGGCAAGAAAACGATGAAAAAGCTGTTTGCGATCCTTGTAACGATGTGCATGCTTCTGAGCATGGCAAACCTTTCTCTGGCACAAGAAACCATCCATCTGGCTTACTGGTCTCCCGAGACGGACGAAACCTCCATCGCTGTGGATAACGCCATCATCAATGCGTTTGAGGAGCTGCATCCTGGCGTGGAAATCGAACTGCAGCACGGCAGCCTGAGCGACATTCTGGCCAAAATCTCTGCTATGGCTATGGCTGGCACGGTGCCGGATATCGCCTTCTTCTCTCCCCGCTATATTGCAGCCATGGTGGAAGAAGGTCACCTGCTGGAGCTGACGGATCTGTTTAACGAGATTGGCGATATTCCTGCCAGCTATGTCACTCCCACCGGTAGCGACGCCATCTATGACATCCCCTGCGTGATGGACTCCATTTGCCTGGTATACCGCACCGATCTGTTTGAAGCCGCCGGGCTCACTCCGCCCACCACCTGGGAAGAGTGGCTCGCCTGCGCCGAGAAGCTCACGCAGGATACCAACGGCGATGGCGTGAATGACACTTTCGGCATGACCATGATGGGCGGTATCCCGGATAACTACTTCGGCTTCACGCCCTATCTGTGGGCCAACGGCGCGGACTTCTTCGATGCACAGAACAATGTGGCCATCGATTCTCCCGCTGCGATCGAGGCGCTGACCTTTGCCAAGAATCTTGCGCAGTTCTGCCCGCCCGGCATGGAGAATGTGAACTATGCCGATACGCTGGTGATGTTTGCCAACGGCCAGACCGCTATGTGCGTAGGCCCCGGCCGCGTGCTGATCAACATCAAGAACTACAAGCCCGAACTGCTGGACGTTGTGGACATCGTGCCCATTCCTGCCGGCCCCTCCGGCGACCAGCCGCTGTCCAAGGTTTCTCTCAACGACTTCGTGGTATTCAACAGCACTGAACATCCTGAGCTGTGCAAGGAATTCATCAAGTTCTACATGAGCGACGCTCAGTATCAGCTGTTCCTGACTGAATCCGCTCCCGGTCACATGCTGCCCACCCGTACCGCTTATCTGGAGGATGAGAGCTATCTGAGCAGTCCCGATATTGTTGATATCGCGGATCTGGTCAAGAAGAGCCTTGACTACTCCTTCACCTACGGCTCCGACTATGTGCTGCGCAACGACGGCGTGTACAACCCCAACCTGAGCGAAGCGTTGGCCAGCGCCGTGATGACCCAGCAGATCAACAAGATGTATCTGGGTGAAGTCACTCCTGAGGAAGCTGCCAAGGCCATCGCGGAGACCTGGAGGGACGACTTCGGCATCAACTGATTGACTGAGTAAAAATTGATTTCCGAAACATGCAAGCGGAGCGGCAACGGTTCCGCTCCGCTTGCGGCAACGGTTCCGCTCCGCATCAACCTAAACTATGGAGGCAATATGCTCAATAAGAATAATAAGATTGGGGTTCTCATGCTGCTTCCGGCGCTGATCCTGTTGGTCATTTTGATTGTATATCCCTTTGTTCGCACGGTTCATCTCAGCTTTCTGTCTCAGAAGATTTACCAGTCATCGGGCAAATGGGTAGGGTTTGCCAACTATACCCGCATGCTTGGGTCTGCTGATTTTTGGGAATCCTTCGGGCTCAGCATTGTCTGGACGGTTGCAAACGTGGTCGGACAGACGGTTTTTGGCATTATTACCGCTCTGCTTCTCAACCGCAAATTTGTTGGCCGCACACTGGCCCGTGGCCTGTCTCTGCTGCCGTTCTTTATGCCGGCCGTAGCCATGATGCTCATGTGGCGCTGGATGCTCAACGATAGCTACGGCATCATCAATTCCGTTCTTACACAGCTCAAGTTTACCGCTCAACCCATCGGCTGGCTGAGCACCACTGCACTGGCCATGCCAACGGTCATCTTTGTGTCCATTTGGCGCTATACGCCTTTTGTCACAATGAATGTGCTTTCCAAAATGCAGACCATTCCGCAGGAACTCTATGAGGCGGCGGAGATTGACGGCGCATCCAAATGGCAGGAGTTCTGGTCCATCACGCTGCCCAGCATCATGGATGTGCTGAAGATTGTGATCGTGCTTCGCGTGATCTTCATGTTCAAGAAGGTTGATGAAATCCTGCTGCTTACTGGCGGCGGTCCTGGTACTTCCACCACCATCCTGCCGCTTTATACTTACAAAAACACCTTTGAATCCATGCAGATGGGCCGCGGCGCTGCCAGCGCCATCCTGCTGATGATCTTCATCTTTGCGCTCATGTCGATCTATTTCAAGCTGTTTGAAAAGGAGGAGACAGAATGAAGCCACGCCTTTCCTCTCGGATCATGCTGGGTCTGCTGACCATATTCATGTGCGTGATGGCGGTGCTGCCGGTGCTGTGGATGCTTTTGTCCTCCCTCAGACCGCTGAATGAATTCTTCAAGATGCCTCAGACCATCTTCCCCAATGTGTGGACGTTGGAGAACTATGCTGATTTGATTCGCAAAACAAATTTTGGCACTTGGATTCTCAACAGCGTGATCGTTTCCTTCTTCACCATTCTGATCTGCATCATTGCCGCCACGCTGGCGTCCTATTCGCTGGCGCGCTTTACCTACAAAGGCCGTAAAGCGTTTGTGATGTTTTCCATGATGAGTTACATGATGCCTTCGGTGCTGATTGTGATTCCGATGTATCTGTCCTTTGCCAAGCTGCGGCTGGTGGATAATTTGGCGGGTCTGGTGATTTCCTACGTAGCGCTTACGCTGCCCTACAGCATTTGGCTGCTGCGTGCATTTTTCAAATCGCTGCCATTCTCGTTGGAAGAATCCGCAGCCATCGACGGCGCGGGCACGCTGACCATTCTTTTGCGCATCGTGCTGCCCATGAGTCTGCCGGGATTGATCTCTACCTCTACCTACGCTTTTACCTATGTATGGAATGAGTACCTGTTTGCGGCTATTCTGCTTTCTTCCGATGCCAAAATGACCTTTCCGGTAGGTCTGAAAAGCTTTGTGTCGGATCTCTATGTGCGATGGGAATACATTATGACAGGCGGCATTCTGGTCAGTATTCCCGCGATCATCCTGTTCCTTTTCACTCAGAAGCAGCTCATCCAGGGCTTGTCCGCAGGCGCTGTCAAGGGTTAATCAAAAACATTCTAAGGAGGTCGTTTCATGTATACTCAGGAGCAAAAGCAGATGTTTCATGGTGTGGGCGCGCTGGTGCTTACTCCGTTCACCCAAGAACTGGCTGTGGATTACGATGCCATCCGCCACAACGTGAGGGAGATGAAAAAGCGCGGCATCACCAAAGAAAATGGTTTTCTTGTGGTGGGAGGCACCATGGGTGAATGCAGCGCCATGAGCCTGGAGGAACGCAAGGGTGTCATTCGCACAGTGTGCGCAGAAGCGGATGACGTGCCGGTATTGGCCGGAGTCAATGACAACTCCATCGTGAATATCATCGAACTGGCGAACGCTTCCAAGGAAGCGGGCGCAGCAGCTATGCTGCTTACGCCGCCTCACTACATCCCCTATGATGACGAGCAGATTTTTTCTTTCTACAAGTATGTAAACGACCATGTGGATATGCCGATCATGGTGTACAACAATCCCGCCGTTGCCGGAAGAGATCTGACCGTACCCTTTTTGCGCAGGATCGCCGGGCTTAAAAACGTGTTTGCCGTTAAGCAGGCCACGGGTTCTCTGATGAATTTTGTACACTGCGGAACCATCAGCAAGGAACTGCTGCTGTTCACTGCCTCCTCCTCCCATCAGCCCATGGGGCGCATTCTGGGCGCCAACGGATTTATCTCCTTTATTTCCAGCGTGAACGCGCCGCTGCAGGTGCGCTTGTGGAAGGCTGTGGAGTCCGGCAACTGGGATGAAGCTATCCGCTACCATGAGGAGGAAATGCTGCTGTATGATTTCTGGTGGTCGGGCGGTCAGAAGCAGAACGCGGGCAACATCGTGCACATGAAGCGCATGATGGATATGGTGGGCCTGCGCGGCGGCTATGTGCGTCCGCCGATGGTCAACGAGCTGTCTGAAGCGGAAATGGACGGCATGCGCGAAGTGCTAAGAAAGTGGAATCTGATATAAGGAGTTTTACCATGAACCGATGCATTGGCCTACCTCTGGGTGCGTGCAGGCTGGAGAAAGGCTTTCTGGAAAACAGACAGCGTGCTGTGATGGATCAGGCGCTTCCCTATCAGTGGTCAGTGCTCAACGATCAGGTTCCAGGCGTGGAGCACAGCGGCGCTATCCGCAATTTCCGCATCGCCGCCGGAGAGGAGACGGGCGAATATTATGGCCGTCCTTTTCAGGACAGCGATTTGTACAAATGGCTGGAAGCGGTTGCCTATGCTCTCAAGCTGCGTCCGGATGAAACGTTGCGTCGCCATGCTGATGATATGGTCGCTTTGATCGGGCGGGCGCAGCAGGAGGACGGATACCTCTATACCCCCAGCGTGATCACGAACGCTCCGCGTTATGCGAATCTGCGCGATGATCACGAGCTTTACTGCGCGGGACATTTCATCGAAGCGGCTGTAGCCTATCACGAGGCGACCGGCAGTCAGCAGGTGCTGTGCATCGCCCGGCGTTTGGCAGATCATCTCTGTGCGGTGTTTGGGCCGGATCAGAGTCAGCGCAACGGATATCCCGGCCACCCTGAGATTGAGCTGGCACTGGTAAAGCTGCATGGTCTTACACAGGAAAAGCGGTATCTCAAGCTGGCGGCTTTCTTCATCGACCGGCGCGGACAAACGCCGCATTTCTTTGACGAGGAAGCCAAAGCCCGCGGTGATCACAAGCCCTATGGCCCTTGGATGGGACGGTTTGATTATCGCTACTGTCAGGCGCACATACCGGTGCGAAAGCAGCAGGAGGCGGTAGGCCATGCCGTGCGGGCGCTGTATCTCTATATTGCCATAACGGATCTGGCCCGCGAAACCCAGGATCAGCAGCTCCTTACGCAAAGCCGCGACCTGTGGGAGGATGTGACGCAGCGCAAGATGTATATTACCGGCGCCGTGGGTTCCTCGCAGCATGGCGAGGCCTTCAGCGTGGCTTACGATTTGCCTAACGCCACAGCCTATAACGAAACATGCGCCTCCGTGGCACTGGTACTGTGGGCGCAGCGCATGTTTGAAACGACTCCTGACAGCCGCTATATCGATGTAATGGAACGCGCGCTTTACAACAATGTGTGCGCCGGCATGTCGCTGGATGGATCGAAGTACTTCTATGTCAATCCGCTGCTGATGATTCCCGAGGTGGCACAGGTTCGCTTTGATATGGCGGATACCGCAGTCGAAAGACAGGGTTGGTTCAAATCCTCATGCTGTCCCACCAATGTGGCTCGGCTCTTAACCCAGATCAACCGCTATGTCTATGCACTGGGCGAGGATCGATTGTATGTGAACCTGTACGCCGCAAGCGAGGCACAGGTGCTGGATGGACGGATGCGGATTCGTCAGCAGACAGACTATCCATGGTCAGGAGAAATTGCACTTTCGATATTCTGCCGCGAGCCCGTAGAGGCGGAAATCTGCCTGCGGATTCCAGCGTGGGCATGCTCGTTCAAAGTAGCTGTCAACGGCGAGACGCTTGAAGCCATCAGACAAAAGGATGGTTATGTTCACATTCGCCGCCGCTGGCACGGCGCACAGCTCATCCATCTTTCGCTGCCCATGGAGATTCAGGCAGTGTATGCGCCGCGACTGGTGGAGTGCGCCGGAAAGCGTGCCTATCAGCGGGGGCCGCTGGTGTACTGCGCCGAGGAAGCAGATAACGGTCCCTGCCTGCATACGTTGATCAGCCAGCCGAAGAGTGCTGAGGTTCACATGGAAGAGGATATGCTGGGCGGTATCTCGGTGATTTGCATGAAGGCGCTGCGCGAAATACCCAATGGCTTGTACGATGGCGAGGTGGAGCGAAGACCTGCGTCTCTGCGGCTGATTCCGTATTGTGTGTGGAATAATCGCGGAAGGGGCGAGATGGCCGTGTGGCTTCGCTGACGAAAAGGAAGAGGGGAGTGCATGGGAGGAAGCTTAACACTGAATTATCAGCTAAATATGCGCGTGTGTAATGGCGGACTGTTCCTTTCTGCCGGGAGGGGAATGCATCCCAACCGAATCATCACTTCCTACGAGTTGATCTTTGTACGAAGCGGTTCGCTGGATATTGCAGAGGAGGATCGTCAGTATCGGCTTGGCGAAGGAGATTATTTGATCCTGTATCCAAGGCGCAGACATTGGGGCTTGAGCGAGTATTCCGACAATCTCAGCTTTTACTGGTTCCATTTTTATCTGGAAACGGCAGAAGAAAGCCTGAATGATTTGTGGCTTCCTCAATACGGCAAGGCCGTCCGACCAGAAACCGTATCAGAACTGTTCAATTATTTCATTGAGGATCAGGAATCCGGCTTCAGCTATGATCCGTTCAAGCAGATGCTGGCACTGTTGATTTTCAGCGAACTCACACGCCCCAGCGCTGATAAGGAACGCGTAGGACAGGCCATTGTGTGGGCTTCGCAGGCGCATACCTATATTCGCATGCATTTTGCTGAACAGATCAATCGCGCCCTGATTGCCGATGCGATCGGTTGCAGCCCGGATTATCTGGGACGGGTATATCTGAAGGTGTACCGCAAGCATATCACCGACAGCATTCATGATTTCCGCATCAAACGCGCGGCGCAAATGATTGCTGAAGAAAATGAAACGCTGGCTGCAATCGCGGAAAAATGCGGCTATCCGGATCTTCGTTCCTTCCGGCAGCAGTTCAAGCTGCGCAAGGGAATGACACCGAAACACTACCGAGAAAAATATTTTATGGCGCAAATGGAAAGCCAGTATCACAAATGAGGTGAGGGAAATGGAACATCGCCGTTTGGGCAAAAGCGGGCTGAAGGTAAGCGCGCTGGGCCTGGGCACCATGACGTTTGGCCGGCAAACCGACGAGAAAACCGCTTTTTCCATCATGGATGAGGCGTGGGACGCCGGTGTTCGTCTTCTGGACTGCGCCGATATCTACCCGCTTGGCGGCGGCGTTGAAATGGCGGGTGAAACAGAGCGCATCGTTGGCAAATGGCTGAAAGCCAAACCGCGCGAGCAAATAGTGGTGACCTCAAAATGCTTTGCGCAGGTGGGCGTCGGTGCAAACGACGGCGGCTTATCCAGACAGCATATCCTGCATGCAGCAGAACAAAGCCTGCGTCGGCTTGATACCGATCATATTGATCTGTATATGGCGCATTCTTTTTCACAGGATGTGGAGATGGAGGAGACGCTGCGTGCGTTTGAGATTCTGATCCAAACAGGCAAAATCCGCTACGTTGGAGTTTCCAACTGGGATGCCTGGCAGATTCAAAAGGCGCTGGGCATTCAGCAGCTGCATCATTTCTGTCCGCTTGTAAGCGATCAGCTGCGTTATAACCTGCTTTACCGCCTGCCGGAGGAGGATACGCTGTTTTCCTTTTGCCAGCAGGAAGGTATTGGCCTGATGGCATACAATCCATTGGCTGGCGGTATGCTCACCGGGCGATATCGTTTTGATGAGCAGCCTTCGGGCAGCCAACGCTTCAACGAGGCGGTAGGCGGCAAATTGTATCAGATTCGGTATTGGAATGAAGCGCTCTTTGCAGCAGTGGAAAGGTACATGGAGATTTGCCGGAACCATGCGCTTGATCCGGTTATGGCAGCGGTGCGTTTTGTGCTGGACAGGCCGCAGGTGAGCACGGTTCTGCTGGGCGCCAGCAAGCCTGGGCAGCTTACCTCTGCACTGGCCGCACAGGAACATGCGCTGAGCAGAGAGGCGGCCTGTGAACTGGACGCTCTGTGGTATACCATTCCACGACGGCCAGACGAGCAGCGCCACTAACATGGAAGGGAGTAACGTGCCATTCCACGGCATCCCTAATCGTGTAGCATTTGTCATTGGAGAGGGACTCTAATCACTACTACTTTATAATTATGAGGAGAAAAACGATGAAACCCATTCTGGCAATGACGATGGGGGATCCCGCCGGAATCGGTGCGGAATGCTGTGTTCGTGCGGCGGCGCATCGGGAGCTGTATGATTGGTGCAGACCGCTGGTGGTTGGCGACTTGGGCGTGCTTATGCAGACCGTGCAGGGCGTCGGGGCGGCGATCGAAGTAAGGCCCGTTGCTTCTCCCGAAGAAATACCGGATGAACCTGGTGTGCTGCCTGTGATTTGTGAGACCCAGCTTGAGACGGGGACTTGGCAGTATGGCGTCGCGTCTGCAGCCTGCGGCGAGGCGAGCTATCAATATATTTGCAAAAGCATTGAGCTGGCTCTGGAGGGCCGGGTGGATGCCGTGGTGACTGCACCGATCAGCAAGGAAGCGCTTCACATGGCAGGGCGTATGTATGCAGGACACACCGAAATCTTTGGTGAAAAGACACAGACCCGTGATTTTGCCATGGTGCTGCATACCGACAAGCTCAATGTGATCCATGTCACCACGCATGTGTCCATGCGGCAGGCCTGTGATTTGATCAGCCGGGATCGAGTGCTTCGAGTAATTCGAATGGCAAACCGTGCCGTTCAGGAGATGGGGGTCGAAAAACCGCGTATAGCCGTAGCAGGTCTGAACGCCCATGCATCAGAAAACGGCCTGTTCGGCGCCGAGGAGACAGAATCCATCATTCCGGCTGTGGAGGCTGCTCGTGCAGAGGCAATCTGCGTGGAGGGGCCGTTGCCGCCGGACACGGTGTTCGTCAAGGCCTTGGGTGGACTGTATGATATCGTGGTCGCCATGTATCACGATCAGGGGCATATCCCGGTTAAACTCAGCGGCTTTAAGCTGGATGCTCAAACCAATCGCTTCCTGAGCATGCAGGGAGTGAATATGACGGTGGGGCTGCCGATCATCCGTACATCGGTGGATCATGGCACGGCCTATGACCGTGCCGGCAAATGGCTTTCCAACGAACAAAGCATGATAGATGCAATGGAAATGGCTGCGCGTATTGCGCAGAACCGAAACAGAAAAAATCACTGACACACGAATGAAAAACGCTCTTTCAGCAAGTTGGGAAATCAGCGACAATACTGCTGCGCAATGACGCTGCAAGGGCCTTCAGAAAGATACGTTGGTATTGATGCTATAACCATCCATGCCACTGGAATAAAAAAGCTTAACCTGCTGCATATAAGAAAAACGCTCGAGTGTAATCACTCAAGCGTTCAGGCTGTCAAAGAAGCCACTTTGCATCGTAGCGAAGTGGCTTCTTGTAGTAGGTGAAGGTAGAAAAGCAGGAAAAGTCGCCACTTGTGGAGGGCGAGTTTCTTGAGATTCATCGCAGCAAACTTGAGCTTGA
>OJRC01000743.1_pt1 | contig 16626 bp, 17 predicted proteins | sample 1599081 | NCBI WGS metagenome assembly OJRC01 (sample SAMN03922519, study PRJEB24848) | human gut metagenome | isolation source: stool sample | host: Homo sapiens | place: Germany | collected 2010-02 | reverse complement strand
GCCGGGTCATCAACCGTAATAACCGCCTCAAGCGGCTGATCCAGCTCAACGCCCCCGACATCATCGTCCGCAACGAGAAGCGGATGCTCCAGGAGGCGGTGGACGCCCTCATCGACAACGGCCGCCGCGGCCGCGCCGTGACCGGCGCCAACAACCGGGCCCTCAAGTCCCTCAGCGATATGCTCAAGGGCAAGCAGGGGCGGTTTCGTCAGAACCTGCTGGGCAAGCGCGTGGACTACTCCGGCCGTTCCGTCATTGTGGTCGGGCCCGAGCTGAAGATCTATCAGTGCGGCCTTCCCAAGGAGATGGCCATTGAGCTTTTCCGCCCCTTTGTCATGAAGAAGCTGGTGGAGGACGGCCTGGCCAATAACATCAAGTCAGCCAAAAAGATGGTGGACAAAGGCCGTCCGGAGGTCTGGGACGCCCTGGACTTTGTCATCAAGGAGCATCCGGTGATGCTCAACCGCGCCCCTACGCTCCACCGGCTGGGTATCCAGGCTTTTGAGCCGGTGCTGGTAGAGGGCCGGGCCATCAAGCTACACCCCCTGGTGTGTACCGCCTTTAACGCCGACTTCGACGGAGATCAGATGGCCGTTCACGTGCCCCTGTCCGCCGAGGCGCAGGCCGAGGCCCGCATCCTGATGCTTTCCGCCAACAACCTGCTGCGGCCCCAGGACGGCGGCCCCGTCACCGTGCCCACACAGGACATGGTGCTGGGCTCCTACTACCTCACCTACGAGCGGTATGAATACCACGACTTTGCCTATGACGACGTGGCGGCGGTGAAGGCCGCCCTGGCCGCCGGCGAGGTCGGGAGCGACGACAAGGTCTGGGTGAAAAATCCCGGGAAGCCGGACGATATCCCCACCTATGCCGGGATCTGTGTCGAGACCCCCGACGGCGAGCTGCCCCGGGAGATCTACCGCGTCTACTCCGACGATGGGGAGGCCCGCCTGGCCTATGATGAGGGGGAGCTGGACCTCCATGTGCCTATCCTGGTCCGCCGTTCCGTTGAGGTGGACGGTGAGCTCCGCCACAAACTGGTGCGCACCACCGTGGGCCGTCTGATCTTCAATGAGGGCATCCCCCAGGATCTGGGCTTTGTGGACCGCACCGACCCCGAGGCCATGTTCGACCCCGAAATCAATTTCATCACCGGCAAGAAGCAGCTGGGCAAGATTATCGACAAGTGTATCACCAAGCACGGCTTTACCGTGTCCGCCGGCGTTTTGGATACCATCAAGGCCAGAGGCTATAAATTCTCCACCCGGGGCGCCCTTACCGTCTCCATCTCCGACATGACCGTGCCGGAGAAGAAGAAGGAGCTCATCGCCGCCACTGAAAAGGAGATCGTCAAGATCGAACGCCAGTATAAGCGGGGCTTCCTCACCAACGACGAACGTTATCGTCTGGTGGTCGAGGCGTGGGAGAAGACCACCAAGGATGTCACTGACGCCCTAATGGCCGGACTGGACCGCTACAACCCCATCTGGATGATGGCAGACTCCGGCGCCCGTGGTTCCACCGCGCAGATCCGCCAGCTGGCTGGCATGCGTGGCCTGATGGCCGATACCTCCGGCCGCACCATCGAGATCCCCATTAAGGCCAACTTCCGTGAAGGACTCTCCGTACTGGAATACTTCATCTCCAGCCGAGGCGCCCGAAAGGGTCTGGCCGATACGGCACTGCGGACCGCTGACTCCGGTTATCTGACCCGCCGTCTGGTGGACGTATCCCAGGAGGTCATTATCCGCGAGCATGACTGCGGCACTCACGACGGCATCCTGGTTTCTGAGATCGTGGAGAACGGTCAGGTCATCGAGACCTTCGGTGAACGCCTGAAGGGTCGCTATCCCGTGGAGGACATTGTGGACCCGCAGACCGGCGAGGTCCTCATTGACCACGACACTATGATGACCGCTGACGATGCCGAGCGCCTGGAGGCCCACGGCATCCATGAGGTCATGATCCGCTCCGTTCTCACCTGTGAGGCGAGAAGCGGCGTGTGCTCCAAATGCTACGGCATCAACTTGGCCATCGGCGAGCCTGTGGGCGAGGGGGAGGCCGTGGGGATCATCGCGGCCCAGTCCATCGGAGAGCCCGGCACCCAGCTCACCATGCGAACCTTCCACACCGGCGGTGTGGCCGGCGGCGATATCACCCAGGGTCTTCCCCGTGTCGAGGAGCTCTTCGAGGGCCGCAGACCCAAGAAGATGGCCCAACTGGCGGAGATCAGCGGCAAGGTCACCATGGAGGACGCCAAACGGGGCGGTATGGTCAACGTTACCATCACCGCCGACGACGGGGAAGTGGTCTCCTATGCGCTGGCCCACAATTCCGGCCTGCGGGTGAAGGACGGCGACACCGTCCAGAAGGGCGATATGCTCACCGACGGCGCTCTATATCCCGCCGATGTGCTGCGGATCCGCGGCATCCATGCGGTGTACAACTACCTTATCCAAGAGGTGCAGAAACCCTATCGTCAGCAGGGCGTTGATATCAACGACAAGCACATCGAGGTCATTGCCCGGCAGATGATGCGTAAGGTCCGCGTGGAGGATGCAGGGGATTCCAGCCTGCTCAGCGGGTCCACCGTCGATCTCATTGAGTTCAAGGACGCCCAGCGGGCCGTTCAGGCCCGGATCGATGCGGGCGAGACCAACGACGGCCTGGAGCTGCGCCTCCCTGTGGCCACCCGGCTCATCATGGGCATCACCAAGGCCTCGCTGGCGACAGAGTCCTTCCTGTCCGCGGCGTCCTTCCAGGAGACCACCAAGGTTCTCACGGAAGCGGCTATCAAGGGCAAAGTGGATCATCTGCTGGGCCTGAAGGAGAATGTCATCATCGGCAAGCTGATCCCCGCAGGCTCCGGCCTCTCCCGGTATCGCCAGTTCGACTGGGACACCATGAGTCCGGACGACATGGAACCTGAGCAGCCGCCTACCGAGCCGGAGGATATCGAGGCCGAGGAGCGCAATGCAGAGACCGCGGTCCTGGCCGAATCGTTAAAATAACTTGAACGGAGCGCTTTCTTTTGAAGTGCGTTCCCGCTGTTAAGAGGAGAACCGCCCCGGTCCGATCAGACCGGGGCGGTTCGGCATTCCCAAGAAGTGGTATTATGCAGGAGAAAATATGAAAGGGGACGGCCAGCCCATCGATGCCCGTACATGGATGACAACAAAGGAAATGCAGCCTTATGAAAAAGTCGAGGAGAGGGCAGAAAACCCTCCCCCTAGCATTCGGCATCAGGCGCAGTGCCTGTGAATGCAGTCAGCAGTGATTTGGGGGGGAATGCTCATTGTCATGGCACCGCTATAGTGAATACATACGCAGTCGCCGCGGGAGAAGCAACAGGCATCGTCAGAGCGAACCAGGACTCTCTGATGTGAGGAACAGTCACAGACCAAAAGCCGACAGCGCTCAGCACATATGACTCTTGCGATCATTGTGGTGCGGTTATTTTGTTCCAAGGTGATCACCTCCACATTGCAGGATATGTCGGATGGAACCGGAGTGTGACGGCTTTTGATTCAAGCGGTGCGCCGGACCTCAAGAGGCATGACCCCCAAAGAGGGGGGAGCACGTTGATATGAGCATCAGTACGGGGGAGCTCATGGATGCCAGGGACATATTGGAGACACCTATGCAAATGGTGTGGCAGGAAACTGTCATGAATATCGAAGCGCCTGAACCAAAGACAATCCGTGATGGGTGTCGTGGCTTGGGCGCTTTTTGCTTGCAGGATGCCCTCCAACACCCAGGGAAGGTTCTGCCCGGCTTGGCGCAATAACCGCGGGCATCCTTCCGGAAAGGATTTTGCCTGAAAATGGCTGGTACGTCCCTGTATTTGAAAAGAGCGGGAAAACAGAAAGCGCAGAGGGCAGGCGCATAGGGGATAAGGGAGTATGGAGACAAAAACGCAGTTGGGCAGGGCGCAGGGTATTTTTCACAGGGATCCGACATGCGCCCGAACGAGCGGGTCGTGTTGGGGAGAAACTGAGCCCGCAGGACGGCTCTTGGCCTAAGATGAAGCGCGTGGGTAGAGCGAATATCCGGCGGACAACCATGAGGCGGAAGGGACGTTGTTCCAGCGACGAAACAGGGGAAGTACATAGGGGTCCGACGTAAGAATCCCAAGAGCGTGACAAGCGAATGGCCACCCCAGAGCCAAAACAAAGAGGTAAGATAGCTACACAAGGGCGGCCGAGGCAGATCTTGAAGAGACAATAAAGGAGGGTTGGGATGCTTTCATTTTTGGCGATTACGGAGGCGGTAAAGGGGCTGGTGGAGGAGCGGTATCCGGAGAATACGGTCTATCTGGAGCGGGTACCGGTGGACTTTGCGCGGCCATCCTTCCTGGTGGAGCTGGGGCCGGTGGAGATGCTGGACGCCTCGTGCGCCTGCCTGGAGCTGAAGGTCACGGTGGTCATCACCGCCTTTGTGGAGGCGGACGACTACTACAACAGCCACGTGCCGGACCTGATGACCCGGATGGGGGCGGTACAGGAGCTCTTCGCGGTGGACGGACTCCAGGTGGAGGACCGGTTCCTCCACGTGACGGCCAACAAGGGCAACTGCCAATTCGACTACGCGGAGACCAGCGTCACATTCCAGTATCAGGACGACCGCCCGGGCGGGGACGAGTGGCCCCTGATGGGCGAAATACAGACAAAGTGGGGCCCCCCGCAGGGCGAATAAAGGGACCCCACCGGGCCGTGAAGCCCGGTGGGGGGAGGAGGGAGAACGAAGCGAAGCAGATATCCGGCGGACAGCCGGATGGAGCAAAGCTGAGTTTCTTCCGACGACGTGGGGGAGAGGACGAACAACGGAATGGAGCGGATATCCGCCTTTTGGCGGATGGAGCGAAATAGAGTTTGTGAGGACGAAAGGGGAATTGAAATGGGACTTCCCAGCATCAACATTGCATTCAAATCCACAGCGGCGAGCGCCATCGAGCGCTCTGAGAAGGGGGTGGTGGCGCTCATCATCAAGGACGCCAAGGAGAACGGCGGCCACGCCTACACCAACGCCAGCCAGATCCCGGCCACCCTGGGGACGGACAACCAGGCATACATCCAGCGGGCCTTTACGGGGTATGTGAATCCGCCCCGGCAGGTGCTGGTCTACGTGCTGCCCGCAGCGGCGGAGGCGCTGACCGACGCCCTGACGTGGCTGGCCACCCAGACCTTTGACTATCTGGCGGGGCCCCCCGACTGCACGGAGGCCGAGGCCACGGCCATCGCCGCCTGGATCGCCGGCCGGAGGAGCAACGACGCGGCCATCTGCAAGGCGGTGCTGCCCAACAAGGCGGCGGACAGCGAGGCGGTGGTCAACTTCGCCACCGGGGATATCCTGGTGGGCACGACCGAGTTCACTGCGGCGCAGTACTGCTCCCGGATCGCGGGGCTCATCGCCGGGACGCCCATGACCATCTCCTGCACCTACGCCCCTCTCCCCGAGGTGAGCGACGTGGGGCGGCTGACCCGTGAGGCCATGGACGCCGCGGTGGACGCGGGCAAGTTCATCCTCTTCCACGACGGGGAGAAGGTGAAGGTGGCCCGCGGGGTGAACTCCCTCCAGGCCACCACCCAGGACAAGGGGGACGCCTGGAAGAAGATCAAGATGGTGGAGGTCATGGATATGATCCAGACCGACATCCGGACCACGGCCCAGGACTCCTACATCGGCAAGTACGCCAACAGCTACGACAACAAGTGCCTGCTGGTGACGGCCATCAAGGGCTACCTGGTGGGGCTGGAGCAGTCCGGCATCCTCCAGGCGGGGAGCTCCTCGGTGGGGATCGACCTGGCGGCTCAGGAGGCATACCTCCAGTCTGTGGGCACGGACACCTCCAAGATGAGCCAGCAGGAGATCAAGGAGGCCAACACCGCCGACAAGGTGTTTTTGGAGGCGTCCATCAAGATCCTCGACGCCATTGAGGATATCAGCCTCAATATCACAATCTGAGGAGGGCTAAAACATGGATTCGGCAAAGCGAGTGATTTCAGGGACCTGGGGCGAGGTGTGGCTGGACGGAGACAAGGTGTCCGAGTGCTACGGGCTCCAGGCCAAGGTGAGCTTCAACAAGGAGGACATCGCCCTGTGCGGGCAGATGGCCAGCGACAAAAAGGTGACGAGCATTGAGTGTACGGGGTCCCTGCGGATGCACAAGGTGACCTCCCGGATGGCGCTGGCCATTGGGGAGAACATCCGAAAAGGAAAGGACGTGCGCTTTACCATTGTGAGCAAGCTGAAGGACCCGGACGCCTACGGGGCGGAGCGGGTGGTCCTGAGCAACGTCAGCTTCGACGACCTCACCCTGGCCGACTGGGAGGCCAAGAGCGTGGGCAAGGTGGAGTGCCCCTTCACCTTTACCGACTATGAGTTCCTGGACGAGATCGGGGTGTAATGGAGAAGCGCGGAGGGCAGGCGCATAGGGAGGATAAGACAAGCGCAGACGAAAAAACAGGTTGGCCGAAGGCCAACGGCATTTTTCGCGGAGCGATGGCTTATTCGACCGGCCATGCGCCCAGCCCGGAGCGTGACAGGAGAGAAGCGCGGAGCGCCCGGGAGCAGCGTGGATGGACCGGAGCGTGACAGACCCGGAAACGAAAAGGCCGCCCCGTGAAGGCGGCGGTGGACAAAGCGCGGCGCTTATGGTAGAATGACTGCGGCGCTGTTGCATAAATGGCGGTTAGCCACTTCCCTGGGAAGGGAGGTGATGCGATTGTGGGGCACCGAGGAAAGCAATTTCTGAGGGTTTGCGTATGTCTTGGCCTCTTGGCCTACATACTCTCCATAAAAGCGTGCTAGCCGCTCGGAAGGCACCCGAACGGCTAGCATGAGCATTGCTTATCTAACTGTCTGGGGCTAACCGTCTTGCGACAGCGCCCTCTTTATCGTCATTATACCGTGCGGCCTCCACTTTGTCAAGAACGACAGAGCGGGGGCCTTTCGCGTCCCCCGGGAAGGAGAAGAAAATGAGCGAGAAAACAAGCATTCTGGACCTCCTCTTGAAGCCGGAGACGCCCAATGTGCGGAAAAGCCTGCCCACGGCGCGGTACCGTGTGAAGCGGCTGAGCGAGCTGCTGGGGGAGGACGTGGTATTCGAGCTGCGGGCGCTGCCCTACGGGAAGGTGAGCGAGCTGAAGGAGAGTATGTCGGAGGATCTGAGCGTGCATATCGTGCTCTCGGGGGTGGTCTCACCGGACCTGAAGGACCCTGCGCTCCAGGCCAAATTCGGCGGAGCCACGCCGGCGGAGACGGTAAAGGCGCTGCTGCTGCCGGGGGAGATCGAGGACCTGAGCCGGGCGGTGGAGCGGCTGTGCGGATACCGGACGGCGACCATTGAAGAAGTAAAAAACGCCTAGAGGACGGCAGCGACGCGGAGCTGGGTCTCGTCTACTACCTCTTCCATGTGAAGGGGTGGGCCCCGGGGGACTACTACCGGAAGTCCCCCGGGGAGCGGGACCTCATCTGGGCGCTGGCGTCCTATGAGGTGGAAGCGCGAGGATAGGCGCATAGGGGAGATAAGGGAGTATGGAGGCGAAAAAAGCCGCCCCGAAGGGCGGCGGAGAGGTCATTCATCTTTGAGCGGAAAACTGGCCCAAACGGCCCAAATAAGAAAGACTACTCCCAGTACAGAAAGGTAACCTGCGTCGCCGGAGACAGTTTCCATGAACCCCATCATCAGAAAGCTAACGGTAGAGAGCCAAATATATAAAGCAAAATAGTGACTGATGCGTTTAAACCATTTCCAATTGGAGAGCAGGATCGTTCCCAATACACCCATGGCAACGACAAAGAGGACAAAGGTGAACTGGATCAGAAGCATATCACCACGACCTTAACAGTATATCACGGTTTTATCACCACGGTTTCAAAGAACAGCACAGGTACCCACACACTCAATATGAGGAGAACAAGCCCGATGAGGATATAGATCCGGGCAGCAGAGTGCTTATCCGTATGAAGGTAATATATCCCCGAGCCCAGAAAGAAGAGCCCAGAAAACAACGAGACCACCATCACACCACATACAAACACAACCAAAGCCATTTGAGCCCCCCTCCTTTCTTCACAAACAGTATATCACGGTTTCAAAGACTGTCAAGCGGAGGTGATACCATGCCGGACGTATCGATTGCGATTTCGGCGCAGGACAGCTACTCCTCGGCCATCAAGAGCATGGCGCAGATCACAAAGTCCTTCTCCAAGGATATGGATGAGATGGAGGGAAAGCTGAGCCAACTGAACAAAAACAGGTACAGCCTGAAAATGGACCTGCGGGAGGCCCAGAAGAAGCTGTCCGATGCGGAAAAACAGTTCCAGAAAACAAAAAAGGCAAAGGATGAGCTGGCGCGGGACGACGCCCAGGCCAACTTTGACCGGATTCAGCGCAACCTGGCCCTGGTAACCAAGGGGGCCAGAGAGGCCGAGAATCAGATGAAAAAGACGGGAGAGGCGTTCCGGAAGGTGGACAACCAGGGCGGATCCGGCGGCTTCGGGAAAAACATCGTCAACGCGCTGGCGGTAAGCGGCATCGGAGACGCGGCAAAGCAGCTTGTGCAGCAGGGCACCAACGCCCTTTTTGCCAGCGCATTCGGAGACGCGGGCGGCACGCTCTTTTCCAACGCGCTGTCTATGGGTACGACAGGGTTTTCCACGGGATTGATGCTTGGCGGGCCGCTTGGGGCGGCCATCGGCACGGCAGGAGGCGCAGTGATTGGTATTGGCGCGGGAATGCTCCAGAACTTTGAAAAGAAGGACGACGCATTCAAGAGCTACTACGGAGAATTGTACAGCTCGGCGGGAGAACGGCACGCGGCGGAGCTGGAGAGCGGGTCGGGGATCGCGTCGGGTCGGGAGACGGACCTCATTTCGTTCTCCACCCTGTTCGGGAGCCGGGAGACGGCAAAGACGTACCTGTCGGAGCTTGTGAACATGGCCAACACCACGCCCTTCCTCTACGACGACCTGACGGCGATGAGCAAGACGCTGGCCACCTTCGGATACGATGCAAAGAGCATTCTGCCGGTGCTGTCCACCATAGGCGACGCGGGGGCGGCGCTGGGCATGAGCACCAGCGATATGACCACGGTGGCCCAGGCCCTGGGACGGATGAAGTCCAGCGACAAGGCGACGCTGGAGTACCTGAACATCCTCAACGACCGCGGTATCGGCGCGGTGGGGATGCTGGCCGAGGCGAAGGGAAAGAGCCAGGGGGAGATCTACGATATGATCTCCAAGGGACAGATCGCCGGAACGGAGGCGGTGGAAATCATCCTGTCGGCCCTGACGGACGGATTCTCCGGCGCGATGGAGGAGCAGAGCAAAACCTTCGCGGGGCGGAGCTCCACGCTGGAGGGCTGGGAGCAGGAGATGGCCAACGCCCAGGGCGAGGCGTACAACACGCTGCGCAGCGAGGGGAAACAGCGGCAGATCGACTACTATGCGGGCATCACCGACGAGCTGTCCGGACTCAACGCCATGATCGGCGCGGGAGAGGCCGCCCAGGAGAACCTGAAGGAGCAGTACCTGCGGGAGGCCATGAATGCCGTGCTGAAGGGGACGGAAATCCGCCTGTACGAGGGGGAACAGGCGGAGACGCTGCGAAAGCTGCGCCAAGAATATATGGTGATCCAGGCGGATTACGCCGACCTCCAGGACGGGGCCAAAAAGACCGGAAAGATCGACGAGAGCGAGCTTATCGCCCTGGGAGAGCGGTCGGACGCGCTGAAAAGCAAATTGGAGGCCCTGGCGGAGGGAGCGTTCGACGCCAGCGGCGAAATGCAGGAGGTCAGGGACGTGGAGCTGGAGCTGATCTCAGCCATCCGGGAGAACACGCTGGCGCTGGGCGAGGCGGCCTACCTGGGGGATTACGAGAAGCAGCAGGAGCTGTCTGTGGGGAGGGGAGGCGCGTATATCGACTCCCTCGACCTTCATGAGCAGGCGGCGGGCATCCGGCAATCCGTGGACCGCTTCACCGGACCGGGATACAACGGGCCCTTCGACGTGGACCCTGCGAACTGGAGCGCCCACGCCTGGGGGCTGGGCTATGTGCCCTACGACAACTTTCCTGCACTGCTGCACCAGGGGGAGCGGGTGCTGACGGCGTCCCAGGCCCGCGCGGCGGATCAGGGGGCTGGGCCCCGGGTGCAGGTGACGGTGACGGGAAACAGCTTTTACGGCTCGGACAAGGACCTGGAGGACCGTGTGGCCCGGCGGGTGGCGTCAGAGGTGGTACGGGCAGTGGAACTGGGGGCATAGGGATGGCGCGACAATTTATCTTCAAGGACACGGAGACGGGGCGTGAGCTGGTGCTGCCGGTGACGCCCGGGAGCTATGACGTCGAGCACGGGCGGAAGGCGGCGGGGATTACGATGCAGGAGGCGGGGGACGTGAACCTGCCGGGCCCTGCGGTGCTGCTGGACACGGAGCTTACCTGCCTGCTGCCGGCCCAGGCGTACCCCTTCAACCAGCCGGGGGCGGGGACCAATCCGTGGGTATACCTGGAGCAGCTGGAGAAGTGGAGCGACGCGGGGACGGTGCTGCGGTTCGTGGTGTCCGGGACGCCGGTGAACGCGGCGGTGCTGCTGGACCCGATCCGATACCGGGAGCAGGACGGGACGGGGGACCTCTACTGCACGATCCCGCTGCGGGGCTACCGCGCGCTGGCGGCGGAGACCACGGAGAGCCGCCGGACGGGAAACGGGGCGCGGACAGTGGAGGCGGAGCCGGAGCGGGCGGAGACGTACACGGTGGCGGCGGGGGACACGCTGTCGGCCATCTGCCGGAGGTTCTACGGCGACGCGTCGCTGTACGGGCGTCTGGCGGCGGCCAACGGGATCGCCAACCCCAACCTCATCCACCCCGGCCAGGTGCTCAAGCTGCCCGCCCGGGAGGAGCTGCCGGCGGCGGCGACGCCCTCCCGGTCCCAGAAAGCGGCGGCGGCGACGGTATATGGGCGGGACCCGGAGACGGGAAAATCCTATCTGAACCTCTCCCGGGACAAGCTGCTGGAGATCATGTGAGGAGGCCGTCATGGAGGAAAAGCTGAAGCTGCTGATCACCCCGCCGGAGGGAGGGACCCGGGAGGCGGCGGCGCTGTGCCAGAGCATCACGTGGGGCGGGAGCTACGACCAGGCGGCGCGGACGCTGGACTTCCCGCTGCTGGTGTGCCCGGAGGACAAGCGCCTGCCGACGGTGGACTGCCCGCCCGGGAGCCGGGTGCAGTTTTACCGGGGGGAGACGCTGCTCTTCGACGGCTTTGTGTTCTCCCGGCAGCGGGACACGCTGTCCAACACGGTGGAGGTGTCCTGTGCGGACCGGGGGCTGTACTTAAAGCGGAACCAGGGGGCGTACCGCTTCCGGGGCCAGACCCCTGAGGGCATCACGGGGCGGGTGGCGGCGGACTTCGGGCTGACGGTGGGGAGCCTGGCCCGGACGGGGACGGCGATCAGCCGGAATTTTCCCGGGGTGAGCCTGTACCAGATCATCCAGACGGCGTACACCCAGGCGTCGGCCGCCACCGGGGGGCGGTATGTGGTGCGGTTCCGGGGGGAGGCGCTGGAGGTGATCGAAAAAAAGCAGGGGGAGCGGATCCTGGCGCTGCGGCCGGGGTCCAACCTCATCAGCCTGACGGCCACGGACAGCGTGGAGAGCCTGGTGAACCGGGTGCAGATCCTGAGCAGGGACGGCACGGCCAAGGGGAGCCCTGTGGAGGACGGGGCGTCCATCGCGCGGTACGGCCTGTTCCAGCAGATGGTGACGGAGCGCAGCGGGAAGGACGCGGCGGCGGAGGCAAGGAAGCTGCTGGAGGACAACGCCCCGGCGCAGAAGATCACGGCGCAGGTGCGGGGGAACCCGGCGCTCATCGCCGGGGAGTGCGCGGTGCTCCAGGAGCCGGTGACGGGGCTGTACGGCCTGTGCTGGATCGACAGCGACACCCACACCTGGAAGGGCGGGGTGTACACCACCAAGTTGGTGCTGAATTTTAGAAACCTGATGGATGAGGCCGAAGCGGGAAAGCTGCCGGACGCCTGAGAGGGCGCGGAGGGCCCCGCCCTCCGGGGGGCCCCTTTCTTCCCGAAGAAAGGGGACGGAAAGAAGGGCCAAAGAGGGGGATTTCGATCTTCCCCCTCTTTGGAATCTCCCCTTTTAAAAACGACCAATCAGGGGGGCCTCGGCCCCCCTATTGGAGACACCCCCAGGAGCTCTTCTCCAGCGGCGTGGGCAAGCCGTCGGGAGAGGTCACAAAGGCCCCCACAAAGCCGTGAGGCTTTGTGGGGAGAGGACGAGCAAGGGAATGGAGCGAGAAATCGCCGCAGGCGGTTATGAGCGGAATGGACTTTGCTCCGACGATGAAAGGAGTTTGCGAGGACGTGGAAGAAAACCCTTATCAGCGGCTGGCGCGGATCTTTACGCCGGGGGCGGCGGAGGGCGGGCTGTGCCTGGGGACGGTGGCGTCCTGGCCGGACCAGGACCACCCGACACGGCCCCATCGGGTGATCGCCGGGGGGACGTCCCAGGAGCGGGAAGACCTGCTCTCGTCGCCGGGACTGCTGCCCTATGGTCTGGCGGCGGGGGACCAGGTGGTGCTTCTGCCCATTGAGGAGAACCAGCGGTATATCATTCTGTGCAAGGCGGTGAGCGTATGAGCACGACATTGTTCCCCGTGGTGCAGCCGGAGGCGGTGCAGACCGGGACGGCGCTTCCGCTGTGCCGGGAGGTCAAATGGGACTACGACGGGAACCGGCCCGTGTTCCGCAACGGAGAACCGGAGACGGTGGAGGGCGCGGAGGCGGTACGGGTCTGGGCCTGGCTGGCCCTGCACACCACCCGGTTCCGGCATGAGATTTACTCCCGGGCCTACGGGACGGAGCTGGAGAACCTGATGGGGCAGCCGTACACCGAGGCGCTGAAGCAGTCCGAGGCCCAGCGGTACGTGCGGGAGGCCCTGGAGATCAACCCCTACATCAGCGCCGTGGAGGACGTGGGCGTGGACTTCGACGACGGGCGGCTGTCCATCTCCTGCACGGTGCGGACCATTTATGGAACAAGCGAGGTGAGATTACATGTTTGAAGATATCACACCTGAGAGCATCAAGGCAGCCATCCTGGCGGAGGCCGGGGAGAGCCTGGAGACCCGTGAGGGGAGCTTTCTGGACTCCATGGCGGGGCCCGCCGCGCTGGAGATCTGGAAGGTCTACCAGGCGATGAACGCGGTGGTGTCCATCGCCTTCGTGGACGAGAGCTCGGGGGGCTACCTGGACCTGGAGGGGGCCAAGTACGGCATCACCCGGAAGCCGGGCGCCAAAGCACGGTGTACCATGACCCTCACCGGCACGGCGGGGGCGACGGTACCGGCGGGGACGGTGTTCGTCACGCGGGGCGGGCTGGAGTTCGCCCTGACGGAGGCGGTGGTCCTCACCGGGAGCGGCGACGCGGGAACGGCGGAGGCGGCGGAGGTGGGCGGCGCGTACAACGTGGAGGCGGGGGAGCTGTCTCAGATGGCGGCGACGCTGCCGGGGCTGTCCTCCTGGACCAACGGCCCCGCCGCCGGCGGCACGGACCCGGAGAGCGACGGGGCCCTCTATGGGCGCATCCACGCCTACCTGAGCCGCCCGGCCACCTCCGGAAACGCCTATCACTACGAGCAGTGGGCGCTGGAGGTGGCGGGCGTGGGCGCCGCGAGGGTATTCCCCCTGTGGAACGGCGCGGGGACGGTCAAGGTGGTGCTGGTGGACGGCGGCATGGAGCCCGCCTCGGCGGAGATCGTGGCGGCGGTACAGGCCCACATCGAGGCGAACCGGCCCATCGGGGCCACGGTGACGGTGGCGGCGGCCGCGCCGCTGAGCATCAACGTGACGGCGGCGGTGACGCTGGATGGGAGCGCCCCCCTCAGCCAGGTCAAGACGGAGTTCGAGGCGGCGCTGGACGCCTATCTCATGGAGCTGGCCTTCTCGGCCTCTACCCTGCGGTATAACCAGGTGGCCTATCTGCTGCTGAGCATCCAGGGAGTGTCCGATTTTACGGCGCTGACGATCAACGGCGGCACGGGCAACGTGAGCATCGGGGATGAGCAGGCGCCTGTGAAGGGGACGGTGACGCTGACGTGAAACTGATCGGCTATCTGCCGGACTTCTACGCCGCCTCGCCCCAGATCGCGGCCCTCCAGGGGGCGCTGGAGCAGCAGACCGAGGCCCTGTGGACGGCGGAGAACGGGCTCATCGACCAACTGGACGTCAACAAGGCCACCTGGGGACTGTCCTGCTGGGAGGCGTCCCTAGGGCTGGATGTGGACGTGTCCCGCCCCGACGCCTACCGGCGGACCCGCATCCTCTCCAAGCTGCGGGGGCAGGGCGCCACCACCGTGGCCATGATCCAGAACGTGGCCGAGAGCTTTTACAACGGCCAGGTGGCGGTGGAGGAGCAGCCGGAGGCATACCGTTTCGACATCCGGTTCCTGAGCAGCATCGGGGTGCCGCCCAACCTGGACGACCTGTCGGCGGCCCTGGAGGAGATCAAGCCCGCGCACCTGGCATACGACTACATCATCCTCTACCGGACTTGGGGAGAGCTGGAGGAGAAGACCTGGGGAGAGCTGGAGAGCCGGACCTGGGATGAGATTTTAGGAGGTGAGCTCTGAGATGGAGCAGACAACGAATTATGGCCTCAATAAGCCGGGCGGCAGCGACTATGCCAGGGTCGACGCGCTCAACGTCAATATGGACGCCGTCGACGCGGCGCTGAAGGACCTGGAGGAGAGCAAGGCGGAGGGGGCGGCGCTGGCGGCGCACGAAGCGGACGGGGTGAAGCACGTCAGCGCGGCGGAGCGGACGGCCTGGAACGCCAAGGCGGACGGAACGGCAACCAGCGCGCACATCGCCAACACCAACAACCCCCATGGGGTGACGGCGGCCCAGGTGGGGGCGCTCCCCCTGTCGGGCGGAACGCTGACGGGAAACCTTGATATTGCCAAAACCATAGCAAGCGTGGTCTTAAGGACTGGAGACTCGTCAAACCGCCTGTCAGGCCGCCTGATGAAAAACGCAAATGTAGAGGGCACTGTAGACGATGGGCTATATCTGACAGACTATGGCGCTGACGGCTCTGAGGCCACGCTAAAGATACAAGGGGGCCAGCAGCGGCTGCGGATCAAGTTGGGCGGCACGGATTATGCCGTGTATCATGAGGGGAGCAAGCCCACCCCGGCGGACGTCGGGATCACCAGCGGCACGACCGACCTGACCGCCGGAAGCTCCAGCCTGGCCAGCGGAACCATCTACCTGGTGTACGAGTGAGGTAAGCGGAAACGTGGGAAGGAGGAGCGCCGGAATGAGCGCACTCTGCCGCTTGCGGCGGAGCGCAGGATAGGGAGGCTACGAGGACAAAATGGCAAAACGAGTCTATATCGGCGTGGGCGGCAAGGCCCGCAAGGTGAAGAAGATCTATATCGGCGTGGCGGGCGTCGCCCGCAAGGTGAAAAAGGCGTACATCGGCGTGGGAGGAGTGGCGCGCATCTTCTGGAGCGGGGGAGAACTGGCGTATTATGGGACGGCCACGGCACTCAGTTCCGGACGAACCTATCACGCGGCGGCGACGGTGGGAAATTACGCGCTGTTCGGAGGGGGGTACTCGTATTCCTCGGGATATATGACGACCGTAGACGCCTACAGTGCCTCCCTCATTCGGAGTACGCCTACCGCCCTGAGCGAGGCCCGATATGACTTGGCGGGTGTGGCTGTGGGGAGCTATGCCTTATTTGGCGGCGGTAGTAACTCCTCCACATACGGCGCGTCTACAGTCGTAGATGCTTACAACGCTTCTCTTACCCGGAGTACGCCTACCGCCTTGAGCGTGGCCAGGACGGCGCTGGGTGCGGCCGCAATCGGCAATTACGCTCTATTTGCCGGGGGCCACCAGGGGACTAGCTCGAAATCCGGATATTATTCCACCGTGGACGCCTACAACGCCTCCCTTACCCGGAGTACGCCTACCGCCCTGAGCGTAGCCAGATACAAACTTGCGGCGGCGGCAGTCGGCAATTACGCCCTATTCATTGGCGGATATTACTACGACGGCGAAGATCAAATGAACAGCACTAGGATCGACGTATATAACACATCACTCACGCGGTCCACGATGACGGCTGACCAGGACTGTTTCGGCAATGCAGCGGCCTCAGTCGGCAATTATATCCTATATGTAAAAAATAACGTTGCAGGTTCAGTAGTTGCTACTATTAACGCATCTCTAACTAAGGGTACGGCCGCATCATTAAGCACTGCCAGATATGACCTCGCCGCTATGACATTGGGCGACTTTGCTCTTTTCGGGGGCGGATGCACTAGCTCCAGTAGCCGCAGCGCAGTAGTAGATAGCTACGACACCTCTTTGACTATGACTGTGGCAACGTCGTTGAGCCTTGCGCGGGAATATCCGCAGGGGATCCAGGTTGGAGATTACGGATTGTTTGCCGGCGGCAACAACGGTAGCTCCAGCGGCAGTTATAGCGCGGTCGTCGATGTCTATACAATTTAAGGAGGAATAGAAACATGAGCAAAAGATATCAGCTTTGGGACAAGGCCAGTCAGGTCATCACGCCCATTGGGGAGGTGCTGA
>OJRC01000738.1_pt1 | contig 16735 bp, 10 predicted proteins | sample 1599081 | NCBI WGS metagenome assembly OJRC01 (sample SAMN03922519, study PRJEB24848) | human gut metagenome | isolation source: stool sample | host: Homo sapiens | place: Germany | collected 2010-02 | reverse complement strand
CCCAGCGCAGCACGCTGCACCACTGGTTGTAGAGGCAGGGCAGGTCGCGCCAGGAATGCACGACGTGGCTCCAGTGCTCGCAGAACAGCGTCTCGCTCGTCGGGCGAATGCACAGACGCTCGGGCAGCTCCTCGCTGCCGCCGACCGTCACCCAGGCGCACTCCGGCGCGAAGCCCTCGACGTGGTCCTTCTCCTTCTGCAGCAGGCTCTCCGGGATGAGCATGGGCATCGAGACGTTCGTGTGCCCCGTGTCCTTGAACTTCTTATCCAGCGCGGCCTGTATGTTCTCCCATATGGCGTAGCCGTAGGGCCGCAGCACGAAAAGCCCCTTCACGCCCGAATAGTCCACCAGCTCCGCCTTGGTGCAGACGTCCGTGAACCACTGCGCGAAATCGACCTCCATATCGGTTATCTGTTCTACCTTCTTGTCCTTTGCCATAGATTCTTTCGCACCCTCTCCACATTCATTGCAGACCAATATTCTACAAAATGATACCCGCCTTGTCAAGTCAGCGCGGCATTATGAGCCTGCCTTCCTTGTCACGGAACTTCCCGCAGGCGATGACTATGAGATCTATGAGCCAGCCTATACCCAGGCATCCCCCGGTGAGGAGCCAGAGTATACCCGTGCCTATCTTCCCGGCATAGAACCTGTGCACGCCGAACACGCCCAGCACCGCCGAGAATATGAGCGTCAGCAGCCAGTCCCGCGGAGAACGCAGCCCGCGTCCCGCCGCCCTGTAACCGCGCTCGTAGCCCCGGTCGTAGCCGTGGTCAAAGCCCCGGTCATACTGGCGGCGCTCGTCGTAGTTGTAGCTGCCGCTCCTCGCGTCGTAGTCATAGCCCGCTCTCCTGTCACGCTCCGGCTCAGGCTCTGGTTCAGTCTCCTGTTCCGGCTCCGGCCTTTGGCTCGCGGCAGGGTCGCCCGGAAGCGTGGCACTGCCGCAGTTTGTGCACCGCGTCTCGCCGTTTGCGTATCTCCTGCCGCACTCGGGGCACCAGCTCCTGCCCCGGGGCAGACGCTCTCCGCAGTGCCAGCAGCAATTGTCCTCCGCTCCGACAGCCGCGCCGCAGTGCGGGCAGACTGCCTCCGCCGCCTGCTGCGCATATGCCCCACTCATGTACTCATCCCCCGTTTTCCTCTTTTATCTCTGCTGTATCTCTCCCGAGCGGTAGGCGTTCAGCAGCGCCTCCAGAGCGTCTATCCTCTGCCGCAGCCGCTGGCCCTCGTCGGTGTCCGATATGTATCTCCTCGTCGGGAAAAATTCCACCGGTACGGAATCCGACTCCATGTCCGCATTCTCGCTGAGCACTTTCGCCACGCCCTCGAAGGGCCGGTGGCTCTTGAGCCTTATGCCGTGTGAGCTGTAGATCAGCGTATAGCCCGCGATGCCCGTCGTCTTCTGATACGCCTTGCAGAAGCCGCCGTCTATGATGAACAGCCTTCCTCCGGCCTTTACCGGGCTCTCGCCCTTCTTCGCCTTGACCGGCGTGTGCCCGTTGATGATCCGGCCCGTCTCCGGGTCAAGGCCGAACTCGGCCAGTATCATCTTGACCGCCTTTTCGTCCTCCCAGTGGTCGAAATAGGGATTCTTCGGCTCGGCCCAGGTGCTCTGGTCGTCCACGACCGCCCTCTCGAAGGTGTGAAACACCCTGCCCGAGAACGGGCTGTTGTTGCCGCACCAGAGGTACCACATCATATCCAGCGCCGACTCGTCGCCGCGCGCCCAGGCGCTCTTGACTATGGTATCCGCATAGTCCATAAGCGCCCTGCCCGAGTACCATCGTCCGCCATGGCGCACGCTCGCCAGCCTGCCGTCCGGCGTCATGGGTATGCAGCCGTGATAGAGCAGGTTGCCGTTGCAGCACAGGTAGGTGCTGCCCTTCTTGTAGATGAAGTCGAGGTGCCGGCGGAGCGGCTGGCTCTCCTTGAAGGCCGAAACGTATTCGTCCACCATCTCCTGCTCCTCGTCCGTGAGCCTGTACGGGTCCTTCGGGTCCACGGTCGGAAACTGGTGAGTGTTGAGCGGGTAGGTGCCCGTATCCAGCTCGACCGTCCAGTCCTCGTAGTTTATGCGGTTGAGCATGAGCCTGTCGTTCATCTCATAGCCCGGATGCCGCATGATGATGCGCCCCTCTAACTTGAAGCCCAGCACCGACAGCGCCTGATGCACCGTCTTCTTGTCCGAGCTGCCGTAGACGCGCTCGCAGAACTCGTAAAGCGGCCGGAGCGAGACGCCGTAGCGCCGCTCGAGCGTCATTGCGTTGCCGTAGTCGGAGCTTATCCTCAACACGGTGAAGATACAGGCCGCGCTGCCCGCCGCCGCGCCCAGCCAGAGGATGTCGTGGTTGCCCCACTGTATGTCGAGATTCGGATGCTTCATGAGCATGTCAACGATCCGGGCCGGCTCCGGGCCGCGGTCGAAGATGTCGCCCACGACGTGCAGCCTGTCCACGGCGAGGCTCTTAATGAGCTCCGCCAGCGCCGATATGACGTCGTCCGCCGAGCCTGTGGCTATGACGCTGTCCAGGATGGCGTCGTGATACCTGTGCTGGTTCGCGTCCTCATCGCGCTGGATATGCAGCAGCTCGTCGAGCACGAACTGCCAGTCGGGCGGCATCTGCTTTCTCACATAGCCGCGGGTGTACTTGCCCGAGAGCGTCTCGGCCAGCAGGCAGAGCTGCTCGAGTATCTCGCGCAGGCGGGCGTTGTCCAGCTCGCCGCGCTCTCTCAGGCAGGCCAGCTCCGCCTTGGGATAGTAGATGACCGAGCAGAGCGCGCGGCACTTCGCCTCGCCCTCCGTCTCCTCGAACAGCCGCCGCACCTTCTCCAATATGACGCCCGAGCAGTTGTTCAGTATGTGCCTCACCGCGCCGTATTCGCCGTGCAGGTCGCTTATGAAATGCTCCGTGCCTTTCGGCAGGGTGAGTATCGCGTTCAGATTTATGATCTCGGAGCAGGCCGCGGCCTCGTTCGGATATTTTTCGGCCAGAAGCTCCAGATATTCTCTTGAAAAGTAACCCATTTTGTTCCCTCCTTGAATATACACAATGGTATCACCGGCGGGTATAGGATACAACGCATTTTTTGTAAACTCGCAGAAAATTTTTTAGAACACGCCGCTGTTTAGCACCGAAAGGCTCAGCGCATTTATAATGCCGTGCATCACCATGGGCGCCCAGATGCTGCCGCTGCGGTCGTAGGCCCAGCACAGGCCGGCGGAGACCGGCATGTACAGGAGGCTGTAGATAAGCAGCGTGAAGTCGCCGCCGATGAACGCGTACTGCCAGACGTGGTAGAGCGAAAACAGCAGCACCGAGACTATATATGCAAGCGCGCGGCTGCGCGGCCTGATGCAGCCGAAAAGCAGGCCCCGGAACATGGGTTCCTCGACGATCGGCGCCATGACGACGACCATGACCGCGAGCCTCCGGTAGTCTGTCGCGGCCTCGGCCATTATAGCCTGGTTGTTCGGCGACATGCCGAGTTCCAGGCCGAACACCAGCAGCACCGCCGAGAGTATGAAGCTCAGCCCGATGTCCACCGCGTAGCCGCCGAGCACGGAGAGCAGGAACCTGCCCTTCGCGTCCAGCGCCACGTCGAAGCTCCTGCGCAGGAAGCGCCTGAGCAGTATGAGCATATACAACATCCCGACACCGTAATAGAGTAGGTTCAGCTCGGTGTTCGTCATCGAGGCCAGGCCGGGTATGAGCGTCCCCAGCCAGCCCAGCGCGAGAGGCAGGCCTATGACGTGTATGGGCAGGTATATTGCCGCGGCGATCATCTCGCCCCTGGACATGAGGTTAATAAAATCCGTTCTCGGAATGGGTCGGTTCTCCATCAGCCCTCCAGCTTTCTCTTGAGTTCATAGAGCAGGTTCATCGCCTCGATGGGCGACATGGTCTCAACTGACGCGGTTTTGAGCCTCGCGAGCACCTCGTCTGAGGCGGTATCGCCCAGACTGAGCTGGCCGTCATAGTCCGCGGCCCGGGCGCTCATGCGCACAGGCGCCGGTGCGCTGCCGCCGTTTTTTACCAGCTCGTCCAGGCAGGTCCTCGCCCTTTTCACCACCCGCTGTGGCACGCCCGCAAGCTGAGCGACCTCTATGCCGTAGCTGTCCTTCGCCGAGCCGCGCACGACCCTGCGCAGGAAGATAAGCCCCTCGCCCTTTTTCTTCGCCGTGATATAGTAATTCCTCACGCCGGGCATGCTGTCCTCCAGCACAGTCAGCTCGTGATAGTGCGTCGAAAACAGGGTCTTCGCGCCCAGTGTCTTCGGGTCGGCGCAGTATTCCAGCACCGCCCTCGCGATCGCCACGCCGTCATAGGTCGAGGTGCCGCGGCCCACCTCGTCGAGTATGATGAGGCTGTGCCGCGTGGCGTTGCGCAGTATCTCCGCCACCTCGGTCATCTCGACCATGAAGGTGCTCTGGCCGCCGGCCAGGTCGTCCGAGGCGCCTATCCTCGTGAACACCCGGTCTACTATGCCCAGCGTCGCACTCTTTGCCGGAACGTAGGAGCCGATCTGCGCCATGATGCAGATGAGCGCCGTCTGACGCATATAGGTGCTCTTGCCCGCCATGTTCGGGCCTGTTATGATCGCCACCCGGTCGTCGCCTGTGTTCATGTGCGTGTCGTTCGGCACGAACAGGCTGTCCGACTGCACATATTCCACGACGGGATGCCGCCCGTCGGCTATGTGTATCTCGCCCGAGAGGTCCACTTCCGGGCAGCAGTAGTTCTGCCTGAGCGAGACCTCGGCCAGAGAGCAGAGGGCGTCGAGCACGCCCACGTGGTCCGCTGCCTCCTGCACCCTGTCCACCTGCTCGGCCACGCGGTCGCGCAGCTCGCAGAAGTAGTCGTACTCCAGCTCGCATATCCTCTCGCTCGCGGAGGCGATCTCCGTCTCCAGCTCCTTGAGTTCAGCCGTGTAGTAGCGCTCCGCGGTCGAGGTCGTCTGTCTTCTTATATACTCCGGCGGCAGCTCGCCGGCCTTTGCGCTGTTCGGGATATCGATATAGTAACCGAAGACCTTGTTGTAGCCGACCTTGAGCTTTTTTATGCCGGTCCTCTCCCGCTCTCTGGCCTCCATCTCGGCCACCATCTGCGCGCCGTTGTCGCGTATCTTTCTGAGGCGGTCCACCTCCTCGGAGTAGCCCTCCCGGAGTATGCCGCCCTCGCGGATGCTGACGGGCGGCTTGTCGCAGACCGCCCGCTCGATGTACCAGGTCACATCCTCGAGCGAGTCCATCTCGAATATCTCCCGGAGCAGGGGCGAGCTGCAGTCCGTGAGCAGCTTCACTATCCGGGGCAGCTCGCTGCCGCACTCGCAGAGCGTCAGAAGGTCCCGGCCGCCGGCGGTCTTGTTCACCACGCGGCTCATGAGCCGCTGCATGTCGCCGAGGTTCGCGAGGCAGCGCCTCAGCTCCCCGCGCATGACGCTGTTCTGGCGCAGCTCCGTCACCGCCGCGAGCCTGCGCTTTATCGCCACCACCGAAAGCAGCGGCCGCTCCACCCAGGCCCTCAGCGTCCGGGCGCCCATGGGCGACTTCGTCATGTCCAGCACCGAGAGCAGACTGCCGCGCCTCTCCCCCGAGCTGAGGCATTTTGTCAGCTCAAGGTTCCTCTGCGTGGCGTAGTCCAGCTCCATGTATTTTCCGCCTTCGAAAAGGTCCACGCTGCGGATGTTCGCCATGTCGCACTTCTGCGTCTCGGAGATATAGGTCAGCAGCGCGCCGCCGGCGAGCACCGCCGGAACGCTCCCGCCGAAAGGCTCCTCCGCATTTTCGACGCCGAACTGCGCCTTCACCTTCTGCTCGCAGGGGTCAAGCTCGAACCTGCCGTCGTCAGCCACCTTCAGGCAGCGGAGCCGCATGTCCATAAACTGCCCCAGCCGCCTGCTCTCGGCAGCGCCCTCGGATACCACGATCTCCCTCGGACTGAACCTGCCCAGCTCGTTTATGATGTGCTCCTCGCTGTGCTCGCCCGAGAAGGCCGCCGCGCAGAACTCGCCCGTCGAAACGTCGCAGAACGCCGCCGCACCGGCCCCGTCCGCAAGATACACCGAGCCTATATAGTTTGAGCTTCTTGCGTCCAGAAATTCCCCGTCCGTCACCGTGCCGGGGCTGAGTATGCGCACGACCTCGCGGCGCATGAGCGGGGAGTTCTTCCTCGGCTTCTGGTCGAGCTGGTCGCAGATGGCGACCTTGTAGCCCCGCTCCAGGAGCTGGCCTATGTACGCCCTCGCCGCGTGATAGGGAACGCCGCACATCGGGGTCTGCTCCTCCGGGGGCTTGTTCCTGTCCCGCGTCGTGAGGGTGAGGTTCAGTATCTTCGAGGCCGTGATCGCGTCCTCCTCGAACATCTCATAGAAGTCGCCCAGACGGAAAAACAGCAGGCTGTCCGGGTTCTCCTCCTTTATCTTTCGAAACTGCCGCTTCATCGGCGTCAGATCCGTCATGCCTCAAACCCCCTCAGTCCGCCGGGACGCCGTAGAGCGCCCAGGTATTCCCGTCCGTTATCTCCGCCTCGATGAATTTTCCAATAAGCTCCGGCGCGCCCTTGAGATGCACCAGCCTGCCGCCGTTCGTGCGCGCGGAGAGGTTATATTCGCCCCTGTCCGTCTCGCCGTCCACCAGCACGCGCAGCCTCCGGCCGATGTACTCCCGGTGCTTTTCACCGGATATCGCGTTCGCCGTCTCGACCAGGCGGTCGAACCAGACCTGCTTTTCCTCCCTCGACACCGGGTCGGGCATCGAGGCCGCGGGCGTGCCCTCGCGCGGGGAGAAGATAAAGGTAAACATCGCGTCGTAGCGCACGCGCTCCACCAGCGTCATCGTCTCCTCAAAGTCCTCCGCCGTTTCGCCGGGGAAACCCACGATGATGTCCGTCGTCAGCACAAGCTCCGGCATATACAAGCGTGCCATGTCCACGAGCGAGAGGTACTTCTCCCTGTCATAGTGCCGGTTCATGGCCTTCAGCACCCGGCTGCTGCCCGACTGCACGGGCAGATGTATGTGCTTTGCGCATTTCTCGCACTCGGCCATAGTGCGGAAAAGCTTCTCCGTCGCGTCCCTCGGGTGGCTGGTCATAAAGCGGATGAGAAAGTCGCCCGGTATGGCGTTTATCTCGCGTATGATGTCCGCAAAATCCACGTCCGCGCCGAGGTCCTTGCCGTAGGAGTTGACGTTCTGTCCGAGGAGGGTGATATCCCTGTATCCCGCCTCGACGAGCCGCCTCGCCTCGGCGATGACGTCCTCGGGTTTTCTCGAGCGCTCCCTGCCCCTGACGTAGGGCACGATGCAGTAGGTGCAGAAGTTGTTGCAGCCGTACATGATGGAGAGCCATGCCTTGACGCTGCCCTGCCTGTGCACGGGCAGGCCCTCGGCGACGACGCCCTCACAGGGCGAGGTCTCGAACACGCGGCCCTTTTTCGTCAGCGCGCGTTCGTACAGCTCCGGGAAACGCCACAGCTCGTGCGGGCCAAAGCAGAGGTCCACTACCCGGAAGGACTTTTTGAGCTTTTCGGCCATGTGCGGCTGCTGCACCATGCAGCCGCAGACCGCTACCATGAGCCGGGGGTTGCGCGCCTTCGCGTGCACCAGCGCGCCCACGTTGCCCAGCACGCGCATCTCCGCGTGCCCGCGCACGGCACAGGTGTTCACGACGATCAGCTCGGCCTCGTTCTCGTCCTCGGTGAAGCCGAAGCCCATCAGCTCGATATAGCCGCGGATGGCCTCGCTGTCGGCCTCGTTCTGCTGGCAGCCGTAGGTGTCCACAAAGGCCAGGGGCCGCCTGCCGCCCAGCCTCTCGCGTATATTTTTGCAGATATCCCTCTGCCGCTCCAGCTCGGCCTCGGGTATCTCAACTCTGTTGTAAGCCATAACGCCTCCACATACACACAGGATAACAAGATATTTTAACATTTTGCTCTGGAAAGTTCAACGGCTTTACTATATAATAGCCACGAAGAAACGAGGTGCGCGATGCCCAGGATAAACATACTCTCGCCCTTTGTGGCGGACCTGATAGCGGCGGGCGAGGTCGTCGAGCGGCCCGCGTCGGCGGTAAAGGAGCTTCTGGAGAACGCGGTGGACGCCGGCGCGAAGAACGTGACGGTGGAGATTCGCGGCGGCGGAGCCGAATATATAAAGGTAACGGACGACGGCTGCGGCATGTCGCCGGAGGACGCGGGCATAGCGTTCCTGCGGCATGCGACGAGCAAGCTGAGGGACGAGCGCGGGCTGGAGGCCATCGGCACGCTGGGCTTCCGGGGCGAGGCGCTCGCGGCGATAGGCAGCGTCTCACACGTCGAGCTGCTGACGAGGGAGCACGGCGCGCCGAGCGGCACGCGGCTGCTGCTCGACGGGGGCGAGATAACAAAGATGTGCGACTGCGGCTGCCCGGAGGGGACGAGCATAACCGTGCGCGGGCTGTTCTACAACACCCCGGCGAGGCTGAAGTTCATGAAGTCGGACAGGGCCGAGGGCACGGCCTGCGTGCAGACGGCCCTGCGCTGCGCCCTGGGCCGCCCCGAGGTCAGCGTCAGATGCATAAGGGACGGCGCGGAGGAGTTCTTCACGCCGGGCGACGGCATTGCCGAGAGCGCGATATACACCCTGCTGGGCCGCGAGCTGACAGCCGGGCTGCTGCCCGCGAAGTCGGAGGACGGGCCGGTGTCGGCTGAGGGCTTCACGGGCAAGCCCTCGGCATGCAGGGGCAGCCGGTCGATGCAGTTTTTCTTCTGCAACGGAAGGTACATAAAGTCTCAGCTGCTGCAGGCCGCGGTCGAACAGGCCTACAGGGGCACGCTTCTGACGGGGAAATACCCGGCCTGCGTGATATACCTGAAGCTCTCGCCCGCAGCGGTGGACGTGAACGTGCACCCGGCAAAGACCGAGGTCAAGTTCTCGGATGAGAAACGTGTGTTCGACGCCGTACACTACGCGGTGAAGGGCGCGCTCGAACGGCCTCTGGCGCCCTCAGCCGCCGGGCCGGAGCCGCCGCGCGCGGAGCCGGAGCGCGCGGAGCCGGAGCCGGTGCCGTCCGCCGGGAGCATCCCCCGTGCCTCCGAACCGGCGCCGTCCGCGGAGCCGCCTGCGCTGCGGGCGACAGAGACTGTGATGGAGCAGGATGGGCCGAACGCCGACAGGATAGGCTGGGGCTACTCGCCCTTCGTCGCGAAGCCCTCGAAGGACGCGGACGAGGCGCTTCAGGACGGGCAGTGCGTCATAGAGACGAGCTATGACGACAGGCCGGAGGATACGCGGCTTGCCCCCTTCGCGGCGAGCGAGACGCCGGTGCAGAGCTTCCGGGTCATAGGCGAGGCGCTCGGGCTGTATATACTGGTCGAGCGCGGGGACGAGCTGCTGATAATAGACAAACACGCGGCCCACGAGCGCATGGTGTACGACAGGCTGTGCCGCGGCGAGGCTGAGTATATGTGCCAGGAGCTGCTGGAGCCGAAGCCCTTCAATCTGCCTGCGCAGGCGGCGGACGCGCTGCGCGGCGCGCTGGACTACATGGGCAGGCTGGGTTTTGAGGTGGAGGCCTTCGGCGCGCAGAGCTTCATGCTGCGGGCCCTGCCCGAGGGCATGGAGCCTGAGGAAGCGGTAAACGCCATTGAGTCCATCTGCGAGGAGCTGTCCAACTCGCAGCGATCCGACCCAAACGCGGCGAGGGACGAGGCCTACAAGACTATCGCATGCCGCTCTGCCATAAAGGCCGGGGACAGCGCCGAGCCGGAGGAGCTTGAAAAGCTGGCAAGGCTGGTCCTGAGCGGCCAGATCCGCTACTGCCCGCACGGCAGGCCGGTCTGCTGGCCCCTGTCGCGCCGCGAGCTGGATAAGCAGTTCAAAAGGATAGTTTGAAGCGCCTCCCCGCCCGAGCAGGAGGGAGAGCGAACAAAACCGACGCCCGGACGGGGAAGCTCCCCCGCCCGGGCGTCCGTCTCTTTCTTGCAGGATTTCAGTCCAGCTTCGCCTCAAGCGCCAGATATACAGCCAAAAGCGCGGCAATACCAGCCGCCGCAGCCAGCGCGTGGATCTGAAACAGCGCGTATTTTATGAATATGTTCGCCCCCATGCACGCCAGCATCAGCAGGAACACCAGCGCGAACATCACGGCAAACCCCCTCTTGCCCGGAGCCTTGTCAACACTGAAAGCGTTCCTCGACACCGCGTGCACCAGCAGGAAGGCCGCCGCGAGGATGATGGCCGCGCACACCGCGTTCCCGGCCGTGACCGTCAGATACGGCATGGTCTCCGGCCGTATCAGCTGCTCAAGCAGGCCGAATGCCAGCCAGATCGCAAACAGCACCACCGCCGAGAGCAGTACGTCCCGCAGCTGCGACAGGACACGCTCCGTGCGGCTAAGCTGCGGCAGCTCCGCTACCACACTGTCGCAAAACGCCCTGTGATCCTCGCCCAGAACTTCCCGGGCCGTCTCGCCGCGCCTCTCCCCGTCGACGAGCATCTGCCAGATGTCCCGGCGAACCTTCTCCTGATAGTACTGGCTGATGTTCGCAGTGCGGAGATACACCGTGATGTCCGTCAGCACCTCCCGGTCCTCCTCCCTCGAAAGCTCGCTCTCCAGCGCGTTATTCTCCCTGAGCAGCAGTCTGGTCCTCTTGCTCATCCTGTTTGCCTCCCTCCATGTCGTCAAGTAAATGCTCCACCGCACGCGCAAGCTCGCGATAGCTCGCCGCAAATTCCCGCAGCGCCTCCCGGCCCTTGTCCGTCAAGCCGTAGTATTTCCGCCTCGGCCCCAGCTCCGACTCCCTGTAGGTCGCGGCGATCTGCCCGTTCTTCTCCAGCCTCAGCAGCAGCGGATATATCGTCCCTTCCGTTATGCGGCCGAAACCGTGCTCCCTCAGCTGCTCCGATATCTCGTAGCCATACGTCTCCTCCCGGCTGATGATCGCCAGCACGCAGCCCTCCAGCGTGCCCTTCAGCATCTGTGACGGTATCATCCGCTCTCCTCACTACCTTGCATTACATATTAGCTGGGTATATTGTATTACAAGTTAGCTGCCATGTCAAGAAAAAAGCTCCGTCATTCGACGGAGCTTTTTTCGTTTTCTCAGCTGCGGCTTTTGTTCAGCCTCGGCAGTATCGTCAGCGCGAGGGCGGCGCCTATGAGCGCCGTGACGCCCTGCGGCCACGAGAACATGATCGACAGCGCCTTCACCTGCTGTTCGGCCACGCCGGCGACGAGGCCCAGCGCCAGCGGTACACATATCCACAGGAACGCGCACTTCACAATCGCCGCGATGACCGCCGCAAAGGCCCAGCGGCCGAACTGCCAGTCCTTCCCATGCAGCAGCCCGAACATCACGGCCAGCACCGCGTTGCCGCAGGCGATCACGGGCGTCACCGCCGGCACCGCAGGGCCGATGCCGATGAGCGTCGCAAGCACGGACGACAGGATGCCGATCGCCACGCCCGACCAGATTCCCGTCGTCGCTGTGAATACGAACAGCACGCAGTTCACCAGCGAGCCGGTCACGAGCTGCGTCACCGAAAACGGCCCGGTGATCACTGCCCCCGCCGGGAGCATCTTGCCCAGCAGCTGCGCGACTACCACCAGCGCGACCCCCAACGCCGTACGCGTTACCCAACGCGCCGCCGTATGATTCTGAGACATTCTATTCCTCGACCTCCTTGAGGCGGTCAACAAATTCGCTGTCGAGAGCGCTCTGCCTGTCCGCCTTGACTTTATAGGTCCTGACGTTTGACGTGGCGTTCAGCACGGGCGTGATCGTGCCCGCGCCGGCCACGCAGCCGCCGGGACATGCCATGCCCTCCAGCAGATAGCCGTTGCGCTTGCCCGCCTTTGCCATCGTCAGCATGCGGCGGCACTCGCGCAGGCCGTCGCCGTACTCGACCTCGATCTCGCGGTCGGGGGCGATCTTCGCAATGACCTCGGCCACCGCCGCCGCGACGCCGCCGCCCACGGCGAAGCCGCGACCCGCGCCGGTGCCGTGCTCGAAGTCAGTGTCGCAGTCGTCCGGCTCGAGGGTCGCGAAGTCTATGTCCTTCGCGTCGAACATGCCCTGCAGTTCCTCGAAGGTGAGCACGAAGTCCACGTCCGAGCGTATCGTCCGCCTCGAGGCCTCGAGCTTTTTAGCCGCGCAGGGGCCGACGAACACGATGCGCGCGTTCGGATGGTCCTTTTTCATGAGTCTGGCGGTGATGACCATGGGCGTGAGTGCCATTGAGATGTTGTCCTTGAACTCGGGGAACAGCTTCTTGGCCATGACGCTCCATGCCGGGCAGCAGGAGGTGCCCATGAAATCCAGATGCTCCGGCACGTTCTCGAGGAAGTCGTGCGCCTCCTCGACGGTGCAGAGGTCCGCGCCGATGGCGACCTCGACGGTGTCGGCAAAGCCGAGGATGCGCATGGCCTTTTTTAGCTTGCGCGGCGTGGCGTCCTTGCCGAACTGGCCGACGAAGGCGGGCGCGACGCAGGCGATGACCTCGTCGCCCTTGTTGATGGCCTGAATGAGCTGGAATATCTGGCTCTTGTCGGCGATGGCGGCGAAGGGGCAGTTTACGAGGCACATGCCGCAGGATACGCACTTGTCGTAATCTATCTTGGCGTGGCCCTTTTCGTCGGAGCCGATGGCGTCCATGCCGCAGGCCTTGGCGCAGGGGCGCTCGATGCGGCTTATGGCGTTGTAGGGGCACTGGGAGAGGCAGCGGCCGCACTTGATGCACTTCGACTGGTCGATGACGCTCTTGCCGTCCCTGCCGACGGAGATGGCCCCCTTGGGGCAGACGTTCATACAGGGGTGGCTCAGGCAGCCCTGGCAATTGGAAGATACCCTTATCTCCTTCGGCGGGCAGGCGTTGCAGGCGAAGGGGATGATGTTTATTAGGGGCGGCTCGTAGTATTTCTCGGGCTTTGCGGCCTCCTCGATGCCGTCGGAGGCGAGGCTCATCTCGGCGGCGGTGCGCAGGGGCAGGCCGCAGGCGAGGCGGAGCCTCTCGGTCACGATGGCGCGCTCGAGGAAGACGTCGTGCCTGTACTGGGCGTCCTCGCCGGGGATTATCTTGTAAGGGAGGGTATCGATACGGGAGAAATCGCCGCCCTCGTATGCGAGGCGGGCGACCTCGGTGAACACCTGTCTTCTCAGGTCGTCGACAACGCTGTGAATACCTCTCATAATACGGCCTCCTGTAAATCTATTTGGCTCTGTTATTATACTATCAATGCGTCGATATTGGAATAGCCGACGCAAAATTTTTATATCTGGCGAGTAATTTGCCTGAAGAAAATATTACCACTGGTGCATTCAAAGCATATGGTTTATGCTTACAAAAAAGGATTAATTGTGTATTTGTTCATCGTGGGGAGCGGTGCGGATAGCAGTACGGTGGCAGAAGTCGCGGTTGCCGCAGGTAGCACAGCCCCGCCCGCAGCCGCGTTTTTGGGACTGGTTGGTCTTGAGCACGATAAATACCGGCAGCCCCACGCACAGCGCCGCGAGCAGGATATAAAACACGATCAAAGCACATCACCTCAAACCAGTATATCACAGCCAAGCCCCGAAGGGAATAAAAAAACCCGCCCCCCGAAGGGGGCGGGTAAACCGCGTCAGCGGTTTGGATTATGCTGTGGGGTGATCAGGGAGCAGCGGGAGTCTCGGGATCCACATCCCAATCACCGCCGTTGACCTCGACGACATTGACGTTATTCGCAACCGTAACCGCGCCAGGAATAACATCACTGAACACGAACACACCAGTGCTCGCTACCTCAGAGGCAGCCGTCGGGCAAGTAAAGGTTTCTCCGCCGAAGTCGAAGGATACATGCTTGTTGCCCTTGGCAGCAAGAGCATCTGCGCCTTCAACATTCTTCATACTAACATTGATCTTGACGCCCGGAGTCGTAGTAACGGTCCAACTGTCGTTGTCACCAGAATTGTTGAAGCCCCAGCTTGCAATGTCATTACCAGTAATCTCGAACTTGTAGGTCGCGGAAACATCACCAAGCTCGATTGTGTTCTTGCCCGGCACAACGTTGACAATCCAGAAGCCGCCAAAACCATCAAAAGCACCAGAGGCAGTCACCGTCTTCGTGCCATTTTTGTAAGTAGCAGTGGCATAGGTGTTTTCTGCAACCTTAGTGTTATTGTAATTCAGGTTTATCTTGTCGCCAACGCTGAGCCTAAGCGTAACGCCATCAGCCGTTATCGGAGCAGGAGTGCTCACGGTAGCAGTTGTATAGTAACCAGCGAAGTTGGTGTTGGCATTAGTGAGGACAACTTCCTGAACGATGCTGTTAACAGTTACTTTAGCGGTGCCAAAGACAACGCCTGTAATGTTGGATACAGCAATGCGAGCAACATTGGTAGTACCGTCTTTGACAACAGTGGCTACCTTGTCAGTGAAAGCAGTAGTAGTGGTGCTGCCGTTGTAAGAAATAGTGCCGCTTATCTTGAGCTGAGTGCCTTCTTCAACATTTGCAAGAGCGGAGTTTTTGAAGTAGACATACTCGTTCTCATAAGCGTCGTGATCGACAGTCCAGCCAGCGGTGCTGAGAGCAGTATCAAGCGCAAAGTCAGCGAGGCCGAGGTTGAAGTCGACGACGTAGATGACGGTGATCTCCTTGGCCGGATAAGGCACGTAGGCAACAGCGAACTTGCCGTACTGGGAAGCATTAGCCCAGGTATCAGCAGCGATCAGAGTGGGAACATCGGTAATCGCGTCGATTTTGAGCTCCTCAAGATTCTTGCGGGTGTCAACTACGAGGCAATCGCCGGAAACAGGAGTTTTGCCGAAGAAGACATTGCCGCTATCCATCGTAAGGTCGAGGTCGTTCTTTTCATAGGCAAATTCCTGAGTGGTCAGGCGCCTGTAGGTATAGTCTCCGCTCTCATCGACCGAGTACGTATAGAAGCCGCGCTCGAGCTTGTCGCTGGTGCCAAAATCGTTCTTGTCGAACTTGAACACACCGGTCTTGCTGGTGCCATTCAGATAACCGTCGACCTCGATGTAGCTGTCATACATGGCAGACCAGGTGGTGGTCGTCGGGAAGAACACGTACTCGCCAGAGGCAATAGCAGTGTCATAGGCAAATACCGTCACAGCAAACAGGTTGCCGGCAGCGGTCTTGGTGTAGGTGATCGCCGCATTGTCGAACGACACGGCAGAGACGGTGGTGTTGTGCTTCGCAGCATAGCCAGCGACGAGAGCATCGACGCCGACATACTTGTCAACGACCAGCTTGCTGCCGTTGTAGTTGGCAACATAGAACACCGTGGTGTTGTCATAGCGGACTTCCTCGCCATTGTTACCAAGGTCAATGACCCTGTAGGCGGCAGGAGTGTTGACGCTGAAGTTTTCATAGCCGACGTAGCCATACTTCAGGCCGTAGGTATTATTACCACTTGTGAATACCGGCTTAGGCTCGTAAGTCTTTTCGCCGTACAGCTCGTCAGTGATGTCGTAGTAGCCCTTAACATTGGCGGTCTTGACCCAATCAGAAGTGACAGGGATCTCCTCGATCTCGCCGGTCTCGATGTCGACGAACTGAGCCTTGTAAGTGGCATCCGGCCACCAGTCGTTGGTGCCGCCGGTGTACGCCTTGGCGCCGGTGAAGTAAGCGACAGTCATGAACGGAGCATTGGTCAGGGTAATGTAGTGACCATGAGTGTCGAGGGTGAAGTAGTAGGTCGGGGTCTCATGACGATCGCCGGCCAGCACAGTCTTAATCCTCGCTATGGAGTTTATACGATCCTGATCGGTCGTGCCAAGGTTGGACGGGGCAATAGTCGTTCCGTCAGTCAGGGTGATGACGCCCTTGCTGCTGATGCCCTTCACAGCGCCGGAAGTGGCGGAGGTAGCAAAGACATGGAACGCCTTGTCACTCGGCCTGATGACGATGACAGTAACGTTCTTCGCGATGTCGCTGATGTCGGTCTTGATGTAGTCGTTCTTGACAGGCTCAGTGCCGATGTAGGTGGTCTTCGCAGCGGTAGAGCTGTTGCCGATCTTGCTCAGATACGCATAGGTGGTAACAGCGTAATCGGTGTAGCCGGCCGGGTTGTCAACGAGGGACTTCTCGTAAGCAACAGCGCCAGTGATGGTGTTGCCGATGGCCTTGTCGGTGTAGCCGGTCGGGGTCTTCGCCATCTCGCCGCAGGAGCTGTTCTTCACAGTGGCGAGGTCCTTGACGTACACGCCGGTGTTGGAGCTGCCCTTGACGTACCAGACCTTCGCAACGTGCCACATCATGTCGAGGCCAGTCTTGGCGGCGACCTTGACGTCATCGCCGGTCAGAGGATCGACAACAGTAGTACCGTTGCCCATGGCCTCGTTGTCGATGATGGTGCCGGTAACATTGTACAGGCTGTAGACGTTCTCGCCCAGAGTGCCGGTGTAGGTGAAACGGCCGCCCACGAAGCCGCTGTACCACTCAATGTAGTCGCCCAGGGCGGCAGAGTAGACAACGACGTCCACATTGGTCAGAGCGTTGAAAGCGTAGAGCATGGCCTGCTGACGCTGCAGAGCAACGTGGTCAGCACCAGCCAGATCGCCCGCAAACAGGTCGACAGTGTGAGCAACCTTGGAGGTATTCAGGCTCCAGCTGTCGCCCTCGAACTCGCCGTTAACGCCGAAACCAACAGCGCAGAGCAGCATCTTCGCCCACTGGAAGCCGGTCAGAGTGCCGGTCGGGTTGAAGGTGGTCTCGGTCACGCCGTCGATGATGCCCTGCTCCTTGCAGAACGCAA
>OJRC01000733.1_pt1 | contig 16805 bp, 16 predicted proteins | sample 1599081 | NCBI WGS metagenome assembly OJRC01 (sample SAMN03922519, study PRJEB24848) | human gut metagenome | isolation source: stool sample | host: Homo sapiens | place: Germany | collected 2010-02 | reverse complement strand
ATCTACACAGAGTAGATCGTCGGCAGCGTCAGATGTGTATAAGAGACAGCCCTTCTGCCATCAGGTGCCGCTGCTGGCCTGGCGGCGGTATTTGTCCACGAACAGAGAAATCAGCAGAATGGCGCCGAACACAAGATTCTGCCAGAAGGTGGACACCCCAATGACAATCAGTGCATTCTGAATGGTGGACAGAAGGATACAGCCAAGCGCAGCGCCAATGATGGTAGCCGTGCCGCCGTATATGCTGGTGCCGCCAATGATGACGGCGGCCATGATGGTAAGCTCGGTGCCGGTGCCTGCACCGGGCTGCGCTGTGGCAAAGCGGGATGCCATCAATACGCCGGAAAGTGCGGCGAACAGAGAAGTGGCTGTATACAGGATAATTTGTTTGAGTGTCACATTGATGCCTGCCAGATGGGCGGTTTCCGCATTGCCGCCAATTGCAAGGACAGAGCGGCCGAATTTGGTGTATACCAGCAGAATGTGCCCTGCAACGCCCACGGCCGCCGCGTATAAAATGGGCATGGGCACCACGCCGAACAGACGGTGCTGGCCCAGCACCTTGAAGCTGTCAGAAAAGCCGGAAATAGCAAGCCCCTGCGTCACCACAAGGATAATGCCGTTCACCACATATTGCGTGCCTAGTGTGGCCAGAAAGCCGGGCAGCTTGGCGCGCACGATGATAAGGCCGTTCACAAGCCCTACAAGGCCGCCCGCCAGCACTGCCAGCAGAATGGCGGGCACCAGCGGCACACCGGCCTTCAGGCACAGTGCACAGATAACGCCGCCAAAGCTGGTGGCAGCGCCCACGGAAAGGTCCATGCCGCCGCCTGCGATAAGGAAGGTGAGCGGCACGGCAATCATAAAGGAAAAACTGGCCGTGCGGAGAATATCAAGTATATTGTTCAAATTGAAAAAGCTGGCATTGATACAGGCCACCACAGCCAGCAGCAGGGCAAGGGGAAGCAGAGTGCCCATTTCAGGCCGCCCCAGCAGCACGCGGCGAAGCCAGTGCGATTTGGATTTGTTCTGATTCATAGTCGTTCTCCTGATATTGTGTAAGAATGGCCGCAGGCTGTTCTGGCGGCTGTATGCCCAAGACGGCCCCAAGCGGGCCGGGGCGTGGATGCACCGGTGCGCCCCGTTGCGGCTGCAAATGGTGCATGCAATGCGGAACATAAGCCCGGAAACAGGCCCTGGCACAGGTGTGCGGGCAGGCCGGCCTTACCGGCACAGCTCTGCCCGCATGGGTGCCAGGGCTCCCGAAGGAGGGGATAACTGAACTGATGTTCAGCCGTTGATATCGATGCCTTTTTCTTCACACCAGGCATCCACGTCGTCTGCGAACAGCACGCGGGCTCCGGCATCGTTATTGTACTCCACACTGCCGCCTTCGCGGATAGTCTGGGCAAGCGTGCATGCGCCATAGCCTGTGGCATACCACTCCATGGCGACGGTGCAGGTCATAGTGCCGCCCTTGACGGCGCGCAAAATTTCAGGCGCATCGTCCATGCCTATCACGACGAATTCATCCTCCAGGCCATTTTCTTCCACATAAGAGGCCGCGCCAAGGCCGGCATAGCTGTCAATGGACATCATGCTGTTCAGCTCCGGGTGCGCCAGCTTCAGGGCCGCCAGGTTGCTGCTGGCTGTGGCGGCATTGGAATTGCACTCCAGGTTTTCTACGATAGTGGCATCCGGGGCCAGCTCGGCCAGCTTTGCCTCAAAGGCGGTGCGGGCCGTGTTCTGCATGGTATTGGTCAGTGCCGTCTGCATGGTGGCAACATAGATATCCCTGCCATCCATGGCTTCCACAAGGGCTTCGGCCGCGCTCTCGCCTATTGTGCTGGGGTCCGTGCCTATTTGTGCATCGCAGCGGTCGGGGTCGTCGCCGGTTACGGCAATGACGGTGACGCCGGCTTCCCTGGCGCGGTCCAGCATATCGGCAAACATTTCTACGTCGTTGACACTGATGGCAAGCACGTCGGCGCCATTGGTAATGGCGGTCTCGGCCAGGTTTACCATGTCGGTGTTGGAGTTGGAGCTCTGGGGCGCCAGATACTGGCCCTCCCAGCCGAGATCCTCACAGGCCTGCATAAAGCCCTTTTCCGCCTGCCCCCAGGCAGCGCCGCCGGACATGGGGCCTACAAAGTAAGCTTTTACGGCCTCGCCGCCTGCGGCGGAAGTGCCGGAGCCGATTTCTGTGCTGCCTGCGGCAGAAGAGGGGGAGGCCGGGCTGCATCCGGCGAGGATGAGCGACAGCGCAAGCGCTGCGGCAAGGGCAAATGCGAGCAAACGTTTTTTCATGGTAATGTCCTCCTTGATGATTTATTTTCTATAAATAGGCACGAATACCAATTCAGACGGTGGGGGCGGCGCACTGGATAAAGTTTTTTACTGCGCCCAGCATGCCTGCGCTGTTCTGGCACCGTGCCAGGACGATGTCGTAATGGCTGCGCATTTCCTCCGGCAGCTGCGAGAGAATAGCGCTGCGCAAAGGCTCCAGCAGCAGCGTGCCGCGCTCGGTAATACCGCCGCCGATGATAAGCTTTTCCGGGTCCAGCATGATAAGTACGTCAGCCAGGGCGCTGCCAAGGCCGCCCAGCCAGTGCCGGTATATTTCGCACGCGGCGGCGTTCTGCGCGGAAACCATTGAAAAAAACTCATCCGGGCCAAGGCCGGGGATATTCAGCTTCGCCCTTGCCATGCGCACAAGCCCGCTGGCAGAATAGTCTGTCTCCAGGCATGCGCCGCCGTCATAGCGCATATAGCCTATTTCGCCCGCATGAAAGTGGGCCCCGTTGTGAATGGCTCCGTCTATCATCAAGCTGCCGCCGATGCCGGTGCCTATGGTGGCACAGAACAACACGCGGCAGCCCATTCCGGCGCCCACCCAGTGCTCGCCCAAGGCGGCGGCGTTCACATCGTTTAAAAGGCGCGCCCTGCAGCCGGAAGCCTGCTCCAGAAGGGCCTGAAGAGGCATCCCCTTCAGAAAAGGAATATTTTCAATACCACCCAGCACGGTGCCTGCACGGCTGTCCACGATGCCGGCGGTGCAGATGCCAACGCCTTCTATGGGCCCGGCATTTTCCACCAGTGCACACAGCGTGCGCAGAAAGTGCTCTGCACCTTTTTCGGGGCAGGTGTCTGCCAGGCCGCGGCGCACAATGGTGCCTTTGGCATCAATCACGCCCCACTTGATGCGTGTGCCGCCAATGTCGATGCCAAGGTAACGGCAGCTTGGGTTATGCTCATTTTGCATGGAGGGTTCCTCCTTTGTCGTTTTTGCCTCAGGTATAGATGCGGGCGGCCGGCATCCTGCTTTTGCACAGGGAAAACAGGCCCTTGGTATACAGCAGGCTGCCCACCTGTGTTACCACGATGTCCGGGGTATAAGCGCCGGTGCCCAGCAGCCGTTCAAAGCGCTGGCGTATCACATCGATATCCTGCCGGTTCAAATGGGTGGAATCTATCACCACAAGGTCCGGGTCCAGAATACAGCAGGCGTTCAGCAAAAGCCGCGCCACGATGTCCTGCAGCTCTTCACGCCGCCCTTCTGCAAGAAAACGCTTTACAAGCCCCTCCAGTGAGTGTGCTGTACTTCGTTCTTTTTCCCAGCGGCCAATGTCCATAAAGCTCAGCTCGCCGGAGAAATTGCGCCGCGATTTATACAGCTTGTTGCCTATCACCACACTGGCGCCGATACCGTCGTCCAGATACAGAAACAGCATGTTTTTCACCTGGCTGCTGGTGTAGTTTTCATGCAGCCCGATGGTGGAGGCGTTGATGTCGTTTTCCACCACAATCAGGGTATGAAACTGACGGGCAAGAGCATCGGCAAGGCCGTAGCCCTCCCACTCGGGGATAAGGGGAATACTGCTTACGACACCGTGCGCCACAGTGCCCGGCACAGCGACGCCTATGGCGAGCACTTCTTGCTTTATGTGCTCCAGAAGCTGGCGGATTAGGCTGACCAGTTCCTTTGTCCAGCGGGCAGCGGCATGCCTTTTTGTCCATTCACGCAGCACATTGCCTACGATATCGCAAAGTGTAATATGATAACTGCCTGAGCGGATAAGGATGGTGATAATGACACCGGCATTATTATTGATGCAATATTGCTTTGCCTTGCGCCCGCCAGAGGAGGGCTGGTAGCCGCTGTGGGCTATCCGCCCGCTTTGTACGAGCTCATCTACTGTGCGGCTTACCGTGACAAGGCTCAGGTTTGTGGCGCGGGCAAGCTCCGGCTTGGTAATACCAGGCTGTTTTTGAATCAGTTCCAGAATAAGAAGCCGGTTTGCCTGCTTGATAACAGAGGGGGTGCCGGCGATTTTCTGCATGGGAAAAGCTCCTTCAAATGATATAACTTAATAATCATTATTAAGTTTCTAGATAAAATTATGCTCTTTCTGTACAAAGAAATCAATATGCCGCTTGATAAATTGTGCATGTGCACATGCAATGTCCCAATTGCTGTGCGGAATGCTGCAAAAATCTATTGTATTTCTCCCAAAAGCCTACTTAATAAAGTGCCCCTGTAAAAGCCATATGTGCAGCAAAGAGAGAGAAAGGCCGGCCCGAAGGGGAAAGACGGCCTGCGGGCTGCCCTGCGCAGGCAGGACAGCGTTTTTTGCTCTAAAACGGAAGATTATGCCTTTTTTTCGCCTTTGCACAGAACGGGAGGGTTCTGTTATAATCCATTTCATAAACAGACTGGATATATTGAAACAAGGAGGAGCCATGCAGGACACCGACGACAGTGACGCTGCCCCGCGTGACATGTTTTTGAATAAAGTGAAGCGGAACAAAGGCATTGCTGCGCCCTTTTGTACAAGGGCGGCGGCATTGCCTTTTTTGCTTCTGACAGCATGGCGGGCCGTCCGGCCGCCACGGCAGCGGGCCGGGGGCCTCCGGCCCGCCGCCGGAAACCGTTTTGAATGACATGATACACAGAAAGGAAGAAAAACCTTGAATTTACAGTTAAACGAAATAAAAAAGGCGTATGGCGGCAAGGAGGTGTTGAAGGGCTGTTCCTTCACCTTTGAAAAGGGGAAGATATACGGCCTGCTGGGCCGCAACGGCGCAGGCAAGACAACGCTGTTCAACTGCCTTACAGACGAGCTGCCCGCAGACTCCGGCACGGCCGAGCTTATACAGGCGGACGGCGCGCGGCACCCGCTTGTGCCAAGCGAGGTGGGGTATGTGTTTTCCACCCCAATTCTGCCGGACTTTCTCACCGGTTATGAATTCGTCAAATTCTATATGGATATCAACGCCGCACGCTGTGCGTCCGGAAAAACAATAGACGATTATTTCGACATGGTGCAGATAGACCATGAAGACCGGCATAAGCTGATTAAAGGCTATTCACACGGCATGAAAAACAAGGTGCAGATGCTGCTGTTTCTGATTGCACGGCCGCCGGTTATTTTACTGGATGAACCGCTCACCTCTTTTGACGTGGTGGTGGCGCTGGAAATCAAAAACCTTCTGCGTGAGATCAAGCACAACCATGTCATTGTGTTCTCCACCCACATTTTGCAGCTTGCCACAGATCTGTGCGACGAGATTGTCATTTTGCACGACGGCCGGCTCAGCCAGGTGGACCATGCACTTTTGCAGAGCAAAGATTTTGAAGAGCAGATTATCGAGCTTCTGACAGAAGACGCCCCGGCGGAAAAGAAAGAAGAGGGCGCCAATGGCTGACATGCTGGTTAAAATAGTTGAAATGAAGGCCGTACTGTGGCTGAACAGCTTCTTTTATTACTTCCGCCGCCTGTGGCTGGTGGGCCGCCTGATGCCGGAGAGCGTCTATGCCGGCACGGCTTTGAAAAGGGTGCTTTCGTATGTGGCGGTGGCAGTGCAGCAGATCGCCGGCTTTTTTGGCAAACCGCTGTACCTGTTGCTGTTTGCAGGACTGCCTGCGCTGTGGCTGCAGGCCGGGTACCCACAGGCCGCCGGGCAGCCGTTTGCGCTGTTTGCCGCCATCATATTTTTCCTGAACTGTATTCTGGGCTCGTTTGGGGACAGCACCGTATTTTCCGTCACGCGCGAAAAGGTTACCTTTTTGAAATACATGCGCGTCAATGCGCGGCGCTACATCCAGGCGGCCTTGCTGCTGCATTATGTGCCGTTTTTGGCCTATTATCTTTTCTGGTTCATTGTGGCGGCCTGCCTGCTTGGGGCCGGCCCGGCAACAGGGACTGCACTGTGGCTGGTGTTTACGGCCTTCCGCATGCTGGGCGAGGCCGTTCAGGTATACCTGTACGACAAAACGGGAAAGGTGCTCAGCCGCAGCACGGCATATGGGCTTGTGCTCATTGCGCTGGGGCTGGCGGGCGCTTATCTGCCTGCGGCGCTGGGCCTGCAATGGCCTGTTGTGCTGGCCGGTGTTCTGCTGCATCCCGCCGTTGTGGCCGTATGTGTGCTGGTAGGCGCGGGCTGCGCGTATTATGTGGTGTGGGGCTACCGCGGCTATGAGCGCAAGCTGCCCCGTTCGCTGGATCTGAACTTCCTGCTTTCTACTCTTCTAAAAGCATCTGCTGCGGCGCCAGCCAAGGATGTAGAGGTAAAAGAGAGCGATGCGGAACTGGAGGCGGGGCAGTATGCCCGCCTGCAAAGGCTGAAAGGGTACGACTATTTGAACGCCATGTTTTTTGCAAGGCACCGCCGCCAGTTGGTGCGCCCTGTGTGGTACAGGCTTGCCATTGCCGGGGTGGCGCTGTGCAGTGCGCTGGCATTTGCCCTTTGGCAGCCGGAGGCGGCCCGCAGCCTGAGCCGCAGCCTTACGGCGATGCTGCCGTCATTCGTATTCATCATGTATGGCATGACTGTGGCGGAAAAGGCCTGCCGTGCAATGTTCTATAACTGTGACAAAGACCTTTTGCGCTATGCGTGGTACCGCACACCGGGCGTTATCCTGCGCTGCTTTGCCATTCGCCTGCGCCGTGTGGCGCTGTACAACGGCATTGTGGCTGCGGCGCTTTGCCTCGCGGCGGCTGTGTTTTGCTTTGCGTGCGGCGCGGGCATTTTTACCGCAGATTTCTGGCTGTTCTGTGCAGCTATCCTGCTGCTTTCGCTTTTGTTCACAGCGCATCACCTGTGCCTTTACTACATCTTTCAGCCCTATTCTGAAAGCATGCGGGTAAAGAACCCCATGTTCAATGTTGTAAACTGGGGCATGTATTTTTTATGCTTTTTGTGCTTGAAAATAGATGTGGACGGCCTTGTCTTTACGCTGGCTGTTCTGGCGTTCACCATTGTTTATATTGCAGTGGTTCTGACGCTGGTATATATCCGGGCGCCCAAATCCTTCCGCGTGAAATAAACAATGCCGGGGCGGCAGATAAAGCCGCCCCGGCGCATCCATACCATTAGCCCTGTCAAAAGAAAGGAACTTTCATGCAAGCCCATACTGTGTCGCTTCTTATCATTGTTTTCTGCATCGTCATGTCCGCTTATTTCTCGGCAACAGAGACGGCATTTTCCTCACTGAACCGCATCAAAATGAAAAATATGGCGGAAAAGGGGAACCGGCGCGCGGCGCTTGTGCTGCAGCTTTCCGAAAGCTATGACACGCTGCTGTCCACCATCCTCATTGGCAACAATATTGTTAATATCGCCAGTGCCTCGCTGGCCACGGTGCTGTTCGTGCGGCTGCTTGGCGAAGAAAGCGGCCCCAGCATCTCTACGCTGGTCACCACAGTGGTGGTGCTTATCTTTGGTGAAATATCGCCTAAAAGCATTGCAAAAGAGTCGCCCGAACAGTTTGCCATGTTTTCTGCACCGCTGCTTCGTGTGTTCGTCATATGTCTGACGCCGCTGAATTTTCTGTTCCGCCAGTGGAAAAGACTTTTGTCGGCAGTGTTCAAAACGAAAGAGGATACTTCCATCACAGAGGAAGAACTGCTCACCATTGTGGACGAAGCCCGGCAGGGCGGCGGCATTGGGGAACAGGAGGGTGCGCTGATACGCAATGCTATTGAATTTTCCGAGCTGGAGGCATGTGAAATCATGACGCCGCGCCCGGATATCGTAGGCGTGCGGACAGATGCGACAAAGCGGGAGGCAGCAGTGGTTTTTTCCAATTCCGGTTTTTCGCGCCTGCCGGTTTACCGCGGGGATATGGACCATATTGTGGGCGTGCTGTACCAGAAGGACCTTGTGCGCTGCATGGAGGACGCCAGCGCCACTCCAGCGTCGCTGGCGCGCCCGGCTCTGTTTTGCACTAAAAAGCAGAAGATAGGCACATTGCTCAGCAAACTCCAGCAGGGCAAGCTGCACATTGCCGTGGTGGTGGATGAATTCGGCGGCACAGCAGGCATTGTTACACTGGAAGATATTTTGGAAGAGATTGTGGGAGAGATTTGGGACGAGCACGACCGCGTAGTGCAGCAGATAGAGCAGCCTGCACCGGGCGTATATCTGGTGCGCGGCGGCGCGAATGTGGAAGATGTATTTGAACATCTTGGCAGGGAGAGGGAGTTTGACGCGGTGACGGTAAGCGGCTGGGTTATGGAAGCCCTGGGCCGTATGCCGGTGCAGGGCGACCAGTTTGAGTTTGAGGGGCTGCATGTTACGGTGGAACAGGTAGCAGGGCGCCGTGTGGAGCAGGTGCGCATCGAGGCCGGAAAGTCTCAGGCCGGTGAAAGCGCGGGAAAATAAGCACGCTGCTGCGCTTTGCGGGCGTAAAAGGAAAAACCACGTGCTCAGTGCGTGGCATGCACAGGCCATGAAGGGCGTAATTGCAGGCCTGCGCCTGAAAGGCGGCTTCACCTGCGCCGCCTACCCTGCAGCCCACAAACAGGCGGGCCGCTGTTGGGATAAAAGCGTTCCAGCCCTCAAAAATGTGCGGCGGGCGGCTTGTTTACCCGCCATCTGAAGCGTCCCCTTTTTAGGCGGCACCTTCACCAGCACGGCCGGCAGTTCCTCTGAAAATCAAACCCGCACATCAAATGCGCGGGATGTAAAAGGGCTGAAAGAGCATATGCGGGCAAGCCTTTCAAAAGGCGGCGAAATTTCCTCCATTTGTGTCGCTTGCGTTGTAGCCTGAAAAGAGGCGGTTTGCCGCCTTGGCGAAGGCTTTTCCGTTTTCGAAAGGCTGCTTGCAAGCTTGCCTCACTCGCTGCCGGAAGCGAAGGCATTTTGTGGAGTATCTCCATCGGCTCTACCGGTGGCTCACAAAATCAAAGAAAAGCCCTTCTGCGGCTGCCCGCAGAAGGACTGAAAGATGGAAAAAAGCGTATTTCAGTGTCTGCGTGCAGAGAGCACGGTGACAAGGTCGCACACACCGTCCAGCATAAGCCCGATGCCGAAAAAGCGTATCACGGCTTTGGCGGCACTGAAGGGGTCGGCTACCAGTACGATGCCCAGCACAAGCGGCAGCACAGCCGCCCAAAGAACGGGCGTAAGGGCAGTGTGCAGCGTGCGCACAGCATCCACAGCCAGCGGCAGCTTGCCGATGCCGTCTATCAGCAGTGCGATGCCCAGCACAAGCGGTAGAAATGCGAGGATGGACTGCGGGCGGAAGATGCACACAAGGCACAAAACAGCAGCCAGAAGCCCGGCAAAAAGCAGGCCCGGCAGGGAATAGCCCTGCTTTTTGCCCTGATGCCAGCGCCAGAGTGCGCCGGCGGCGTAAACGGCGGCGCCGGCCGCCAGCCCCCAGCAGAATACAGTTCCGGACATGCCGGGGAATAGCGTAAGCACCACCCCCAGCACGAGATACAGGGCAGCCATGCCCAGTGTGGCATTGCGGGACCAGAAATATCCAAACATATCATTTTCCTCCTTTGGGGCCTTTGCCGCGGCCCTGCACATGGTTTTATAGCGAATGTCCGCCCCGGCATGCAGGAAAGGGCGGGTTATATACATAGTTCGGCCACTCTCAGTATAACATACTTACAGGGCGGCATAAACAAATACTTTTTCACAAATTAGGCGGCACAGCCCCTTCCGCAGGGAGGGGCCGCTGCGGGAAAGGATGGGAAACATGCAAAACCCAAGAAAGGTGGCCGTGATTGGCTGCGGCTTCGTTGGCGCCTCCATTGCCTTCAGCCTGATGCAAAAGGGCCTGTTTTCCGAGCTTGTGCTCATCGACAGCAACAAGGCAAAGGCGCACGGTGAGGCGATGGACCTGAGCCATGGCTTGCCTTATGCAGCGTCTATGGACATTTATGCGGGCAGTTACGACGACATTGCAGACTGCGCCCTTATCATCATCATCACCGCCGGCGCGAACCAGAAGCCGGGCGAAACAAGGCTGGACCTGATTGGCAAAAATGTGGGAATTCTGAGAGCGATCCTTCCGCAAATCACTTCGCGCGGGTTTGAGGGCATCCTGCTCATTGTGTCAAACCCGGTGGACGTTTTGACATATGCAGCACAGCGCATCTCCGGCTACCCTGTGCACCGTGTAATAGGCTCTGGTACTGTGCTGGACACGGCGCGTCTGAAATATCTGCTCAGCCGCCATTTGGATGTGGACAGCCGCAGCGTGCATGCAGTGGTTATTGGCGAGCACGGCGACAGCGAGCTGGCTGTGTGGAGCGGCGCCAATATTTCCGGCATTGATTTAGACCATTTCTGCGAGCTTCGAGGCCATTTTGACCACGAGGCCGCCATGAAGAAAATTTATGAAGATGTACGCGACAGCGCCTACCGCATCATTGAGGAGAAGGGCGCCACCTACTATGGCATTGCCATGGCTGTGGCGCGCATAGCGGAATGTATCGTGAAGGATGAACATGCGGTGCTGCCCGTATCTACTGTGCTGCAGGGAGAATATGGCCTGAAAAAGCTGGCGCTCAGCATCCCGTCTGTGGTGGGCAAAAACGGCGTGGAAACTGTGTTGGAAATTCCGCTCAATGGGCAGGAAAGCGCTGAGCTCCAGGCATCTGCCGCAGGGCTTTGCCGCGTAATAGATACGCTGCAGCTGTGACGGGCGGCCTTGTGTGACGCCGTCACAGTCAGCGGCAGCCCTTTCTGCTAAAATATAGCCAGAACAAAAATCAATAGAAGAAGGAGACAGGAACATGGCTGTTTTGAATATCACAAGCGAAAATTATGAGAAGGAGGTGGCGGCTTCGAAGCTGCCCGTGCTTTTGGATTTTTGGGCCCCCTGGTGCAAATACTGCCGCCGTATCGCCCCAGTAATAGAGCGTGTGGCGCAGCAGTATGAAGGCAAAGTAGTGGTGGCGCAGTGCAATGTGGACGATGCCCCGGCGCTGGCGCAGCAGTTCAAAGTGGATATCATCCCCTCGCTGTTCGTTATCAAAAACGGCGTGCCGGGCGAAAAAATCGTAAACCCTGCCTCACAGGACGCGTTGGAGGCTTGGATGATGCCGCAGTTGTAAGAAGGGGATAAGGGAATGTGCAAGGCAGACTATGACATGATAGTGGTGGGTGGCGGCCCCGGCGGCTATACTGCCGCACTGTATGGTGCAAGGGCCGGCCTCTCTGTGCTGGTGCTGGAGATGCTGTCGCCCGGCGGGCAAATGGCCACCACGGAAAATGTGGATAATTACCCCGGCTTTCCGGAAGGGGCCGACGGGTTTGAGCTGGGCGAAAAAATGCAGCAGGGGGCACACCGCTTCGGCGCCGTGACGAGGTTTGAAGAGGTAAAGGCGCTTTATCTGGAACCCAACCCCAAACGGGTGGAGACGGCCAAAGGCACTTATACAGCCTGCACGGTGGTGCTTTCCACCGGGGCGACCCCCCGCAGGCTGGCTGTGCCGGGGGAAGAGGCGCTTGCAGGCCGCGGTGTGGCCTACTGTGCCACGTGTGACGGCATGTATTACCGGGGCAAAGAGGTAGCTGTGCTGGGCGGGGGCAACTCTGCCGCGGAAGAGGCATTGTATCTCTCCAAGATTTGCCCCAAGGTGTATCTTGTGCACCGCCGGGATGCCCTGCGGGCCGAAAAAAGCTCGGTGCAGGCGCTGCATCGTGCCGGCAACATTGAATTTGTGTGGAACGCTACTGTGGAGGGCTTTGTCACCGGCGGCGAGCGCGGCAGCCTGCAGGCTCTGGTGCTGAAAAGCACACAGGACGGGCATACCTGGCAGCTTGCCTGTGAGGGGGCGTTTGTGGCCATTGGGCGCGTGCCGAATACGGCGCTTGTGGCCGGTAAGGTGAACCTGGACGCGCAGGGATATGTGGTGGCCGATGAAACCACGCGCACCAGTGTACCCGGTGTATTTGCCGTGGGCGATGTGCGAACCAAGGCGGTGCGGCAGATCGTGACGGCGGCTGCAGACGGCGCCGTGGCAGCACATTTTGCACAGGAATTTATCGAGCAGCACCTGTAAGGCAGCGCGCCGGCAAATACCATTCAGAAGAAAAAGATGCCCGTGCTGAAAAAGCGGGCCGCATTTTTCCAGCACAATATTTCCCCGTTTTTTCTCCCTGCATATGCCGGGGAGAAGATGAGATACAAATACCCCGCAGCAAAGATATATTGATGCAAAACATTGCCGGTTTCAAAACTGTCTTTTGTGCATCAGTATACCCATGCTGCGGGGCTTTTTGTAGACTGCGCGGAAAGCAACAAGCACTTCCCCAGCTGCACGCTGCGCCGCCAAAGGCTGTGCCTCCGTCAGGCTTCCGGCGCGTTTGCATCCGTGCTTTTTTTTGTGCCTTTTCCGGCAGACAGCAGCTCCAGCGCCTTTACGGCATATGCCTTGTAGGCGAAAGAGCGCACTGCGGCGCGCAGAAGCTCGGCCTCCGGCGAAGAAGGTGCTGCATCTGCCCCCACGTCGCTCTGTGTGGCAAATGCTGCCCGCAGGGCCGCCTCCAGTTCTTCGCAGAAGCGGCCATATGCATATGATGTCTCATACTTGCTCTGCTGCATATGCAGCAGAGCTGCGATTTCACTGATGCTAAGCACCTGCTTCAGCAGAAATATCACATACAGGCAGGCGATTTGCTCTGTAGAGTATTTCTTTTTTTCCGGAGGGCTCAGCAGCTTCATTTTTACATAGTTGTTTACCATGGTGGCGGTAACGGGTGTTTCTCCATGCGGGTAAAATGGGCTCACGGCCTCGTTCAGCACAGACACCACCTGGTCCTTATAAAGTGCGATGTGCGGCAGCTCTTCATAGCGCGGGCAGTGATACTCGCACAGGCGGCGAAAATTATCAGGTATTTTCTGTTCCATGCAAAATCCCTCCATTTGGTTTATTCTATCACGCCGGGCCACATGCTGTCAAAATGAAAAGCAGGTGATAAAAATATCAGATGACGGTGATGTGGTGTTGGATACTGCATGAAAAGAATTCTTTTTCCCAACGCAAGAGGCGAGGCCCTGCATGATGTTATGATGTGGCTGGAAGGCTAAGGCGCCATGATACCAAAAGAGGAGAAATGCGGCTGTATGCGCCGATAGAGAAAGCAGCAAGCGGACGGCCATAAGCGCGAAGGATTCGCCCGCTCATGGGACGAGGAGGAAACGGCTGGTTCTATTTCAAAGCATGCACAGATGAGATGAAAAAAGCCCGTGGAATCAACATTCCACGGGCTTTTTGTGGTGGAGATGAGGGGGATCGAACCCCTTACCTCTTGAATGCCATTCAAGCGCTCTCCCAAGTGAGCTACACCCCCACGGGCTGTGCACTTCAAAGTGCCTTATTATAATATCAATCAAAGAAGAAAATGTCAAGATGTTTTTTCAAAAAATTTTAGATGCGCGTGCAGCCATTTTTCTGCAGCGATGCAGCTGCAGAAAAAAGCGGCGAGAGAGCCTGCTGTGCGGGCGGCAAGGGCATGGGTCGCAAACAAACAGGGCACGGCGCAGCAATGTGCTTACAGCTGGGGCAAAGCGCGCAAAGCACGGCAAACCTGCACTTACATCACACCCGGTGAATACGTTCCATATAGTAGTGTAATGCATCAGCATAAAACACGGCGCATTGTGCGCTTTGGCTTTACGGGAGGAAGAAACCATGAGACGAAATTTCAGACAGTGGATTGCAGAGCAATGGAGAACTGACCCTGCGTATGCCTATTTGCACGCAGCTGCTGAACCGCTTGTGAACCAGTTCAGCACAGCCGGACTGCAGATCAGCCTGAGCGAGCCGAACTGGAAGCCCAATTCCAGGCTAACGCCAGGTACTTATATTGCGAAAGACCCTACAGTGCGGGTACATGCCGGTAGTGAGCGATGCTATGTTATCGTGCAGATAGAACAGTCCAATGCAAATGCATGGCAGGAGGCGGGCATTCAGTATGGTTATTTGGAATACGGGCAGTTCATATCCGGCGTAATACGCCCCGGCTGGATGTCTGTGCCATCTGCCGGGAATGCGTGGTACCGCATTGTGGACGCATCAGAGGCAGACCAGGCATTTCCCGTTTTTACCACGGTGCATGTGCCGCCTGAAACGACGGCTGAAGAACTGAGTGAAGCCGCGGCTAATGTGCTCACCATACGGGCCTGGGCTGTGCAGGCACAGGGGGTGGACGGGCTGCAGGGGGCACTGTCTCTTTTGAGCAAAAGCGTAAGAAATGCATAAGCCTGTGAAAAAACTGTGCGTCTGTCTAAACCGGCTTACAGGCGGGCAGGCATATTACCTGCACACCGGCAGTATGGCGCCTGCCTGTCCTGCACACAGCCTTGTATTGGTGCGCAGGCGCCCCTGGCACATCAGGCCGGGCATGGTGGTACTGTACCGCACGCCAGCTATGGATGCGCCTGTGCTGCACCGCGTGGTAGGGGTGTGCGCGGGCGGGCGCATGCTGCGGCTGAAGGGGGATGCCAATGCCCTGCCGGACGCCGGACTTGTCCCGCGAGAGTGGGTTATCGGCAGGCTTTTTCTGTGCCTTCGGTAAGCATTTCTGCTGCAGCGTGGAGTCAAGCCCCCGGCAAAGCCTGGGGCTTGCGTAAGCCCTGGAAGGGCATACTACCGGCAAGCCTCTCAGGAGGCACTGTATTCTCTGCCTCCTGCATCACCTGCCACGCCCCCCGTAAACAGGGTTCTTCCCGCTGCGTGCTGCATCTCTTTGGTGTTGAATACCATCTCGTTTCGCTCAAAGCTGGCAGCGAAAGCCCTTTTACTCTCTCTGGCACAGCCAGGGGTTGTCATTTCGCTAAAGCTGGCCAAAACAGCGCCGCCGGGCTCGGAACGCCGGGCCCGGCGGCACGCTTCTGCTTTTTGTTTTCAGCCCGCACAGCGCGGCGCTGCCTTAATAAGCCACGCCCTGCGCCAGCATGGCCTCGGCCACCTTGATGAAGCCCGCCACGTTGGCGCCTACCATCAAATTGCCCTCAGCCCCGCAGGCCTTTGAGGCGTCGTAGGCATTGTGGAAAATATTCGTCATGATGTCCTTCAGCCGCGCGTCCACCTCTTCAAACGACCACGAGAGACGCAGCGAGTTCTGGCTCATTTCAAGGCCGCTGGTGGCCACGCCGCCCGCGTTTGCCGCCTTGGCTGGGCCGTACAGCATGCCATTTGCCTCATACACGGCAATGGCCTCGGGCGTAGAGGGCATATTGGCGCCCTCGCACACCACCCGGCAGCCGTTTGCGGCCAGTTTTCCGGCGCTTTCACCGTCTATCTCGTTCTGCGTGGCGCAGGGCAGCGCAATATCGCACGGGATGCCCCAGATGCCGGTGCAGCCCTCGTGGTATTCCGTGCCGGGCACTTCCTTCACATACTCGCTGATGCGCGCGCGGCGCTGCAGCTTGATGGCTTTCACCACGTCCAGCTTCACGCCGTCTTTGTCGTAAATATAGCCGTTCGAGTCGGACAGGGCCACTACCTTGCCACCCAGCTGCACGGCCTTTTCTGTGGCATAGATGGCCACGTTGCCAGAGCCGGAGATAACCACCGTCTTGCCCTCGAAGCTGTCCTGCCTCATGCAGCGCAGCGCCTCCTGCGTGAAATAGCACAGGCCATAGCCCGTGGCCTCCGGCCGCACAAGACTGCCGCCGTAGGAAAGGCCCTTGCCCGTGAGCACACCCGTCACCTCGTTGCGCAGGCGCTTGTATTGGCCGAACAGGTAGCCGATTTCTCGCGCGCCCACGCCGATGTCGCCCGCAGGCACGTCGGTAAACTGGCCGATGTGCTTTGCAAGCTCTGTCATAAAGCTTTGGCAGAAGCGCATGATTTCGGCGTCCGAGCGGCCCTTTGGGTCAAAATCCGAGCCGCCCTTGCCGCCGCCCATGGGCAGGCCGGTAAGGCTGTTTTTGAACACCTGCTCGAAGCCCAGGAACTTGATGACGGAAGCGTTCACACTGGGGTGGAAGCGCAGGCCGCCCTTGTATGGGCCAATGGCAGAGTTGAACTGCACACGGTAGCCGCGGTTCACCTGCACCCTGCCCGCGTCATCCACCCAGGCCACGCGGAACTGCAGAAATCGCTCGGGCTCGCACATGCGCTCTACAATGCCCCACTGCTCCAGCTCCGGGTGCTTTTCAGCATAGGGCTCAAGGCTTTCCAGCACCTCGCCCACTGCCTGCAAAAATTCCGCCTCGCCGGGGTTGCGCGCCTGCACGGCGGCGTATACACGGGCCAGATATTCGTTTTTCAGCATATAACATTCCCCTTTCCCTGTCTGCGGGCGCCGCCGTGTGCGGCGGCCCGCCCCTCTTGTTATCAAATTATATCGCTTTATCAGGGTGAGGGCAAGAAAATTTTGCACGAATTGACGCGGCAAAGGCCAGTGTGGTATACTGAAAACTCCGAAGCGAGCAAGACAGACGGCGGCGGAGGGCCCGAAAGGCCCTCTGAGGAAAGTCCGGGCTCCTCAAGGGAACGGTAACTGCTAACGGCAGCCGGGGGTGACCCCAGGGATAGTGCAACAGAAATAGA
>OJRC01000732.1_pt1 | contig 16811 bp, 15 predicted proteins | sample 1599081 | NCBI WGS metagenome assembly OJRC01 (sample SAMN03922519, study PRJEB24848) | human gut metagenome | isolation source: stool sample | host: Homo sapiens | place: Germany | collected 2010-02 | reverse complement strand
TTGGTGCCGAAGATGCGGTCGCCGGCGTCGCCGAGACCGGGGACGATGTAGCCGTGGTCGTTGAGGCGCTCATCCATGGCGGCGACATAGATGTCGACGTCCGGGTGCTCGGCCTGCATGCGCTCGACGCCTTCGGGCGCGCCTATGATGCTCATGAGCTTTATGTGCTTTACGCCGACTTCCTTGAGGAACATCGCCGCCGCGGCTGCGCTGCCGCCGGTCGCCAGCATCGGGTCGACTATTATCGCGTCGCGCTCCTCGATATCGGGCGGCATCTTGAAGTAGTACTTCACAGGCTCGAGCGTGTTCGGGTCGCGGTAAAGTCCTATGTGGCCGACCTTGACGTTCGGCATCAGCGCAACCATGCCGTCCACCATGCCGAGACCGGCGCGGAGTATGGGCACCACGGCCAGCTTCTTGCCGGCTATGTGACGGCACTGGGCCTTGCCCATCGGGGTCTCGACCTCGGCCTCCTCGAGAGGCAGGTCGCGGGTCGCCTCGTAGCACATCAGCATCGCGATCTCACTGACAAGCTCGCGGAAGGCCTTGGAGCCGGTATCCTTATCTCTAAGGATGGCCAGCTTGTGCTGGATGAGGGGATGGTCGAATACGTGCACATTGCTCATGTGGTTCGTCTCCTTTTGTATTTATGTCCGCGACAGCCTCGCCTGCCGCTCGCGCTCAGCCTGGGAAAGCCTCAGATACACCGGCAGCAGCTCCGCCGCCGGAGCCGCTGTTTCGCTCTCGGCCGCCCTGCATACGCCGTAGGCGTTCTGATGCAGGATCGGCTCCGGCGCTATCGTGCAGGCGACGCCCAGCTCGCCCAGACGATTATAGCACAGCTTTGCCCCGTCTCCAACAAGAAAAACGCGTTTTTCGCATTTTTCCAGCTCTTTTGCCAGCTCCTCCACCGATATCGCGCGGTCGGGAACAAGCCTCTCGGGTTTTGCGTCTTTTATCTCGAATATCGCGTTATACACCTGCTGCCTTCTCGCGTCCATGCAGCAGCACACAAGCGTGCCCTCGCCCGCCGCCACGCCGTTCCAGGCCATGGCTGCGAGGGTCGAGACGCCTGTCGCCGGCTTTTCCGCGCCCCAGCACAGACCCTTCACCGCCGCAACGCCTATGCGTATGCCGGTAAAGGAGCCCGGCCCGCGCGCCACAGCCACAGCGTCGACCTCCGAGAGCTTCGTCTCGGTATTCTTCAGTATGTCCTCCACCATGGGCAGCAGCGTCCGGCTGTGTGTCAGTCCCGAGCACTGGCTATACTGAGCTATGAGCTCTCCATCCCGGCAGAGCGCGACCGACGCCGCCTTCGCCGAGGATTCCAGTCCCAGTATCAGCACTCAGATCCCCCCTCTATCCTGATGAGCCGGGAATTCTCGCCCGTCTTCTCAAATATCACCCTTATCTCGTCGCCGTAGAACGCGTCCTCGACGTTCTCGCTCCACTCGACGGCGCAGACCGCGCCGCGGGCGAGGTAGTCTTCCCAGCCGATGTCCCACAGCTCATCGGCCGAGGCGAGCCTGTACATGTCGAAGTGGATAAGCTCCCTCTCCCCGAGGTACTCGTTGACTATGGTGAAGGTCGGGCTGGAGACGCGGCAGTCTATGCCCATGCCGCGGGCCATGCCGCGTACAAAGGCGGTCTTGCCCGAACCGAGCTCCCCATACATGGCTACGACGGCGCCATCGGGCACCCTTTGGCCAAAGCGCTCGCCCGCAAGCTCCGTTTCCCGCTCGCTGTTTGAAACTGTCTCCGACATGAGCCGCCTCCTTTCTTCTGCGGCTCAATATTATACACCAGCTTCGGCGTTGCGTAAAGTCAAAGAATATGATATAATTCAATGTCAGCGGAAATCGAGGTGAAAGCGCTTGAAAAAATTCCTTCCGCTCGTGCGGGATTTCTTGAAACGGGCGGATCTGTTTTTGCTTATTATGAGCCTTATCTGCTCCGTGTACGGCATCATAATGATAGCGAGCGCCACACAGTCGTATTCGAACGGCTCGGCGCAGTACGTCATAGTGCAGACGCTGGCGCTCGGCCTCGGCGTGCTGCTGTTCATCGGCATGACGATAATAGACGTGGACATTTTCGCTCAGCACTGGGGCATCCTGTATATACTGAGCGCGCTGCTGCTGGGCGCGCTGCTGGTCTTCGGCGGACAGAGCGAGACCGGCAACAACGGCTGGCTTCGCTTCTTCGGCATAGGCATACAGCCAACCGAGATAGTAAAGCTTGCCTTCATCATAGTCCTTGCGAAGCAGCTGGCGTATCTGAAGGAATATAAGAATCTGAATTCGATTGCCTCGATAGGACAGATCGTCGGGCATTTCATCGTTGTGTTCGGCGTCATACTTGTGACGGCGCAGGACCTGGGCAGCGCGCTGGTGTACTTTTTCATCTTTGCCGTCATGCTGTTCATGGCGGGGGTGAAGATCTACTGGTTCGTGATGGGCGCCGCGGCGATGGCGGCGGTCATACCTTTCATGTGGACATATATGCTGTCCGAGTATCAGCAACAGCGCATCCTGGCGCCGTACGACAGCTCCATCGACCCGAACAATACCGGGATAAACTGGCAGCAGAACCAGGCCAAGATCGCTCTTGCCTCCGGACAGCTTTCAGGCGCGGGCCTGGGCGAGGGCACTCAAAGCCAGTCGAGCGCCATACCGGTCAAGCACTCGGACTTCATTTTCGCGGTCATAGGCGAGGAACTGGGGCTGATCGGGGCCTGCCTTGTGCTTTTGCTGCTCATGATAATCGTGGTGCGCTGCGTGCAGGTCGGCCTGCGCTCGGGGAACACGATGTCGATGCTGGTGTGCATGGGTGTGGCCGCTACGGTGGTGTTCCAGACCTTTGAGAATGTGGGCATGTGTATAGGCATAGCGCCGGTGGTCGGCATCACGCTGCCGTTCTTCAGCTACGGCGGCTCGTCGCTGTTCTCTATGTTCGCGGCGATGGGGTTGGTGTCCGGGGTCAAATACCGGCCCAAACCCTTGAGATCGTCGCTGTACGGAAGGTAGCGGACAGAGGATAAAACCAAAAAATGACAGGCCCCGGCAGCATTGCTGCCGGGGCCTGCTTTTTGGGGGAAGCGGTAAGGATAGAAAAAGCATGGTCTCAGTTGGATGCGGTGCTGTATTCGGCGGAGCGGCGCACGCCGGCGACCGTGGCGGCTGCCATGACGAGTGACAGGACCATGAAGGCTATCCATGCCGGGGCATAGGAGCCGCCGGAGTCGAAGACCTTGGCCGCGACGACGGGGCCGACCGCCACGCCTACGCCGTAAAAGAGGCTGAGCAGGCCGTAGATTACCGAGTAGTTGCGCCGGCCGGCGACGAGCATCGTCAGGTACGGCGGGGAGACGGTGGTCATGGAGCAGACGAGCCCGAACAGCGCGCCGAAGGCGACGGCGGCCGCGGTGTTCCCGGCAGCGAGACTGCAGCCGGCGGCGAGCAAAAAGAGCAGGGTGCAGTAAGCGGTGCCGAATTTGACGCCTTTTTTGTCGTAGACGGCGCCGAGCAGCACCTTCCCGACGATCTGTATGCCCATGACGAGCGTGAAGATGTTCGTGGAAAAGCTCTCGCTGTGGCCGAGCTCGTCCTGCATGTAGATGCTGAAGTTGTTCTGCATGCCCATGTTTATGAAGCCGATAATGAACATGCTCAGGGCGAGGAGCCAGAACGAGCCGGTCTTGAGGAACCTGCCCGCGCTTATGCCGGTGAGCGGCGCGGCGGCCGCGCTGTCGCCCGGCTTGACGCCCAGGGGCAGCAGGCCCTTGTCCCGCGGCGACTCGCGCACGAGGAACAGCGCCGTGGGGATGAGCACGACGGCGGAGATCACGCCGAGCACGGTGTATCCCATGCGCCAGCCGGAGGCGTCCACGACGGCCTGCGTGACCTGTACGAGTATCATGCCTCCGGCGACGCTGCCCGTGAAGGCTATGCCGGTTGCCGTGCCCTTCTTTTCGCTGAACCAGTTGTTTATGAGCGCGCCGCAGGGGATGAGTGACACGCCGCTCATGCCGAGGCCCACGACCAGCGAGACCACGTAGAACGCCGGCAGGCTGTGGCAGAAACGGTACAGGAAGAACCCGGCGGCGGTGACGACGGCGTAGACCGGCATGGCCCGGCGCATCGTGAACCTCGCCATGACCTTGCCGACCACGGCGCCGCCTATGAGCGCGGCGAGCGAGACGATGGTGCCGATGAGCTGCACATCCCCGGCGTCCCAGCCGAACTCGGCCATGAGTTCGATGGTGAAGACGTTGAAGCAGTTGATGACGATGCCGATGGAGGCCGCCATCATCAGGAAACAGGCGAGGACGATCACCCAGTGGTAAGTGAACTTTTTCTCCTTCATAATTTACATATTCTCCCTTTATATTTGCCCCGGCGCCCTCTCTATGCAGCGGGCGGTGCCTTATCCCCGGGCCGCGGCCATGCCGCGCAGGAGCGCCTCGGCGTTCATCGCGCGCACAGCGTCGGATTTTTTGGCGAACTTTTTATCAAGACTGCGCTGGAATTCCTCTGGGGTGACTATGCCGGTCAGGGCTATGAGCGCGCCGATGACGATGACGTTCGCCACCTTGGGCGAGCCGACCTCCAGCGCCAGCGCGTCGGCGGGGATGCCTATGGCGGTGATGTCCCCGCGCTCGATGGGAAGGGTGACGAGGGTGCTGTCGTAGAGCAGCACGCCGCCGGGTTCAAGCTCGCCGATGAATTTCTTATATGCCATGTTGTTCATCGCGACGAGCACGCCGCCGCTGCCGGCCATGGGCGAGACTATCTCGTCCCGGTCGATGATGACGGTGCACTTTGCGCTGCCTCCGCGCTGCTCCGGGCCGTAGCTCGGCATGTACGCTGCATGCCGTCCGCTCTCTACGGCGCTCTGCGCGAGCATGATGCCCATGCTCATGACGCCCTGTCCGCCGGAGCCTGTAAAGATGATGGCGTTTTTCATCTGAGTCACACTCCCTTCCCGATGTCGCGGAACACACCCAGCGGGAACGCGGGGATGGTGTTCTCCTCCATGAACTTCAGCGTATCGAGCGGGGCCATGCCCCAGTTGGTCGGGCAGTTGGTGAGCAGCTCGACGAAGCTGAAGGCCCGGCCCTCGAGCTGGTACCTGAAGGCGGTCAGGATGCTCTCTTTGGCCTTGCGGATGTTGGCGGGGCTGTTGAGCGCGCAGCGGGCAATGTAGCTCGGGGCCTTGAGCGTGCTGAGCAGCTCGCACATGTTGGTGGGATAGCCGTCCACGAGAGCGTCGCGGCCCCGGGGCGTGGTTGTGGACTTCTGGCCCACGAGCGTCGTGGGCGCAAGCTGGCCGCCGGTCATGCCGTAGGTCGAGTTGTTGGCGAATACGACCGTGAAATGCTCGCCGCGGTTGGCGGCGCACATTATCTCGGCGAGGCCGATGCTGGCGAGGTCGCCGTCACCCTGATAGGCGAAGACGAAGGTGTCCGGCTGGGTGCGCTTGATGCCGGTCGCAACGGCAGGGGCGCGGCCGTGGGCGCAGCTCACCATGTCCATATCCCAGAAGCGCAGGCCCATCGTCGAGCAGCCGACCGGCATGACGACTATCGTCTTTTTAGCAAGGCCCAGTTCGTCTATGCACTGGCCGACGAGCTTGTTGGCCATGGAGTGCAGGCAGCCGGGGCAGAAGGTGTTCGGTATCGGTTTCAGGCACGATGGCCTCAGGATCTCTTTGCTCATTTGTTCAGACCTCCGATCAGTGCCTTGATAGCGGCGGTGGTCTCCTCGTTCTTGAGGGTTATGCCGCCGGAGTGGCCGTACTGCAATATGGGCGCGCGCTCCATCACCTGCTGGGCGATGTCGTCGACCATCTGGCAGGGTATCGCCATCTCGACGTCTATGATGGCCTTGACGCGCGAGTAGTCCAGGTCGTGCAGGACCTTTTTCGGGAAGGGATAGAGCGTAATGGGACGGATGAGGCCGAGCTTTATACCCTCTTTGCGCAGTTCGTTTATGGCGTACTTGCAGATGCGGGCGCTGGTGCCGTAGGCGACGCATACGTATTCGGCGTCGTCGAGCATGTACTCCTCCCACTTCACATCCTTGGCTGCCCAGCCCTGCTGGAGCATCGCTGCGCGCTTGTTGAGCAGCTCCACGACCTCCTCGTCAGCTATGGACGAGATGAGGCGCGGCTCGTGCTCACCCCGTTCAAAGTTGCCCAGCGCCCAGTCGGGGCGGGGCGGCAGTTCCTTCATGGGCGGAAGTTCTACCTCCTCCATGACGGAGCCGAGGCAGCCGTCCATGAGTAGGTAGACAGGGTTGCGGTCGCGCTCGGCCAGCTCGAAGGAGTCGTAGATCAGGTCGACGGCCTCCTGAACGGTGTGCGGGGCCTCGACTATCAGCCGGAAGCCGCCGTGGCCGAGTGCCTTGGTCGCCTGAAGATAGTCCTGCTGCGCCGGCTGGATGCTGCCCAGCCCGGGGCCGCCGCGGCTGACGTTCACGATGACTGCGGGGAGCATGGCGCCCGAGAGGTAGCTTATGCCCTCGCTCTTGAGGCTGATGCCCGGGCCGGAGGAGCCGGTCATGGCTCTCACGCCGCTGGTGGCGGCGCCGTAGACCATATTGATGGACGCCACCTCGCTCTCGCCCTGGATGAACACGCCGCCGACCTCCGGCAGGCGTGCCGAGAGATACTCGGGTATCTCGCTCTGCGGGGTTATCGGATAACCGGCAAAGAAGCGGCAGCCGCCGCGCACCGCCGCCTCCGCGACGGCTTCGTTGCCCTTCATAAGAATCTTAGCCATTGCTGTCCTCCTCTCTCAGCTCCAGCGCCGCGTCGGGACATACCGTGGCGCAGATGCCGCAGGCTATGCACTTTTCCTCGTCCACTACCGGAAAGAACACGCCCAGCCCGTTGCGCTCCTTGCCGAAGCTAAGGGCCTTTTTGGGGCAGTAGTGTACGCAGTAGCCGCAGCTCTTGCAGTACTGACTGAGCACCTTCACTCTCATTACAGTTTATTCCTCCTTAAATTATCATTCCCGCGCGCCTGGCGTCATAGGCCAGCTGATCCCTGAAATCGGGGTGGGCGATGGCGATGAGCTTTTTGGCGCGGATATCCAGCGGCTCGTTGCGCAGGTCTGCCACGCCGAACTCCGTGACGATGAACTGGACGTCGGCGCGCGGCGTCGTCACAATGCTGCCCAGTGGAAGGACGGCGGATATCTTGCTCTTTACCTCGCCGGACTTTGTCGTCAGGGTGCTGGGCAGGGCGAGGAAGCTCATACCTCCCTTGCTCCAGCCCGCGCCGCGCACGAAGTCGGCCTGCCCGCCCGTGCCTGAAAACTGCCTCGGGCCTATGCTCTCGGCGCAGACCTGGCCCATCAGGTCCACCTGCATCGCGCCGTTAATGGATACCATGTTGTCGTTTTGCGCTATGACCCTCGGGTCGTTCACCCAGGCGAAGGGCCGCGCCTCTATGTCCGGGTTGCGGTCCATGAAGTCGTACATCTCCTGCGAACCGAGCGAGAAGCCGAGCACGGTCTTGCCGGGGCAGAGCGTCTTGCGCGAATTGTTCACCGCGCCGCATTTTATAAGCTCCACCAGCGCGTTCACGAACATCTCGGTGTGTATGCCGAGGTCGCGCTTTTCCTTCAGGAAACCGCCTATCGCCGAGGCTACGCCACCGATGCCGAGCTGAATCGTGGCGCCGTCGGGGACCCGTTCGACTATGTGCCCCGCAATTTTGACCTCGGCCTCCGAGGGCGCGGCGGAGGGAAGCACCGGCAGCTCCTCCTCGGCCTCCACGAGCCAGGTCACGCGCTCTGCGGGGTACATGCAGTCCACGCCGTAGACGTAGGGCATCCGCCTGTTGACCTGCACGATTATCGTCTCGTACCTGTCGAGCAGCGCGGCGTCCATGGGCGAGGGGCCGAGGCTTATCATTCCGTTCTCGTCCGGCTCGGTGCCGGCGACCAGCAGGACGTTGCCGCCATGGTCGTACATGCGGTCGTATGTGGTCTGAGAAAGATGTATGGGCTGGTACGGGAACTTTGAGCCTGCGGCGACGAAGGCGCGCTCTATGGGGCCGAAAAAGCAGCTGGTGACGTTCAGATGGCCGTTAAACTGCGGCATGCCCATCTTGTAAGGCTTGAAACCCGCGCCGAAGTAGAAGGTCACGTCCTCAAGGCCCTCCAGCGAATAGTCGGCCAGGGCGTCGAGCAGTCTGTACGGCACGCCCGTGGCTATGCCTGCGACCAGCCTGTCCCCGTTCTTTATTTTCCGCACCGCCTCGTCCATGCTTATGAGCTTGGAGGCGTATTTCTGTCTCCAGTCCATGGCCTTATCCCTCGTACTGCCTGTCGTAGTTTGCCTGCATGGTCTGCACAAGCTTCGTTATGAGGTCGCAGGCGGGGGTGGCTATGCCGAGCTGCCTGCCGTATTCGGCGACCGCGCCGGTGAGCGTCATGATCTCGGTCTGGCGCTTGAACATGAGCATGTCCTGGGCCATGGAGGGGTAGTAGTCCACGATGCCCGAGCCTCCCGACTGTTTGACGGCCATCGTAAAGGCCTTGGGGTCCATCGGACAGCCCTTGGCGGTGGCGACGGCGCAGCACTCGGAGACGACCTGCACCACGAGCGCGAGCCCGCTGGGGTTGGAGAGGATGTCCTTTACCTTGAGCCGCGTTATGGCGCTCAGGGGGTTGAAGGTGGAGTTCACGACGATCTTGGTCCACAGCGCGGGGCGCACGTCCTCCCAGAACTTCGCCGGGCAGCCTCCGTCGTTGAACAGCTGCTCCAGATGCTTGCCGACCTTTTCCGTCAGGGGATTGTTCTCCACCGCGCCGAAGTTCATCTGATACTCGCCCGCGGCCGGGGAGGAGATGCACTTGCCAGGGCCGTCCAGCGCAGTGCCGAGCACGCCAGAGCCGTATATGACTCTGCCCGGGCCGACGACAGCCACGAGCTTGTCTTCATTGCCCAGACCGTTGAGCAGGCTGATGAGCACGGTGTCGTCGCCAATGCAGGGCCTCGCCGTCTCTATCGCGCTCTCGAGCTGGGTCGCCTTGGTCATGAAGATGACCGCATCCATTTTCCCTATGTTTTCGGCGTCGTACGCGGTCTTGAAGCCCGTCACCTGATACTCCTGGTCGGGGTAGATGACAAAGGTGAGGCCGTCGCGGGCGATCTTGTCCATGTGCTCCCTGTAGGGGACCACAAGGGTCAGATCCGCGCCGCCGCGTCTCAGGTAGCCTGCGAAAACGCTGCCGGCCGCGCCGGAGCCTATCATTGCTATCTTCATATGCCTTCCTCCATACTGTATTTTTTCGAGCCGGCTTCCCGCACTCTGTGCTGCATTCAATCTAGCATGTCCGTGTGCAAATAGTCCAATCCTGCAAGACTCGAGCCGCAGAAAGCTGTGGAAATACACCAATGGATAAGATTATCCTCTCTCCCGGCGGGAATCTTACCTGCGCGGGCGAAAAACCGCGCAAAAAGAGACATCCGGCGCCCCGATGACCGGAGCGCCGGATGTATTTCAAGTGTTTATAGAGGTATGCGCGGGCGGGCTGTTCAGCCGGAGCTGAGGTTTCTGTTCTGCAGGCACGAGCTCGCGCAGAAGTCGATGTGCTTATCCATCGCGGAGCGCGCCAGCTCTGGGAAGCCGAATTTCACGGCCCTGTAGATCGCTATGTGCTGGCTGCCAAGCAGGAGCAGGTTGTCGGGATCGTGCTCGCTCATGAGGAACTGGTTCGTGCGTATGGAGAGGTAGTCCACGGTCTTGGATATGGCCTTGTACATGCTCATCAGGTATTCGTTGCGCGTGGAGCGCACGAGCAGGCCGTGGAAGTCCATGTCCAGCCGCGCGGTGATGCTGATGTCAGGGTCAGTGCTGCCTTGTCCCTGCACGAAGCTTTTCAGGGCGGACTGGAAGTCTTCGGCAAGCCTGCCCAGCTCGCTGAGATCCACGCGCCAGTTCTTTTCGGCGCAGATGTAGGCAGCGATGCCCTCCACGGACTTGCGTGCCACAAAGAGGTCGGCGATGGAGCTGTTGTCAATGTCGAAGACGTAATAGTTGCTGTACTTCCCGTCGCCCTTCTGCTCGGCGCGCACCAGTCCGCGGGAGCAGAGCTGGTCTATGGCTTCGCGCACGGGGGTGGAGCTAACTTCAAGCTCACCGGCGATCTTGGCGACGTTCAGTCTCGCCCCGGGCGGCAGCTCGGAGCTGAGTATCGCGCCCTCGAGTATGACAAAGACGATGCTGCTGAGCTTTTCAAACGGATTTTTCTCCAGCGCCCGGCTTACGGACTCTGAACATATGCGTTTTTCACGCATTGACGATCGACACCTCCCCGCCGCCTTGCCGCCGTTTTTTTCATTATAACATGCCGTCCCAGAGCTGACAATCGGATACTTTGCGTCAGGCTTATGCGGACCTAAAATGTAACGCCCAGCGCATATCAGGACTTTTTTGCAAAATATACATAATGAATGTATGTAAAACCGTTTGTGTTCACAAAAAATTCACAAACTTGGCTCATTTTCGATTTAACGCATTGCATTCATGAAAGAATTGTAGTATCATCAAGCGCATAAAACCCGGAAAAGGGTTTTCCGTGAATCTGGGGGGATTTGCGGGGAAAATAATTGGAGGTGCTTTTATGCTGCCTATTCTAGCGACATTCGTAATCCTGCTGGTCTTCGGTATAGGCGATATGGTCGCAACGAAGACCAAGGCCATCGTCTCGATGCTGTTCCTGTCCTCGGTCATATTCCTGATCGGCTTCTGGACGGAGATACTCCCGAACACGATGTTTGACGACTCCACACTGCTGCTCGTCTCCGGCGTTCTCGTCTCCATGCTGCTCGTGCACATGGGCACGACCATCAAGCTGAGCGACTTTGCCGACCAGTGGAAGACCGTCCTCATCTCGGGCATCGCCTGCATCGCGATAAGCGTCGGCATCTACTTCATCGGCGGCCTCCTCGTTGCGGACAAGAACTATGTCGTCGTCGGCGCGCCCATACTCTCCGGCGGAGTCGTGGCCACCCTGACCATGCAGACCGCCGTTTCGGAGATGGGACTGCCTGTCGAACTCGGCGTCTTTGCGGCCCTCGTCATGGTCGTACAGGGCTTCGTCGGCTATCCGGTCTGCTCCCTGTGCCTTAAGAGCGAGGCCAAGCGTGTGCGCCGCCTCGTCGAGTCCGGCCAGGAGCTCAAGGGCGTTACCGCAAAGATAGTCACCGATGCAGCGCCAAAGAAGCGTCTCATTCCCTATATCCCTGACAAGTACAACGGTCCCAACATCATGATGGCCAAGGTCGCGTTCTTTGCCTTCCTTGCCACCATCACCGCCAACTGGATAAACGGCATCATCGCTGACAACTTCGAGACCGAGTTCACCATCAGCGCCCTCATCTTCGCGCTCATCTACGGCATCGCCGCCAAGGAGCTGGGCTTCCTGGAGGAGAACCCGATGAAGCGCGCGGGCGCCGACGGCTTCATGCTCGTCGTGGTCACGCTCTCGATCTTCACGAACCTTGCCCAGTCCACGCCCGACATGGTCGCTGGCATGCTCTGGCCCCTGCTCGTCGTCGTCGTCACCGGCAGCGTGACCTTCCTCGTGATCTCCACGCTGGTCGGCAAGATCTTCGGCGTGAGCTGGCAGATGAGCTGTGCCATAGGCAGCACCTGCCTGTTCGGTTTCCCCGGAACGTACATAGTCACCACCGAGGTCGTCAACGGCACCGCCGCGAACGACGAGGAGAAGCAGCTGATGCTCGACCACATGATGCCCAAGATGCTCATCGCGGGCATGGTCTCCGTCTCCATCACCAGCGTCCTCATCGCCGGCTACATGGTGAACCTGCTCGTAGCTTGAGCCAAAATATCATAATAAGGGGAGGCGGCTCACGCCTCCCCTGTAGCCATATATTAAGTTAGAAAGGACTAAATGACATGGACATAAGAGCCAAAGCCCATGAGATATCCGAGGAGATGCTCGGCTGGAGGCGCGACTTCCATGCGCATCCCGAGCTGAGCAACAACGAGTTTCGCACGACGGAGAAGATAGTGGAGCTGCTAAAGAGCTTCGGCTGCGACAGCGTGGAGCGCCCCCTGCCCACAGGCGCGGTCGCGCTCATAAAGGGCGCGAAGCCCGGCAAATGCGTCGCGATAAGGGCGGATATCGACGCCCTGCCGGTGACGGAGGATACCGGCCTGCCCTTCACCTCCGAGAATCCCGGCGTAATGCACGCCTGCGGGCACGACACGCATATCTCCATGCTGCTTGCGACCGCGAAGCTGCTGTGCGGTATGCGCGACGAGCTGCCCGGCACGGTAAAGCTCATTTTCCAGCCCGCGGAGGAAAAGGCTCCCCGCGGCGGCGCGAGGCCGATGGTCGAGGCGGGTGTGATGGAAAACCCGCACGTCGACGCGATAATTTCCACGCACATCTCGCCGGGAGGACCCAAGGTGGGTTCAGTCAGCTTCTACAAGGGCATCGTGACCACGGCCTTTGACCTCTACAACGTCGCCGTCACCGGCCAGAATGCCCACGGCTCCCAGCCCCACAACGGGCACGACGCCATCCTTGCGCTGGCGCAGTTCATCGTGAACGCGCAGCAGATCGTCGCCCGCCGCGTGAACCCGCTCAAGACCGCCATCGTCTCCATCGGCGTAATAAAGGGCGGCGAGGCCGTGAACATCATTCCCAGCACTGCGAGCCTGGAGATGGTCTGCCGCACCTACGGCGAGGAGACCCGCAAGGTCATCTACGACGAGGTCATGCGCCTGGCGCGCGGCATCGGCGAGCTGAGCGCCTGCAAGTTCGACGTGGAGCACATCGAGGGCTACGGTTCGGTCAAGAACGACCCCGAGCTGCTCAAGCTCTCCGACGCGGCCATAACGGAGGCTCTCGGAGCCGACTTCGTGGACTATCTGGAGGAGCCGCTTTCCTTCAGCGAGGACTTCAGCTACTACGGCAACGCCACCGGCACGCCCAGCCTGTTCCTGCTGCTCAACGCAGGTTATCTGGGCGACGCACCCCACTCCCTGCACGACGCGCGCTGCACCTTCAAGGAGGAAGCGCTCGAGTGCGGCGTTACTGCCATGTGCGCCACTGCGCTGAAAATACTGGAAAGCTGAGGATAAGCATGGACATCAAAGAGCTTGCACATGAGGTATTTCCCTACGTTGTCGAGATGCGGCGGGATTTTCACATGAACCCCGAGCCGAGCTTTGAGGAGCACAGGACGACGAAGCGGATAGCGGAAGAGCTGGACAAGATGGGCATACCGTACCGGCTGTTCGAGCCGACGGGTCTCATAGGGGAGATAAAGGGCGGAAAGCCGGGCAAATGCATAGCCCTGCGCGCGGACATAGACGCCCTGTCGATACAGGAGAAGACGGGCCTGCCCTACGCCTCGCAGAAAGAGGGCTATATGCACGCCTGCGGACACGACACGCATACGGCGATGCTGCTGGGGGCGGCGAAGATGCTGGTGTCGGTGAAGGACGAGCTGTGCGGCACGGTGAAGCTGATCTTCCAGCCGGCGGAGGAGCTGGCGAGCGGGGCGAAGCATATCGTGGCTCAGGGCGCGCTGGACGGAGTGGATGCGGCGTTTGGGCAGCACATATTCTCCGGCATCCCTGCGGGGACGGTGGCGATAGGCGAGGGCGCGCTGCTGCCTGCGGCGGACTATTTCAGGATAGACGTGAAGGGCAAGGCGAGCCACGGCGCGCTGCCGGACGAGGGCATAGACGCGACGGTGGCGGCGTCGGCGATAGTGCTGGCGCTGCAGACGGTGTCGAGCCGCGAGTACAGCCCGCTGGACCCGGTGGTGGTGACGGTGGGCACGCTGCACTCGGGCGCGAGGTTCAATATCGTGTCTGGCGAGGCGGTGCTTGAGGGCACGGCGCGGGTGTTCAACAAGGAGATGCACGAGCGCATGCCGGAGATACTGGGGAGGATAGCTGAGAACACTGCGGCGGCATACCGCTGCGAGGCGAAGCTGGACTACCAGTTCAAGACGGAGATACTGGTTAACGAGGAAAAGATGACGGCGATAGCGCGCGGCGCTGCGGCGAAGCTGGTACCCGAGGACAAGCAGCTGCCGTACAAGCGCTCGATGGGCGGGGAGGACTTCGCCGAGTATACGGCGCACGTTCCGAGCGCCTTCGCCTCACTGGGCGGCGGCGGCGAAGCCCCGCAGCACAGCGACATGTTCTGCATAGACGAGCAGGCCATGGAGACCGGCTCTGCCCTCTACGCCCAGGTCGCCGTGGATTATCTGAACGGCTGAACAGATATAAAAGATGACAAAGACCCGTTCCGCTTTATTGCGGAACGGGTCTTGCTTTGCTCAGTTTTCTCTCAGTCCTTGAGGCCCATGGCTTCGCGTTCTTTGATGGCGTCCTTGCGGGAGAGGTTGACGCGGCCGCGGTCGTCGATCTCCGTGACCTTGACCCAGGTCATGTCGCCGATGTTCAGCACGTCCTCGACCTTCTCGGTGCGCTTGAACTCCAGGTCCTTGATGTGGACCATGCCGTCCTTGCCCGGAGCCAGCTCGACGAAGGCGCCGATCGGGATGATGCGCACTACCTTGCCGTAATACAGCTTGCCCACTTCGGGCTCGAACACGATGTTCTCTATCGTCTGCCTCGCGGCGCGGCAGGCCTCGATGTCCTCGGACGCAATGTAAATATTGCCCGAGTCCTCGATGTCGATCTTGCAGCCCGTGTCGGCGCAGATTTTCTGTATGACTTTGCCGCCCGAGCCGATGACCTCGCGAATCTTGTCCGGGTTTATCGTCATCTTTATCATCTTAGGCGCGGTCTTGGCCAGCTCACGGCGCGGCTCGCTGATGCAGGGGAGCATGATCTCGTCGAGGATCTGGTAACGGGCCTCGCGGGTGATCTGCAGGGCCTCCTTGATGATCTCGTGCTTGAGGCCGTCGTTCTTGAGGTCCATCTGAATGGCGGTGATGCCCTCCTTTGTGCCCGCGACCTTGAAGTCCATCTCGCCGTGGAAGTCCTCGACGCCCTGGATGTCGATGAAGGTCGTGAACTCGTCGCCGTCCTGGATGAGGCCGCAGGAGATGCCGGCGACGGGGGCCTTGATGGGCACGCCCGCGTCCATGAGGGCAAGGGTGCTGCCGCAGATGGAGCCCTGGGAGGTGGAGCCGTTGGAGGAGAGCACCTCGCTCACCACGCGGATGGCGTAGGGGAAGTCCTCAACGCTGGGGATGACGGGCTCGAGGGCCTTCTCGGCCAGAGCGCCGTGGCCGTACTCGCGGCGGCCGGTGGAGCGCTGGGGCTTGGCCTCGCCGGTGGAGTAGCCGGGGAAGTTGTAGTGGTGCATGTAGCGCTTCTCTTCCTCTTCCCAGATGGTGTCGAGCTTCTGCGCCATGGAGAGGGTGTTAAGCGTGGCGATGGAGAGCACCTGGGTCTGGCCGCGGGTGAAGAGACCGGAGCCGTGTACGCGGGGGATGACGCCCACCTCGGCGGCCAGCGGACGTATCTCGTCCTTGCGCCTGCCGTCGACGCGGTGCCCCTCGAGCAGCCAGGCCTTGACTATCTTCTTCTGGAACTTGTAGGTAATCTCCTCGAGATACTTGTCCATATCGGGGTAGTCCTCAAGGAACAGCTCGTGCCAGCGGTCGATGAGCTTGTTCCAGCGCTCCTCGCGGACGTTCTTGTCATCTGTGTCCATGGCGGCCCTGGCCTCGTCCATGGTGGCCTCGACTATCTTTGCGAACAGCTCTTCATTGAAGTCGGCGTGCTCGTACTCGAACTTGGGCTTGCCGATGTCCTGGACCATCATGTCGATGAGGTCGAGGACGGGCTGGAGCTTCTCGTGAGCCTGGACGATGCCCTCGTACATCACGTCGTCGGGGACCTCCTTAGCGGCGGCCTCGATCATGACGACCTTCTTGTGGGTGGCGGCGACGGTGACGGTCATGCGGTTGGTCTCGCGCTCGGCCTTGGTGGGATTGAAGAGGTACTTCTCGCCGTCCCAGCCGAGGGAGATGCCTGCAATGGGGCCGCTCCAGGGGATGTCCGAGATGGACACGGCGGCGGAGGCGCCGATCATGGCGGTGATCTCCGGCGAGCAGTCGCGGTCAACGGAGAGGACCTCGCACTGGATGGCGACGTCGTTGCGCAGGTCGTAGGGGAACAGCGGGCGCATGGGCCTGTCGATGAGGCGGCTGGCAAGCACGGCGTTCAGGCTGGGCCTGCCCTCGCGGCGCATGAAGCTGCCGGGAATGCGGCCCACGGCGTAGAGCTTCTCGTTGAAGTCAACGGAGAGGGGGAAGTAGTCGATGCCGTCGCGCGGGCGGGGGGAGGCGGTGACGGCAACGAGGACACTGGTCTCGCCGTACTGCACGAGTACGGCGGCGTTGGCGAGCTCAGCGAGCCTGCCGACCTCCATACGGAGGGGCCTGCCGCAGTAGTCTATCTCGTAGACCTTCTTGTTCGGGAAAGTTTTCGGACGGATTATCATTCTGTTTGCTCCTTTCGTATCTTCGGCGGAGCCTGCCCTTTAGCACTTGAAGCCGGGTCCGAAGCCCGGGCCTGCCTTCAAATACTAACGGGCGCCCCGCGTGGTTTACTTAAAGAATGTGGGGGACAACGATTAAATTGTCCCCCACACATAAAACCTTCATACCCTTCAGAGAGCCTTGCGGCGTCCTTACTTACGGATGCCGAGCTTGGCGATAATGGCGCGGTAGCGCTCGATGTCCTTGCGCATCAGGTAGTCGAGCAGACGGCGGCGCTTGCCGACCATCTTGTACATGCCGAGACGGCTGTGGTCGTCCTTCGGATGCTGCTT
>OJRC01000727.1_pt1 | contig 16906 bp, 19 predicted proteins | sample 1599081 | NCBI WGS metagenome assembly OJRC01 (sample SAMN03922519, study PRJEB24848) | human gut metagenome | isolation source: stool sample | host: Homo sapiens | place: Germany | collected 2010-02 | reverse complement strand
TTCCCAAGGGGACTTTTTACAAAAAGTCCCCTTTGGCGGGGATTGGGGCGGAGCCCCATAGAGTCGGCCTGACAGTTGCTTGCAACCGATTTTTGCTATTGCTTGGCTCTCAAAGAACATGCTGTAAGGAGATTCGATAAAAATAAAAAGACATGAGAAAATCATTGGTTTAAGCTGGTTTTAAGCAACGCTTACAAAAACTTACAATTAAATTATGATTCATTTATGGAAGCTTTTAATTAGTAATTTTTTGAAATAAAGTCGAACATTACCGCTTAGAATTGTCTTTAAAACTTTCATAATTGAGATCCAATAAAGCGATACTAACGATGATAAACCGCAAAGGAGGTCTAATAATGGCAAAGCAAACCAACCCTACACAGCCCGTAAACACGGGCAATCAGCCTTTTGACCAGGTTTGGCAGAATACCCAGAACTGGAATATGGAAGCAGGCTCACAGGATATAACATCAAAGGACCTGGGCACGATTCAGGATGAGATGTATCATGAGGCCCTTGCATACAAGAAGTTCTCCGTGTATTCACAGTACTTCACGGATCCCCAGCTTAAGGATATGGCAAACAGGGGAGCCCAGCATCATAAGCAGCACTTCGACGCGCTGCAGAACTACCTTAACAGCCGTCAGTGAAGGAGGGGAAGTAAATGAATAACCAGCCCAATATGAGCGAGAAGGAACTCATTACCGACCTGCTTTATGAGGAGAAACATCTTGTAAAGCAGTACGCTTCCGACGTGGTTGAGACGGCTTGTCCGTCGCTGCGCAGGATTATTACAACCAATCTGACCGAATGCGCAACGGATCAGCACTGCGTTTTTGATCAGATGCTCCAGCGCAGCTGGTACAAAATCAAGGGCGCGCAGGATCAGGATGTAAATACCGCCAAGCAGGATATGCAGCAGCTTAGATCCCAGACAGGCATATAGGACAATTACGTTTCAGGCTAAACCTACGGGGGCCGTCGGGTAATCCCGGCGGCCCTCGAATACATTTAATTTGGGTATACAACCATTATTTCATGAGAATATTAGATATGGAGTTGGTTCGCATGGCAAAAAAACGAAGAATGATATGGATACTGTTTGCTGCGACAGTTCTGTTGGTCATTGCCGGGGCGGCGATATACCTTTTCCTTATAAATGGCAATAGAAGTCCGGAAGGAGAAGATATAAAGTTGGTATATTATCAAAGAACTGGAGGTAATTGCATTGAATGAAGAACAAAGGGCAAAACCCGTTGGCAACCCGCTTCATGGAGGACCAGGCAGTAAGACGCCAGGGGACAGGGAGGAACGGTATACGGGTTATAAGGAAAAACTCAGGGAGGCAAAGAGCAGATGACGGTTTCAAATGAAGAAAAAAAACAATATCAGCAAAAGGTTGAAAAGCGCATGCCAAAGAGTCATGCGTTTACGCAATGTGTATGCGCGTTTCTTGTGGGGGGATTGATATGCTGCATAGGCGAGTTTATAAGAAACCTGGGAATGACGTATCTAGAGCTGGATGAAACGCAGACTTCAGCGTTTACTTCAATAGTAATGATATTCCTTGGAGCCACCCTTACCGGTCTTGGCATATACGATAAAATAGGTAAGTTTGCGGGAGCCGGTTCGGTGGTTCCGATCACGGGATTTGCCAATTCAATCGTGGCTCCTGCAATGGAGCATAAATTTGAGGGCTATGTAATGGGAGTAGGCGCTCAGCTATTCAGTCTTGCGGGGCCGGTTCTGGTATTTGGAATAACGGCGTCCGTAATTGTGGGCCTTATTGCCTGTATCATATAGGGGGGCGTTTTTAGATGAACAATAAACGATTAGGAAAGCAGAGCGTTTCGTTTGATATTGCTCCCAGGATACTCTCCTCAGGCACGGTTGTCGGAGATGTAGAGGGTCAGGGACCCATAGGAAAGCATTTCGACCTTATACTGGAAGACGACATGTGGGGCGAGAAAAGCTTTGAAAAGTCCGAGTGCAAGATGTATGAACGGGCGGTACGCATAGCCTCTCAAAAGGCAAACATTGACCCTGCCGATTTGGATTGTTTATTAGGGGGCGATTTGCTAAACCAGATTATTACCGCAAACTATGCTGCGCGTCAGCTAGGCTCGCCGTTTTTAGGCTTATATGGCGCCTGTTCTACGATGGCTGAATCCATGCTTATAGGCGCTATGCTCATAAACGGAGGGTTTGCCCAATATGTCGCGTGCGCCGCGAGCAGCCATTTTTCCACGGCCGAAAGGCAGTATCGGATGCCGTTGGAGCTTGGCAGCCAGCCCACCCCCACCTCCCAGAGGACCGTAACCGGTTCGGGGTGCCTGGTGCTTACGGACGGCGGCAACCAGATAGGCAGAGGTGAGGACAATGAAATGTACAATGATCTTTTTATTGCCGGAGGAACCATAGGCAAGGTCATAGATATGGGCATAACAGACGCGAACAATATGGGCGCGGCAATGGCTCCGGCAGCCTTGGATACGATGATAGCCCACTTCAATGATACCAATCGTACGCTTGCGGATTACGACCTTATAATAACAGGTGACTTGGGTTTGTTTGGCACCGAAATGCTCTATGATCTGTGCAGGGACAGCGGCATAGACCTTGGAGACAAGCACATCGACTGCGGAACAACCATATTTGAGCCTTCCCAGGATGTTGACTGCGGGGCTAGCGGATGCGGATGCGCGGCAACCGTTTTAAGCGCCTATCTGTTAAAGCGCATGGACGCCGGCGATTTCAACAGGGCATTTTTTATGGCTACCGGAGCGCTTATGAGTCCAATGTCTGGCTTACAAGGAGAATCCATACCATGCATAGCGCATGGCATAGTGCTTGAAAGGAGGACCGTATAATGGGAGGACTGATGGATTACGTATGGGCATTCGTAGTCGGCGGAGCAATTTGCGTCGTCGGTCAGCTGCTGCTTAGCTTCACTAGAATGACGGCGGCAAGAATACTGGTTTTATTCGTAACATTGGGTGTGGTGCTGACGGCTTTAGGCATATACGAACCGCTGGTTGAGTTTGCTGGAGCGGGCGCTACAATACCCTTAACGGGATTTGGATATTCACTCGGGAAGGGCGCCATTGAAGGCGCGATGGAAAAGGGCGTTTTAGGGGCTGTTACAGGGGGTGTCATCGCCACCGCCGCAGGGATAGCCGCAGCTATTGTATTTGGCTACCTTAATGCCGTAATATTTAAACCGAAAACAAAAAAATAATTTAACGACGGATAGCGTTAGCTATCCGTCGTTAATCATCAATATTATTTCAGCTTATAATCTGGAAGAAGTACTGTTCCTTCTATAAATCCAGGCCAGACATGAACCCTTTCGGGATGCATCTTATATGTAGTTCTTGATTCGCGCTTGCGGTCGACTTCAACCCCGTTTTTATAATAAACCCTATATGCCTCATAGATATATCCCTTACGGGCTTTATTTTGCACCTTCCAGTACGGTTCATAAAGATAGTCCTTTTCAATATATACAGTAGCAGAAGGCTCAATAACCTCTATAAGTTTTGAGACAAAATCAACCCTGTCATAGTTTTTGCCGCTGATTGGTTCACCATAAATTTCACAGTGCATTTGCTGCTTAGATGACTCAACCCATGTAAAAACATATACGGGACTGCCGGTATTGTTCTTCCACTGAAAGTCAATGCGTCCGCTGTCAATCGTCGCGTCGCGGCCGCCATCAACATAATCGCTTACCCTTGAGTGTCCCTGCCTGTAGACTATATCCAGATCTGCCATTACAACTGCATTATAAACTGTAGTTGAAACCTGGCACACCCCTCCGCCAGGCTGATTTTCCGTTGCGGCGCCGCCCTGTATGATCGCGGGGCCGTCTTTCCACCCGTTAGCGTGGGTTCGATAACCGAGTATATCATTGGTGGAAAAAACCTCGCCAGGGTTTACTATAGTCCCATTGATCATTCCAGCGGCCTTTTTAATGTTATGAACCCTACCCGAACCGTTGCTCATTGCATAGGAGGTATGAAAACTAGCCCTTAAAGTTAAATTCTCGCGCAGCTGTTGCGCAGTAATTTCAGCCTTTGTTATAGTGGCAGGAAGCTCAATTTTGCCCGATACGCCTTGCTCCATATTTGAGGATATCAATTCATAAAGCGCCTTCTGATCTACTTCAACTCCATCGACGCTTTCTTTAAATATGAATCTTGCGCTTCCTGTGAGATTTGGATTTAGCTCCACTGTTGCGTCGGCCGGAGGCGTATTAATCTTTTCTGCAGCCTCAGCAATGAAGTCTTTTAATGGAGAGCAGTCTATGGTGCACGTTATAGTATATTCTTTTCCGTTGAGGGCTATATCCTCGAGTTCCGTCTTGAGCGATTCATAATCTCCGTCCCTGGCAAGGGAAAACGCCTCGTCAAGCACATCGTCGGTATTGTAAACCAAATTGACGTCATCCGCCGTAACCTTAAAACGCCTGTTATCGTATGAGAATGTAACCACGGTGTCAGGTATTAAATCCTCTTCAATAGGCTTTAAGGCTTCTTTTGCTTCCTGCGGCGTCATACCGCTTATTGATACCCCGTTTACAGTAACGCCTTCATGATATGTGCTGGAATTGATGATCTGCTGGCGTTCGGCTTCCTCTGCCGCCTTGCGGGCTATAGCTTCCTGATTCTTGGCAACAAGTATTATTGTAGTTGCCGTAATAGCCGCTATAGCTAAAAAAAGAGATGAAAGTAAAATTAATAGCTTTTTACCTTTTTTCATGGGCGTTTTATCCATACTACTCTCCATTCGGAATCGATTTTTAAAGTGCGAACTTCAATTTAATTATACCTTTTATTGGAGTTTATGTAAAGCACTACAATATGAAACATATGATTTTTTTGTTAAGCCGAGTTAAAAATTGACAAATACAAATATATGTGATACATTCAAAAAATACTACTTGATTGTTAATCGCAATAAGGATAAGGCGTGGCTTAAACCACCGTTAACCGTTAGAAGAAGGGAAGTAATAATAGATGAAGTATATTACGGCTATAGGCGGCTTATCGGTCGGACACTGGACGGAACCGGCCGCATTAACCGGCTGTACAGCGATAATATGTGAGAATGGGGCTGTATGCGGTGTTGATGTCCGCGGCTCGGCGCCCGGAACGCGTGAAACCGATCTTTTACGCGGGTATAATTCAGTAACTGGGATAAACGCCGTTATGCTGTGCGGCGGCAGTGCGTTTGGGTTGGACGCGGCATCGGGTGCAATGCGGTATCTTGAAGAAAGGGGCCTCGGCGTAGACGTGGGCACGGGCGTTGTACCCATAGTGCCTGCGGCCGTAATATTTGACTTGGGGGTAGGAGACTCCAGCATAAGACCGACTAAAGACGATGGGTATGCCGCCTGTCTGGACGCCAAGGCAGGCGTGTACTCAACGGGCAGGGTAGGGGTTGGCACAGGGGCTACGGTAGGCAAAGCGTTTGGCCCAAAATTCGCAATGAGCTCGGGAATAGGCAGCAGCTGCATCGATATAGGCGGCGGAGTGAAGATAGGGGCGCTTGTTGCTGTAAACGCTCTTGGGGACGTATATAATCCAGAAACGGGATGCATTGTCGCGGGCGCCAGAGACGGCGATGGGTTTCTAAACTGTATGTCTATGACGTCTAAAAGCGCGGCCCCAGCCGGTTTTACTAATACTACAATAGGTGTAATCGCGACTAACGCTTCCTTAACACGCGAGGAGGCTAATAAGATAGCCTCTATGGGCCATGATGGGCTGGCCATGACTATCAAGCCGGTCCATACTCATCTTGACGGGGATACGCTGTTTGCCCTGAGCACGGGGGAGGTACAAAACGTATCAATGCTTTCCATTATGATTGGGGCGGTAAAAGCCGTCTCACTGGCTGTGCTGGACGCCGTCAGCATGTAATGAGGTCTTTGGAGCAGGATAAATTGCCCACGCTATATATTTTCGGCTCCTGTTGTTATATTAAAAGAATGCATTTATAATATGTTAGATTATAGTTAAACGGGGGTAAACTTTGAGTATGAATACGCGTAAGATCGTGCTATACGCTTTGTTTGTGGCGATAACGCTAGTGCTTGGGCTTTCTCCTATTGGGTATATACCCATTGGAGTGCTGGAGATTACCATCGTGCATATACCTGTTATAATAGGAGCTTTTGTCCTTGGCATAAAGGGCGGGGCGCTTTTAGGTTTTGTATTTGGAGTAACCAGCCTTGGAAGGGCGCTGATGCTTCCAACCCCTTTATCCATGGTATTGCTTGGAACCGATACGGGTTTTGGGTGGTATAACCTGTTCCTTATCGTTATAATAGTATTTGTCCCGAGAATACTCGTTGGCGTCTTTTCAGCCCTTATATACGGAGCCTTTGAAAAGAGGGGGGAACGTGAAACGCAATCCCTTGAAGGTCTTGAAGGAGGCGCGCTCATGGAGGCAAAAAAGCGGATCGACAGAAGAATGATCCTTGGCACAGGCGTCGCGTCGCTTGCAGGCTCTGTTACCAACACGGTTTTTTTCCTGGGATTTACTTTTTTCTGCGCGGCTTCATTGCTGGCTCAGAGCTTCGGAACGGATATTGCGGGCATAGCGACCATGCTGTTTACAGCCACAGGGCTGCTTAACGGAAGCATAGAGGCAGCGCTTTCAATTATAATATGCACGGCTGTTATGCGCGTTCTTAAAAAATACATGACCGTTGATCGGATTGGATTAAGGTGATTGTGTTATGCTTCTTGCCTTTGATATCGGAAACACAAACATAAAAACTGGCCTTTTTGAGAACGGGCAGCTCAGGTATTCTTGGAGACTAACCACGGATTTAAGGAGAACATCGGACGAATACGGCGTTCATATCGAGTCGTTTTTTAATCACCTGGGTCTTGGCACGGATTGTGTAGAGGGAATAATAATGTCTACCGTCATACCCTCGATAAATTACACGATAGAGCATATGTGCAGGGTTTTTTTTAGGGGCAAGAGGCTGCTGCAGGTTGACCATAAGCTTGAAACAGGGCTGATAAACAGATATGAGCACCCAGAGACGCTGGGGTCGGACAGAATATGCAATGCTGCGGCCGCGTTTTACAATTATGGCGGTCCATGCATAGCGATTGATTTTGGTACTGCAACCAACTTCAGCGTAATATCTCAAAGCGGAGAGTTTCTAGGGGGACTAATATGCCCTGGAATTAAAATTTCAACCGACGCGTTGATTGAGCATGCCGCAATGCTCCCTAAGGTAGAGTATAATAAGCCGGCCAAGGTAATTAGCACAAATACGGAAGACGCTATCAGGTCAGGAATAATTAACGGATATGTGGGGCAGGTGGATCATATTGTTGACCTCATCGGCGATGAGCTGCATTGTAGTCCAATAGTTGTTGCCACCGGAGGCATGTCCGCTATGATAGCATCCGAAACCAGCCGTATCAACCACCTGAACCCCACATTGACGCTCGAAGGCCTTGCCATAATCTATGAAATGAACGCTTAAACATAGTGTTTAAACCAATATATGGCATAGGCGATAGAAATTAGCACCTGTAACGCAGTGAGCCCATAGCATACGTTGCGCCGCACAGTATCGTTGCGGCGCTTATATATTCTTGCTCCAATTAACGGAACAAAAGGTATCGCGCCTATATATATTAGAAAAGCTGCCGTCAATAAAATCACCTCCGATGACACGTGTATATTATCATTAAAAATATGTATGCTTCAATCGTAGATAGATGGAACGGATACATAATATTAGCAGCCCATCGGCTGTTGTTCACAGAGATAAGCGCCATTAACTGGTTCCATTCAAGAGAAATATGTATTACATTATCCTGTTGACACGCAAAACGATTGGGGTTAGAATAGATGTTGGAACGTTCGTTCTAAACCTGCCCGCCTGATTTATCCCGCAGGTGAAACTTAGTACTTAATAATTACTGCCGATATTGGAAAGATGGAGTGTTAAAAATATGGAGACAAACGGCGCTTTCAGGCTGGTATCGCCATTTAAGCCTACGGGGGATCAGCCCCAGGCCATAGAAAAGCTCGTAAAGGGAATTGAAGACGGCAATAAAGCCCAGACCCTGTTGGGAGTTACAGGATCGGGTAAAACGTTTACAATGGCCAATATCATCGAGCGGGTTCAAAGGCCCACCTTGGTTATAGCTCATAATAAGACGCTGGCGGCGCAGCTTTGTTCCGAACTGCGGGAATTTTTTCCCGATTCCGCGGTTGAGTATTTCGTCAGCTATTATGATTATTACCAGCCCGAAGCTTACATACCGGCTTCGGATACCTATATTGAAAAGGTGGCAACGATCAATGAGGAGATCGACAGGCTGAGGCACAGCGCCACATGCGCCCTTAACGAACGCAGGGATGTGATAATAGTCGCATCGGTTTCATGCATTTATGCGCTTGGCGATCCTGAGGAGTACCTTAATCTAAGCGTGTCTTTAAGGAAAGGCATGGCCGTTGACCGCGACACCGTTATGAGGCGGCTGGTGGATATTCAATATCAGCGCAATGAATTCGACTTTGCAAGAGGAACGTTTCGCGCAAAGGGCGACGTCTTAGAGATATTTCCGATGAATCTGGTGGATAAAGCCATACGCATAGAGTTTTTCGGCGATGAGATAGAGAGGATAAGCGAGGTAAACCCGCTTACCGGGGAAATGCTGCTGGATATGGTTCATACAGTAATCTTTCCGGCGTCGCACTATGCGACTGGTCACGAAAAACTGAAAATGGCTATTTCGGACATTGAAGGGGATTTGTGGAATCAGATAGGGCGTCTAAAGGACAATGGGGAGCTTGTGGAAGCACAGAGGCTGGAACAGCGCACCTTATATGATATTGAGATGATGCAGGAAATCGGGTATTGTCAGGGCATTGAAAACTATTCCAGATATTTCGACGGCAGGCGTCCGGGTGATCCTCCCTTTACCCTTCTGGATTATTTTCCAGACGATTTCCTGATGATAATCGACGAGTCGCATGTTACGTTGCCGCAGATCAGGGGGATGTACCGCGGAGACAGGGCCCGAAAGGAAACGCTGGTTCAATATGGGTTCAGGCTTCCGTCGGCGTACGACAACAGGCCCTTGAAGTTTGACGAATTTGAGGATAGAATCAACCAGGTGGTTTTCGTCTCCGCCACGCCGGGATCGTATGAGCTTGGGCACTCCTCATCGATGGCTGAGCAGATAATTAGGCCTACGGGCCTTGTCGATCCCGAGATAAGCGTAAGGCCGGTTACGGGCCAGGTGGACGACCTGCTTGGAGAGATAAGGGCTACAGCCGGCGGAGGCATGCGTGTATTGGTTACGACGCTGACAAAGAGGATGGCCGAAATGCTTACGGAATATCTTGATGGAATGGGGGTGCGCGTGCGCTATATGCATTCCGAGATAGCTACAATGGAGCGAATGGAGATAATAAGGGATCTTCGTCTAGGCGAGTTCGACGTTCTTGTGGGAATAAATTTGCTGAGGGAGGGTCTGGATCTGCCCGAGGTAGGGCTTGTCGCCATACTCGACGCGGACAAGGAAGGCTTTTTGAGGTCGGATACGTCGCTGATTCAAACCGTCGGACGTGCCGCCAGGAATTCCGAGGGCAGGGTAATTATGTATGCCGACGGGATAACCGATTCAATGAAAAGGGCCATAGACGAAACGGAGCGAAGGCGAAAGAAGCAAAAGCAGTATAACGAAGAGCATGGAATAACTCCAAGGAGCATTGTAAAGAGGGTTCATGAAGTTCTCGAGATCTCCGCTTCGGCCCGCTCCAGGGCGGAGAAGCTGTCCGATGAGGAGAAAGAAGCGCGTATAAGAATACTGGAAGAAGAGATGAAGAAGGCTGTGCAGGAGCTTGAGTTTGAGCAGGCGGCAAAGCTTCGCGACAACATCTATGAGCTTCAAGGCAAAGACAAGCAGGGCGTTAAGAAAACCGCCCCCGGCACGCCGGGGAGCAAGCGTGCGGCCCGCCAGCGCACCAGAAAGTAAAGAGGTTAAAACGTGTTAGACGATATTGTAATAAAAGGAGCCAGGGAACATAACCTGAAAAATGTCGATCTGGTACTGCCGCGAAATAAGCTGATAGTTTTTACAGGCCTGTCGGGGTCGGGCAAGTCTTCGCTTGCCTTTGATACAATATATGCGGAAGGACAGCGGCGCTACGTTGAGTCGCTTTCATCTTACGCGCGCCAATTCCTGGGTCAGATGGAAAAGCCTGATATAGATTATATTGAAGGACTGTCGCCGGCGATATCAATAGACCAGAAGAGCACGTCGAATAACCCGCGCTCAACCGTAGGCACGGTTACTGAAATCAATGATTATTTAAGGCTTCTGTTCGCAAGAATAGGCAAACCGCACTGTCCAAAGTGCGGACAACCCATTGAGCGCCAAACCGTCGACCAGGTTATCGACCAGATCAACCAGTTTCCCCAGGGTACCCGCATTCAGATTATCGCTCCAGCCGTAAGGGCCAGAAAGGGAGAACACCAGAAGCTGATTGACCGGATACGCAAGGACGGATATGTCAGGGTGAAAATTGACGGCGAGGTTTATGACATAAACGAAACCCCTCAACTTAATAAGAATATAAAGCACACGATTGAAGTGGTGGTGGACAGGCTTATTATAAAGGAAGGCATTGACACCAGACTGTCAGACTCGCTCGAGACCGCGTTTGCCTTTGGCGGAGGGCTGGCCAAGCTCGATGTAATAGGCGGTGAGGAGATGCTTTTTTCCCAAAATTATGCATGCCCGGACTGCGGTATAAGCATAGAGGAACTTACACCGCGAATGTTTTCATTCAATAATCCTTTTGGGGCGTGTCCCCACTGTACGGGTTTAGGAATGCTTATGAGAGTTGATCCCTCGCTTGTGGTTCCGGATGAAAGGAGGAGCCTTCTTGACGGCGCGATAAGCGTAAGCGGCTGGCAGAGCGACAGTAACAACACTATGGCCCGGATGTATTTCACGGCGTTGTCTAAGGAATATGATTTTTCGCTTGATACGCCGTGGTTGGAGCTTTCGGATGAGGTTAAGCGCGTCTTGCTATATGGAACGGGCGAACGCAAGCTGCACATACAGTATAAGCGCGACTATGGGAGCGGTGAATTTGACGCCGCGTTTGAGGGCGTAATCAGCAATCTTGAGCGAAGGTACCGTGAAACCCAATCGGATTACATGAAGAGGGAGATCGAATCCTACATGTCCCAGATACCATGCCCGGAGTGCCATGGAAAGCGCCTTAAGCCCGAAAGCCTGGCCGTAACCGTGGAAGGAAGCTCGATTGCACAGGTGAGCGACCTAACGGTTTTAGAAGCGCGGGCATTTATAGGCTCGTTGCGCCTTACGGACAGCCAAAAAATAATAGCGGAACAGATAATTAAGGAAATAGACGCTAGAATTGGATTTCTTATCGATGTGGGACTTGATTACCTTACGCTTTCGAGATCGGCTGCGTCGCTTTCCGGCGGGGAGGCACAGAGGATAAGGCTTGCCACACAGATAGGCTCGGGGCTGGTTGGGGTGCTTTATATACTTGACGAACCCAGTATCGGACTGCATCAGAGGGATAACGCAAGGCTTTTGCGCACATTAAAGGGTATGCGCGATCTCGGAAACACTCTTATCGTTGTTGAACACGACGAGGAGACGATCCGTGAAGCGGACTATCTTGTGGATATTGGTCCTGGCGCGGGAGCTCATGGGGGAAAGATAGTGGCAAAGGGCACGCTGTCGGATATAATGGAATGCAGCGAATCGATAACCGGACAATACCTGTGCGGCGAAAAGCAAATAGACGTTCCTGAAAAGCGGCGCGGGTTGAATGGAAAATGGCTGTCAATACGCGGCGCTAAGGCAAATAACCTTAAAGGCATAGATGTGGATATTCCGCTGGGAGTGTTTACCTGCGTTACGGGAGTTTCCGGTTCGGGCAAATCAAGCCTTGTAAATGAAATTATAAAAAAGACGCTTTTAAGGGAGCTTAACCGCGCCAAGACAAGGCCGGCCGGATACGAATCTATCAGCGGGCTTGAGCATCTTGATAAGGTAATTGATATAGACCAGTCCCCAATCGGACGGACGCCCCGAAGCAATCCCGCGACCTATACCGGCCTTTTTGATCTTATCCGCGACCTGTTTTCGATGACACAGGACGCAAGGATGCGTGGATATACAACGAGCCGCTTCAGCTTTAACGTTAAGGGAGGCAGGTGCGAGGCCTGTAAAGGGGACGGCATAATAAAGATAGAAATGCACTTCTTGCCGGATGTATACGTTCCGTGCGAGGTATGCAAAGGCAAGCGGTATAACCGGGAAACGCTGGAGGTCAAGTACAAGGGGAAATCCATCTATGATGTGTTGGACATGACCGTTGAGGAGGCGCTTGGGTTTTTCTCGAGCCTGCCCAAAATTTCGCGCAAGCTTCAAACCCTTTTCGACGTTGGCCTTGGCTATATTAAGCTTGGGCAGCCCTCAACTACTCTATCCGGAGGAGAAGCGCAGCGCATTAAGCTTGCGACCGAGCTGTCAAGACGAAATACGGGAAAGACATTCTATATCTTGGACGAGCCCACAACAGGACTGCACGTAGCCGATGTGCAGAAATTGCTGTATATACTGGATCGGTTGTGTGAGGGCGGAAGCTCGGTGCTGGTTATAGAACATAACCTTGAAGTGATAAAAAGAGCGGACTACATAATAGACCTGGGTCCCGAAGGCGGCGACAGGGGAGGAGAGATTGTCGTATGCGGAAGGCCGGAGGAGGTAATAAACTGCTCTCAAAGCTATACAGGCCAGTATCTCAAGCCTATGCTGGAGTGTTGATACGGCTTGCCGTACTACCCGGAATGAAAAGAGGATGTATATATGGAATATGGTATGGAACGCTGGTACATGGTTGCTCCACAGCGGTTCTCGGTAAGAAAATATGATGGAGAGCCATCTGAAGAGGATCTGGATGCTCTTAAAGAAATTGCAAAAAGTTTTTCAAGAAACGGAGTAAGAATAGAGCTGGGCGTGGATGAGAAAATATTTACGCCAATTTTTCTATGGTATGGCAAGGTTAAGGGAGCGTCGCACTATGCCGCGTTTATCGCCCGAAATGATACGGATCCAAGAATGGTAGGCTACCTCGGGGAAGCGTTTATACTAGAATGCTGCGCCATGGGTTTGGGCACATGCTGGCTTGGGGCTTCGTACAAAAAGAAGCTTGCGCGAGACCGAACCATGCTTTCACGGCATGAGCGGATTTCATGCATAACGCCAATAGGATTGCCAGGAGAACAATATGCGGGGCGGCCAAGAAGATCGCTGGACAAGCTTACAGGCTTGACTCAGGATGAGCTTATTGGTCTTCCGGAATGGCAGCAGCGTGCGCTTGAGTGCGCAAGAATAGCCCCTTCTGCGGTAAATGCGCAGCCATGGAGCTTTGAGGTGAAAGACGACAGGATCATTGTCAGGTGTATATCCAACAATTTAGGATACGGCATGCTTGACTGCGGCATCGCAATGCTTCATATTGAACTTGGAGCCTCGCATTGCGATGTTTCCGGAGAGTGGAAGCTTCAAGACAGGGACGCCGTCTTTATTCCTAAACTATGATTGCTTCGAATCAAAGCGGTCCTCAATATAGGCCAACTTGGTATTAAATTTAAGAAAAATAATCGCATGGGAGATTATTTCGTGATGAACGTACGTGCATACGGCTGTAAACCATACAGGATTGTTGCGGTGCATGGCGGGCCCGGCGCTTTGGGCGGCTTGGCGGGGTTGGCTGGAGATATAGAGTCTATGACCGGATGTGGAGTTATCGAGCCAATGCAGACCCGTTTCTCAATAGATGGGCTTATCAAGGAGTTAAAGGATCAAATTGAAGTGTTTTGCAGCCCGCCCGTATTTTTGATAGGTCATTCCTGGGGAGCCTGGCTGACTGGATTGACGGCTGGTAGATATCCCGATTTGGTGCGGAAAGTAGTTTTGATTGGGTGCGCTCCCCTGGATGAAAGCTTTGTATCGCAGATTGCCCAAAGAAGAATAAAAAATATGACGCCAGCGGAAAGAAAGGAGTTTGTCTCCTTGGTTAGCTTGATGGAAAGCGGCTCTAATGATAATGATATGGACAAAAAGCTTGAACGGCTGGGCGTTCTTGTAGACGGATCGGATTTTTATGATAGAATTGAATCAGAAGTTGAGGAAACGGTCTCAATTAATGGAATGATGTATTCGCAAGTGTGGGCTGAAGCCTCAAAAATGCGCAAAAGCGGGGCGCTCGTAAGCTGTTTTAAAGGGCTTAAAATGCCAATATCCATAATTCATGGCAGTTGGGATCCTCATCCATATGAAGGAACCACATCTCCTCTTAAGTTGGCGTGACTTGAATTTAATGAACACATACTTGAAAAGTGCGGACATACGCCATGGAAGGAGAAATATGCCAGAATTGAATTTTACTCGATTCTTGTTAGAGAACTGTCAATGGTATGATTTTACCTCTGCCGGAAGGCCCTTTATTGATAATAATTCGGGTTTAGCAATAAAATGTATATTTTGAAACATTTGCGTGAATTTATTGCTAAACTTTTACATTAACGTTTATCTTGCTTGAAAAACCTTATGTTATAATCTATAATTGATATGTAGTAAATTGTATGAGGAGGAAATAACATGAAGAAGTATCGTTGTACAGTGTGCGGCTACATACATGAGGGCGAAAATCCCCCTGAATTTTGTCCGGTATGCAAGGTGCCTGCCAGCAAGTTCGTATTAGTAGAGGAAACAGATATGGCGTGGGCGGCCGAACACATGGTAGGCGTTGCCAAGGGCGTTGATGAAAGTATAATTTCGGGTTTGCGCGCCAACTTTGAAGGCGAATGCACAGAGGTAGGCATGTATCTTGCCATGAGCCGGGTTGCGGATCGCGAAGGATATCCGGAAGTTGCGGAAGCGTACAAACGAATAGCGTTTGAAGAGGCCGAGCATGCCGCCAAGTTCGCTGAACTTCTTGGGGAGTGCGTTACAGACAGCACAAAGAAGAATTTGGAGCTCAGGGTTGCGGCCGAGCATGGCGCGACTCAGGGCAAGGTTGACCTTGCCGCTATGGCTAAAAAACAGAACCTTGACGCAATCCACGATACAGTGCATGAGATGGCACGCGACGAAGCGCGCCATGGCAAGGCGTTTAAAGGACTGCTGGAGAGATATTTCGGCAAATAATCGCAGCGTGAAGTGCTATTAAGATGTAACTAAGGATACAGGGGACAAACATAACAGGTGTTTTATGGACTTACGGCATGGCATTTAATGGCCATGCCGTTTTATAAAATTGATAAGCTTTAAGCCATTGTTTATAGTTTTACGCACTCTTTACGAATTTAAAAGCTAATAAAAAATAGTATCAGTATAACCATTGACTAAAGGCGTGAGTTCACGAGAAACCGCATGAATACAAGGTTATTCGCATTTTTAGGACATTCAACCCACAGCAAATTTTAACCTTTTGGTGCCCAAATGGCACCCGGATTTTTTGTAACGATATAAAACGATATAAGCAGATAAAGGAAAATATCGTACTAAGCAAGAGCGAAAGCGCTTGGTTCTTTAGCTCTCTTGTCTGCCGCATAAGGCAGTGGCAGACAAAGGGCGGGCGAAGCCCGTTCATCTCGACCGTTGACAAGGATAGCTGTCTTGCTATTCAGTAAAAAAGCAGTAAATTAATAGAAAAAATTATATTTGTGTGATATAATATGAATGTAAAAAATATAGATAAAAAATTTATATAGATAATTTTGGTGAAAAGTAGGTGAGATAATGGATATTCACTTTGGTCAAGATTGGAAGTTATTCTGTCAGGCAGAATTATCCGACGTCTATGAATCTATAGGTGATTATAATCTCTTTATGGTATGTAACGAAAAAAATATAAATGCTTATCGTGATTTACCAACTGGATATTCTTTTAGACGATGTAGGCATGATGAGCTTGATGTCTGGAAACGCATAGTAGTAGAAGAACAGTATGTGAAGTATGTCACGGAATATTATGAAAAAATATATTCAAAAAATGAAGATGAATTTTTTAGACGCTGTTTTTTTGTTTGTGATAACAATGATAACCCGGTGGCAAGTTGTATTACCTGGCTTTCTTATGGACAGATAAGTACTGTTGGATGGTTTAGAGTTTTACCTGAACATGAAAGAAAAGGTATCGGGCGTGCATTATTGACAAAGATATTAAACACAACACAGTGCCCAATATATCTACATACACAACCAACATCAATTTGTGCAATTAAGTTATATTCAGATTTTGGATTTAAGATAATTACAAACCCGATGATAGGTTATAGGAAAAACAATTTATTTGAAAGTCTACCGTATCTAAATAAAATAATGTCAAAATCAGATTATGAAAACTTAAAGTTTACAGAAATTGACGACACTTTAGATAGGGCAGCATTATCAAGTGAAACAGCAGAATTTTAGTAATGGTGACTCAAGTTAATGAGCATAATCGTATGTTTACAAATTTCAGTTTTCTAAAGGGTTTGGGAAACCTCCCCATAATCAAAATGCGGTGCATTTTTCGGAAGAGGGTACCCTCTTCCTATGCTTGCTCTTCCAAAAAACATTCTGAAATATGGGAACGGAATGGAAAGGAAGGGGCTTTTAAGCAATATCCTACACGGGTTCTTGGTGCTCAAATGGTGCCCGATCTTACAAAACCACCTTGTACGGAGATACAGCAAGATAAACGACGATATGCGGAAAACCTTGATTTTAAGCCATTTTCTCATGGTATCATAAACATTTATGAGGGCTTGTAAGAAGATTTTCATATATCAAAGCAATAAAAAATATAAATTGTTTGAATC
>OJRC01000723.1_pt1 | contig 17013 bp, 11 predicted proteins | sample 1599081 | NCBI WGS metagenome assembly OJRC01 (sample SAMN03922519, study PRJEB24848) | human gut metagenome | isolation source: stool sample | host: Homo sapiens | place: Germany | collected 2010-02 | reverse complement strand
GGGCATGGGGCGGCGCCCCATGAATACAGCCTGATAGCTGCTTGCGGCCCAACGGCGAGAGGCAAAACCCGTAACCTCAAAAAAGCTGCAGATATTATAGTCAGATAATGCCCAATGACCCCAGAAGTTAAATCCGGGGCAATTTATTAACAAATTGTTACTTTGCTGTAACAGTTGCTTGACATCTCGGCTGATGGGTGATAATATTACCATGTGCAAAGCGGGGAAATGCCCAACAACCGGGTAAATACCCACCACTGCCATGTCGGGTGGCCAATCCCGACTCACTTGCAACTATTTTTAGAAAATGAAAGGGGAAATTAACATGAAAAAGCTGCTTTCAATAATGCTGGCCGCTCTCATGCTTCTTGCTATCGCAGCTCCTGCGCTGGCAACCGAGCCTACTACAGAACCCACAACCAAGCCGACGGCTGAGCCTACTACCAAGCCGACGACTGAGCCTACTACCAAGCCGACTACCGCTCCGGTACAGAACGAGATCATATTCAAGGTGACCACGCCCACCGAGGAAGTAGTCGCCAACACCGAGGTTGTATTCAACTTTGCGTATGACCTTCCGAAGTTTGAAGATCTTAAGCTTGACACCAACGTAATTGGCGAAAACCTGAAGATATCCGCTTCCTGGATCAATCTGAAGGAGATCAAGAGCGTTCAGCTCATCGGCATTGATGAGAACGGCAAGGAAACCGTTATCAGCGAGAACTTCGTAGCCGCTGAAGGCAACAACGGCGTTACTTTCACAACCAATGACAAGGAAGAAAAGGTTGGATTCTCCTTCGTTCCCGAATGGGATTCATCCTACATCATCCGCGTAACCGGCGTAACCCTTGCAAAGGCCAAGACTTCCGCCACCGCTACGTTGAGCTTTGGCGACAAGAACCTTGAAGACGGCGCCATCACAGCCGACGGCAAGTACACGATCAAAAAAGAGGTCGTTACAGTAGCCGAAGCGCCCGTTGAAGGCGAAGCCACTAAGGAAGAGAGCGAAGCTCCGGCCGCTTCCTACGTTGACTACACCCTCACAGAGGTTGTCGCCACCAAGGAAGGTGAAACACCCGCTAACCCGAACACCATCGTGTTCCGCGGAACCGAAGCTGAAGGCAAGAAGTCGATCGTTTGCACCGACGTCTTTGTAAACGGCTATGAGCTCCAGTGCAAAGCGCTGGGCGACGAAGTTGAATTCCAGTTCGTAAAGGGCGAGGAAGTCCTCACCGAAGGCGAAGCTTTCACCGCTCTCAAGACTGCATATGATGGGTTCATGAAGTACATGGGCTTCACCATTGGCAATTTCGAACTCAATGACACCCTGTTCCTGGCCAAGGTTGCCGCTTTTGCTGTTACCAGCACCGCAACCGTTGGAGAACCCGACGGCGGAGACAAGCCGCCACAAACAGGCGATGTCGCTTCCATCATGGGTTATGTGATGCTGGCAGTTGGCGCTGTTCCCGCTGGCTTCGCAATCTTCAGGAAGAGGAAGTAATTAATCCATAACGCGGCTTAAAACCGAATTCCAACGTATTGATGTTGGGACCCCAGTGCACGACCGCCGGCCCGTAGGGCCGGCGGCCTTTTTTGCGTTTAAATTAATCGACGGCCTATCTTCGTTAAGTACTTTGATCTAATCATTTATCTATAATTACAATTACGCTCCACGTTCCGGCATAAAAAAGCGATATCCGGCTATTTGTTATGGCAGATTGTCTGCCGCACCTCAAATTCGCGTCCCGCATAGCTAAACGGCAATATTGCTGCGCGTTTTGTTAAATTCGCATATGGGTTGAGGCACACTTATGCACAGATATTCGTCAGGCAGTCATTTGGGTCCAGGTCCCCCATGCAGCGTGACGCAATAATGCGCGTCTCTTTATTGACAGCGAAATTTCAATTTACACGCTCCCATGGGACCGTGCGTTTACCTTCATTTTCCACGCCACGTGCTTCAATCCACGCACCCACATGGGGTGCGACGTGCATCCGGTTGCCAATCTGCATTGGGTGCCTTTCAATCCACGCACCCCGTGTGGGGTGCGACGATATTGCAATCATACATGTGCCACAACATTATATTATTTCAATCCACGCACCCACATGGGGGTAGTGGCCAAACGGAAGAATACGAAGTGACGAGCTAATGAGGCCTGGCATTTCACTCCGCGCGCCCACATGGGGTGCAACCCAGAAAAACTGTAAAAAGTACTTGACTATACAATTCTAATTCACGCACCCACACGGGGCGCCGCACTGTGCTAAATCAAGAATATATAAGTTAGCGTGCCCCCTCGCGCCCGCGCAAGGCCTCAGCGCACGAGCGCCATGCGGCTGAAACGTGATTATAACGATTCCAGTCCGCGCAACACGCGGGTACGGCGTTGAATGTCTTTTGGTGCCGCGGAAAATATCCACCCCAATCAATACATCCCCATGTGGGTGCGACGGCCTCGAAAACGACACAGGGAAGCCGGATCGGGACTTTATCCCGCTGATCCCCTGCCGGAAGGCCGCATCCCTGCTCGTTTGCGGCGTATAAGGCGTATAACTTGTATTATTCTACACATTAACATTAAGATGAGCGCATGAAGCCCTATTGAAGGGGTGGAGGCAAGACCTTCTTTTGGACAGCTAGCAGAGCAATTATGACTGCGGTTTTTAATCTGAACCCATCACTTATAATTTTGGTAACCTGCAAATGTGATGCTCGTTTCTAGCAATTAGACTCCTGACAATAAAAAACGGGCTTGCGACCATAATTAAAATACAATTATGTTAAACTCGTTTACCGACACGCCTCTTAATGCTGTATACGGTAGCTATAGCAATACCAGCCGCGCACAGGGTAACGGCAAGCAATATAAGCGAATAACCGCCAGTGCCCGGGGTTATGACCCCGCCTTCAGGAACTGTTGTATATACCTTGGTCACGCCGGTGGCCAGCGTTTCACCGTCAAGTGTGGAGACGACCGTAAAGTGTATGTAGCCTTCATAATCGCCCGCTATTGTTTGCTCCCAGTCCGCTCTAGCCACGCCGACAATTACGTCCCAGCCGCCGTCCTCGTACACCGCTTCGGGCAGGTTCCTGCACTCCACGGTAAACGGAAGCTTCTTGTCGTCCTGCTCTTTATGCCTCATAGGTTCTGTCTCTACTTCGACGCGCAAACCTTCGCCGTCATAAAGAAACAGGTCGCTAAGGCTTGTTTCGCCTATATCCGTGCTTAGCTTCTTATATTTTATGAAGTGGTCGTCGGGATAGCTGAACACAAAATCCCTGTCAACATATGAGATTATTGTGGTGCCTCCATCCGGCCCCTCCTGTTCACCAAAGGTGCACGGATTCATAAAAACCAGGGCCATGACAGCTATAAGCAAAAGCGCTCTTTTCATAATACCTCCTCCGGTATCCACTCATCCACTATAGCTAAGGGCGGTGAAACCACAGTATATCCTCTACCAAAATGATCCATTCTAATTATATAACATGGGACCATTTATATCAACAACATAATAACGCACGGTCGGGGAGCGGCTCCCGCCGCTCCCCTCGCTCGGAAAAGTTTGCAAATTACGGCATAGCGTCCGGGTCTATTTCAATATGGGAATTCGCGTCGGTACCATTGTAGGTTACCTCAAACATCATATAGCCCCTGTACGCGCCGGCCGCCCGCAGCTCGCCGGCGTCACATGTAACGGTTCCGTCCTTCTGCGACGTAAGGTTTTCATCACCGCTCACGTCATCATAAGTAAATGTGCAATAGGTAGCGCCCGGCGTTACCTGCTCATCGTCGCCGTTAAGCAGATCGAAGCCCAGCTCCCTTATGCCCGCGCCGTCCTTATCATACATCGTCATGGTATTGATCCTGGTATCTATGTCGGCATCACCGAGGGAAACGTTTATTACCGCGTCATAGTCTATAAGGGCGCTCTCCAGCTTAATCCAGAACTCCCTCTCCAGTTCGCCGTCATTGCGGCTTATGGATCCGAAATCAACCGAATACGGTATCACTACGACATAATCTACCGGCGCCTGTCCAATTACCTCGGTATGGCCATCCCGGAAACCTACCGGAACCCCGTTTGCCGTTATGGTTAGATCGGCTATTACGTTGAATAATACCACTTCACCCGTGGTATTATCATAGGTGTAGCCCTCTCCCTCAACAAGGGTGGTTCCTCCGCCGACTAAGGTAAAGATGTTTAACTCCTCCGGCAGAACGTAGCCCTCATAAGGCACGAGCGTAAACGCTACGTCGTAACAGGGCAGCGGCACCTGGTTGCTCCTCGCTGACGGAGGCAAATAATACTCAAAGTCCTGATATGTAAGGCCCGTTAATCTCCAATCGATGTTTATCGGGGACTCCTGACCGTCAGGAATACCATTATGGTTCACATCGGGTTCCCAGATAGCATACAGCGTTATATTGCCATTGGGCATTGTAATCGTCTGGCCTGGCTGATAATTGGCGCCCTGCACCTGATTGTTCCATGCTATAAATACCCAGTCCTCCCTAAGCGGGATGTTATCGGGAAGCGTTACCTGTGATCCTGCTTCCGCTGTAATCTGCGCAGGCATATTGGCAACGTTATCCTGGGTATTCTTATGGAAGTTAACCGTGTACGTCTCCTGAACCGGCGGCGGCGTAGGCGTTGAGCCTCCGCTAAAGTAGTAAATCAGTTCGTTGCCGCCGTTCTGCAGCAGCACAGACGCTCCTGGAGACCTTTCGCCGTGGTTGGTCATTACGTAACTGCAGGCCGTGCCAGTTTGTACGTTGAATATCTCGTCAACGCCTGGAATCCGGAAGGACTGGTTGTTTACGTTGTAGGTGCCAAGGTCAACAATGATTGAGCGCTCACCGTACTGATCCCCATACGTCACCGGATACCCGTTTAGGGAGGTCAGACCCTCCTTCACGGTGAATTGCGCAGCCGCGCTCAATGCTTTAGTGCCGCGAATGGTTACGGTAGAGTTGGCATTGGCCTCTTCGCCGCCGGGCGCCGCCGACGCGAACGCGGGCATAAACGCCACTATCAAAGAAACCGCCATAACCATTGCCATTAGTCGTTTAAATTTCATAAATTTGTCTCCTTTCCCGGACTGCTAAAAGTATAATGTTTTAGGGTTCCACAGTAGGCGCTACCGTTGGCGTTACCGGAGGATCGATCTCTGTGAAGTCGATGGTTACATGATCGCCCGGGATTTCAAGATCCGTTGTTGTGCCGTCATATTCGTAAGTAATGGCATAGGTCATCCAACCCCTGTAGGAGCCTGCGGCGCGCAGGTCCGCCGGCGTGCAGGAAACCGTTCCGTCCTTTACAGCCGTAAGGTCGTCGTCGTTTTCAACATCCTCAATGGTAAAGGTGCAGTAGGTGTCGCCCGGCTCTACGCTGCCCATCTCATCGCTGCTGAGCCTGAACGCTAAGGGCACCTGGCCTTCTCCGCCCTTGTCGTACATGTTCATGTCCGTGGATTCGTCGAGATTTACAGTGATAACCGCTCCGTCATCCATAACGGCGTTCTCAATCCTGATCCAGAACTCATGATCCTGTTCGGGCTGGCTGCGGTTAAGCTCTCCGAAGTTTACGGTGCGCGGGATCACGATCATATAATCGGGATCAGCGTCCGCGATTACCTGTGTATGGCCGTTGTCCGTGGGCGCCGGTGTGGTAACAGGCGTGGGGTCGGTCGCCAATGCAGGCAATCCGATCGACATTATCATAGCAATAGCTATGAGCGCTGAAATGAGCTTTTTCATTTCGTTTTCCTCCAGAATTTTTATTTGTACAGCCCCGCACGGGGGATGCGGGACAAGGTACCTTGTTTTAGCGGAGCATTGCTTAAACCTATGTAATCCCGAATTAAGCGCCCCATTTATTCAGCAACAGCGTTGAGCGCAAAGTTGACTACCGCGCCGTTGAGCCTTGACTGGGACGCAAGGTCATACGCTTCGTAGCGCAGCTGAGCATCGTACGTCCCTGGAGCGAGCGGCTTTGTCAGGGTTATCTTGTACAGTCCTTTGCCGGGCGGTATAAGCTTTGACTCGTATATCACCTCGTCGGTGCCGTTTAAAGCTATGCTTATTACAAAGTAGCATTGGTTGCCCTCAGGATTGACCAGGTTTACGCTTACTTCCCTCGAATTCGCCTCTATGGCCATGCTTTTATAGCCTGGAATCCGAATTCCGTCCTCTCCGCCCGAATTTCCACCCTCGGAAGGGGGAAGGGTGCCCTCCCAGTCAACCGCGTCCTTATCGAGTTCCAGTCCGCCGGGGCCTGCCGGAGTCCCGCTTGCAAGGCTGACGCATATCATTACCCCGCCCGTGATCAGTCCGACAGCCAGAATCAAGGCCAGCAGCAGCAGCGCAACACGGTTTTTAAGCAGCGCGACAAAGCTGTTGGGCAATCCCTTACAGGCCACATAGCCGCTCCTCCAGTATAAAACCCCGCTGCGCTTCCCCTTTTCCTTCAGCGCAAGCTCGCGGTCCATGTGCCTGAGAACGGCGTGATCCTCAGAATCCTTTTCTCCGTTGCTGTTGCTGACGTGAGCGTATTCCCCCACAACATGGAAGTTCCCCTTGGGGAATATGCTTTTCATCTGCTTCTTGCTGTAGCAGTCTATGCTAATGCCGTCGCCGTATTTTACCGTTTTTCCATAGTTATCTCTGTTTTCCGCCTCGTACAACCGTTTTGCCGCCGAATCCATGCCATAATACCTCCTGGGTAATAATTAGTTCCATATCCTAAATAATATTAACGAACACCCAAAGCAGGGGCGACCGCTTATTCCCTCTAAGATACTAAATAAGCATAAGCTGCGCTGCTTTGGCTCAGCTCTCCCTTGCCAAATGGGATAATACGCTTATCAGTCTTAAAGCTCTAAACTCCGCTTTAATTTATAAGGAGTTATCGCGGAACCGATGTAAGCTATCCAATTCTATAGATAGACGTTCCACAAAATTCCGCTTAACTTTCAATTTAAAGAACACTTGATGGTCCATGGCCTAATTTATTGGTATATATTACCATATTGTCTCACTTTTTGCAACAGATTAGGGGGTAAAAATTTTTGTTTGTTTTTTAAAACATCTTTCTTTTTATATCATCAACATTTTCGTCCTTAAAATATATTTATTGAGATCACAGCCGTTATGTTAAGTTATATACGCACTGAAAATAATTTAATTTATAACCCCTGTCTAATCGCCCTGTATTGTGTAACTTAATATTCATTATCGTCCCAGCGCCGCCGCATGCGCCGCCCATGTTGTACATAATAGCCATTTTAGCCGCCGGTTTTTAGATTATAGTACCTTTAAATAAACTATTGTTCATATCTTTTAAATCTATGAATAATAATAAACACCATCGTCCGGCAAATTATAAATATTATATCGTTAATTTGCTTGAAATCAATTCTTATTGCCGCAAATTCTTCGCTGCAGTTGAACTGCAAGCGGCATCCAGGCTATCATCTGTCAGGGTATAAACGCCTGTTATTATTTAATCCATTATTCAAAAGCGCCGCCAAAGCCGGCGCCGGCTTTGTATCACACGGTTTTGCAATCACATACATCAGCTACTTTACGTCATTGCATGAACCGCACCAGCCTGACCAATGACGGCCGTTCAAACGCTTCAGGGATTCAGAAGCTGCCAGGTATGGTTTAAGAACACACGTTTATTGCCGCGCACTTCCGTTTTGACCCGTTTTAATGCGGGGCCATATATGATATGATTGTATGAATCAATTTTAAGGGGTAAAGCCTTATGACAAAACGTCTTGACATATACTTTTTTGGAGATACGGGGGAATACGACAGCCTGAACCCTGCTTATGCCTGCGCCCTGCCATTAGCAAAAGAGATTTTATACCTGATAGCCGCGCATAAACCCTATTCAGCTTCCACCCTTGACATATCAAAATCCCTAAGCGCTGATCCGGACATGGTTAAAGGCACTATAAACGCGCTTGTTTCCATAAACGCTGTCGAACGCCATGGAGATGCGTACCGTATCCTCTTTCCCGTGTTTTTAAAGGAGGACATTACGGGGCTTAAATCCGTACTGAAGGAGACCTATGAGTTTATCGCAAACGCTGTCCAAAGGCTGAAAAACAGCATTATAAGGGTCATTTCGGCCCTCGAATGCTATCCTTTGTTCGGGGCGGACAGGGTATTATACCATGTCATATGCGATTCGGTTTTTGATGGGCTTGCGTTTGACTTTTTCGAGGGCCGAGATTTATTTTGCTGCTCAAAACCCCAGCCAGGGAACCGCGACTATATAATGATTGGCTATGAAGACTGTGACGAGGCAAGGGAAAACAGCCGAAAGCTGCTGTGCAGCAGCAACAACCATACGTGCGGCAGGGTCAGATATAACAGCTTTGGCGATTCAGATGGATATAGGAAGGATATCTTCAGGCTCGTCCGCATATATGAAGGCAAACGGGATGGGATAGAAAGGGTGCTTTGCAACGTTTCCCTCTCCAGGTCAATAATTGAGGCAGGACTTGAAAACGTGCTGCCAGCTTGCTCGGAGCTTTTAATAAACTTGATTGAAAGCAAGAGCCGTATTCCTGCGCATGACCGCCTTGACGGCATAGAGTATGCGCTGCTCAAGGAAATCGGATATCTCGGCGGTGCCAACGAACGTTTAACGATAAACGTTCCTGTGTTTTATGAAGCTGAACGCCCGATAATCAAAACCGTGTCCGATATGGTTCTTGACGATATATATCCGGAAATAAACAGGGCCTTCGAGACCTTCTATTCACGGGAACGGGATTTTTCAGCCGTAAGGCATGGAGTGGATATGAAGGAGCTGGGGAACGAACTTTGGCATCAGATATTCGGCTTTGCAAACGAATGCCTCACAGCCAGTAAAACCGTTCAGCCTCCTGCCTTTAAAGCTGGCCGCGGCAGATATCTGCAAAGCTGCGAGATCTTAACATGATGTTTATTTCAGTCCGCATACCCGAATGGGATGCGTTGGCGTAATAAAGCCTACATATTTTATTATCATCATTTCAATCCACAGTTCAATCCACGCACCCACATGGGGTGCGACAACGGGCGCGCATGACGCTTATCCGCTTGGCGCATTTCAATCCACGCACCCACATGGGGTGCGACGAAAGCGAGGTGATGCAATGCCCGAAAAAACAAAGCATTTCAATCCACGCACCCACATGGGGTGCGACGGCAATCAACGAAGCCGCCTTCGCGGGCGCTTACATTTCAATCCACGCACCCACATGGGGTGCGACGTCATAACCTGGCTACATTCGGCGCAGTTAAGGTATTTCAATCCACGCACCCACATGGGGTGCGACCGCATTGACCAATTTGACGGATGACAAATGCGCGATTTCAATCCACGCACCCACATGGGGTGCGACCTTGACGCACGTGTAACAGACTGCGAGGGAGCAATATTTCAATCCACGCACCCACATGGGGTGCGACATCGTCCGGATTAAGGATATCCAGCGAGACCAAATTTCAATCCACGCACCCACATGGGGTGCGACAACGTCTGGGAGCCAGGCGTGGCTAATTGGAGCATTTCAATCCACGCACCCACATGGGGTGCGACAACCCCTGCGGCATCCTCTGCGGCATCCTCTGCGGATTTCAATCCACGCACCCACATGGGGTGCGACCCAACAACAGGTGATTTGAATGTAGCGTTTGAGTTATTATTTCAATCCACGCACCCACATGGGGTGCGACTGAACCTCTTTCTAGCGCCCATAAGCGTCTGATAGCAATTTCAATCCACGCACCCACATGGGGTGCGACATGGATGACATAATGGGCATTGATGAGGCAATCGATTTCAATCCACGCACCCACATGGGGTGCGACCCTCCAGTGCGGACGGCGCATCGGGCGGCTCGCTATTTCAATCCACGCACCCACATGGGGTGCGACCTATATCTCTTGGTCATTAGCCCCCGATGGGTAATTTCAATCCACGCACCCACATGGGGTGCGACTAGGGACGCCGCTAAATATGCTAAGAGATGCGCCAAATTTCAATCCACGCACCCACATGGGGTGCGACACACGTTTGCCCTGGTCTGATAAGCTAGAGCAAAATTTCAATCCACGCACCCACATGGGGTGCGACGCGAAAGGAAAGCGGCCTGGTACGCAAACGGCATATGCATTTCAATCCACGCACCCACATGGGGTGCGACTGTCATTCTCTTCCGCAAGCTTATCCATGTCGCTATTTCAATCCACGCACCCACATGGGGTGCGACGCAACCGCCTTCAGGAGATCAACGAGCAGGGCCAATTTCAATCCACGCACCCACATGGGGTGCGACCTTCCTTGTCGGGCTGTGCTTCCTTGAGCTTCTTGAATTTCAATCCACGCACCCACATGGGGTGCGACTAGGGAGGGCGCGGACGGTAAGGACGGATACGCAAATTTCAATCCACGCACCCACATGGGGTGCGACACATATATAGCCGCGTCTCCTTGTCGCGTCCCGTATTTCAATCCACGCACCCACATGGGGTGCGACTCGTTCTCATTATCCAACCGGCAAATAAATGGTATTTCAATCCACGCACCCACATGGGGTGCGACAATATAACCAACAAAAGATAATAGACAAACCGATCATTTCAATCCACGCACCCACATGGGGTGCGACGGGGTATCGGGTGCGGCGCTATCGTCCAACTCGCTATTTCAATCCACGCACCCACATGGGGTGCGACGCTATAAGGCCGCCGCACGTGAGGAAGAGAAAGCAATTTCAATCCACGCACCCACATGGGGTGCGACGTGTAGCCTATCATAATAAAATTAAGAGGTAAAAATTTCAATCCACGCACCCACATGGGGTGCGACGCTGAAAAGGCATTTATATTGCACTACGGCACTAAATTTCAATCCACGCACCCACATGGGGTGCGACGGCTTCAATATTGGCGGCTACTTCCTCGCCTAACCATTTCAATCCACGCACCCACATGGGGTGCGACCTACCATGACTTCGATTCATACCTTCTCTATGTGATTTCAATCCACGCACCCACATGGGGTGCGACCTCCGCTCTGTTCCGCTTGCCATGCGTCGAACATATTTCAATCCACGCACCCACATGGGGTGCGACTGGGAGACGCTGACACTTACCGAAGAGCGCGGAAAGATTTCAATCCACGCACCCACATGGGGTGCGACTCCTGCTGGGCTTTGTGTGTCTATGCTTTCCATTAGCATTTCAATCCACGCACCCACATGGGGTGCGACGGTTGAGTATTGCAAGTACGATGTCGATACCGCTATTTCAATCCACGCACCCACATGGGGTGCGACCCGCAAAGATATAACGATTGATTCATCTTTAGCTATTTCAATCCACGCACCCACATGGGGTGCGACGAGCCTACCGCTATACGATAGATAATGATTCTTTAATTTCAATCCACGCACCCACATGGGGTGCGACGATGCTAACGCGACCGAACGGGTGCGCGGGGGATGGATTTCAATCCACGCACCCACATGGGGTGCGACGCTGGTATTATATTGACGTAGACGTACGGATGATTATTTCAATCCACGCACCCACATGGGGTGCGACTTGTAATAGATGACTACCTTATCATCATACAGATATTTCAATCCACGCACCCACATGGGGTGCGACATTGTAGTGTGGTTGCAGTATAATATGGTTGCAGTAATTTCAATCCACGCACCCACATGGGGTGCGACAGGATAGAACCGGCAACAATTACAAGGAAAAACAAATTTCAATCCACGCACCCACATGGGGTGCGACCCTAATGCACCATTAGATAGGCGGCTTTGCAACCCATTTCAATCCACGCACCCACATGGGGTGCGACTTTTATTTTTTTCTCTTTCCTCCTTTAATTTTGTATTTCAATCCACGCACCCACATGGGGTGCGACTTATTGAGCACCATAACCTCATCACGACCTGCCCTATTTCAATCCACGCACCCACATGGGGTGCGACCAATCGCATCCATAACCCGTATGTTTGCCGCCAAATTTCAATCCACGCACCCACATGGGGTGCGACGGCCTTAAGGTCTATATCCTTTGGCGTAACCAATACATTTCAATCCACGCACCCACATGGGGTGCGACATTATCGGGTATACCTGATATAATTAAGACATCAATTTCAATCCACGCACCCACATGGGGTGCGACAATTATTGCGCGAGGCGACAAATTAGTCGAGCCATTTCAATCCACGCACCCACATGGGGTGCGACCTCGGGTCCGTTCGATAGACAATGTGAAATTTCCGAATTTCAATCCACGCACCCACATGGGGTGCGACAGAGGATATTATAAATTACTTTAATAATAAGGATATTTCAATCCACGCACCCACATGGGGTGCGACTATTTGGACGCGCCGTTATTGGAGCTGTGGCATTTCAATCCACGCACCCACATGGGGTGCGACTTAACCCGCAGTACACGGCCACGCTCACCTATGAATTTCAATCCACGCACCCACATGGGGTGCGACGTGCGAAAGCCGATCTTTGAGCAATTCACGGTTCATTTCAATCCACGCACCCACATGGGGTGCGACCTGCTTTGCTCGCCGCAAGATCGTACGCCGCCTTGATTTCAATCCACGCACCCACATGGGGTGCGACGGGCGCGAGGTCGCAAAGATACTAAGCAAATCCGGAATTTCAATCCACGCACCCACATGGGGTGCGACGGCCCACACGGGGCCCGTGGATTAATGATATGTGATATTTCAATCCACGCACCCACATGGGGTGCGACTAGCAGAGGGGCGGCAATATGCCGCCCCTCTGTCATTTCAATCCACGCACCCACATGGGGTGCGACTATTAAGCGCCCTGTTAGGCGTGGATGTACCCGTATTTCAATCCACGCACCCACATGGGGTGCGACGCGGCAAAATTTAAGCTGGCTGTAAACGATCTATTATTTCAATCCACGCACCCACATGGGGTGCGACGCGACGCGATGCGGATGATGTCGCATGGGATGACATTTCAATCCACGCACCCACATGGGGTGCGACTGGCACTCAGCTTTACCATTGCGGCCAGGTTGAGATATTTCAATCCACGCACCCACATGGGGTGCGACCTCCTTTTATTTTTTTTCGCCCCCTGAATAGGGGATTTCAATCCACGCACCCACATGGGGTGCGACGCTGCGATATTAGACCGCACTTTTGACCGCACTTATTTCAATCCACGCACCCACATGGGGTGCGACGCCGCATGGGATGCCGCGTATGGTGCCGCGCACGCATTTCAATCCACGCACCCACATGGGGTGCGACATCTATATCTCTTAGTCATTAAGCCGCGATGCGTAATTTCAATCCACGCACCCACATGGGGTGCGACACCGATATGGTGCCGTCCCTGCTGCTCTTTTTCTGATTTCAATCCACGCACCCACATGGGGTGCGACCTTAAACAGTATGGCGATATACTTGGCGTCACAGAATTTCAATCCACGCACCCACATGGGGTGCGACGTTGTTACGGATCCACCGTATGGTATTAAACATAATTTCAATCCACGCACCCACATGGGGTGCGACTGCAAAAACAATGCAATATAATTAATTGCAAAGCTAATATGAGTATTATTATACCACACCAACGTATTTATTACATTTTCCAGGCAGGGAAGCCGCCATTTAACCATCATATAAACCAACCATTGGTGCGAATCCCTTTTGCCGAAAATGTCAGCTTGGGATTCGCATCTTAGTTTCTTCATACTTTGTATAATTATAGCTTCCTGTAATATAAATGTAAGTCAGCGTAATTATGATGTTGGCGCGTCCCTCCCAGACCTATTTATTATATTCATGTTGGACTTGGATTGCCCTGGTTCAGCTTCTGATCTGCAGCGATAGCGATAACCGGCAAGCTTGGTCCGAACCTGAAAAGCCAAATACCATCACTTCCTTCTATAAGTTGATTATTCAAAATACACATACAACTTCTAATACTATGTTATCATATAAGTACTTAACTTATCAATAGATTAAGGTTCATTTTCATCCGCTCAGCCCATTTATACAGGCATTGAAGAGCTTCATTCCCTATAAAGAAAACGGGGGAGCCAAATTGTATAGTTCGGCTCATCCCGATTAATCAAGGCTTTATGGCTGCCAAACTACAAAATCTGTATGTCTTCAATCCGGCTATCCCATTACGTCTATATCAAGCATGGGGCTGCGGATAAACGCAAAATAATCCGCGTGTCTTGAGCCGGTCAACGGCGAACCATTGTCTTTTGGCGTTGCCTTAGGCAAGCTTTCTTATGTTCTAAGCCGGTTCGACACGGTTTTCCCCGAAGCGCCGTTTAATCGCGCTCCTGGAGCTATAACGCACTTGCAAACCAGTTGCATTACTTCCATGGCAAGCGTTTAATTGGTTTGCATCTTCAGTCTCCCCCATATTTGATCACATTCAACAAATACGTTATTATATGCTTACAACGCTCATATCCACGCCTGTATTGCCTGATCTTGGTATTTAACGGCAGGGCTTTGCCTTTCATAGCTTGGCTTAATCAATAACCCTTCCGTCTGTGGATATGGTTACAACCTGCCATGGTATGAACTTGCCGCTCTGCTGAAGCGCGCTCCTTACAGCCGATTCAATACCGCCGCAACAGGGGACTTCCATACGTACTACGGTTACATTTCGAATATTATTGTTTTTGATTATATCCATCAGCTTTTCGGTATAATCAATCCCATCCAGCTTGGGGCATCCGATGAGAGTTATCCTGTTTTTGATAAAGTCATTATGGAAATTTCCATAGGCGTATGCTGTACAGTCCGCGGCAATGAGGAGTTCCGAGCTTTCAAAATAGGACGCGCCGGCCGGAACAAGCTTTATTTGTACTGGCCATTGCGACAGCCTGGAACCAGCGGGCACCCTTGATGGGATCTCACGGCAATCCCTTTTGAATTCCTTTGCGTGCGTACCCGCACAGCCGCAGGCAAGCGGCTTTTCCGCAAGCCTTTTATTTTCCAATACGGCCTTTTCATCATAGGCGGCGGCTTCGCGTTCCACAAATGTGATCGCTCCTGTCGGGCACGCGGGAAGGCAGGTCCCCAGTCCATCGCAGTAATCATCGCGTATGAGCTTTGCCTTTCCATTTACCATGCTTATAGCGCCCTCATGGCATGCCTCGGCGCAGCGTCCGCATCCGTTGCACTTATCATCGTCTATGTGTATAATTCTACGTACCATCACTCAATCCTCCTAAATTTTATTTCCTTTCATTCGTATCGTATTTCTTGCGCTTTCCCAATATCATGTCTATCGTTATACGCCGCGCCGCCGTTTGGCGAAGGCTTCTCTTTCAGTGTGTCAAAAAAGCGGCTGCGTCGCTTTTTTCTGAGGTTACGGGTATTGCCTCCCTCCCTTCGGTCTCCTGTGCGGCAAAACCCGCGAAGAACGAAAACCGCACGGTTCTCATCCGGATTTTACGCGCATGTCGCCAGATCCGGATTTAATATCAAGGGCTACGGCCCTTAACAATCCCAGGGTTTTTGACGGTCCGCCCTTTATCTCTCTGTCAAACGCGTCCATGCTAAGCGGGGTATGCCTTTCACACGGCCGCCGCAACGCCGAAATCTTTTCAGTTTCATCGGTCACCTCTGAAGCGTTCCCAAACAATGCCGCTGACTCATACTCGGTTGAAAACTCATTTTCCATTTGGCAAGTATCCTCCACTCAGGCAACGCAAACGCGCGGATTCCGCCTGAGCGCGCCGGTCTTCTTCCCCTGCCCGGGCGCAATGGGAGTAAACGGCGTCCTCAATGCGTACAATGGAGATTGGAACGCGGCATGGGTCCTAATCCAAAAGCAGGACCGACATTACCGTATACCCGCATTTATCTCCACCGCAAGCGCGAACCGTGCACTCATTTCCCTATCCTTTCTCCGCATTAGATCCACCTCCTTGATTCCTCCATTGAATTCTATTACAATATAGCTATAAAGTCTGTTGTATTTACAACGAAATGGGGTTTTTATGCTAAAATATCTTAACGTGATAAATAAATCCGAGCTGTTCGCTGGAATTAAAGGGCATGATGTAGAGTCCATGCTCGAATGCCTTCAGGCAAGGGAAGCAAAATATTTTAAAAACGAGCGCATCCTGCACGCAGGAGAGCCCACGGGATTCATGGGATTGCTGCTTGAAGGCAGCGCGTTTATAGCTCAGGAGGATTTTTGGGGAAACAGGAATATTGTTGAAAAGGTGGTCCCAGGCCAGCTGTTCGCTGAAGCGTTTGCCTGCGTCCCCGAAACGCCGCTGAGTGTCAGCGTAATCGCGGAACGTCCCTCGTCCGTGCTGCTCATTAATCTTCGCCGCGTTCTGTCCCCGTGCGGATCCGGATGCGCGTTTCATATCAGCGCGATAAGAAACCTGCTGTCCGATCTGGCTGCAAAAAACCTGAGATTGAACGAAAAGCTGTCCCATATGGCGCAGCGCACCATAAGAAAAAAACTGCTGTCCTATCTGTCCCTGGAAGCTGTTAAAACCCGAGCCGCAGCCTTCAGCATCCCTTATAACCGCCAGCAGCTTGCGGATTACCTATCCGTTGACAGGAGCGCGCTATCGAATGAATTATCTAAAATGCGCGCCGAAGGCATATTGTCATTTGAAAAGAACCGTTTTAAGCTTAACGACGGCTATGCGCCCGATAGGGGCATAAAACCATCTTAGATGCCATCAACTTAATTCTGTATAAGGCCGGATTAAGTTGGGTTATGCTTGTTATAATGACTTCCGTAATCGGCATATATCAAGGGCTGACTATGATAAGACTGGCCAGCATTAGCCTGCGAGCCGTTTTTATGGAAAACCGCCAACCCTGCGGCGCATTTTTTTATATGAAGCGCCGCGCCTGTTTTTCAAAGGGGTATCGTAAACCCTGTCTCTTATACACATCTCCGAGCCCACGAGACCAGA
>OJRC01000714.1_pt1 | contig 17237 bp, 14 predicted proteins | sample 1599081 | NCBI WGS metagenome assembly OJRC01 (sample SAMN03922519, study PRJEB24848) | human gut metagenome | isolation source: stool sample | host: Homo sapiens | place: Germany | collected 2010-02 | reverse complement strand
CTCGTGGGCTCGGAGATGTGTATAAGAGACAGGCCAGACGCAATGGATTCCCCCGTCCGACCCATTTCACCGATGACGGCATATCCGGCACCCGTTTTGATCGTCCCGGCTTCATGGCCATGATGGCGGAGGTCGAGGCCGGGAATGTGGAGGCGATCATCGTCAAGGACATGAGCCGCTTGGGGCGTGATTACCTCAAGGTAGGGCAGGTGATGGAAACCCTGCGGCAGAAAAATGTGCGCCTGATTGCGCTCAACGACGGCGTGGACAGTTTTCGCGGTGACGATGATTTCACGCCGTTCCGAAATATCATGAACGAGTGGTATGCTCGTGATATCAGCAAGAAGATTCGCTCCACCTTTCAGGCTAAGGGAAAGGCAGGCAGGCACCTGACGGGAACAGTCATCTATGGCTATCTCTGGGATGAAAGCCGCAGACACTGGCTGGTGGATGAGGAAGCTGCCGCGGTGGTACGGCGGATCTTTGCCATGAGTATGGACGGTTACGGTCCTTACCAAATCGCCAGACGGCTCTCGGCTGAAAAAGTCGAGATTCCTTCCATCCATCTGGCGCGGCATGGCGAGGGCGTAAACAAAAACAAGGCCGTCAAAGACCCCTATGCCTGGGGTTCGTCGGTCATCGTGAGTATTCTCAAAAAGCGGGAGTACCTCGGCCATACCATCAACTTCAAGACACGAAAGCACTTCAAGGACAAGAAAAGCCACTATGTCCATGAAAGCGAATGGAGCATCTTTGAAAACACACACGAGGCCGTGATCGACGAGGAGACCTTTGAAAACGTGCAGCGCATCCGAGCAAACGTCCGCCGATACCCCAACGGTTGGGGTGAAGCGGCTCCGCTGACGGGACTGCTGTATTGCGCCGACTGCGGGGCCAAGATGTATGTTCACCGTATCAACAATGGTAAGCTCATTCCTCAGTACACCTGTTCCAACTACACGAAGGTTCCCTGTGGGACGCGCTGCCCGACGCAGCACCGCATCAATGAAAGTGTAGTGCTCGCGCTTGTGGCCAATACGCTGCGAGCGATTGCAGCATATTCGCAGAATGACCGCAAGGCGTTTATCCAGACGGTTGAGGACCTGAATGCCGCTCACTGCTCCACCGACGGCACACAGAAAAAGAAACGCCTGGCTGAAGCGAAAAGACGCGCTGATGAGCTGGAGCGGCTCTTATGCAAGATTTATGAAGACAAGCTCCTTGGCCGACTGCCAGAAAGCCGCTTTGCCGTGCTGGATGAGCGGTACGCCAACGAGCAGGAACAGCTGATCCGGGAAATCGAAACGCTGGAAGCGACGATTGCGGCGTATGAGAACCGTCAGCAGTCATCAGAACGGTTCATTGCCCTGCTTGATAAATATGAACGTTTTGACCCCCTGACCACAACCATGCTCAACGAGTTTGTGGAAAAAATCCTCGTCCACGAACGCGCCCGCAAGGGCAGTGTGGAAACCACGCAGGAGGTTGAGATCTACTTCAAATTTATCGGTAAATATGTGCCGCCTCACTTTGGTGAAATGAAACTCACTCCGGAAGAAGCGGAAGCCTTGCGTAAGCGGGAGGAGCGCAAGGACAAGCTTCATCAGGCGTACTTGCGGCGCAAGGCCAGCGGAGCGCAAAAGAAATACGAAGACAAGGTCAGAGCAAAGAAAAAAGCTGAAAGGGAGGCAAAGAGCGCAGCCCTCCGAGCCGATGCTATCGCAAGGGGCATATTCATCCCCGTCAGTCAGTTGCCCACGTCGGCACCCCGGAGAGCGACGGTCCAAAATCGCCCTGCAATTTGAGAAAACATCATCAGGAGGAATGAAACGTGAACAGGTTCACCTATACCCGCGTTGGCGCCTATTGGATTCCCGAGCTGAAGCTGACGGAACAGTCGCTGCATCCTATCGGTAAGTACGGACGTATGCGGCGGCGGTATTTGAAGGAGTGCCGACCCATGCTGTACAGCCACCTCATCCTGACAGAGAGGCTCCATCCGCACCTGGTTGAAACTGACGAGGCGGCAAATCGGCGTATGGAGTTGCTGATGCCAAAGCTGGCCAGGGATACAGGTGTGACCGAGCGGCTGAAAGCCAGCGATCCCATGGCATGGGTGAGAAGGATGAACGCATTGAAGGCTCAGGTGGAAGAAATCATCCTGCATGAGTTGATCGTGGAGTGAAGTGCGAATTCCTATAGACGCTGTCCCGAATCCGGCGCGGTGAGCATCAGGCTGGATTCGGGACAGCTGACTGATAACTGATACCCGGCTGGACACCATATGATCAAACTATACCTGACAACATTCAAGTTGGCATTCGCATCATGATTTGTACATTTCGCGCCAAAGCTGCCATCGCTATTTCAAGCCGAGCGCTGACAATCGCTCTTGTTTATGATATAGTTTAATTGACTTTTTTAAAAGATCGGCCGCGCAGGAGCAACTTCCCAACTGACATACGGGAGGCAAAGCAATGTACATCGATGATGAACGCGAAGCTTTTTTTGTTGATGCACATAGAAAATACCATTCCAAAATGGAAAACGTATGTCGTGCTTATGTGCAATACAACGAGGAATATCGGAGCCTGATTGATGAAAGTATACAGGAAACCTATTTGACAGCCGTAAAAAACTATAAGGAATTGAAAGCACATCCGGCATTGGAGGGTTGGTTTATAGAAACCTGCTTTCACCGTTTTTCGACGGTGCTAGCCAAATATCGCCGCAGACAGGCATATCATCAGGTATCCATGAACGATGACAAAGCAGCCCCGCAAGTAGCGGAGACGATTGATAATATAGACACATGGTGGCAAAACGAGAACAATGCAAACCAGCTTCAAAGGATATTGGATGTGCTGTCCGAACGCGAAGCACAAGTCTACCATGAGTATTTTGAAGACGAGAAAAGCATGGCAGAGGTAGCCAAAACACAAAACACCACAGTGAGCGCCATTAAATCCATTCTTGCGCGCATCCGAAAAAAGGCGCGTGCGATGCAAAATATCGACTATTTGTTTTTCTTTTTCATCATCGCAACTTTTTCAGTTCTCACGCGCTTAATGTAGTGAAGGAGGTTGACTATGGATCGCTCGAAGCGTGAAGCGCAAAATCAGTTGGAAGCTATCAAACAGTCGATTCTTGATGGCCGGCTTACGCATGGGCAGATCTGTGATGCATTAGCCGAAGAAATCAAGAAAGAACTTCAAAAAAGCGCGGAGGAGGTTGATATCGAATATGTGCTTGCATGCCAGCGATTGATTGCAAGTCTTCATTCAAAGGAAGCTGCTCAAGCAGAGAGCCATGCCAAGCACAATTTTGAAGCGGCACATGCCAAACTGCGGCAGGAAAAGCACTCTGTTCAAAAAGGCAGAAAGCGTGCCATCAGGTATGGTTTTGCGGTTGCCTTCCTGTTAGTGGTATTGGCAGGGGCAGATATTCTGCTCACCAAACGGCAGATCAATGTCAGCCACTCACCTGATCATGAGCAGATCGTTTATGATGGTATGATGACAATGCCAGGAATCTCAGAGGTGGCAGGAGCAGACGCTCAAACGGATACGGTTCAAGAATTAACAACAAAGAATTGGGACGAGGTCGTTGCCTTTTTAGGCTATGTGCCTGGGATGCCTACATGGATCCCCGACGGATGGGTGTTGGATGAATACTATTGCGCTATATTCAAAAACTTTTCGATATTCGACGTCACCTATTCTTGTCAGGGATTCAATGAATATCTCGCATATTCCATCGAACATTATTATGGCAGCGAACCGCTACATGGTACTTTTGAGCAAGATGAAATTGGCTACGAAACGTTCACAGCGACAGGGCAGCGCCTTTATATCACAAGCAACACAGGCAGCAGCGTTATCCTTTGGCATGACGGGTCCAATGTCAACAGCGTGATCGGTCCTGTTGCCGCAGATGAATTGATCCATATGGTCGAATCAATAGAGGAAGGGAAGGATTGACCGTGAAAAAAAACTGGTTTCTTACTGCGCTTGGTGTCACGCTCATTCTTATGCTGTTTACAAATTGCGCGCTTGCTTATATGGCAACGCCTTACGCCGATACGGTTTTTTCTTCTGCAAAGGTATCGTTAAGTGCTCAAATGAACGCATCTTTTACTGCCCAAACAAAATCAAAGCAAGCGGAAATTAAAGTGACGAGTTGTATTCTTCAAATCAAGACGGGAAGCGTATGGGCCGATAGCATGACCTTAACAGCACCATCCAAAGTCGCGACAAATACAAGCCGCTATTCTGCAGCGAAGGATTATTCCAGCAGCTGCTCTTCGGGAAATACGTACCGTATCAAGGCGGTGTTTGATGCGGATGGGCATACCAAAACGGCGTACTCCAACTCGATCAGCTATTAATGATGGAAAGCGACAGCTATTCCGTTCAGCGCAGCGTTGAGTCTATCTTCGCTGCGTTTTCTTTTGCCTGATTTGCTTAAGAAAGTTTGCTTATCACCGCAACTTTTTTGATTCTCGTGCGCTTAATATAGTGAAAAGGATAGAAGAAAGGGGGTTGATTCCATTGGACATATAGAAGAATGCTTTACAACGAAAAAGTCCTTGCAAAGCGTGTGGGCACACGAACTGCTTTCGCAGTCAACTTCACAAGGACGGAATCAGTATATCAAATGATAAAAATGATTGCAATTCGGAGAAGAAAGCAATACGCAATGGTGCGAAATGCCGTCATGGGGTAAACCCCTACCAATCTACAACAGATGAGAGAGGAAGATCACCATGAAAAAATCCATCGCTGCGATTCTGATTCTCACCTTGATTCTTGTCTTCGTCGGTAGTGCGATGGCTGTTGGAAGCCGGTTTGATATTGTCACCAGCAGCACCTCGTCGTTCATGACAGGGTGCAGCGACATCACGAAGTACAACAATGCATGGTTTGTTCGATACAATGAGGACACGAGCAAGATAACGCCGACACATCGCGCTGTGGTACGCATTCACAAAGGAACACAACCAATCACCCCCCAAATGGGTGTATGACAGCCCATACGAAAGAGACCGTCCGTACAATACAGGCTATACAAGTAAGGTGACCGGCGTTTCTTTCAGAGCACGGTTGGACAATCGGGATTCTGGAACGCTTGAACTCCATGGATACTATCACCATTCTTGTTAAAGCATAAGATAGCTCAAATACTCATAAGCAGCATGCTGTTTGCATGGGGTAAGAGCGTTCTTACCCCACGCAATATAGCGTTTATCCGTGTGGAAAGGATGACAGTCTATGAGAAAATTTTTTGCCGGATTATTCATTGCAGTATTATGCATTGCTTTTATTGTTCTCGCTTACGCAGAGGAAGAAAGCGCCCCCTGTTATACGCCCGTTTTAATGGAGTGGGACGCAAAAGACGGAAAAGATCTGGAGCAAAAGATTTTGGAGTATTGGAGAACAAATGCATCGGGCTGGGAGGCCGGGTTATATACGCCTCAAAAGCGTTCCATGACCTTCCGTCTTGGCGGAACAACAGAAGAACTGATCAAAGACTACAGAAATTGGGATATCGCTATTGTTTCCTCCAAAGAAGTGGATTTGCAAAAGCTGGCGGACGAAGGCGTGGTGATCAGTTGCGCTTATGATCCCAGCCTTGGTCTAAGCCTGCACCACTGGCTTCTGCCTGAAGCGGTGCGGAAAAAACTGCCCATCCATCCCCTCTATGATTATATGGTTTACTGCTATGATTACAACCCGCAAACCGACGAGGCGATCTTTCTGGTTTGTAACGAAAAGAGACGACCCGCAGGTTCTCGGGAGAGCTGGGTAATGCAGATATTGAAGAAACGCGGCCCGGATCGAACGCGCGCGTTGGAGGGTATCTGCCGTGTGAATGATTGGACACAGACAGGTGTTCCGCCTTGCTCGGTGGATGAGCTGCTGCAAATGCAAAACGACTGGGATTGGGCCAGCCTCAGGATTGATGAAACGGACAGGCTGGAAGCCCTCGACCAGGAAGGGCTTCTCTATGATTTTTCGCAAGATTCATACTGGGTTGGCCGGGAGCCAGCCTGGCAGGAGCCCAAGGGGCTATTCAGCGCAGACGGCAGGATGATTGGGATTCCTTACAATCCCATCATAACTGGAGAATATGAGCCAGACACGATTCTGATATTTATCGTAAATGCAAAAAGCGCACATTCAAAGCGGGCGCTGGAGTATGCAAAGCACTTTGTGAAATCATATGAATGGGTATACAACGTTATCGAAACCGGCTGGAGCGATCCTGATATTGAAAAAAAGTATGGCGAGCACTCCATTTGCATTTACAAAGACGAGGTGGATTGGTAACTTTTCAAGCCCGTCCGGATTCGCACAAAGTGCGCTTTACGGAGCTTCATGGTTCATTTTGCCGCTTATGATCCCGAATGTGCCAACGGCGTACCGCCAGGAGGAAGAAGCACTTGAAGTATTGTTTTGGAAAGAGAATATGCGCCCTGCTGGCGTTCACCCTGAGCCTGACGGTACTTTTTTCCGCTATGGGCGAAACCAATCTGTACCTGGGCGGGGCCGATAAGAACAGCGCAGAATACAATCTGTTTACCCAGAATCATCCAGAGCTCACCGTTGATACGGAAACCAACATCTACCTCTCTACGGACGAAATCATCAGCGCTTTTCTTACAGGCGAATTTCCTTTCGATACTTTCGTCATGACCAGCAGCAGCTTTGATCTCAAGCGAATGTTTTCCAAGGGATACTGCTCGCCTCTCTCCGGCAGCGCTGTGCTGACTGAAAAACTGAGCGAGATGTATGAACCCATTCAACGGTTGCTCACCCATGACGGCAATATCTATGGCGCGCCCTTCCATTGCTATGTGGGCTACTATACCTATTGTCCGGATGCGTGGGCCGAGGCTGGCCTTACTGCTGAGGACGTTCCCACCTCTTTTGTGGAATATCTGGATTTTCTGGAGGCGTGGGCAGAGCGTATCCGGGATAACCCGGAAGACGATATCAGCGTTTCCAACGCCTTTGACAGCGAACAGTACGGTGAACATAGCTACATAAGCTACTTGGTAGACCGTCTGATCACCAACCATATCATGCAGTGCAATTACGCAGGGGAACCCCTCCGCTTTGATACGCCCCTGTTTCGGGAGCTGCTGGAACGCTGCCAAAGCATTGGTACGGACTTGTATCTGTATGAGCCGGAGCAAAAGGCTGACCTGGCGCTCTTTGAGGACCTGTATGGGATGCGTGAGTTAAAACACCTGGTTCCCCTTCGCCTCACGAGTGATCAGCCTGTTCTTATCAAGGCGACGCTGTATACAGCCTTTCTGAACGTGCGCAGCCAACACCAGGCTCTTGCCACGGAATATCTGGAGGACTGTGTGACCTGCACCGCTCCGGAGTTTGGCGCATACCTGTACCGCGATGCCGAGCCTGTGGAAGATCCTGAATTTGTCCGTTCTATGGAGGCTGTTCAAAAGGAGATTCAGACGCTTGAGCAACGACTGGCCGCTTCAGAGAACATGGAGCCGTTGGAACGAAATTCCCTAAGCAGCCAGTTGGAGCAGAAGAAAAAGGATTTTGAGGCTATGGCCGTTTCCGAGCAGCGCTACCTTATCTCCGAAAACGACCTAAACCTGTATCGCACCTATGGTGAAAACCTCTATTTCCAACCTCCCAGCATCTTTGACCCCTCCACCGAGGAAGGGCAGAACGTGAAGCAATTGCGGGACAGGTTCTGCACAGGCAGTTTGACCATGGAACAGTTCATAGGTCAATTGGATCAACTGGCGTGGATTCTTGAAATGGAAGATCGGCATTTTTAACGCAAAAGGAGAGGTATGCATGAACGATTTCTGCCGGAGGGCATTGCGATTAGCAGTGTGTATCCTGCTCTGTATACCTATAACCGTTTCTTCGGCCACACAAACCTCCACACACGATCGTAGCCAGATTGCCCGATATCTGAAACTATATGGCTATGATCTTCCCTGGGAAATTGTCAAGCAATCTCATGCGGCGTTTTCTCCGCTGGCGGTGGATTGCGGCCCCGTGCAGGTCAGTGTAGATGAAATTCTTTATGATGGGCAATGGATGTATACCGCCGCCTCCATTTGGCCCAAAGATCCTGATACGACTGTGATTATGCCCGGCAGCGCCCATCCAGACGACCCCGCGGCGGGATTCTATGGCGAAAAAGCCCGCAACGATAAGCGTTCATTCAAAACCGTTGCGAAAGAAGAGAACAAGCAGCTTCTAAGTGTTTACGCCTATATCAAAGAATTTGACGATATAGGAGCATATTTTTTGGATCACTTCCAAGAAGAAAACTCATCTGTTCTTTTTAGCGGTGCAGAAGTAGCTGGTGGAGAAGAAACCGTTGAATGTACCTGGGTTGTTCAAATTTACGCAGTTGACCTGCAAACAAAGGAATTCACCTTGCAAAATGAGTATTTTTTCCCTATAACAATCCAGCCATTGCAGCCATACCTTGAGAAGATCTATTATGTTGGTAGTGGAAAAAACGCTCCGTTTGACCATGCAATATTGGTAGATACTCCTCTGAACACATATGTTTTCCCGCAATGGAACGATATTCATGATCAAAGTCTATACCGAGTCACTTTAGACGACTCTAACGGCTTTGCAGTTCAAGGAGCATTTCCAGGAATAGAAGCGCGCAAATTGAAAACCTTGTCCAAAGAAGTAATCGTTACAATATCGGAGCGAAAAACCGATGGAATGACAAGCCAACTAACGCTGATCGCTGAGGATTTGACCGAAGCTGCAAAGTAAACGAAGGCCGAGTCCTCGTTCGGTGCTGTTTTTCGTATGTGCAGCTAACGAAGAAAAGTTCGAGAGGAAGAAGTGAATCCGCATTTCTAACTTAAGACAGGCACATGCCTGCCGGATGAGAAGCGCCTATCAGATGCTTGACAAGACGAAATAAAAGCAAGCTTCTCCGCAAAGTTGCCACATTCGTAAACGAGTTCTCTTTGATGGCTGCGTCTATGCATGACGCGGTCTTTCTATATCTCCCCCGATGCCGTTCCCCGCCCTTGTCCCTTTTGGATCCAAGTAATCTGAAAGGAGCAAGGAGAATGAAACTCATCATTTGTATGAACGGCAGCAATCTGTCCGTGGAGGTATCCGAGGCAGTTTATCTGGCACTGGATGAAAACCGCCGCAAGGCTGAAAACTTGTATCATGAAAAGCGCCGCCATTGGGATGCGCGCGCCTTCGATGAAAGCATCATGCTATTGATGCAACAGCATCCCGATGATTATCGTCAAGGTCGACATCAACGCGAACGCGCTCAGCGCCATTAAGGCCTAGAGCAAAGCGGCCTATGGTGAAATCCTGGCACGCGTCAAGGCGCAGACCGGCATGCACACACACGACCATTCGACGTGGATTTATTTGATGCAGGTTATCCTTTTACCATTATCGATTTTGTATTGCCCGTGATTTCCATCAGCCGCTTCTCAACCTCTCATACAGCACCGCCCCCACCGTCTCCATGACCTGCCGCATCATGTCCGGTTCGGAGAACATCTTCACGAAGAAGCCCTCGTTTTGCTCATAGCGGGCGGCGGCCATGTTGGGAAAGTCCTTCTCAAAGAGCAGCATAAAGGTCTTGCGGTCGTTGTTCTGGGCGTAGCTGTGCCACTTGTCCTGGGCGGCATAGTCGTTTTCCAGCTGGAGCAGCACCTTATCCAGCTCCGTGAAGCTCGTACCGTATTGTTCGTTGATCTTCTCAATGATTACCGTCAGCGGGTCGCGCTTTTGTTCCTTCCGGCCCGCCTCGCCGGTGATGGGCCGGAAGCCTTCCTCGGTGCTCGTCAGCTCGATGGCGCCTTCGTAGTCCTTTTCCAGCCGGTAATACTCCAAAAGCACCTTGTCATCCACCTGTACCGGCTCATGGCCGCCCTTGGGCAGGAGGGAAGCGAGGAACTTGGCGTATACGCTGAATTTGTGAATCTCCCGGTCAAAGAGCCGGCACACCTGCGTGATAAAGGCATAGATGCGGTTGAACCGCGCCAGGGTTGACTTGAACAGGTCCTGCTTTTCTTCTTCCAGCGCGCTGAAACGGTCCAGCGCCGGACGAAGGGTGCTTTCCAGCCGACCCATATCGCCCCGCGTCTGTGCTTTGCCGGCGTAGAAAATCTCCGCGAAACGGTCGATCTCCGTCTGCTGGTAGACCCGGTATTCGTCCAGCGTGTTTTTCAGGTCGTAGATCACGTTGGGATTAGTTTCTTCCTCCAGCACGGTTTCTTCATAGTAGGGTTCGAATGCCTTGCGGATGTCCTCGGCGGAGTTGACGAAGTCCAGCACGAAGGTATCCTGCTTGCCGGGCATGGTGCGGTTGAGACGGGAAAGCGTCTGCACGGCCTTCACGCCGGAGAGCTGCTTGTCCACAAACATGGTGTGCAACAGCGGCTCGTCAAAGCCCGTCTGATACTTCTCGGCCACAATCAGCATGCCGAAGGCGTCGCTGTGAAAGACTTCCGGCAGCTGGCTTTCCTTCACATTTTGAGGCGCTTCCCCGGGCTGCGGGCGGTACTGGTTCATCTTTTCTTCGGTGTAGGTGGTGCCGCCGTCCTCCACCTCGCCGGAGAACGCCACCAGCACGTCCAGGTCCTTGTAGTCCTTTTGCTCAATCTGGCGCTTGAACTCCAGCAGATAGCGCACCGCGTGCAGGCGCGAAGGCGTGACCACCATGGCCTTGGCCCGGCCGCCGATCTTCTGGCGGGTCACGTTGCGGAAGTGCTCCAGCATGACCGTCGTCTTTTGGGAGATGTTGTGGGGATGCAGCGTTTCAAAGCGGCGGATGGCCCGCACCCCCGCGGCGGTGTCCAGCTCCGGATCGTCCGGGATAGCCTTGGCGATTTTGTAATACATGTTGTAGGTCATGTAGTTTTGCAGCACATCCAGGATGAAACCCTCCTCGATGGCCTGCCGCATGGAGTAGATGTGAAAGGGGCGGTATTTCCCGTTTTCATCCCTGCGGCCGAACATCTGCAGCGTCTTTTCCTTGGGCGTGGCGGTAAAGGCGAAAAAGGACAGGTTCTCCTGCTGGCCCTGGGCGGCCAGCTCGTCGAGTAGCTTGTCCTCGTCGTCCTTGCGCTGGGCTTCCTCCTGGTATTCCTGCCGGGCGTATTCCTCCAGTACCTTCTCGGTATCCGCCAGGGCGCGCTTGAGCTTGCGGGCGGCGTCGCCGGTCTGGGAGGAATGGGCCTCGTCCACAATTACCGCAAAGCGCTTGTTGCCCGCCTTCACCTCTTTGTAGATCACCGGGAACTTTTGCAGCGTGGTGATGATGATTCCCGCCCCCGCCTCGATGGCGTCCTTGAGCTGGGCGGCGTTTTTGTCGATCTTCTGCACCACGCCTTCCACATGGTCAAACTGGTAGACCGTGTTTTGCAGCTGGCTGTCCAGCACCCGGCGGTCGGTGACGATGATAACGGACTGGAAGATCTTCTCGTCCCGGGCGTCATGCAGCCCCGCCAGGCGATGCGCCAGCCAGGCAATGGAGTTGGACTTGCCCGAGCCCGCGCTGTGCTGGATGAGGTAGTTGCGCCCGGCGCCGTGAGTCCGCACGTCCTCCAGCAGCTTGGTCACCACGTCCAGCTGGTGATACCGGGGGAAGATCATCCGCTCGGACTTTACCGCGCCGGTCTTTTTGTCCTTCTCCACTTGCAGGTGGAGGTACTTGTGCAGAATCTCCAGCAGGCGGTCCTTGCAAAGCACCTGCTCCCACAGGTAGGCGGTGTCGTAGCCGTTGGGGTTGTCGGGGTTGCCCTTGCCGCCCACGTTGCCTGCGCCGTTGCTGCCCTGGTTGAAGGGCAAAAAGTACGTGCGCTCGCCTTCCAGCCGGGTGGTCATGTACACCTGGGTGAGGTCCACGGCAAAGTGCACCAGCACGCGGTTTTTGAAGGTGAAGATGGGGTCCCTGCCGGAGCGGTCAAACTTGTACTGCTCCATGGCGTTAGCCACGCTCTGGCCGGTGAACTGGCATTTGAGCTCCATGGACACCACGGGAATGCCGTTGAGGAAGAGCACAATATCCACGCTGTTTTCGTTGACCGGGGAATAGTGCAGCTGGCGGGTGCAGTGCAGGATATTGGCGGCATACTGGGCCTGGCTGAGGGCGTTCATGGAGGTTTCCGGCTTCCAGAACACGGGGTGGAACTTGATGCCCCGGTCGGTAAAGCCCTGGCGCAGCACCTTCAAAAGCCCCACCAGCCTGACCTCCCGGCAGAAGCGCTCGATGAGCTGGCGCTCGCTGTCCGCGCCATAGACGCCGGTGTAGCGCTCCCACTGCTTGGGCTGGCTGGCGCGGATGAAGGCAAGGAACGTGCCGGTATCCAGCGCGCGCTCCCGGTCAAAGGCGGCGGGGTTGCCCTTCTGGTAGCCGCCATGGGTCAGGAGGGATGCTTCGATGTCCTGCTCGAAGCGCTTTTCTCTTGTATCGAAGTCGGGCATGGCTATACCTCGTTTCTTATCAACCGTAGTTAGTATATTGTTAATAGTTGGGGATCAAGAGAAATATCAATGTTTCCGTCCTTCCAGCACTCTGTAAGCTTTGCAATGGTGCTTCTGTGTTTCTTGTCCCTTTCATCATACCAAACCAAGTCGATGTGATCAAAGCAATACTTTTCAGCCTCCACAATATTGACTTGTATAAGAAATAGCAATTCACTATGAATACAATTATGGGCGGGAATCATATAAGAGTAGCTAGTGAAAATTGTTCCATATAAGCCTTCTTGGGTTATAGGCATCTCAGCAGGTTTTCGACCAGCTGAACGTATAGGATTGAATATTTCAATCTGCTTGTCTCCCAACATAGCCACCGCACTTAAGTGCCGAACGATCTTGTTTTTACCACTTGTATTAACCATATCTATCTCTAGTGGTAAATAGCAGTTTATTTTATTAATTGAATGTTCGATATGGAAACAAGCCGTTCTTCTGAACACTTTGTTGCGACAATTATTATAATAGATTTTGAGTTTTCCACGATTCTTCCAAAAACCTGATAGTGCTTGCAAAAGCAAAGTAAACAATGAACCGATCAATGTACAAAGTAGAGCTTTTGCCGTATCGGATTGCATCAGAGAATACAACTTATATAGAGCTTTATAAAGGAAATCCCAAAGAGTCATGGAATCAAATCACCTCTTTTTTTCCTGTTACGACCTCATAAACAAGCGATTTTTTGTACCCAATGAGTTTTCGAATGAGCGTATTTCGATGCAACAAATCCTTGTCGAGCTGCAACATCTTTTTATCTATATATTCTGTTATTTCCTGCTGTTCGCAGATTTGCGGAACTGGCATAAGAAAGTTTTGCACGGTAGAAATATTTACATGTGGTGAAGTGCTGCCAATAGTGTCTACTGAACCCTGCAAATAGATATATTTAGAGTTCAATGCCCACACAGCAAAATGGGGCAAAAGCAATTCATTCTTGCATCGGAATTGAAGCATTCTCTGTCCTAAACAGTATTTGTTGCTTTCTGGTACCAAGCAAGCAAGGCCCCACCTTTCTCCCTCACGACCATATACAATATCGTTTTTATTTAATGCCATTCGACGGATTCTGTTCTGATATTCATTTCTGTTAAGACGATACATGTCTTGATCTGCACGCAATTTACCCAGGTCTTGATCCGCAGTGCGAATCACCAGGTATTCTCCGTCATCACTGTAGGCAGGAGTTTCATGAGGACAATCTATAATATCGGACATTAAGAACTTTAGGCGTATCATTCTCCACTGTTCCGGCACCTTCCCAATCCACTCCACGCCGCTATCCTTCATGGGCGCATGGGGGTTGAGGCCCTTGGTGACGGCCTCGGTGATGACGGACAGCTTATAGGCTTTCAGCTTCTCAATCACTTCCTGCTGCCGGGCAATGATGGCATCAATCTGGCTGCACTTGCGGTCGAGGTAGTCGGCGATGCGTTCTTGTTCTGCTATTGGTGGAATAATTATTTTTGCGTTTCTAATGAGCCTTTGATTCAGTAATTTTGCTCCATATATATTCTCGTTAGCGTTTCTTATTATAAATATAGGAGCCATGTAATATAGAAAACGCAAACTGTTTTTACCCGGTAAAAAGGTTGCTATTGCCTCATTGGTGTACATATCCCTTCCGCAAAATGATACTGCTCCAACCGATAGCTTAAATGCATACATCAAGCTTCCTTTTGGAGAAATATTCATTGATGATGATTGAACGGCTTCATTACTAATATGTTTCTCCGAATCATATGTGGTGGCTGATTTTAGGTCTGATATATTTACCCAAATATTTCCCCCTAAAAAGTAATCTTCATGCGTTGTATCAGGGGTCCAACCAGTTTGAAAATGATATTCACGTTTAATTGTTGATACTTTCCACTCTTCCGGTATCTCCCCAATCCACGCAATCCCGCTGTCCTTCATGACCCTCATTCCCGGAACACCTCCGCCAGCGCGCCGTCCAGCTCCGCTTCAATGGCCAGGATCTCCTGCTTGATCTCCGCCGAGGGCCGGGGGGCTTCATACTTGTAGAAATAGCGGGTAAAGGGGATTTCATAGCCCACGCGGGCCTTCTTCTCGTCCATCCACGCATCCGGGGCAAAGGGCAGCACTTCTCGTTGGAAGTATGCCTGGATGTCCTCCTTGAGGGGCACGTTTTCGGTGTCCCGCAGGTTGGCGTCCGGCTGGGGCTTGCCCTTTTTGAGGATCAGCTGCCCGTTTCCATCCCGGAGGGGGCGTTCCACGGTGATCTTGGTGTAGCCAAAGTCCGCGGTGTCAAAAATCTTGCTGATGTCGCTCTCCACAAAGTCGCCGTACAGGCGGGTGATTTCCGCGATGGCGCTTTCCGGGATGTCGTTGCGCTTGTTGCCCAGGGCCTTGCGCCGCTTTTCGTACAGGCCGCTGGCGTTGATGAGCTGCACCTTGCCCGCGCGGCGGGTGCCGGCCTTCTTGTTGGAGAGCAGCCAGATATAGGTGGCAATGCCGGTATTGTAAAAGATGTCGTTGGGCAGGGCGATGATGGCTTCCAGCAGGTCGTTTTCCAGGATGTATTTGCGGATTTCGGAGGGGCCGCTGCCTGCGTCGCCGGTGAAGAGGGGCGAGCCGTTGTGAATGATGGCAATGCGGCTGCCGCCGTCCTTGGGCTCCTTCATTTTGGAAATGGCCGTAAGCAGGAAGAGCATTTGCCCGTCGCTGGTCGCGGGCAGGCCGGGGCCGAACCGCCCCGCAAAGCCGAGCTTGGCCTCCTTCTCCACGGCGGCCTTTTCGTTTTTCCACTCCCGACCGAAGGGGGGATTGGAGAGGATATAGTCAAAGGTCTGCCCGGCAAACTGGTCGTCGGAGAGGGTGTTGCCGTCCTTGATGAAGTCGGCGTTGTTGCCCTTGATGAGCATATCCGCCTTGCAGATGGCGAAGGTCTGGTCGTTGATCTCCTGCCCGAAGGCCATCAGCTCCGTGGAGGCGTTGAGCTGGTGGAGATATTCCTCCGCCACGGAGAGCATGCCGCCGGTGCCGCAGGCAGGGTCTATCAAGGTTCCGTCTTTGATACAATGTCCCTGTACATAAAAAGCCCGAAAACCCCTTGAAATAAGGCAGTTTCGGGCTTTTGTGGTCTCCGTTCAGGAAGCTCATCCGCGCTCAAATGGACATAAAAAGACCGATATGGGAAAAGTGACCCCTCCCTACATATCGGCCTTGTGTTTCGTCGTATGGTTCGGTGTTTCGTCGCAAGGTTTCAAGTTTCGTCAGAAGGTTTCAGGGTTTCGTTAAATGGTTCTCCTGGGGGATTTCATCCTCGACCATCCGCATCAATTCGCTCATGCGCATGTCGAGTGCAGCGGCGATGCGCCAGAGGGTTTCGACGTTGGCGTTCTTGCTGCCGTTCTCGATCATCGCAAGATGGCTACGTGCGACACCTGCCAGTCCGGAGCGTACTTCCTGTGACATCCCTCGTTGTACCCGGATGCGTCCAATGATTCGGCCGGTTACCTTGTAGTCGTAGTTCATGCTTAAAGCCCCTTTCTGATTGGCGTTTGCAATTCATAAGAGGCTGTGTAATTTTTGCGAAAATAAAGTATATATTCAGGATTTCTTCAGGTACAACACCGAAAAGTGATATTTAGAATATTGGGATGGAGATATACCTTGGGTTACTCCTGCAGATTATAAAACAGAAAATGAGTATATATATCATGGAAGGAAGTTCCTTTCTAAAGCAGGGCTAGAAGCAGCCAACCTTCAACTACTTCCTGTAAATAGCATAGTCTTGTCCAAAAGAGCTCCAATCGGAGCTGTTGCTATTACAGCAGCAGAATTAACTATAAATCAGGGTTGTATTGCTGGTATTCCCATTGATGATTGCAGCGTTAGATATTATTATTTTATTCTTAGTATCTGTACGGAGCAACTCAATCTTCTAGGGTCGGGTACAACATTCAAAGAATTATCGGCCCAGGATTTTGGAAATTTCATTGTTCCCACACCAGATGTTGCGGTTCAAGAACGCATCGCCGACTACCTCGACCGCAAGTGTAGCCAGATTGACGCCATCATTGCCAGGCAGCAGGAAGTGATCGAGAAGCTGAAAGCCTATAAGCTGTCCGTCATCACCGAGGCCGTCACCAAGGGCCTCAACCCCCATGTGCCCATGAAGGATAGCGGCGTGGAGTGGATTGGGGAAATCCCTCAATGTTGGTCTGGAAAACGTTTAGCGGATTTGTGCGATAGAGGCATTACCTATGGCATAGTAAAACTCGGTGATGAAGATGAATCTGGAACAAAAGTCTTACGATGTAGTGATGTCAATCCTGGCTATATTGATGAGTCAAATATTAGAACTGTTACTTCAAGTCTTTCCAAAGAATATAATCGAACTATTCTTCGTGGCGAAGTAGTTGTTAATGTCCGTGGTACGCTTGGAGGATGTGCTATTGTCCCAGAACATATGCGGGGATATAACATCGCAAGAGAAGTTGCCATGGTATCTGTGACAAAAGCAAATCCTCAATTTGTGATGTATAATATTCTTTCAAATGCATTCCAATCATATCAACAATACAGTTTAAGAGGGGTTATTTATACTGGCCTGAATATTAGTCTAATATGCATTTTTCCCACCAGCTTCTATGATCTCCTTAGCTCGACTAAAAACATTGTGCTTTTTTAATCACAAAAACGCCATGAAGAAAAATTCCCGTTGGTGCCCTTGCATTGATAATG
>OJRC01000712.1_pt1 | contig 17242 bp, 15 predicted proteins | sample 1599081 | NCBI WGS metagenome assembly OJRC01 (sample SAMN03922519, study PRJEB24848) | human gut metagenome | isolation source: stool sample | host: Homo sapiens | place: Germany | collected 2010-02 | reverse complement strand
GTCTCTTCAAACAGCTGGTATTCCGGGTACTGGAACACAAGGCCTACCATGAAGCGGAAGCGGCGGATGTCCTTCGGCTCCTGCCAGATATCCTCGCCGCCGATATACACCTTGCCCTCCGAGGGCCTGTTGATGCCGTTGAAATGGCCGATAAGGGTGCTTTTACCGCACCCGGTAGAGCCGATGACGCCCACGAAGCTGCCCTGCTCAATGGAAAAGCTGATGTCGTGCAGCGCCACGGTGGCGTCGGGCATGCCCTGGCCGTAGATATAGCTGAGATGCTCTACACGGACAATGTCAGGCATGGGCGGGCGCCTCCTTCCCTGTCAGCAGGCGGTACAGCGCCACCGCGCACTCGTCCACGCCGATGATGTCCGGCGGCAGGTGTATTCCCCCGCCGTCAAGAAGACGGCACAGCTCGGCAGGCTGGGGTACATCCAGATGAAGGGCATGCAGCTCGTCCGCCCGCGTGAATACCTCGCGCGGGGTGCCGTCCATCACCACGCGCCCGGCGCTCATCACCACTACGCGGCCCGCCATGGCGGCCTCCTCCATGTAATGAGTAATCTGCACCACAGTGATGCCCTTCTCCCTGTTCAGGCTGTGCACGGTGCGCAGCACCTGCTGGCGGCCGATGGGGTCCAGCATGGCGGTTGCCTCGTCCAGCACAAGGCAGGCAGGCTGCATGGCCAGCACGCCCGCAATGGCGACGCGCTGCTTCTGCCCGCCCGAAAGCTTGTGCGGCGCTTTGTCCTTATAGGCATAGATGCCCGCAAGGCGCATGGCCTCGTCCACGCGGCGGCGCATCTCGCCCGGCTCTACGCCCAGGTTTTCCGCGGCAAAGGCAACGTCCTCCTCCACCACGGTGGCCACTATCTGGTTGTCCGGGTTCTGGAACACCATGCCCACCCTCTGGCGCAGCGCCAGAAGGTTTTCCTCATCCGAGGTGGGCATGCCCTCCACCAGCACGCTGCCGCTTTCGGGCAGCAATATGGCGTTGAAGTGCTTTGCCAGAGTGCTTTTGCCGCACCCGTTCGCACCCAGAATGGCCACATATTCCCCTTTTTGAATGTCCAGAGAGATGCCGTCCAGCGCGGGCCTTGCGCCCTCGTCATAGCGGAACGTCACGTTCTGCACTGAAAGCATCGGCTGTATACCCTGCATGCAAATACTTCCCATCCCGCGCGGCAAAGGGCCGCGCCTTTAAATTCCCATTTTTTCAGCCCGGCGGCTCACAGCGCCAGCCACCATGCCGTGGCACCGCAGGGCACCACGCCGCCCGTGGCCGTTACCGGCAGGCCTATCTCGTCGCACTCGGTGCGCCCGCCGAAGCGCCGGGCCACCCGCTCGCGCAGCATGTACTCCATCACGCTGGGCGCAAGGCCTGTTGTATAGCTGTTCACTGCCACGAACAGGGGCTTTTCGCTCAGCACACCGGCGCAGGCCTCAATGAAGCCGTCAATAGCATCCTCCAGCTTCCACACCTCGCCCCCCGGCCCGCGGCCATAGCTGGGCGGGTCCATGATAATTGCGTCATATCTTGTGCCGCGGCGCTGCTCCCGTGCCACAAACTTGGCGCAGTCATCCACAATCCAGCGAATAGGCCGCCCGTCCAGGCCGCTTTCAGCGGCGTTTTCACGCGCCCAGGCCACCATTCCCTTGCTCGCGTCCACATGGCACACCCTAGCCCCGGCAGCAGCGCACGCCAGCGTGGCCCCGCCCGTGTAGCCGAACAGGTTCAAAACGCTGACTTCGCGCCCGGCGGCTGAAATAAGCCCGCGGTAGCGCGCCCAGTTTACGGCCTGTTCAGGAAACACGCCTGTATGCTTGAAGCCCGTGGGCGACACAATAAGGCGCAGCCCCTCGCAGCCTATTGTCCACCTCTCCGGCATTTTGCGGCGGTATTCCCATTTTCCGCCGCCCGTGGCCGCGCGGTGGTACACGGCGTTCGCATTTTTCCATGCCTCGCTGCGCGGCGGTGTTTTCCAAAGCACCTGAGGGTCCGGCCGCACCAGCAGCGTAGAGCCCCAGCGCTCCAGCCGGTTGCCCGCCGTGGCGTCTATCAGTTCATAATCCTTCCACTGTGTTGCTGCGCGCAAAGCATTTTCCTCCGTATCGTGTTCAGAATATCAGTATAGCGCGAAAAATGTGAACATTTCTATGCGCCGCGCCGCTTTATGCGCGCGGGGCGGCTCAAAAGCCTGCCAGCGCCTGCTGGCCGCTTTCGCCGGGCGCGCGCAGGCCAAGATGCTCGTAGGCATATTTTGTCACGCAGCGCCCGCGCGGCGTGCGCGTCAAGAAGCCGAGCTGCATCAGGTACGGCTCGCACACATCCTCCAGCGTCACGGCCTCTTCACCCAGGGCCGCGGCAATGGTTTCAAGGCCCACGGGGCCGCCGCCGTACATCTCAATGATGGCGCGCAGAAGCCCGCGGTCCATTTCGTCAAGGCCTATTTCATCGATATCCATGCGGCGCAAAGCGCCCTTGGCGGCCTTGCCGTCAATGACGCCGTCGCCCATCACCTGCGCAAAATCGCGCACGCGCTTCAAAAGGCGGTTTGCCACACGCGGCGTGCCGCGGCTTCGGCGCGCCATCTCCAAAGCGCCGTCCGGCGTGCAGGGCACGCCCAGGATGCCCGCTGAACGGGTGACTATCCTCGCAAGCTCGTCCGGGGTATAAAGCTCCAGCTTCAGCAGCACGCCGAAGCGGTCCCGCAGGGGGCTTGTTATCTGCCCAGCGCGCGTGGTAGCGCCCACCAGCGTGAAGCGCGGCAGGTTGATGCGGATGCTCTGCGCCGAGGGGCCCTTGCCTATCATGATGTCCAGCGCATAATCCTCCAGCGCGGGGTACAGCACCTCTTCCACCTGGCGGGAAAGGCGGTGTATCTCGTCGATGAACAGCACGTCGCCCTCCTGCAGGTTCGTCAGCAGCGCGGCCAAATCGCCCGGCTTTTCAATGGCCGGGCCGGATGTGACGCGGATCTGCACGCCCATCTCGTGCGCCACAATGCACGCTAGCGTGGTTTTGCCAAGGCCCGGCGGGCCGTATAAAAGCAGATGGTCCAGCGGCTCGCCGCGCAGCTTTGCCGCTTTCAGGTACACGCGCAGGTTTTCCTTCGCCTTATCCTGCCCAATGTATTCCTCCAGCGTTTTCGGGCGCAGGGTGGCCTCGGCGTCAAAGTCCTCTTCGCGCGGCTCGGGGCTCACAAGGCGCGCAGCGGCGCCCACCTCTACAGTTTCCAGCGCCATGGCTTACCTCCTTCTGCCAATGCCCTGCAAAGCAAGGCGTATCATTTCCTGCACGGGCAGGGCCGGGTCTACCCCCGCCAGGGCGGCGGCAGCCTCTGCTGCTGTGTAGCCAAGGCCCACCAGCGCGGCCTGTGCCTGCGCCGCCGCGCCCGCGGGCGCGGCAGGGGCTGCAAAGTCGGCGGCGGAAAGGCCGCCTGCCAAGCCCTTGCCCACTTTGTCCTTCAGCTCCAGCACGATGCGCTGGCCAAGCTTCGGCCCCACGCCGCTGGCGGCGGTGAACGCCTTGTGGTCGCCCCCCTGCACGGCAAGCACCACGCGTGCCGGGCTCAGCGCGCTGAGAATGGCAAGCCCCACCTTCGGCCCTACGCCCGTCACTGCCGTAAGCAGCCGGAACATGGCCTGGCTCTCTTTATCGGCAAAGCCGAACAGCGCCACATCGTTTTCCGTCACATTCATATGGGTGTACAGCGTACATTCCTGCCCCACAGCGGGCAGCGAGCCCGCCGTGGAGGAGGGAATAGCCGCGCAAAAGCCCACGCCCGCACATTCCACCACCGCCATGTCGGCTGTTTTTTCTACCAGGGTGCCGTGCAAACTGTATATCATGCCTGCCTCCGTCTTATCTCTGTTCTCAATCTAAAAACTTATAAGCACAAACCCGTGCGCCGCGGCTTTAATCGTACCCAAGCTGCTGGCGGCGCGTGCGCGCAAGGCCGTACTGACGCGAATGGGCGCTGTAGCCGTGGCAGATAGCCAGCGCCAGCGCATCGGCCGCATCGTCCGGCCTGGGCACGGCCTGCATACGCAGCAGCGTGCGCGTCATTTCCTGCACCTGCTTTTTTGTTGCCTTGCCATAGCCTGTGACGCTCTGCTTCACCTGCATGGGCGTGTATTCAAACACCGACACGCGCGCAAGCTGCGTGCACAAAAGCAGCACGCCGCGCGCCTGCGCCACGGCCATGGCCGTCGTCTGGTTGTGCTGGAAGTAAAGCTGCTCCATGGCGACGGCGTCCGGCTTCAGCGCTGCAAGAAGCTGCGTCATATCCGCATAAATTTCTTCCAGCCGCTGTTCAAAGCGCGTGTGCGCCTGCGTGGTGATGGCGCCGTACTGCAAAGGGCAGAACGCGCCGCGCACATATTCCAGCGCGCCGAAACCCACAATGGCATAGCCGGGGTCCACCCCCAGGATGCGCATGGCTCCGCCCCCCTTTTGGCCGTACCGGCCGCATAAACTAATATAGTATAGCACATTTTGGCGCGCAATACAATTTTCGCGCCCGCTGCACCCGCGCTTTTCTTTGCCTGCACCCCGCGCCGGGCAGGGCGGGAGTATGCGGGGCTATTCTGCAAGGGGGCGCTTTGCCTGCCCCGCCGGGAATGCCTGCCGGGCGGCGCCCCTCTCCCATACTGCTGCATATGCAGGCCCCCTCAGGGGCATGGAACAGCCGCCGCAGCGCGCACCGTACACGGCGGCGCGGCCTGCACAGGGCAGAGCTCTCTGAACGGCGGCCCGCCCCGTGTCTCTCTGAATGGGCGGGGCGCGTCCCGACGAAGGCAAGCCCCGCCCTGAGGCTGCAACGGTTTGCGTGCCCCCCTTTGGGGCATATCCCTGTGTAAAGAGCTACAGGCCCGCTGCACACAGCGCAATCCTCGCGGCCCACGCCTGAAAGGCGGCGTTTTGCCTGCCCCGGCGGCGGGAATATGGGGCAGGCCCCGCAGGCACGGCTGTCCTGTGCGGCTGCGGCCGCGCGGGCGGCGTCCTTCTTGCCTTGCGCGGGGCGCTGTGCTATACTTTTTCAAAACATCAAGGCGTTTGGGGAACACCCGCTTTGGCTGCGTAGCGTGTACGGCCCGCCTGCGGAAAACAGGCCTCAGTGGGCCTTCTGGCAGTATACAGACAGGGGCCGCCTTGCCGGCATTTCCGGGCCGGAGGCATTTGTGGATAAAAACGTGTTCTGCGGCACGGCAGCTTGCGGCCTTGGGCACATAAACACTGCCGCAGGCACATACAAAATAGATATGCGCCCGCGCGCGGCGCGGGCAGAAAGAGGGGCATCGCATGCTGGAAACCATAGGGGGCTTTATCAAAAGCATAGACGGGCTCATCTGGGGCCTGCCGATGATTGTGCTGTTATATGGCGCACACATTTTCATGACGGTGCGCACGGGCTTTATCCAGCGCAAAACGTTTCTGGGCATCCGCCTTTCCGTGGCGAAGGACAAAGGGGCGGACGGCGATATCAGCCAGTTCGGCGCGCTTACCACGGCGCTGGCATCCACCATCGGCACGGGCAACATTGTGGGTGTGGGCACGGCGGTGGCACTGGGCGGGCCGGGCGCCGTGCTGTGGTGCTGGCTGACTGGCGTGCTGGGCATTGCCACCAAGTATGCCGAGGCACTGATTGCCGTGAAATACCGCGTGAAAACAAAGGACGGGCGCGTGCTGGGCGGCGCCATGTATGCGCTGGAGCGCGGGCTTGGCATGAAAAGGCTTGCCAAGGCCTTTGCCCTGTTCACGGCGCTGGCCACCTTCGGCATTGGCTGCGGCGTGCAGGTAAACGCCATTTCCACCGTGCTGGACGGAAACTTCCATATTGCCCCGCTTTCCGTGGGGCTTGTGTGCGGCGCCCTCACGGCCGTGGTGATATTCGGCGGCGTGAAATGGATTGCCCGTGTGTGTGAAAAGCTGGTGCCCTTTATGGCTCTGTTCTATGTGCTGGGCTGCACCTACATTTTATGCATCAACTATGATTACCTTTGGCCTGCCGTGCGCACCATCTGCACGCTGGCCTTCACGCCGGGTGCCGCCGCAGGCGGCCTTGTGGGCAGCGGCATCATGGCGGCGGCCCGCTACGGCGTGGCACGCGGGCTGTTTTCAAACGAAAGCGGCATGGGCTCGGCGCCCATTGTGGCCGCAGCGGCACAGACAAAGAACTCTGTGCGTCAAGCGCTGGTAAGCGCCACCGGCACCTTTTGGGACACGGTGGTGCTATGCCTGATGACGGGGATGGTGCTGGTGTCCAGCATTATGAAGAACCCCGCTATCGACATGGCGGGCGTGACGGACGGCGGCATTCTGACCAACATGGCTTTCGAGCAGATACCCGTGGTGGGGCCGCTTATTCTGGTGGTGGGCATTGTGACGTTCGCGTATTCCACCATTCTGGGCTGGTCGTATTACGGCGAGCGCGGGGCCGAATACCTGTGGGGCAAAAGGGCCCTTGGCCCCTACCGTCTTGTGTTCTGCCTTGTGCTGGTGGCAGCGCCCGTGCTGAGCCTGCAGGTGGTGTGGGACCTTGCCGACATTCTGAACGCGCTGATGGCCGTGCCGAACCTTGTGGCCGTAGTGCTGCTTTCGGGTGTGGTGGCAAAGGAGACAAAGCATTACCTTGCCAGCCCCAGGGCGCTGGATGAGGCAGATGACACGCCTGTGCCCACCATAACAAGCAGCTGACCCCTGCGAAACAGACGCGCCCCGCCGCCGGCATCATTTTGCCGGCGGCGGGGCGCGCTTTATAACGGCGGCTGCGGCTTTGCGCAGCGGAACACCATGAAGGGCCCGCCCGCCTCGGCGGGCACCTGCACGGGCCGCAGCCCGAACACCTGCCCCACCAGCGGCGCGGCGGCAAAAGCCTGCGGCGTGCCGGAGAAAATGACGCGGCCTTTGTCCATCACGCAGATGCAGTCGGCAAGCTCTACCGCGTCGGCAAGGTCGTGCATTACCACTACCACGGTGCGCCCCTCTGCGCGCATGGCGCGAAGCTGGGCATACACCATTTGGCGGTATTCTGCATCCAGGTTGGCGGTGGGCTCGTCCAACAGCGCAATGGGTGCGTCCTGCGCCAGCAAAAGCGTAAAAAAGGCAAGCTGTCGCTCGCCGCCCGAAAGGCTGCACACGCGGCTTTGTGCCATGCGCTCCAGCCCGGTGCGCCGCATGGCAAGGCGTACCTTTTCACGCTCGCTTTGCGGCAGGCTGCCGCCGTAGCCAAGATAGGGCTGGCGGCCCATGGCCACCAGCTCTTCCAGGGTGATGGGCGGCTGTGGCAGCGTCTGCGGCATCACGGCCAGCAGCCTTGCACGCGCATTGGGCGAAAGGCCTCGCGAGGGCTGCCCGTTCAGCAGGATGGTGCCCGTGCAGTGGTGGCGCGCACCCGCAATGCAGCGCGCCAGCGAAGATTTTCCGCTGCCGTTTTTGCCAAGCAGGGCCGTAATCTGCCCCGGCCGGGCCGTCAGGCTGGCGCCCTGCAGAATGGTCTTTTTGCGGTAGGTGAGGCACACGTTTTCACATTCAATCATAGGTGCGGCTCCTTTTGAACAAAAGAAACAGGAAAAACGGCGCGCCCATGGCCGCCATGAGGATGCCCGCGGGCAGCTCTGCGGGCGAAAACAGCACGCGGCCGGCAAGGTCTGACAGCGTCACGAGGCTGGCGCCCAGCAGCGCGCACGCGGGCACCAGCACGCGCATGTCGTGCCCGGCCAGCCGCCGCGCCATATGCGGCACCACCAGCCCCACAAAGCCCAGCAGGCCCGCGTAAGACACAATAGCCGCGCACAGCGCGCTTGCCAGCGCCAGCGCGGCAAGGCGCAGCCCCTTTACGCGCACGCCCAGCGCCTGCGCAAGCTCATCACCCAGGCACAAAAGGTTCATGCGCGGGGCAAGCCCCTGCGCGCCCGCCAGCCCCGCCGCCACAATGACGGCGGGCACGGCCAGCTCGCCCGCGTACACGCCGGAAAAGCCGCCGGCGGAAAACGAGGCGTAAGAGGAGAGAATGTCCGGGTAAAGCTGTGATAAAAACGAGATGCCCGCATTGAACAGCGTGCCCACGGCAACGCCCGCCAGCACCACCGTCGTTTTAGAGGTGTGATGCCCCAGCGAGAACGACACCCCCAGCACCAGCAGCGTGGTGCCGAAGGCGCCCGCAAAAGCCGCCGCGGGCAGCAGGCGAAACGCCATGGGAAACAGGCACAGGAACGTCATGACGGCAAGGCCCGCCCCGGCGTTCACGCCGATGACATTGGGGCTGCACAGGTCGTTGTCTGTGGCGCTTTGCAGAAGAAGGCCCGCCACGGCAAGCCCGGCCCCGGCAAGCAGGGCGCCCGCCACGCGCGGTAGGCGAAGCTGCCACACAATAAGGCGCGCCGTTTCGCCGCCTTTGCCGCCCGCAAGGGCCTGCGCCACCTCGCCAAAGCCAAGGCGCGCGCTGCCCATGGCAAGCCCCAGCAGGGCGCTGAGCACCAGCGCAGCTGTCAGCGCGGGAAAAAGCAGCGCCAGCCTGCGGCTACGCATTTTCCCCCTCCGGGTACAAAAGCTGCGTCAAATAACGGTAGGCTTCATCCCACCGCGCATTGGGCTTATAGTGGAACAAATCGCGCGGCAGGTAGTGGCACTGGCCGTTTTTCACGGCGTCAAGGTCTTTCCATCCGCTTTGCGCCAGAACGGAATTCATGTAGGCAATGGCCGCCTCCTCGCTTCCCTGCGTGGTGATGAGGATGACGTCCGGCTGGTTCATCAGCACGCTCTCCAGCGAGAGCCCTTCGGAAAGCGCGCCCGCGGCGTCCGCGATATTCTGCGTGCCAAGCTGGGCCAGCATCACACCCACAAAATGGTCCTTGGCCGTTTTGGCGCGCGTGGCGGAATCGCCCGAGCCCGCGCGGATGAACAGCACCTTCAGCGGCTGGCGCCCCTGTGCAGCCTGCTGTGCACCGGCCAGCGCCTCGTCCACCCGCGCCTGCACCTGCACGCCGTATTCCTGCCAGGCCCCGTCATCGCCCGTGATGTCTGTAAAAATTTTCAGCATTGTGAGGTAATCCTCAAAGCTCTCTTCGCGAAAGGCCGCGCTGGGGATGCCCATGCCGTTCAGCCGCTCGCACACCTCGGCCTGTGCGGAAAGGTCTGCCGAGGCGATGACGAAGTCCGGCTCGCAGGCCACGAGGTGCTCTGCGTCTATTTTCAAGCCCGCGCCGTCATCCACCAGCGGCGTGTCCTCCCCGGCAAAGCCGCGCTTCACGGCCTCGCCCACGGTGACGCTCACCGTGCCGCCCGCAAGCTGCCACACCTCTGCATGGGACGAAAGCAGCACGGCCACCTTCTGCGGCCGCTGCTGCAGCGTGATGCTGCGGCCGGTGGAATCGGTAAAAGTATAGGGGAATGTCCCCGCCTGCTGCGCCGCGCCGGATGTATCTGCCGCGCCGGACGCGGCCGCCGTGCCCGACGGCTGTGCGCCGCAGGCGGCAAGTGAAAGCGCCATCACGCAGGCAAGCGCAAGGGCAAGTGTTTTTTTCAGCATCAGGTCTCCTCCTGTATTTTTCTATATTATACCGGTGTAAAAAGGCCGGCGCGCCCCGCACCGGGGCCGCGCCGGCAGCCTGCTGCGGCGGGCGTCAGCAGGTGGCGCCGCCCACCACGGTTTTCTGCATCACGGCGGCCTTGTCCAGCCTGCCGTTCAGCAGCTTGTCCTCTACATATTCGAAGCCGAGGCGTTCAATGGTGTCGGCAAAGCGCTCGCCCGAAATGCCTTCGTCGCGGAAGAACAGAATGGTCTTTTCCACAAGCTCCAGCAGCTCGGCCTCGCTGGTGAATATCTTCGAAAGCGGCCTGCCCTCGGCCACCTTTTTGCCCCAGCGCCCGCCGATATACACCTTATAGCCGTAGGTGCCCTCGCTGAGCGCACCGAACGGGCATGTGCCCACACAGCGCCCGCAGTGGTTGCAGGCGTCCTCGGGAATGGCCAGCTTACCGTCCGCCAGCTTCGCCGCATGGATGGGGCACGCCTTTTCCACCTGGCACACCTTGCAGCCGCGGCATTTGGCAAGGTCCGGCTGAGGCACGCGTTGGCCCACGATGCCAAGGTCGTTCAAATTGGGCTTTACGCAGTTGTTGGGGCAGCCGCCCACCGCCAGCTTGAACTTGTGCGGCAGCGAAACGTCGTGGTAACCCTCGTAAAACAGCTCGTGCAGCTTTTGGCTGAGGGCGAAAGTATCGCACAGGCCGTACTGGCAGGTGGTGCCCTTGCACGACACCACCGGGCGCACCTTCGAGCCCGTGCCGCCCGTTTCAAGGCCCGCTGCACTCAGGTATTCCATAATGGGCTCCAGATTCGCATAGGGCACGCCCTGTATCTCCAGCGTGAGGCGCGTGGTCATGGTCACTTCGCCCGAGCCGAACTTTTCCGCCGCCTCGGCCACGGTGCGCTGCTCGGCGCTGGTGAGCTTGCCGTTGCGCGTGATGACGCGCACGTTGAAATGATCTGGAAAGCGTTTGTCCTGCAGGCAGCCAAGGCCCTTCACGCGCTTTATCTCCTCCGGCGGCAGCTTGGCGCCCTGCTGCACGGCGCGCACCACGTTCACAAAGGCGCCGCCCTCCAGCACACGGGTTGCCGTGTAGCCAAAGCGCTTCAGCCTGTTCTGCAAAAAGTAGCCGCGCTTGCCCTTGGCGCACACCAAAAGCAGCTTTTCGTCTGTGCCGATGCCTGCAAGCGGGCCTGCCACCTTCGCCAGATCCACCCATGTGGCGCCCGGAATGGCCGGCGCGGGCTGCACGTCCAGAACCCGGTAACCCTTCGCTTCGCCCGCCGCATACTGCGCGGGGGTGAACGTCTCAAATTCACCCGCCAGCTTGTTCTCCAAAACATAGCACGCCTGCACAAAGGGGTGGATAGCTGTAGAGAAGGGCGGCGCATAGGCAAAATCCAGCGTGTCGAAGGCGTCCAGCGTGAGGCCTGCGGCAATGCCCGTCACAGCGATGTCCACCATTTTATCCACTGCGCCCGCGCCCAGCACCTGAATGCCCAGCAGCCTGCGCGTGGCCTTATCTGCCACCAGCTTTGTCACAAAGGTAGCCGCGCCGGGGTAGTAGTGCGCCTTGTCGTCCGTCACGCACACAGCGGTCTGCACGTCATAGCCCTCCTGCCGGGCCTGTGCTTCCGTCAGGCCCGTGCGGCCCGCGTTCAAATCCTGTAGCAGCTTCACAACGCCCGTACCAAGGCAGCCGCCGTAGGCAGTGAGCCTTCCAGCCAGCGTTTTTGCCAGTGCGCGGGCCGCAAGGTTCGCGGTGGAGCCCATGGCAGACCATTGCTGCCTGCCCGTCTGCATGTTTTTCACCAGCGCGCAGTCGCCCGCCGCGTACACATCCGGCACATTGGTGCGCATGAACTCGTCCACAACCACGGCGCCTTTCTGCAGGGCCACGCCGCTGCCCTGCAGAAAGGCGGTAGCGGGCCGCACGCCGATGGCAAGCACCACCACGTCCGCCGCAATGGGGCCCGCGCTGGTGGCAATGCCCTCCGCGCGCGCCGTGCCGCTGACGGCCTCAATGCGGCAGCCCGTCTGCACGCGCATGCCCGCCTGCCTCAGCTTCCGCTTCACATACTCGGCCATCTCCGGGTCAAATGCGTTCGGCATTACCTGCGGCGCAGCGTCTATCACCGTCACGGAAAGGCCCTGCGCCATCAGGTTTTCGGCGGTCTCCAGCCCGATAAAGCTGGCGCCCACCACGGCGGCGCGGCGGCAGCCGTTCGCCTTCACATAGGAAAGCAGGCCCACGGCGTCGTCCGGCGTGCGCATGCAGAACACGCCCGGCAGCCCGGCGCCCGGCATATCGGGCACGATGGGCTCGGCGCCCGTGGCGATGACGAGCCTGTCGTAGCTTTCTTCAAACGCCTGCCCGTCCTTTCGGGCCGTTACCGTGTGGGCGGCGGCGTTCACCGCCGTCACCTCGCAGCCCGTCACCACCTCGGCGCCCGTGAGGCCCGCGTACTTTTCCGGGCTGTTCACGATAAGCTCCTCCCGCGTGCCAATCAGCCCGCCCACATAGTACGGCAGGCCGCATCCGGCGTAAGAGATATCCTGCCCCTTTGTCAATATCTTCACCTGCGCGCTGCCGTCTTCCCGCTTGAGCTTTGCGGCCGCCTTGGTCCCCGCGGCAACGCCGCCTATCACCAAAACCTTCATATCTGTCGTCCTCCCGTTCCATGCACGGCGCGCGGGCATATTTTCTCGCGCGCCTGCCCTTCCCCGCAGCCATGCGGCAAAAACCGCTTGCTTGTGCGTCTTTTCAAAAGTATATCATGCTGTTATAATAAAATAAAGTTATTCATTTTTATTGAGCAATTAATTATTTTTATCAAAATTTCATCATGTCCGGCACTGCGGCCGGGCCTTTTGAAAAGAGGGGCAAGCTTTATGCTGGATTACCGCATCCGCACCTTTCTCACCCTGTATGAAACGCTGAATTACCGCCGCACAGGCGAGGCGCTGGGCCTCAGCCAGCCCGCAGTGGGCCATCAGATTCACACGCTGGAGGATGAATACGGCTGCCGGCTGTTTATCTATGACGGCAGGCGCCTTTCGCCCACGCCGCAGGCAGACAGGCTGGCCGAATATGCGCGCGCCGCCGTATACAACCAGCAGCAGCTTCTGGCTGCCCTGCGTGCGGACGGCGCGCGCACGGTGCGCGTGGGCGCCACCAAGACGATTGGCGAATATGTTGCGGCAGAGGCCTTCAGCCGTTATGCACAGCGCACGCAGGGCGGCTTCTGCGTCACGGTGGACAACACCGAAACGCTGCTGCGCATGCTGGAGCACGAAGAGCTGGACTTTGCCCTGGTGGAGGGCGCATTTGACAAGAGCCGGTACGGCTATGCGCTGTACCAGCGCGCACCGTTTGTGGGCATGTGCCATGCAAAGCACCCCTTTGCCGGGCGAAGGGTTTCCATGGAGCAGCTTGCCGGGCAAAGCGTGGTTCTGCGGGAGAACGGCAGCGGCACGCGGGCCATTTTCGAGCGCGCCCTTGCCGAGCGCGGCTATTCCACCGCCATGTTCCAGCGCGTGATATGCGCCAGCAGCTTTCCGCTTATTGTGCGCTTTGTGCGCGAGGGCGCCGGCGTCACCTTTGCCTATGCCGCCGTGGCAAACGGGCAGAAGGACATTGCGCTTTTTCATCTGGAGGGCATGCCCGAAAACCGTGAATTCAATGTGGTATACTTGAAAGGCACGCATGTGCAGCGCCTTGTGCGCGATGTACTGGGGGCCGCCCCCTGACGCGCATCCCGCACTGCACAGCGCAACAGGCCCCGCGGCACAAAAGCCGCGGGGCTTTGGCATGCCGGCACAGGCACGCGCTCTTCCTGCTTTTTTATCGCGCACACCTGTAAAAGCCTTCCGGCCTTTGAAAAGGCCGCCGGGGGATATTGGGCGTTGCGGCCGTGCAGAGATGAATGCCGCCGTGACCGACGCTTTTTCAGGCCCTGACACCCCCGCACAGGCTGTGAAAGATTAAAATGCTGAAATGGGAAAGCCTGTGTGCAAAGACAATAACCGGGCATTTCCCAATATGCCGCGGCCGCCCATTTCCCACCATATGCGCCTTCTCCCGCGGGCCCGGCGCATAACGGTAGGCGGAAAGGCAAATCGGCTTTTTTGCGCCCCTTCGCCTTCTGCCATGCGGGCGCCGTGCGGCACAGCCGCGCCGCCCGGCGGATTTTCCATCTTTCCTTCCGGGCAGGCAAAAGAGCGAAGGCAACAAAGCGCCCTCGCTCTTGATGATGCTTTTCTTATCTTCCGCGCCCTTTCCCGCTGCCACAGAGGCCTGGGGCGCCATTGCCGGCACGCAAATGCCGGGCCTGTTTTGAGCGCCGCGGCCGTAACAGGCCGGTGTCTGCAAAGGCTTCGCCGTTCAAAGCCTTTGGGCTGCTCAGGCCCTGCCTGTTATGCCTGCGCGGCAGCCGCCCGGCGCGGCTTTGCGCCAAGCCCCGCGCGGTACAGCAGCACGGTGCCCCACAAAAGCGCGCCCTGCGATACGATATTCACACACTGGGCCAGCCAGTGCATGGACGAAGAATCGTCGAACGTGGCGCTGAGGTAACCCATGCCCAGCATGAACGCAAATGCCACCACGAACATCACGGCGGCCAGCCTGCGCTTCATCTTCAGCGCCAGCGCAAACAGGCACCACTGCATGCCCGCACAGCCGATAATCTGCAGAATGACAAAGGGCATGGTGCTTGTGAACACCGGCACGGCCGCCACGCTGGAAAGGTTCACGCGCTTGCGGTTGTACTTTGTGAACATGCCGGCCAGGGCCAGAAACACCAGCAGAAAGCCCGGCCCCTGCATGGGGAAAAACGCGGCGTCCAAAAGCTGATAGTCACACACGTTCAGCGCATACAGAATTTTCCACAGTGCCTTGAACACGCCTGCCAGCAGCACCATCACAGAGCCTGTCGCCAGCAGGGCAAAGGCGCCCTTCACCATTTTTTCGTACAAGTCGCGCTGCAGAATGACAGCCGCGGCAAAAAACAGCACTACGGGAATCAGGTCTACCAGTGCCATCGTCACGGTTATCCCATTCATTTTTACGTCCTCCTCACTGTTTGCTCACACCACGATGAATTTCACATTTTCCAGATGATACAGCGGCACAAGCGGCAGAATGATGGGCGTCCTGGCCACATAGGCGCGGTAAGCTTCATCCTGCCCGTAGCTTTTATTCTGCCGCAGCTCCAGGCGCTTGGCGCCGCTGAACATCACATACACGATGAGGATATAGCCGATAAGCGCCACAGCCCACTGCACGGCGCCGCGCAGCGCACCAAAGCCGGAGATGAGCACGCCCGTCCAGAACAGCAACTCACCAAAGTAGTTCGGGCAGCGCACCAGCTTATACAGCCCTGAATCGCAGAAGCGCCCGGGCGCCTTCTGCTTTGCAGCAGATTTCTGTTTGTCTGCCAGGCTCTCTATCACCAGCGCCACGGCCATTACTGCGGCGCCCACCGGTGCGGCGGCCCCGCCCTGCGCGCCCGCCTGGACGCGGTAAAATACCGGCGACACCTGCATGGTGTACATCACCGCTACGCACACCCAAATGGCCGCCTTTACAAATACCGGCATCGGCTTGCCGTCGCCCGTGGCCGCGCTGAGCGTTTTGCGGTACGAGGCGCTTTTCACCTCGCGCCACAGCAGAAAGCCGCCAAGGCGCACGCCGTACACCATGAACAGCACGCACAGCAGCACGCCCCAGATATCCATGGCCGCGCCGTACATCACCAGCATAGCCGCGCCTGCGCCGCACACGGCAAAGCCATACCCTACAGAGAGGAAATAGACAAATTTGTAAAAGCCCACTGCGCTCAGCACGGCACACACCGCCAGCACCACCCAGATGCCGGTGGGGAACGCCGCGCCCAGCATTTCACTGAAAGTCATAAAAAAGCCCCCTTATTTGCGGTAGCAGCTTTGGATATATTCACGAAAGCTCAGTTTCCCGTATACGTCCTTGCCCACCAGCTCGTTCGTCAGCGTCCATTTGGAAAAACGGATGATGGCCTCTTTGCCGTTCTTTTTGCACTTGTTCACAAAGGCCAGCACGCTGAACAGAAACACCGGCGCACGCTTGATTACAGCGGGCTTGCCCGCCGCCTCGAAAAACATGCGGGCGATTTCCTCATAAGAATACGTCTCCTTGCCGCCCACGTCGTAAACTGCGTTTTCATCGCACATATGCAGCACGATGAACTCGGCAAAGTCGGAGGTATCAATGACATTGGCATGGGCGTCCTGCTTGCCCAGCAGCGTCACCTCGCCCTTTTCTATCATGGGCATGAACACCTTGGCAATGTCGTAAAAATAGCCGGTGGGGCGGTGGATAACATACGGGATGCCGCTTTTTTTCAGCTCCTCTTCAAACATGGCCTTTGCGTGCAGCATGGGCACCTTCGGGTCGCTGTCTGCCTTGATGACAGAGATATATGTAAAATGCTTCACCCCGGCGCGTTGTGCCTCGCGCAGCAGGTTGACATTCCCCTGATAATCAATGTCATAGTTCGTAATGGTAGCCGAAGAACCCGTAAGGCCCACCGTGGTGATGACGGCGTCCGCCCCGTCGCACAGGCCGCGCAGCGTTTCGGGCTTTGTGACGTCGATAGCGCGCGCTTCATATTTCCCTGCAAGGCCCGACACCTCGCGCACGGCGAGGTCTGCCGCAAGCACCGTGTGGCCCTGCGCCGCAAGCTGCCTGAGAATATCTGTGCCCAGCTTGCCAAAGGCACCTGCCAGTACTACCTTCATCTCTGCTTCTCCTTTGCACGTTTGTCGTTGATGATGTCCATATGCTCGGCGGTAATCAGCGTAACGCCGTTTTCGCGCGCCCATGCCACACAGCCCTTCAGCGCCGTGGGCAGGAAGATGCGCGGCACCTTCACCATTTTGGCGCACGCCTCGTCGGTGAATTTTATTTTGTCGTCAATGCGGTTGGCCGCATATTTTACCGATTCCACTGTCGTCTCACGGATGGGCAGAAGCTGCGGGATGGGGCGGCGGAATTTTGTGTACCAGAAGTTTTTGGAATCGCGGTAGCCGTAATCCACCGGCACGCGCGGGAAGCCCGAGGCCTTCACGCCGTTCACAATGGCGTTGTACTGCTTTTCCTTCATCAAAATTTTATCCACGCGCAGGATGAAGTGCGCGCCAAACTGCGAAGTGATGCCGTTGAAATCATGGTACGGGCCGGGGTAGCCGTTCAGCTCACCGGGTTTGTCGTCCTGCGCGTTGTCCAGCGTGTCCACCCAGGTGCACTCGAACACCTGAAAGCACTCGGCTATCACCTGCGGGTAGGTGCCCTGCGGATCGGCCTCCTTGCGCAGGCCGTCCTCCAGCGTAAAGATGCAGTCCTTCATCTTTTCCTCCGGCTTGTCGCCGGGAAAGCCCATGCGCACAGCCTCTTTGAACAGCCTTCTGTCGTCGGGGATGAAATTCAGCGTGCATTTCTTGTGCTTCAGGATGTTCTGCGCCGTGTTCGAGGAATTGCGGCAGCAAAGCAGCATGGCATAGTATTCCTTGCCCGCAATGTAATACGGCTGGCACAGGGAATACGGGCCGAAGGTGGTTTTGCCGTCGTCCGTCAGGGTGCCCACCATGATGGTGGGCATAGGAAAGAAGGCCGAGGTCTGATAAAAATTGTCTACGATGCGAAGGTCTTTGAAGCTGCTCATATCCATTC
>OJRC01000709.1_pt1 | contig 17334 bp, 12 predicted proteins | sample 1599081 | NCBI WGS metagenome assembly OJRC01 (sample SAMN03922519, study PRJEB24848) | human gut metagenome | isolation source: stool sample | host: Homo sapiens | place: Germany | collected 2010-02 | reverse complement strand
TATAATAACAGCGTGAAAACAAAGAAAATGATTTGTTTTCAGCTGCGCGCCGCGTTTTTCTTTTGCTGAAGCTGAAAACAAATTCCATATTTTGTTTTTATTTGATTCGCTGCCGAAGGAGGAACGTGCCCATGGCCATGAGCGCTCTGGGAAAAAAGCTGGTGCGCGATATGCGCCGGTCCGGCATGCAGTTTTTTGCCATTGTGATGCTCTGCTCGCTGGGGACGTTCATGTTTGCGGGGCTGGACGGCACGGCCCGGCTGGCGCAGGGCACGATCGACATGTACTTTGCCCAGAACAACCTGGCGGATTTCTGGGTCAGCGTTCCCAGCGCGGACCGCGATACCCTGGAGAGAATCCGTTCCATCAGCGGGGTGAGCGACGTATGCGCCCGCGCCACGGCGGAATTGGAAAGCGACTTGCCTGGCGAGCCCACGCTGAACGTGACGGCCTATGATGGACCCATGCGCATCAACCAGCCGCTGGTGGTGGAGGGAGAGGCTCTTTCCCAGACGGATTCGCGCGGCTGCCTGATTCAGGCGGGATTTGCCGAGGTACACGGCCTGTCCGTGGGGGACCGCGTGAGCGTCAAACTGTCCGGGCAGGAATATGGCTTTGTGGTGCGGGGCGTGGTCTACAGCCCGGAATTTATCTGTGTGACCGATGGCGTATACCCCAACCCCGATCAGTACGGCTACATCCTCATCAATACCTGCGGCATGCCGGATCTGCCCATGACGCAGGTGCTGGTAAAGCTCGCTGATGGCGTGGATGCCCAACAGGCGGAAAAGGCCATAACGGCTGCGCTGCCCGCGGCGCTGGTGGTCAACCGGGGCGCGCATCAGAGTACGGCCAACGCCCAGAGCAATGCCGATATGTTCGCCAATCTCACGCTGGTTTTCCCGCTGATCGCCTATGCGGTGGCTGCGCTCATTGTGATGACCACGCTGACCCGCATGATCGAAAACCAGCGCATGCAGCTGGGTACGCTCAAGGCGCTGGGCTATCCCTCCCGGCGCATCCGTGGACATTACCTGTCGTATGCGGTGTGGCCCTCGCTGATCGGCTCGCTTCTGGGGGTGGTGGCGGGGCACGCGCTTTTGCCCAACGTGATCTGGGCGCTGCTGCTGGGACAGAACGAGTACCCCTACAAGCTGTATCCAGCCATCTCGGGCGAGGCGTGGGCCATGGTGGCGCTCACCGTGGTAATGAGCGTGCTGATCTGCCTCTACACCTACCAGAAAAGCGCGCGGGAAACCACTGCCGACCTGCTGCGGCCCAAGCCGCCCAAGGCGGGCAGGCGCATCCTCTTGGAGCGCGTGGGATTTCTGTGGCGGCGCTTTAACTTCAACACCAAGATGATCGTGCGCAATCTCATGCGCAACCGCATGCGCACCGTCATGTCCTTTGTGGGCGTACTGTGCTGCAACGCGCTGATCATCGCCTCTCTGGGACTGCAGGATTCGGTCAATGCGCTGGCCGAAAACCATTACACCAAGGCCCTGTGCTATGATGTACGCGCGGATTTGACCGGCGAGACCGATGAGGCGGAAAGCTACCGCCGCCGTCTGGACGCGGAGGGCGTGGAATGCATCATGGAAAAATCGCTCAGTGCACGGTCAGCCACTGAGAGCCGTACCACGCTCCTGACCGTGGTGGAGCCGGGGCAGACGATGCTGCGTGTGGGCAAGAATGAAACGCTGGTGGACATTCTGCCCGGAGGAACCGCCATCACCGAAAAGCTGGCTCAGACGCTGGAGGTTTCCGTGGGCGATACGCTCGAGCTGTTCTTCCCCGGGGACGACGACCCCGTACGGGTCAAAATCACGCAGATCGTGTACAACAGCGTCTCGCAGGGACTATATATGGAAAGCGGCACCTGGGAAAGCCTGCGCAAAGGGGCCTTTATGCCCACGGCCATCCTGCTCAAGGGGCCCACGCAGGCCTGCCTGTCCGAGCTGGATGCCATGGAGGAAGTGGATCAGCTGAACTGGCCCGTGGACCAGGCGCAGGAGCTGACGCAGATGCTGGATATGCTGGCCTCCATCTTTGCCATGATTACACTGATCGCGCTGGCTCTTGCCTTCGTGATTTGCTACAACATGGGCCTGATGAACTTTTCCGAACGCACCCGTGAATACGCCACGCTCAAGGTACTTGGCTACCATCAGAAGGAAATCCGCGGCCTGATCATCGGCGAAAACAACATCGTAAGCCTGCTGGGCGTGCTGTGCGGCATCCTTCCCGGCATCGGCCTGACGGGTCTGGTGCTGCGGGTGTGCGAATCGGAAATGATGGCCTATCCCAGCCGCCCGGCGGCGCTGTCGGTGGTGCTGGCCAGCGTGGTCACCTATGTGTTCAGCCTGCTGATTCAGCTGCTGCTGACGCGGAAGGTACGTGGCATCGATATGGTAGAGGCGCTCAAATCGGTCGAATAAGACAACAACGGTATGGCGGAGGGGGAAAGCATATGCCGCAGGCATTTACGCCGCAGCAGATGGAGGATATTCGCGCCCGGCTGTTTGACAGCGCTTGCCGTCACGCGGTGGGCATGGATGTGAAGCGGATCTCGCTGGAGCGTCTCACGTCGGACGCGGGCATCTCCAAATCCACTTTCTATAAGTTTTACGACAGCAAGGAAGAACTGTTTCTGCAAGTGGGCATGCACTTTGAAATGCTCATCGTTGGCGAGGCGGAGCGGGTGCTGCGCCAGTCGGCAGGGAGCAGCCGTGAGCGCACCGCCAATGCGGTCAACGCCGCCTTTGATCGTCTGGCAGAGCTCAACGTGATGCGCTTCCTCAAAGAGGATATGCCCCAGTTGGTCGCGCTTGTCGCCTCCGAGGAGGCGCTGGCGCATTTCAAGAGCATGTCCATGCGCATTCTGGAGCTGCTCAAGCGAGAGGGCATCACCTTCCGCGTGTCCGACGAGATGGTGGGTTCCATCATTCATATCCTGTATCTGTCCGTGCAGAACGCGCGGGAAACGGCCTGCTATGCCGAGGCCCTGCGCGAGCTGGTGCTGGGTGTCTGCGACCGGATTGTGGTGTGAAAAAAGGGCTACGGGAGACCGCTTTGCGGCGGTTTTTTTTTTTATACGGGTGATTGTTACATTTTTGGCAGCCCAAACCCGGAGGCGTGGGAAGAAAACCCAGATTCGTTCCGTTGCATATGCGTAAGCGCTTCAAAACGCGCCGTGGCGCGGCAAGGAGGAACGCAGATGATACGGAAACCCCTTTTGAAACTTGGCTCGCTGGTGCTGTGCGCCGCGATGCTGCTGATGCCCGCCGCAGCCTGCGCGGGAGTGGCGCTGGAGGCGGATATCGGCTATGACGGCGTGATCACCTACGTGCGCACGTTGCCTGTCCATGTCCGCATCACCAACAGCGATGCAGATATGTCCGGCGTGGTTACGGTCGATGTGAACCGCAACGAACAGGAATACGACCGCTACGAGCTTCCTCTCTCCGTCGCATCGGGCAGCACGTTGGAGGCAAGCCTGCCCGTGGTGCTGACCCAAATGCAGAAAAGCTATACCGTCCGCTGGGTGGTGGATGGTGAAACCGTGGTGCAGCGGGAAATAGAACCCGGCGGAACGATTGACCCATCCTCGCTGATCGTGGGTGCGCTTGGGGGAAACCAGGCGGATTTTTCCAGCTTCAGCATTACCAGAGCAGCTGATCCCCTGCTGCGGGAGGAATACTGGACCGTCGTGCCCCTGGACGCCGCCTCCTTCCCTTCGGATGAGGAAAGCCTGCGCTTTTTTGACATGCTGGCGGTGGACGGCTTTGATATGGACGCGCTCACGCAGCGGCAGCAGGAGGCGCTGGACGGATGGCTCAAGGATGGCGGCGTGGCAATCGTGGGCGGCGGCGCCAAGGCGGCGGAGAATTTCGGCTTTTTTGAAAAGTATACAGGGATTTCCGCCGGCACGGTGGAAAGCGGCGGCGATATCACCGGTGAGCTGCTCGAAACCTTTGGGGTGGGCGGCACGCCGCTTGGTCAGGAAGTCATGACCGTTTCGCTGGAAGGCAGCGGCGGCCAGCCGGTAGGCGGCTCCACGCTGGCAGACGTGACGCGCGTGGGAAAGGGATATGTGGTCACATGCGCCTTCGCCATCAATGAAAAGCCGCTCAACGCGTGGCTGGAAAAAAATGTCCTGTGGCAGCGCCTGCTGCTTTCCTTCGCCCAGGCGCGCTATCAGGAGATGATATCGAACCGGAACTACGGCGGTTATGTTCGCGACAACCGCGCGTCCGTGGATACGTCCGTGGCCAGGCAGATCGGGGTGGAAAACACCGGCGCCGCGGCGCTGCCCATGGTGGTGGTTGGGGCGTTCATACTGCTGGCCGGGTTTGGCGGCTACTGGCTGCTTAAGCGCCTGGACCGGCGCGAGTGGATGTGGGCCACGGTGCCCGCGTTGGCGGTTGTGGCCTCGCTGTCGCTGTGGGGGTTGAGCCAGGTCCTGCCGCTGCGCGAGCCTGCCGCCACCTACTATACCGTCCTTCATGTGGACGAAAACGGCCATCAGGATGGATACACCGCCGTCATGGCCGCCAAGGCCGGACGCGAATCCATGACTGTGGGCGCAACCAATGGCAGGGTCGAAGTGCTCGACAGCATTTCCTACTATACCAACAGCGACCCCCTCACCCTGGAAAATTCCGCCAAGCTGCGCTATATATGCACCTATGGCCCCACCACGACCATCACCTATCCCGAAAACGGTTCGTGGAACTGGGTTTCCCTGGTGGTGCGTGACGCGCCTACTGAGGAGATGGGAGGCGTATCCGGCGGCTGCCGTTGGGAGGGGGACAGCCTGGTGTTCCGCGTAACCAACAACAGCCGTACCGCTCTGGACAATGGCGTGATTCTGACGGACTACGGATTTGTTACGGTAGGCGACCTGCTGCCCGGTCAGACGGCCGAAAAGGCCCTTACGCCCCTGCCTGCCTCCGCGCCCGGCGCGCCTCGGAACCGCGATGAAGCCTTTGGCGACGGCGTGCTGTTGAGTGAAGCTGACCTGACAAACTTCTCCTACTCGATCTATGATTTTGTGGAACGCGCCACCCGCGCGGACCCTGAGGACATGATTCCGGAGGAATACAAAGAGGCCATGATTCGCCGCTCGCTGCTGAGCAACATCAGCCGCAACAGCGACGGAAGCAGGTTCCGCTTTATCGCGTTCTGCGACGGGCTGACCGACCTTGCCCTGGAGGTGGACGGCCAGCCGGTGACGCGCACCGCGCAGCGCGGCATGGTCAGCGTGGATCTGGCCTATGATCCCGTGGCTGAGGACGGAAGCGTGCGCTTCCTGCGCGACAGCTTCCCTGTCTATTCAGCCGGCGAGGACGCCAGCGGCAAGCCCCTGCTGGTGGAGCAGCTGGACCCCACCCAGTACCAGAGTTTCCCGCTGGTAGAAAGCCGGGCCTTCGCCTTTGACCTGAGCGCTCTGCCTCGGGACATGCGTGTGACGGATATGGACATCTCCATCCGCTATGCCTACTATTCCTACCAGGTTTCGCTCTACAACCCCACCACCGGAGAATGGGACGAATACAAGCGTTACACCGTGGATGATATCACAGGCCTTGCCAAGGTGGAGACCAGCCTGCCGGATTTGCAGGAGTATCTGATGAACGGATTCCTGTATTGCCGGTTTGAAAGGCTGGGCGCCGCAGACGGCTATGCCGACATCGACATACCGACGATCATCATGGAAGGGAGGGTGGAATGATGCTGGTTCTTGACGGGCTTACGCGTTACTACGGGTCCTTCCTGGCGCTTGACCATTTGAGCCTGACCATCCATGACGGCGAGCTTCACGGCTTTGTAGGTCCCAACGGCGCGGGAAAAACCACCACCATGCGCATTCTGGCTACGCTTCTCAAACCTAGCGAAGGGACGGCTGCGCTGGACGGCGTGGACGTTGCGGGCCACCCGCGCGAAATTCGCCGCCTGATGGGCTATATGCCGGACTTCTTCGGCGTTTACGACCGGCTGAAAGCCTGGGAATACCTGGACTTCTATGCGCGCTGCTATGGCTTTGGCCAGAAGGAACGCCGGCGCATGACGGACAGCCTGCTGGAGCTGGTGAACCTCACCGACAAGCGCGACAGCTATGTGGACGTCCTTTCCCGCGGAATGAAGCAACGGCTTTGCCTGGCACGGGCGCTCATCCACGATCCGCGCCTGCTCATCCTGGATGAGCCGGCCTCCGGCATGGACCCGCGCGCCCGAGCGGAGATGAAGGGGATTTTGCGTACGCTCAAGGACATGGGCAAAACGGTGCTGATCTCCTCCCACATTTTGCCGGAACTGTCCGAAATGTGTGATTCGCTCACCATCATCGACCATGGACGGCTGGTGTTCTCCGGCTCGGTGGAGGAGCTGGGACGGCATATGAGCGGCAATGCGCCTATTCGGGTGCGCCTGGCCGCCGGCGCGGAGGCGGACGCGATCGAAGCCGCGGTCACGCTCATCCGCCAGTATCCGGGCGTGACCGGCGTGGGGCGCGAGGAGGGCAATGTGCTCACCGTGGATTTCGACGGCGGCGAGGATGCGACCGCGGGCCTGCTCAAACAGCTCGCGGCGGGCGCCCCGCTGGTGGACTTCCACCGCCCGCCCCTCAACCTGGAAAAGGTCTTTATGGAGGTGACGCAGGGTGAATAATCCGATTTTTGCCTTTTCGGCCATCCGCCGCATGCGGTCGGTGCGCACGCCGCTGCTGATCACGCTGTATTCGCTGCTGCTGGCGGCGCTGGCCTATTTTACGGTATACGGGCGCTTCATGGGCGCGACGGTCACCTTGGGTGATATGCGCCTGAGCGTAGACGGCTATGCGTATATGATTATGCTGCAATTTGGCATGCTGGTGCTGGTGGCCCCTGCCATGACCGCCGGCAGCATCAGCGGCGAGCGGGAGCGGCAGACGCTGGATCTGCTGCTGGTGACCAATACCGGCCCGGTAAAGCTGGTGCTCGGAAAGCTGCTGGAGAGCTTCAGCTTTCTGGCCCTGCTGGTGATGTGCTCCCTGCCGATGCTGTCGCTGGTGCTGATTACCGGCGGCGCGACGCTTGCGCAGGTGCTTATCAGCGTGGCGTTTCTATTGCTGACGGCGCTGGCGGCGCTCAGCGTGGGGCTGGTGTGCTCGTCGCTGTTTCAGCGCACGGTCACGTCCACGGTGGTGAGCTACCTGTCGGTGTTTGCGCTGGGATTGGTCACGCTTCTGCCCCTGTGGTACGATGTCAAGCGCATCGGCGACCTCTATGATGCCATGAACATCGTAGGACAGCAGCTGCACATGATCGAATACACGCCGGTCTCCTTCACCCTCAACCCCGGCCTGGGCCTGTTTTCACTGCTGGCATCGCAGACACAGATGTTTTCCAGCATCCTCTGGCAGTTCAGCTACAGCCTGGCCAATACCTACTCCTACCTTCCCTTCGACCATTTTCTGTACTGCAATATGGCGTTTCTGGCGGCAGCGTCCGTGCTGCTGACCGCGCTTGCCGCGCTGAACCTGCGTGCGCGCAGGCCCAGAGCGCCGAAAGGAAGCAAACGAGCATGAGAGAATTGGAACGCGCGCTGCGGCCGGTTAAACGCCGCATGCGGACGCAGCGCACCTTTATCTGGGCCCTGTACGGCCTGTTTGCGGGAGCGGTGGGCGTGCTTTTGCTGCGTGCGGCCTCCTTTGTATGGGCGTTTCCCACGGTGGCGATCTGGGGGGCGGTAACGCTGGCGGCCTTGCCTGCGATTTTTGCGCTGGTCGCGTGGCTGTGGCCCATCACCTCGCTGGACGCGGCGCGGCAGGCGGATGCGTTGGGGCTGATGGCCCGCGCGCAGACCGCCGTGATGCTGGGCGGCTGCGATACCGACATGGCGCGCCTGCAGCGAGAAGATGCGCTCAGCAGCCTCAAAACCCTGGAACCCGCGCGCCAGATGGCCTTGAAGCCTCCCCGGCTGGCCTGGATCGGTACGCTGGCGTGCGCGGCGCTGATGGGCGTGAGCTTCCTGATTCCCAACCCACAGGCGCAGGCCATCCGGGCGCAGGAAGCGTTTCATGCCGAAATGGTGGAGCAGGCGCAAAAGGTGGACGAGGGCGCCACAGCGCTGGACGCGGAGGCCGCCGAAACCCCGGAGCTGCGAAGACTGCTGGGGGAACTGTCGGGTGAACTGCGCCGTGCGGAAAGCGTACGCGACGCTTTGACCGCTATCGACACCGCCGAGCGCAAGGTGGAAAGCCTGGAGGCGCGCACGGCCAGGGATGCGCTGGATGCCATGCGTGCCGCTGGTCTTAACGCGCTGGCCCAGTCGCTGGAGGATGGCGACACGCCGGCCGCGCAGCAGGCATTGGAGGCGGGAGACGTGGAAGCGCTGCTTTCCGACGCGGCAGCCAAGGCCTCGGACCAGACGGCCGCTCAGCAGCTCAGCCAGGCGGCGCAGGCGTTGGCCTCAGGCGAGGCGCGGCAGGCCCTCTCCGCGCTGACGGCCGCCGCGTCCGGACAGACGGCCGCCAGCGCGCAGGCACTGGCCCTGACCGGCATGGTGCGAGGCGCGGCGGCGCGTTCGGGCATGCAGAGCGCTCAGGGCACCCTCGCTTCGCTGGCGCATAGCGGCGCAGGACAGCAGGGCGCGAGCGATCAGGAGGGACAGGGGCAACCCGGCGGCGGGGCCAGCCTGGGCTCGTCCGACGGGGACGGGGGTATGAATCCCGCGCAGGCGGCAGCGCCCGCGCAGGGCACGGCCTCGCCGGAAAAGAAAGTCGCGGCCTATGAGGCCATCTATGACCCCACACGGCTGGGCACATCCGGCGAGGTTCAAAACGAGCGCGGCCAGATGGGCGAGGGGGAGATTCTGGAGGGGGAGGCCGGAAACGGTGCGGGCAGCCTGGAGGGCAGCGTGCCCTACCGGCAGGCGCTGCCGCAGTACCGCGAGGCGGCCGTGGAGGCCGCGCAGGATGCGGACCTTCCAGCCTACGCCCGTCAGTGGGTCGAAACGTACTTTAATGCGCTTGCGCAATGATTAAGGAGGATGCGGGGCATGATTCCACAGGAGCAGATCAAGTCCTTTTTTGATACGGTACAAGCCATCCGGAGTGAAATCGCCAAGGAGATCATCGGGCAGGAGCGCGTGGTGGAGCAGCTGCTCACGGCGCTCATCGCAGGCGGCAACGTGCTGCTGGAGGGCGTGCCGGGCCTGGGCAAGACACGGCTGGTGCGCACGCTCTCCAGCGTGTTTGACCTGCCCTTCAGCCGCATTCAGTTTACGCCCGACCTGATGCCCGCCGATATCACCGGCACCAGCATCATCGTCAAGACCGAGGCCGGCAACGAGTTCCGCTTCCGCAAGGGACCGCTGTTTGCCTCCATCGTGCTGGCGGACGAGATCAACCGCGCCACGCCCAAAACGCAGGCGGCGCTTCTGGAGGCCATGCAGGAGCACTCTGTCACCGTGGGCGGCGAAACGCATGCGCTCTCGGAGCCCTACTTCGTGCTGGCTACGCAGAATCCCATGGAGCAGGAAGGCACCTATCCCTTGCCGGAGGCGCAGCTGGACCGCTTCATGCTCAAAATTCTGGTGGATTTTCCCACCTTGGAGGAGCTGGCCGAAATCGTGGGCCTCACCACCGTACCCCAGACCAGCCATGCCCGGTGCGTGGCCAATGCGGATACACTCATGGGTTTGCGGGCGGTGGCACAGGAGGTGCCTGTGGCGCAGGCCGTGAGAGACTTTGCGCTCAGGCTGGTTCTGGCGACGCATCCCGAACTGGAGCAGAGCCCGGAGGTGGTGCGCCGCTGCGTGCGTTTCGGCGCGAGCCCGCGCGCGGCGCAGGCGCTGATCGCCACCTCGCGCGCCCGCGCGCTGATGAACGGGCGCTACAACGTGGCCTTTGAGGACATCGAAGCCGTTGCGCCCGCGTGCCTCAGGCACCGCATCGCCCTGAGCTTTGAGGGCATGGCACAGGGCGAAACGGTGGAGGGCGTGATCGCATCGCTGCTTGCGCAGCTTCCGCGCGGCTGAAGCAGGAGAGGATGAGCACGATGCTGAGCGATTCGTTTTTGAAGCGGCTGGACGCGCTGGCCCTGCGCATGCGTCACCCGGCGGCGGGCGGCAGCGGGGGACTGAGGCGTTCGCGGGCGCTGGGCAGCAGCGTGGAATTTTCGGATTTCCGCGAATACGCTGCGGGCGACGATATCCGGCGCGTGGACTGGAATGCCTACGCACGCTTTGGCAAGCTGTTTTTGAAGCTCTTTATGGAAGAGCAGGAGCAGTGTGTCCACCTGATCGTGGACGCGAGCGCCTCCATGGATTTCGGTAAGTGGGAACCCGCATGCCAGTTGGCGCAGACGCTGGGCTACCTGTGCCTGTGCGGCGGCGACAGCGTGACGGTGTATACGCTGGGCGGCGGGGGAGAGCGGCATACACGCCCGCTCCGGGGCCGGCATTGCTATCCCGAGCTGTCTGCATTTCTGGAAAACGTGCAGCCTCAGGGCCGCGCGATGATCGAAACCGCTGTGCCCGCCCTGAGGCTTGCCGGCGGCAGGGGCGCGTCCGTGCTCATCGGCGATTTGCTGGACGGCTGGGAAAAGGCCGTGCTTTCCCTTCTGTACCGCAAGCAGGAAACGTCCGTTTTGCAGGTGTGGAGCCCCGCCGAGTGGGACCCGCAGCTGGAGGACACGGCCGAGCTGGTGGACAGCGAGACGGGCGAACGCTTCCTGACCAGCGGCGGATATGAGGCGCTGCGGCGCTACCGCGAAACTGCGCGCGCCTATGTGGAGGAAATATCGGACTTCTGCCGGACACGGGGGGTAAGCCATGGCCTGATCGTGCCGGAGGAGTCGTTTGAGGATCAGCTCATCCGCACGCTCAGTGCCGTCGGGCTGATCGCCTGATTCACAAGAGGGGGAAAAAGACGCGATGGAATGGCTGAATCCCGCGGGCGCGTGGGCGTTTCTCGGCTTTTTGCCGGTGATCGCGCTCTATGTGCTCAAGCGAAAGGCCCGGCGCACGCCGGTTCCCAGCCTGCTTCTATGGAAAAAAACCGAAGAACGCACCCGCCAGAACCGTCCGTTTCAGCGGCTCAGGAGCCAGTTGCTTCTGTGGCTGCAACTGGCGATGGTGGCGCTGCTTGCGCTTGCGCTGATGCGCCCGGTCACCGCGGGCGGCCTCAAGGGGGAAAGCGTATTTGTATTTGACCTGTCCGCCAGCATGCAGGCGGTGAATGAACAGGGCGTGTCGCGCATGGAGGAGGCAAAGCGGCAGGCGCTGGACCTGCTGAGCGGGATGCGCGACGGGGATGCCGTCACCGTGCTTGCGGCAGGAACTTCCTTTTCACCGGTCGTATCGCGCAGCACGGATCATGCCCTGGCTGAGCATGCCATTCGAAGCCTGGAAGCCGGCAACGGAGGCGCGGATTTGTCGGGGGCACTGTCGCTGGCCGCGGCCATGAAGCGCGAGACGTCCGGCATGGAGATCTACGTATTCACCGACAGCACCGTGGAAATCCCGCAGGACGCGCACCTGCGCGCGGTGGGGGAAGGCGCGTCCAACGTAAGCCTGATGGACATGAGCCTGCAGCCGGAGGAAAACACGGCCTTCGTGCGTCTGGTCAGCTGGGGCGGGGACGCGCAGGTGGAGGTGGAATGCTACGCGGATGGCGCGCTGTGCGACGTGCGCGCCGTTTCGCTGACCGATGGGGAGAGCCAGGGCGTGCTTCTGACCGTGCCGGAGGGCACGCGCAGCGCCATGGCGCGCGTATCGCCCGGCGGCGCACTGGCCGTGGACGATACGCGCTGGGCTGTCGCGCAGAGCCGGCGGCAGTATACGGCCCTGCTGGTGACGGAGGGCAACGTGTTTCTGGAGGAGGCGCTGCGCCTTCGTCCGGAGCTGAACCTGGTGCTGGCGAGCCCGCAGGATGTGCAGGCCGCCACAGGATGCGATCTGTATATCTATGACGGCGTTCTGCCTCAAACCCTGCCCGAAACAGGGGCTGTTTGGGCCGTGAACCCGACGGAGGCAGCAGCCGGTATCACGCCCGGCGAGGCCGCTCAGGGGCACGGAACCCTGCGCGCCGCCACGGGTGAGGAAGCTGCGGCAATCTGTGAGCATTTGCTGCTTACGGACGTGGCCATCCGCTCCTTCAGGCCGCTTTCGGGCGGCATGCCCGTGCTGCTCTCGGGCGGCCAGCCGATGCTGGCCCTGTCTGAGGAGGGAGGGCGGCGCGCGGCAGTGCTGGGCTTCGACCTGCACGACAGCAATCTGCCCCTCAAGGCAGACTTTCCGGTGCTGGTGCAGAACCTGCTTTCCTGGCTCCTGCCGGACGCTGCCGCTTCCGTGGAGGCGGCCGGCTGCGGCATGCCCGTTTCGTTCGTGCTGGACGCGCGCAGCGTATCCGCATGGGTCGAGACGCCGGACGGGCGGCAGTCCGCCCTGGAGGGGAACAGCTTTTCCGATACGGATGCGCCCGGCGTGTACCGCCTCGTGGAAACCCTTGAGGATGGGCAGATGCGGGAGATGGCGTTTGCTCTGCACATCCCGCCGGAGGAAAGCGATACCCTGACTGTGCCCGCCTCCATGGAGGGCGCGCAGGCGCAGGGGACCTCCGGCCACCGTGAGTGGACCGGATGGGTGCTCGTGGCGCTGTTTGCCGTGATGCTGCTGGAATGGGAGGTGAGCCGCCGTGGGGCTGGCATTTGAATCACTTTGGGCCCTGGCGCTCATCCCGCTGGGCCTGGCTGCCGTGTGGCTGATCGACCGCCGCTATCGGGTGCGCCGCAGGTCGTTGCGCCGCCGCGTGACGCTCTGCGCGCGCCTGCTTCTGTGCCTTGTGCTGGCGCTGGCCGTGGCCGGCCCGTCAGTCCTGAGCACGTCGGGTGCGGCGCAAAGGTGGGTGCTGATGGACGTGTCGGATTCCACCCGCCAGCTTCACGCGCAGGCGGAGGAATGGGTCAGCCGGGCGCTTGAGCGCCTGCCGCAGGGGCAGGAGGCCGGTGTGATCGCCTTTGGCGCCGACGCCATGGTGGATACGCCGGCCGGCAGCGCGCCCGCCTTTACGGGCGTGAGCGCCAGCGTGGACCGGTCCGGCAGCGATCTGGACGGCGCGCTGCGCCTTGCGTCAGCCCTGTTGCCAAGCGGCGGCAACGGCGGCGTGACCGTGATCAGCGACGGCAAGGCGGCGCTGTCCGCTTCCACGATGGAGCTGATGGCTGCCGCGGGCGTGCGCGTGGACGTGCTGCCGCTGGAGACGGCCTCCGGAACGGATGCGCAGATCAGTGAACTGACGGCTCCTGCCGAGGTGTACGAGGGACAGGCCGTGCCCCTTTCAGTGACCATCGACGCGAATGCGGACATGATGGCCACGCTGGTGCTGTATCAAAACGGCGAGGCCACCGATACCCGCGAGGTATCGCTCAAGGCGGGCGAGAACCGCTATGCCTTTTCTCTCACGGCGCAAAAGACCGGCGTGGTCACCTATGAGGCGCGTCTGGTCAGCCGGGAGGATACGCAGAGCCAGAACAACCACCTCTCCGCCTACGCGCGCGTCCTGGGCGCGCCGAACGTGCTGCTGGTGGAGGAATCCGGCACGGCGGAGAAGCTGTTTTCCGCATCCGGCATGCAGGTGGAACGCATCCGCCCCATCGCCATGCCCTCCGGCGCGGAGGGCTATCTGGCCTACGATGCGGTGATTCTCAACGACATTGATTACGAGACCGCCTCTCAGCAGCAGTGGCAGGCGCTGGACCAGGCCGTGCGCGCCCTGGGACGCGGTCTGCTGGTGCTGGGCGGCGATGCCAGCTACGCTCTGGGCGGCTACCGGGGCACGTCCCTCGAAGCACTTCTGCCGGTCAGCATCGACGTGCGCAACAAGCAGCGCATGCCGGCTCTGTCGCTGGTGATCTGCATCGACAAATCGGGCAGCATGACCAGCGGACAGTTCGGGGCCTCGCGCATCGAGGCGGCCAAGGAGGCCGCCATGAGCGCCCTGGAGGTGCTGAGCGAGCGCGACAACATCGGCGTAATCGGATTTGACGATACGGCCAAATGGGTGGTGCCCTTCCAGAGTGTGAGCAGCCTGAGCGATGTGCAGAGCCAGATCGGCACCTTGCGCGCGGATGGCGGCACGGCCTTCTATTCCGCGCTGGATGAGGCCTATCGTGTGCTGCAAGGCGCCCAGACGCCGCAGAAGCATGTCATTTTCCTCTCCGACGGGCAACCGGCCGATACGGGCTTCCAAAACATCGCCCTGGCCATGCAAAAATCCGGCATCACGCTGACCACCGTGGCCGTGGGCAGCGACGCCAATACGCAGCTGATGCGGCTTTTGTCCACGCTGGGCGGAGGGCGCGCCTATGAGGTGGGCGAGTTCGACAGCATTCCCAAGATCTTTACCAAGGAAACCATGCTGGTGAGCGACAGCTATGTAAAAAACCACACCTTTACCCCTGTGATTCTGGAGGCGCAGGCCCTGTCCGGTTTTGAGGGCCTTCCGCAGGTGGACGGCTATCTGTGCACCGCGGAAAAGCCCACCGCGACCGTGACCCTGGCCAGCGATACGGAGGACCCGCTGCTGGCGTGGTGGAACGCGGGCTCCGGCAAGGTGGCCGCGTGGACCAGCGATGTGGAGGGCGCGTGGACCGGCGCTTTCATGGCCTGGCAGGATGCGCCGCGCTTCTTCGGAGGTGTGCTTTCCCGCCTGCTGCCCGGCGCGCAGCGTGAGGGCGAACTGACCGCGCAGGCCGGGGACGGGACGGTCCACATCCGTTATACGCTGGCGCAGGCCGCTTCAGGATCGGCAGAGGCTTCCGTCACCTTACCCGACGGCACGCTTGAGACCCTTCGCCTGGACGAAACCGCGCCCGGACAGTATGAGGGTGATCTGGCCTGCGCTCAGGAAGGGGCGTTCGCCATTCGCATCACCTATTCGGACGAGGATGGAACCGTCCACGTGCAGGAGGGCGGCGTGGTACGCGGCTTCTCCGGTGAATATGATCTGCGCATCCAGCCGGACCAGAGCCTGGAGGACCTTGCGGCCCGCACAGGCGGCCGCGTGCTGTCGGATGAGACGGACTTCTGGGCGACGCCCGTATCCCCTGCCACGAGCCGGGTGGCGCTGCGCCCGGCGCTGTTGTGGCTGGCGCTTGTGCTGCTGGTGTTGGACATCGCGCTGCGAAAACTCCCATGGGAGGAAGCGCTGCCCGCGCTTGTCCGCCGCCGCGGTGCGCGTGAGAAGCAGTCCAGGGCCCCGCAGCCTTCCACAAAACCCGCTTCCGACAGGCACCGTGCCAAAAGCGACGAACGCCAGCGCCAGAAGGATGCGCAGGACACCGCCGACGCACTGCTCGCCGCCAAGGCGGCACGAAAGCAAAAATGATGTGAAATCTCATCATTTTCTCATGAAGCTCTTGCAAAATCCTCAAGCATTCCGGCCGGAATTGTGGTAAGATGACATCGTTCCCAGGGGACATCGCAAGGAGGCAGGAAGCATGGCAAAGTACACCTTTGAGGACATCGAAATTTTGCGGCAGAAGAGCGGCATCTCCTACGAAGAGGCCGTCAACCTGCTGGAGTATCACAACGGCAGCCTGGCCAGGGCGCTGGTAGACCTGGAGAAAAACGGACGGCTCAAGACCGGCCCCGCCTCTGGCGATGCGGGCAAAGGCGCCAAAGGCGTGTTCACCTTTCTCTACCGCCTCAGGCTGCGCGTGCGCAAGGACGAGGCCGTGGTCGTCAACCTCAGCTCGCTCTTTGTGCTGCTCACGCTGATTACCGCGCCGCATATCTGCGTCATCGGGCTGATTGTGGCGCTGGCGCTGGGCTACCGCATCAATATCGACCGCGACAGCCGCGAGTTTTCCTCCGAAACCTTTGACAGCATGGTCAAAAACGCCAGGGAAAACGTGCAGCACACGGTATCCAGCTTCGCCCAGCAGTTTTCCCAGAGCGGCGGAAAATCCCAGGAGCACCCGCAGGAGGAGCCCAAGGACCGCCCCACGCCTCCCCCCCGCACCGAAAGCGCCGCCAGCGGTACCCGCCCCGTGAACGTGCAATTCCCGGACGGCGGCAGCGTGGACGTGCGGGATGACGGCGACGGCTACCACGAGGCGGATATCCGCTAACCGGAAGGGTCCCAGGCAAGGGGCCCTTTTGGCCTGCCTATCAAAACAGGGGAGCGAGGAGTGCGTTATGAGCAAGATTCTGATCGTTGAGGACGAGGTGAAGATCGCCCGTTTCGTGACACTGGAGCTGGAGCATGAGGGGTACGAGGTGAAGGCGGCGCATGACGGGCGCACGGGGCTGGGGCTGTGCGAGAGCTGGCAGCCCGATTTGATGATTCTGGACCTGATGCTGCCGGAGCTGAGCGGTATCGAAGTCTGCCGCCGCCTGAGGCAAACCAGCGACGTGCCCATCATCATGCTCACCGCCAAGGACGACGTAAGCGACAAGGTGATGGGTCTGGACATGGGCGCGGACGATTATATGACCAAGCCCTTCGCCATCGAGGAACTGCTGGCCCGCATCCGCGTGAACCTGAAAAAGCACCGTGCGGACCGCACGGCAGGCACCGGCGCGCGCACGGCGGGCAAGCTGCGCATTGAGCCGGCCAGCTATGGCGCCAGCTTCGACGGCGAGCCCATCATGCTGACCAAAAAGGAGTTTGACCTGCTCAACTATCTCTGGCAGCACGAGGGCACGGCCGTCACGCGCGACGAGCTGCTCAGCAATGTGTGGGGCTACGAGTTCGCGGGCGACACCAACATCGTGGACGTATACATCCGCTACCTGCGACAGAAGATTGACGATAAATTCGGCGTCAAAACCATCCACACCATCCGTGCGGTAGGATACATGTTCCGCTATGAGTAAGAAAAAGAAGCAAAAACAGAAAAGCCGCCCGTCGGAGGAGGGCTGGCCCCTGGGTAAGGCTACGCGCAAGGGAAACGGGGAAAACGGCTTCGATCGTTTTTCCCGCGCGGTGCATGGCACGCTGGTCCGGCTTTTGAGCAATCTGCGGCTGTCGCTTACGCTGCGCATCGCGCTGCACTTTTCGGGGCAGCTTTTGCGGACCACCCTGCCGGTGCTGGCAGCGGCGATGCTGGCCCTGTGCGTGGCGCAATGGCCCGCGGTGAGCCGCTCGCTGGATGCGCTGGCGGCCATGACGCCCGCGCAGGATGGCGTCTATACGCAGGAGCAGCTTGCGGGCCTGCCCTTTACGGAGGCGTATTTGCTGCCGCAGCCCTACGAAGGCGGCCTTCCGGGAATGGCGCAGCGGCTGGCGCTGCTGTTTACTGATTTTAACAAGGATGGGCAGCGGCGCGTACTGCTCTATGTGGATAC